>Ga0185299_10004733_pt1 | contig 16115 bp, 16 predicted proteins | sample PaiPotPPA55metaG_FD_128002 | JGI IMG/M metagenome (GOLD analysis project Ga0185299, IMG submission 128002) | Iron sulfur acid spring bacterial and archeal communities from Banff, Canada, to study Microbial Dark Matter (Phase II) - Paint Pots PPA... ...
TCATCATTGAGGGTTTAAGAAAGCTGGAGTATCGCGGCTACGACTCGGCGGGAATCGCGGTAGCAGGAAACGGCCAAGGCTTGCAGATCCGCCGCGCGGAAGGCAAGCTGCGCAACCTGGAAGAAGCGATCCGGCTCAAGCCGCTCGATGGCACCTACGGCATCGGACATACCCGCTGGGCCACGCATGGCCGTCCTACCGAAGAAAACGCGCATCCGCATCGCGACTGTACGGGCAGAATCGTGGTGGTGCACAATGGCATTGTCGAGAACTATCTCTCGCTCAAGAAGAAGTTGATCGCCGAAGGACACAGGTTCACCACCGAAACGGACACGGAAATCATCGCGCACCTGATCGAGAAGCACTATCTGCCGACTGGAAACGGCCATCGGCCGTCATTGGAATTGGAAGAAGCGGTGCGCAAGGCGGTGAAGGAACTCACCGGCGTGTTCGCGCTGGTGGTGATTGCGATTGACGAACCAAACAAAATCGTCGCTGCGCGCAATGGCCCGCCCGTCGTCATCGGCCTCGGCAAGGACGAATACTTCGTCGCCTCCGATGTGCCCGCACTCCTCGATCACACGCGCGATCTTTTCTTTCTCGCCGATGGCGATCTTGCCGTAATCACTCAGGAAGGTGTGCGCGTTACCGATTTCGATGGCAAGCCGCTGGAGCGAAAAGCGCAGCGCATCACTTGGGATCCGATCATGGCGGAGAAGGGCGGCTTCAAGCACTTCATGCTCAAGGAAATATATGAGCAGCCACGAACTGTCCGCGACACCACACTCGGCCGCGTCTCGCAGGATACCGGTGCCATCTTCCTCAACGAGATGCAGGTCGGCGAAGCCGAGTTCAATGCGCTGAAGAAAATCAATATTGCCGCCTGCGGCACCAGTTGGCATGCCGGACTGGCGGGCAAGTTCATGATCGAGAACCTGGCGCGCGTTCCGGTCGAAGTCGACTATGCCAGCGAATGGCGCTATCGCGATCCGATTCTCGGGCCCGACACAATCACGCTGCTGATTTCGCAGTCTGGTGAAACAGCGGATACCATTGCGGCCCAGCGTGAAGCCAAAGCCAAGGGCTCGAAGACGCTGGCGATCTGCAACGTAGTCGGTTCCATGATCACGCGCGAAGCCGCCGGAACCGTCTACACCCACGCGGGCCCGGAAATTGGCGTGGCTTCGACCAAGGCTTTCACCGGACAACTTACCGCGCTGTATTTATTCGCCTTGTATCTGGCGCAGGTGCGCGGCACCATGACCCCCGAACAGGCCAAAGCCGCCGTGCAGGAGCTGACCCGCATCCCCGGCAAGCTGGAACAGATTCTGACCCACGATGAGGCTTGCGACGAGTTGGCGAAAACGTACGTCCGCTCGCAGGACTTCCTTTTCTTAGGACGAGGCATTCACTATCCCATAGCGTTGGAAGGCGCGCTCAAGCTCAAAGAAATTTCCTATATTCACGCCGAAGGCTATCCGGCGGGTGAGATGAAGCACGGCCCGAATGCGCTGATCGACGAAAATCTTCCGGTTGTCATCATTGCCACGCGCGACGTGAACAGCCCGCAGTCGATGATCCGTTACGAAAAGACGATGTCGAACCTGAAAGAAGTAAAGGCTCGCTCCGGCATAGTCATAGCGCTAGGCACCGAAGGTGACAAAGAGATCGCTGAAGAAGCGGATCACGTCCTATTCGTTCCACCGGCGCCGGAAGAATTGTCGGCGATTCTGGAGATCGTCCCACTGCAACTGTTGGCCTATCACATCGCTGTCCGGCGCGGGTGCGACGTCGATCAGCCGCGAAATTTGGCGAAGTCGGTTACGGTGGAGTAGGGAGCCGTCAGCCATCAGCCATCAGAAAAGGCTCCGTTCGTGAAGCCGTCGCGTCCTGTAGCCGTTTGCAATCATCCAACTGAGTAATGGCTCAGTTCAGAACTTTCGACGCCCGCGTGCTTCGCTCCATTGCGCTGTCTGACTTCACCAAGCACCTCCAACTTGAAGTCAACGGAGTTACCCGATTCGGTTTCGTTCCCGGGCAATGGCTCTCGGTGAAGGCCAATACCCCCGATGGCGAGGAGATGACGCGCGCGTATTCGATCGCGTCGCCGCCCTCCGAGAACGGGCATGTCGCCTTCTGCCTGAATCGCGTGCAGGATGGATTCATGTCAAACTATCTCTGCAGTCTGGACGAAGGGGCGACGATTGCGTTTCAGGGACCGTTCGGCGATTTCATTCTGCGCCCGCCCCTGCGCGACACTGTGTTCATTGCCACTGGAACCGGGATCGCGCCGTTCCGCTCCATGCTGCACGGGCTGCTGGCGGAACGCGAACGTCATCTTGGACGCCAGTTCTGGCTGCTCTTCGGCGCGCGCGGTGAACAGGACATTTATTATCGCGAGGAGTTTGAACGTCTCGCCGCCGAGCACATCAACTTTCATTTTCTGCCCACGTTGAGCCGCACCACTCCCGAGTGGAAAGGACTGCGAGGATACGTGCAGCAACATTTGCCCGAAGTCGTAGGAACCCGCACCGACATGCACGCCTACATCTGCGGCCTCGACAAGATGATCAAGGCGAACCGGGAATTGCTGAAGAATCTGGGCTGGGATCGAACTTCGATCCGTTACGAAAAATACGACTGACCCCGTAGAATAGTTGCCGGTCTGTTTCGGTCGAGGAGAGCCATCGTGTACGTCGCAGATGACAAGCGTTACGACTCCATGCAATATCGCCGTTCGGGACGCAGCGGCATCCAACTTCCAGCAGTGTCGCTCGGACTGTGGCACAACTTCGGCGGCGTGGATAACTTCGAAAACTCGCGCGCCATGCTGCGCCGCGCCTTCGATCTCGGCATCACGCATTTTGATCTCGCCAACAATTACGGTCCTCCGTATGGATCGGCGGAAGAAACTTTCGGGCAGATCATGAAGAAAGATTTTCTTCCTTACCGCGACGAGCTGATCATCTCGACCAAGGCGGGCTGGGATATGTGGCCCGGACCTTACGGCGATCTGGGCTCGCGCAAGTACTTGCTCGCCAGCCTGGATCAGAGCCTGAAGCGCATGGGGCTCGAGTATGTCGACATTTTCTACCATCACCGTCCCGATCCCGACACGCCGATGGAAGAATCGATGGGAGCGCTAGACACGGCAGTACGTTCAGGACGAGCGCTCTACGCGGGCATTTCGGCTTACAACGCTAAGCAGACTTCCGAGGCGGTAAAGATTCTGCGCGACCTGGGAACTCGTTGCCTGATTCATCAGCCGAAGTATTCGATGTTCGTGCGCGATCCCGAACAGGGATTGCTCGATGTGCTGGAGAAAGAGGGCGTGGGAGCGATCGTCTTTAGCCCGCTGGCTCAGGGACTGCTGTCGGATCGCTATCTGAAGGGAATTCCCAGTGACTCGCGCGCCGCTCGCGATTTCTTTCTGAAGAAGAAGGACATCGGGGAAGCGACTCTGGCCAAGGTTCGCGCGCTCAATCAAATCGCCGGGCAGCGAGGACAGACGCTGGCGGAGATGGCGGTGGCGTGGGTACTGCGCGATCCGCGCGTAACCAGTGCACTCGTTGGCACGAGCAAAGTGTCGCAGGTGGACGACAACGTGGCCGCACTGAAGAACCTGAAATTCTCCGCCGAGGAGTTGGGCAAGATCGATGGCGTTCTCGCTGGCAAGTAATCGGCGTGACAATGAAAGCACCTAAGAAAAAAGATGTTGTTCGCTGCACCTGGGCGAGCAATGATCTCTCGATTCTCTATCACGATCTCGAATGGGGTGTCCCGCAACACGACGACCGCGTGCTGTTCGAGTTCCTGATTCTGGAGGGCGCGCAAGCCGGGCTGAGCTGGGACACGATTCTGCGGAAGCGCGAAAACTATCGAGCGGCCTTTGACGGGTTCGATCCGAAGATAATTTCTCGCTACGATCGGCGGAAGACGCAGCGACTGCTGCGCGATGAGGGGATCGTCCGTAACCGGCTGAAGGTGGCTTCGGCGATACAGAACGCCAAGGCATTTCTCGAGGTCCAAAAGGAGTTCGGCTCGTTCGACCGCTACATCTGGCAGTTTGTCGGGGGCAAACCGCGAGTGAACGCGTGGCGGTTGGGGAAGGGAATTCCGGCGAGTACTCCTGAATCGGACGCGATGAGGAAGGATCTGAAGAAACGCGGCTTCAACTTCGTCGGCTCGACTATCTGTTACGCCTTCATGCAGGCCACCGGGTTGGTCAACGACCACTCGGTCGAGTGTTTCCGCTATCCCAGGTGAGGGGCGCTTGCAAGATTGTGTAACTCCTGCCTAAACCTGACGCGATTTTACGCGGTTGCCGGCGCTATCGAGGGATTCTGAGACCCGCAAATCATTGCCTCCCATCTACTTACCGCAAGGTCGTTTTCTGGCAGCAGCTGGGGCACAGGCTGCATCTTAATCTTCCGGATGTACGGGTTTAGTTTGTCCCCGATAATTTGAATTTCAGATCAATTACAGTTTTTGGAGGCCCGTGTGAACAAAACCATCGTTTCATTTCTGCTAGCAGTTTTGCTCTCGGCCGTCTGTCTGGCCCAGAGTTCCGCCGATGTGCAAGCCGGCGGCTCGGCGTCCCAGAACACCTCTGTGTCTGCGGACAAGTCAGGATCGCAGGCGAATTCGAGCAGTTCGGCCGAGGCGGCCTCGCAAGCGAACGCCTCCGGAAAGCACGGCAATGCGCAGGCGGCGGGCGCAAGCCAGTTGCAGTCCGGCAGCACGGTGCAGGCCGAATTGAGTAAGCCAGTGGATGTCCGCAAGAACAAGCCTGGCGACGAAGTCATCGCGAAGACCACTCAGGACGTGAAATCGGACGGCAAAGTCGTGCTGCCCAAGGGTTCGAAGATCGTGGGCAGGGTGACGCAAGCTCAGGCGCGGGCCAAAGGGCAGGATGAGTCGCAACTCGGCATTGCCTTTGACCACGCCATCCTGAAGGACGGCACGCAAATGCCGGTGTCATTCGCAATCCAGGCAGTCGGCAGTTCGGAGTCTGCGGCTTCTGCTGCGGCGGCGGATGATTCGGGCATGATGGCGGGCAACGCTGGCGGCATGGCAAGAGGCTCCGGTTCTGGCGCAGCTAGCTCTCGTGGAGGGCTGGTGGGCGGGGTCGGTTCGACTGCCGGTGGCGTTGCGAACTCGACTGGCAGGGTCGCGGGGTCGACTTTGCATACTGGCAACGTGACGGGCGCAAACACTGGCATAAACGTAGCCGGCGGGCTGACCTCCACTAGCCAGGGAGTGGTCGGCATGCCTGGCATGACGTTGTCGTCTGTGGCTTCAAGTTCGACAACTGCTGGTTCGGTGATCAGTTCCAGCAGCAGCAACGTCCGGCTGGATAGCGGAACACGCATGCTTCTGAGGGCGAACGGTCAGTAGATGGTTTGTAGATGGGAAAGAGGGCAGCGCGCGGTTCTGCGCTGCCTTTTGCTTTTCTCTTACCAATCCAGCAGCGGACGATCGAAACAGACCGCGCACCCGCGCCCATTGCGGAAACCGCTAAGCTCCGGCATAATAATGGTTTGTCTTTACTTCGCCGGACTCTTCCGGGCAAAGGATACTGAAGTCTGTGTTAATGATCCGACTGGCGCGCTTTGGTGCGCGCAAACAACCGTATTACCGAGTGGTGGTGATTGAGAAGGAACGGGCTCGCAATGGCCGCCCGGTGGAAGTGGTGGGTACGTACAATCCGCGCACCAATCCGGCCACTTTCGACCTGAAACGGGAGCGCATTGAGCACTGGGTTTCGAAAGGTGCCCAACTTTCGGACCGCGTCAGGAAACTGCTTTCTCTTCCCGCGCCAGTTGCGGCCGCTTCGGTCGCCTAGCCGTCCTTACACTCGCCAATTCAGGAGCTCCGAATGATTGAGCCGGCTGCCAGCCCGCGCGCCATGATTGAGCATATCGCCAAGGCGATCGTCGAGGCCAAGGGTGAAGTTTTTATCGACGAGTATGAAGATGGAGACGAAACCGTCATCGAGCTCGAGGTGGCCGAGGCCGACTTGGGCAGGATCATTGGACGCTCTGGCCGCGTCGCTCGCGCCTTGCGTAACGTGCTGAGCGCAGCGGGCTCGAAGCAGAATAAGCGCTACGCGCTGGAGATCATTGAATAGAAGAACGGCGAATAGTCGAGCGGCGAGTAGACGAGCAGCGAATAAACGAGCGGCGAATGGCGGCACCGGACGCGAGCGACGAATGGATTAGCCTGGCGGTCATCGTCAAGACGCAGGGACGCCGCGGAGAAGTAGCAGTCGAATTGCACACCGATGTTCCGGACCGCTTCCGGCGAAAGATGCGGCTGTGGGCGCTCGCGAAAGATGGCCTGCGCCGCGAAGTAACGGTTGAGGATCTCTGGCCGCATAAGAGTTTTCTGGTGCTTAAGTTTCATGGCGTCGAGACGATTTCCGATGCCGAGCCGCTGCTGGGCTCCGAACTTCAGCTGCCACGCGGTGAGCGCGCCGAGTTGGCGCCGGGCTGGACGTACCTGAGCGACCTGATCGGTTGCACAGTGTTCGATGGCCAACGCGAGGTCGGCGAGATTGAAGACGTGCAGTTCGGCGCGGGAGAAGCGCCGTTGCTGGTGGTTCGGAGTGGATCGAAGTTGCCATACGAAATCCCCTTCGCCGAAGCGTTCTTGGAAAAGCTCGATTTGGAGCGCAAGCAGGTCCGGATGAAGTTGCCGGAGGGCTTGCTTGAAGTGAACGCGCCGGTGAAAAAGGAAAGGAGTCGCTAGTCGTTCGTCGCTAGTCGTTCGCGAAGGCGTTCCGGCTCAGATCGAAATGTTTTTTTGGCTGTGAAACGGTTATTGAACGCATTAGGTTTGACAAGCGACAAACGACCAGCGGCTGGTTCCGCGAGTGGGTTCCGCGATGAAGATCGACATTCTCACGATCTTTCCCGACTTTTTTCGCGGACCATTGGATTACGGAATTGTCCGCCGGGCACAGGAAATGGGCCTGGTGGAAATCAACATTCACGATCTGCGGGCGTTTACGAAAGACAAGCACCGCACCGTGGATGACCGCCCGTTCGGCGGCGGTGAGGGCATGGTCTTGAAGCCGGAACCGATCTTTGAATGTTTGGAGTCGTTCGGCGATGTGGAGTCGCGTGGAGCGCGCTTGAGCGCGGGCGCGAAGCAGTCGGTGATTCTGCTTTCCGCGCAGGGACGCAGGCTCGATCAGACGCTGGCGGCGGAACTTTCCGCGCTCGACCGGATCGTCCTAATCTGCGGACGCTACGAAGGCGTGGACGAACGCATCAGCGAGCACCTGGCGGATCGCGAAGTTTCGATTGGCGACTATGTGATGAGCGGTGGAGAACTGGGCGCGATGGTGATTGTGGACACGGTTACGCGGCTGATCCCGGGCGCGGTAGGCAATCAGGCTTCGACGCGGCAGGAGTCGTTCACTGAGGCGTGCACCGAGGCGCTCACTGCGAATGCGGAGCTGGCCGGGGATGGTGGCCCAAGTTCCACCTGCGTTTCGGGTGGGTTGCTCGACTATCCGCATTACACGCGTCCCGCGGATTTTCGGGGCATGGCGGTGCCGGAAGTATTGATGAACGGCAACCATGACCAGATTCGCAGCTGGCGCCGCAAAACGGCTTTGGAAAAAACGCTGCGCAACCGCCCCGACTTGCTGGAGCGGGTTGCGCTAACGGCGGAAGACAAGGAATTGCTGGATCAAATTAAGTTAGAGCAGATCAAGCTGGCCCAAATTGACGGCAAGAATTAGGAAGGAAACGTTATGCGCAATCCGATCATTGAAAAACTGTTGGCGAAATCACGCCGCACTGACATCCCGAAGTTTGGTCCCGGCGACACGATTAAGGTGCTGGTGAAGATCAGGGAAGGCGAAAAAGAGCGCCTGCAGGCGTTCGAAGGCGTCGTCATTGCCCGGAAACGAGGCGCCCAGCCTAGCTTTACCGTCCGCAAGATCAGCTTCGGCCAGGGCGTGGAGCGTATCTTTCCCATCGACTCCAAGGTCATCGACAAGATTGATGTCGTGCGCTCTGCCAAAGTTCGGCGCGCCAAGCTTTACTACCTGCGCGGCCTCAAGGGCAAGGCTGCTCGGCTGAAAGAAGTCGAACAGCAATAGGCGGGCGGTTCCTAATTGTGTGGTGACGGGGCTCTGCCCCCGTCCAAACGGGGCGAAGCCCCGCTTCCGCACACTTATCGAACATCTCCTCTTGCTTCGCACCGCTTCTTCGGCGAAGATGCTGATCAGCATCCGTGTCCAAGTCCACGCGCACATCGAAGACCTCCAACGCAGAAAAGATCTCTGCCGCCACCGCCAAGTTGCGCTTGCTGAAAAAACTGCGCTGCACCCTTAAATTTGAAAAGCGAGCATGGGCCGCGGGCGCGGCGCAAGTTGCTGGAGTCGATGAGGTCGGCCGCGGATCGTTGTTTGGCCCGGTCGTCGCGGCCGCCGTCATCCTCTATCCGAACGACGACCCGGCACACCGCATCCGTGGCCTACGCGATTCGAAACTGCTCCCCGCCGAGCGCCGCGAAGAACTGGCGCTCCTGATTCGCCAGCATTCGATCGCCTGGGCCATTGCCGCCGTCGATTCCGCCCGCATCGATCAAATCAATATCTACCAGGCTTCGCGCCTCGCCATGCTGCATGCGGTTCAGCAACTGGCGCCGGCGGCGAGCTATCTTCTTGTCGATGCGGTGAAACTCGATTGCGAGCTTCCCCAACAGCCGATCATTCATGGCGACGCGCTGTCGGCCTCGATCGCCGCCGCCTCCATCATTGCGAAGGTCGAACGTGACCGCATGGTCTCCGCGTGGGACCCGGTCTTTCCCATGTACGGCCTGGCATCGAACAAGGGATACTGCACGCCGCACCATCTCGCAGCCCTGCGCGAGCACGGTCCGTCGCCGCTGCATCGCCAGTCGTTCTCGCCGGTGTGGAGCGCGCCGATTCCGCAGGAGGTTCTGGGCTTCATGCTGGACGAGGCCGCTCCTGAAGCAGTGCCTGGAGACGAAGAACTGGAAGCAGCGATAGCGGAAGCCTGAGAGAGTCCTATTTAAATTGTCATCCCGCGCGAAGCGAGGGATCTGCAGTTCGCCGCAAAATGCAGATCCCTCGCTTCGCGCGGGATGACAAAATCAACAGGGGACGCGCCTTTATTTCGCCCGATAAATTTCCGTCAGCAGATCCGGCTTCGATTCATCCCGCACCAGGTGTGGATACTTTTCGCCGCCGTGATAGTCCAATTTCACTACCCGAAAATAATCCGTGTTTTCCACGATGAGCTCAATCGGCGACGGACTGGTCTTGGCGGCTCGAATTGCATCGCGCCAGGCATCCGCCGAAAACCTGCGGCCGTTCACGGCGACAATCTTCATCCCCGGCCCGATCCCGGCCTTGGCGGCCATCATGCCCTCGACCGTATCCCGAATCACGCCATCGCTCCCGACCAACAACCCGAGCGAATAATGCGCATTGATCGTCTTTCCCTCGGGATCCTGGGCGCGATCCAGTTCCGAAGGATACTCGTCGTACACCAGTCTCCATCCGCTCCCTTCGATTCCGGCGAGCGGGGCACGCGGGCCATGGTTGGACAGTCGCTCCGTCCAGAAGCCGCGCCAGTCGTAGGGAGCGACCTGATTCAGCGCGTTAACGACGTCGTCGAAGGTGTAAGTCTTCACCACGGGCGGACCGCTCGGCGCTCCATAAAACAGTTTGCAGAAATCGTCCAGGGATTTCGCGCCCTTTGTTTGCTGACGCATGATCACATCGGCCCAGAGCCAGGTGAGCACGTCTTCGTCGTAATAATCGAGCCCACGGCGATAATCTTCCCAAGCATGAGGAGCGTTCTGCATGGTGGGAACGCCATCGGCCGTGTCCTGCAAGTTGCGCCAGACCCGGCCCGAACGATGATCCAGATCCGCCGCCATCTGCGCCAGCGCATCACGAGCCAACGAAGGCGTGCGCTCGCCGCTACGCGCTGCCAGCATGTCTCCCAGGTATGACGTCAGGCCCTCGTACACCCACAGCAAGTCAGTCTGCATCGGCTGTTCGAAATCGGGCGTCGCCAGATCCGCCGGACGCCGGTACTTCCCGTTCCACGAATGCACATACTCGTGCGGCAGAAGTCCAGCGGTCAGTTTCCGTCCGTCCTCTTCCACCAACGACCGCTCTTCGACCCGGCTGTCGTTCGATTCGTGGTGCTCCAATCCGAAATGCGCGACGTGATCGCTAAGGGTCAACAGGAAGTGGTAGCCGGTGTAGTGCCGCGCGCCAAACAGAATTCCCGCTTGCTTCACCAGGTCCCGGTAATGTGCCCAGACTTCTTCCGGAGCATCGAGCGCGGCGGCGCTGTCGGCCACAAGGTCGAGTTCGGCGGGAGGATTTTCGGTGCTGAGCGCCACTACCTTCAAATACTCGCCCGTGATGACCGGACCATCCACCAGCATGGTCAGCGAAACGGGCGCAAAATGAATGTCGCTGCCCGCCTGCTTCGAAACATGCAGCGACGTCCCAAACTTCCATCCTATGGGCAGCCGCAAGCTCGCGCTATACGTAAGTTGATCGGAGCCGTAGCCGGCGGGATAGAGCAACAGCGCATTCCAATTGACGACGTACAACTTTTCCGTTGCGGAGAGTCCGGAGCTGTATCCAGGTTCAAACGACGCCGGTGAAGCGTAATCGAGATTCGCGATGACTTCGTTCTCGCCCGCCGGAACTTCGACGTGGAACTCAAAACCTTCTTGCAGATCGCGCCGCCACTGCAGTGTTTTTCCGCTCGCCGTAAACTTCAGGCCCGTCAAATCGGTGATCGGACCCGTCGGCCCGTGCTCGCCGGGAATCCATTTCGGATAGTAGAGCGTGAGCGTACCAGGCTTAGCCGGAATGCGCAATTGCGCGTGGATGATCTTGCGCGGCGCTTCCGAGGCGTCCACAGAGAGCGCGACGGTCGGACCATTTGCCCCAAAAACGGAAAACGATGACAGCAGAAAAATTGCAAGACAAGAAAATTTCCTAGCCCCACCACTTGAACCCATTCCGCCTCCGGATTGTCGTTTCGTGCGCAGCGATGCAAATTGGACCGCTCGTTAATATATCAGTCTGCGGGTCCGATTCGCTGCTGGCAGGCACTGGGAGCCTGCTGCTGCCTGCTGTCATCAACCAGGATTCCAGCCTGCTATCATCTCCGACGTGCCCGCGCGCGGAAAATTTATTACCTTCGAAGGTCTCGACGGCAGCGGCAAGAGCACGCAAATCGAGAAGCTGGCGCGTTCCTTGCGCGCCCACGGCCTTTCTGTCACCGTGACTCGCGAACCGGGCGGCACCGCCGCCGGCGAAAAGATTCGCGAAGTGCTGCTTCACTCCGCCACGTCGGGCCTTTCTCCGCTTACTGAAATGGCGCTCATGTTCGCTTCCCGCGCCCAGCACATTCACGAGGTCATTCTGCCCGCGCTTGCCGAAGGACGCATCGTGCTCTGCGATCGCTTCACCGATTCGACCGAGGCTTACCAGGGGGGAGGCCGCAAGCTGGGCACGAGGCCGGTGTTGCAGATGCATGAAATCCTCTGCGGCAACCTGCAACCCGACCTGACCGTCTTACTGGATAATGAGGTAGCTTTCACCGTCGAGCGTGCCCGGCGTCGCAATCGCAAAAACAAGAGTGGCCGATCGGAAAAAAGGTCGGAAAAGGACGAGAACCGTTTCGAGCAGGAGAACCGCGCCTTTTTTGGACGCGTCCGCCACGCCTATCTGGCGATAGCCGCCCGCGAGCCACAGCGAGTGCACGTCGTAAACGCTCGCGGCACCCCCAACGAAACGCATGCGATTATCATGGAGTTGGTGCGGAAGAAGTTGAAGATCTAAGGAAATTTGGTAATCGTGTAAATTTGTAATCTGGTAATTTGAACCCACAGGCCTCGGTTTTCAATTACAAAATTACCCGATTACGAAATTACAAAATACCCGTTTATGCCATTTTCCGACTTTCACGGCAACCCGGAAACCATCCATCGCCTGCGCGAAATGCTGGCGCGCAACCGCTTTCCACACGCCGTCATTCTTTCCGGCGCGCAGGGATCGGGCAAGTACACGCTTGCTCTAATGCTCGCCCGCACCCTGAACTGCCTGGAGCAGCCGAGCACCGACGGCTTGCCCGATTTCTGCGGACGCTGCTCGAACTGCACTCGCATCGCTCAATCCGAAGACCTCGACTCGCGCTTCGCCGAAGCCGTCGAGGCTCGCGAAAATCTGCGCGATACGGACAAGAAAGAAACCCGGCTCTTCGTCCAGACTCACCCCGATGTGCTCGTTATCCCGCCCGATCCTCCGCAACTGATGATCAAGGTCGATCAGGTTCGCCACGTGATTGAGACCATCTACTATCGGCCCGGTGAAGGCCGCGAACGGGTTTACATCTTCACCAGTTCGGCCTTCATGAAAGAGGCCGCCAACTCGCTGCTCAAAGTTCTGGAGGAGCCGCCCGAGTTTGCCAGCATTTTTCTGCTTACCGAAAACCCTGGCGAACTGCTGCCCACAATTCGTTCCCGCTCCATGATCTTCAACCTGGGAGCGGTCGCTGTCACGGGGATCGAGAGCCGGCTCGCCCAGCTTCGTCCCGAGTGGAATGCCCGGCAGCGCGCGCTGGTCGCCCGCCTGAGCGAAGGCGCTATCGGACGCGCGTTATCCTTCGATCTCGAAAGCCACGTTGCAGCTCGCGGCCACGCCCTCATCATGCTGAAATCCGCGCTCGGTGGCAACGACAACAGCGCCCTCACCGAGTTGTTCAAGGTCACCGAGAGTTACCGTTCCGGAGCGGAAGGCCGCGCGAAAATCGACAGCCTTCTTCGCACCTTCTACTCGTTGCTCGAAGACCTGATGTTCCTGCAATCGGGGGCGTCGCAACTGGTGCGGAATACGGACATTCTGGGCGAACTCAAGAAAATGTCCGAAGTCGCCGATTTCGCCTGGGTGCAGCGCGCCGCGGAAGGTCTCGGCGAAGTCGAGCGCGGGCTGCGCCGCAACCTGCTGCGCTCGCTGTCGCTCGATGCCTTCGCTACCGCGCTGGAACGCGTTTCTTAGTAGAGATGCGCCTTGCCGCGTCTCCGGCCGCGTACCGAGCAGACGGGGCAAGCCCGCGTCTCTACAGGTGGAATATACGAACGCCTCCCGCGGGTTGGTGCGGCGGTTGCACAAAAGACACCGCACAAAATATTGTCATCCCCTGCCCGCTGTGATACCGTAACCCTCAGTTCACACCTCTGGACCCAAAATTCAGGCTCAAGTGTTGTGGCAGATTTTGCCCGCCCGGCGCGCAGGTGGTGCGATTTGAAAGATGCAGTCGACTCCATACCCGCTGAACAATCCGCCGATCAGGACAGCTTTGCGAATCGCAAGCTGATCCGTCCGACCCTCAATCGCACCGAGCACAATCACAACAGCCACAGCCACAACCACGCGCCCGCCGAACGCAGAGACAGAGATCGGGACAGAGATCGGGATCGTTCCGCCGCTCCTGCCAAGAAGGCCGCGCCCACCGAGCAGACCAATGCCGAAAATTTTTATTATCAGAAGCAGATGCAGTCGAAGACCCCCATGGTCATCGTGTTGCGCGACGGCGAGGAAGTCCACGGCTATATCGAGTGGTACGACAAGAACTGCATCAAGCTGAACCGCGCCGGCTCCGCCAACCTGATGATCTACAAACCCGCCATCAAGTACATGTTCAAGGAAGGCGAGGGCGAGCGGAAGTAGGCTGTCAGCTATAAAATGTGAGTCTCGGAACCTCGATCACCACGAATCTACAGCCTGCATTTTTGGAAAAACGCCCACCTCAGTGGCGGTCTATCTTAAAGCGTCTTGTTATGCTCGTAATCGTTCTCTACATTGCGGGGACAGTTCTCGGCGGCGTTGGTCTGGGTCGGACTGCGTTGCACCCTTCCAGTCATTCTGTAACTGCCAGCGAAGAGCGCAACACGAGAGCCGCTGCGCAGGAAGATAAGGTGGAATTCCGCGATGTGGAACTTACGAGTCCAGATGGCGCCGTCCTGAATGCCTGGTTCATGCGTCCACCCGAGCCAAACGGCGATGCCGTCATTCTGCTGCACGGTGTCTCGGACAACCGGATGGGAATGTACGGTTACGGGCAATGGCTTGTGCAGAATCACTATATGGTTCTGCTTCCCGACGCGCGTGCGCACGGCAATAGCGGCGGCAGGTGGGGACCTACGGGTTGAAAGAAGCTGACGACATTCACCGTTGGGTGGATTGGATAGAGACTACAGAACATCCACGCTGCATGTTCGGACTCGGCGAGTCAATGGGAGCGGCACAGTTGTTACAGTCCTTACCTAAGGAGCCTCGATTTTGCGCGGTTGTTGCCGAATCGCCATTTGCCACGTTTCGCGAGGTGGCCTATGCGCGGTTTGGCCGCCCGTTTCACACCGGGCCGTGGCTCGGGAGAACGTTTTTTCGCCCTACGGTCGATGCCGGCTTTCTTTATGTTCGCTTTCGGTACGGCCTGAATATGGAAGCAGCATCGCCAAAACACGCAGTCATCGGCACCAAGATTCCGGTGCTACTTATCCACGGGCTGCAAGATCGGAATATCCCTCCGTATCATTCAGATATGATCCAGGCGAAAAACCCGTCCGAGATAGTGGTTTGGAAGGTGCCCGGCGCTGGTCACACCGGAGCGCACGAGGCCGCGCCGAAAGAATTCGAACGCAGAGTCCTGGAATGGTTTGCGGGCCACTCATCGACGGCCGAACCAACGAATGACCCACAATCGAACTCAAAGCTGAATGCTGACGGCTGAGTGAATTTGTAATTGGTAATTTTGGCGATGAGATCGAAACTCGGATAGCCGAGGGTTTTCAATCACAAATTACAAATCACCAATTGCAAATTTGCCTGGGCTGGTGCTGCCATATTACGAGATTGGTCCCCCGGTTGACAATCCGCGCTATCTCCCTTAGCATCAATAACTTGAGACAGACCAATTCTCGGGAGACGGGAGAGACCCGTGATTAAGCTCGACATCATCAATGAAGTCGTCAACCGCACCGGGATCACCAAGACCAAGGCGGAGCTTGCCGTTGAAACCGTCTTCGAGAGCATGAAGAAGGCGCTCTCCACCGGCGACCGCATTGAACTGCGCGGTTTTGGCGTGTTTAACGTGCGTCCGCGCAAGACCGGCATCGGACGGAATCCGCGCACTGGCGCCGAAGTTTCCATTCCGCCGGGCAAGGCCGTCCGCTTCAAGCCCGGGAAGGAACTGCAGTCGATTGACTAGCTGCTCGCGATTGCAGAGGGCAGAGGGCAGATTGCAGAAGTAACGACTGCGATGGCTTCTTTACCTCGGCAATCTGACCTCTGACCTCAGGTTCCTATGTCCGAACCCGGATCCCCTTTTCCGACCGCCCTCGAATGGGAACCGCAGCCCCAGCCAGGTGTCTGGGTCATCCCATCGCCGCGCCAGCGCTGGTGGCTCTACGGACTTTTCTTCGTGCTGACGATGTTCAGCACAACGGTCGTCGGCGCGCGCATGCAGTTCAACTTCCTGCACCAACAACCAGTATTTTCGCTGAATGACGATTCGCTCTCTCTGTTCCCAATCGGCTGGATCGCACAACATCCCGCAAACCTGCTGCTGGGCCTTCCTTTCTCGCTCACGCTGATGTTCATCCTCTTCGCGCACGAGATGGGACACTACCTCTATGCCCGCCACTATCGCGTGTATGCGACGCTGCCGTTGTTCGTGCCTTTTCCCAGCCTGATCGGTACGCTCGGGGCCTTCATCCGCATCAAGAGCCCGATCCCCTCGCGCGCCGCGCTCTTCGACATCGGAATCGCCGGGCCGATCGCCGGTTTCATTCCAGCCTGCGTGGCCTTGCTCGTCGGCATCTCACTCTCGCATCCCATCGCTGGTTCCGCGGCCTCAGAGATTCAACTAGGATTTCCGCTGGCTTTTCATGTCGCTGCACGCTTGCTGCACATCGGCGTGCCGCTCTCCGCGCTCTCGCTCCATCCAATCGCCGCCGCCGCATGGGTCGGAATGTTCGCTACTGCGCTCAACCTGCTGCCGGGCGGCCAACTCGACGGCGGCCACATCGTATTTTCCATT
>Ga0185299_10004735_pt1 | contig 16109 bp, 19 predicted proteins | sample PaiPotPPA55metaG_FD_128002 | JGI IMG/M metagenome (GOLD analysis project Ga0185299, IMG submission 128002) | Iron sulfur acid spring bacterial and archeal communities from Banff, Canada, to study Microbial Dark Matter (Phase II) - Paint Pots PPA... ...
CACAACCGAAAAGGCTCGCGCCAAAATGGCGCGCGCCTATCCAAGGCCCTCAGCCAAATCAAGCCAATTTCAACGAGTCAAAACCTCTGTGTCGAGGTACTAGTTTAAAGTTAGCAGTGTCCTAATTCGCGGCGCTGACGGTTTAGGACTTATGGAGATCGGTAGCGCAATTTTCGAACCACGCTGCCAGTCGCGTCGAAATCGATTACCCAGACATCCGTAAATGTAAGGATAGATAAGTAGGAGAAACCCTTCACACACCCGACAGGCGGTGCCCCACCGAATTGCCCGCACTTGATGACATCGTGTGGTTCACCCAACACCTGCTCGACCCGGGACTGAGGGTCGCCGTGTTTTATCGATGCAAAGCCAGATTTCAAACGGAAGTGATGGCCAACGATCCAAACTGCCAAGACTATTGGCAGTAACACCAACGCCCCTATCAGAGACCTCTTTGCCATTTAGACTCTCATAGGCCACGCAAGGCCGCCTCAGCGGCCTCTTTCATTTGGTTATCATGTAACTATTTCGAAGGGTGGTCTGTATTGACCAGCATGTCGGGACGCGGCCGTGGAAGACTGTCCCCATCACCGCCCCGCCTTCGGCAACCATCGGTGACAGAGAGTGTTGTGCTCCCGCCTGATCTCATGGAGCGCGAAATGTTCGCATATCACCATGTACCATCAACGTATCTATCGCCTCTTGAACGCCCTCGCTGCCCGGCTTGCATTCAAGCTCGGATGTTACTTTCCAAAGTCGAGGTGGGATCATCCGGCACCGACCGGCGCACCTTCGAATGTCAGAAATGCGGTCACGTTCACACACTGACTGTCCCAAGCGATCCGATGGAATCCAGCGTGAGCGGTTGGCTTTCCGGGGAGCTAGGTTCGCCGCACTAGGGACGAAGCTATGAAAGACACACAGCGATATAGACACGACTGGGATGCCCAGGCATCCGCGGAGCCAGCAAATGCCAAAAAATTGCCACCCGGTTCGAAACGAACCGAGGCTATAAGAATAGCAGGACAATTGCGCGTTGTCGCCGATATGAAAAACGTGTTGATGGCGAAAGAGCCAACAGAGTGACGTAAGGCGCCGGCTCATACCCCGGAAGTAAAGGCCGCCTCAGTTGGCGGCCTCTTTCATGCGTTCCCTAATTTTTCGTCCAGCACATCTGCGATGGCCTTTAGCATTTTGCGCGCCCTGCCATCTGCTGATGGCCAAGGCTTTCCCGCCGCGAGTGCCGAAATCAAGAAGGGCCGCATTAGCGCGACCCTGCCGGTACAAATTTGTACGGGATGAAATTCAGCCCCGGCAAGAGCCAGCCTAGTGTTTTCCAGAGGCACTGAGGATTCCGGAAGAATACGGTGTTCCATTCCGGAACCGGAAGTGTCCTGATCTGCCTTCCCGAGCGGCCTATTTTGGCCAGTAGCTTGCCTGGGTATTGGCCTGCGGCCAGTAACTCGGCTGTCCTAATTGGAATCCGCGAGTGTCCTGATTTATCTTAGCTCTTATGTTCACTTATGGACTGTCATTCCGCTTCCTTGGGCGCATACTCAATCCATCACCGCACCGTCTCGTGGCATTTATCGGTGATGAGAACGCGGTCGAGCGCTCCCGCCTTTCCTGCAACGGAAAGGAGCGCGTCATGCAAGGACGCCTTTTCAAGCAAGCAGCCCCGTTAGACCAGCGCCTGGAAGAACAGGCAAAGCGCCTGCGCAAGGAAGCCCGAGGCACCCCGCATGGGGTTGAGCGCGAGAAGCTTATTCGCAGGGCGAGACAGGCAGAAACCGCCGCCCACATACAGGAATGGCTTTCGTCCCCCGGACTGCAACCACCGAAATAGTCTCTGCGGAAACGACATTAAGGGGTGCTGTCCGTACGGCTGGTCTCGTGGCGCGGCACGCGCTTTCCGTTGCAATGATCCCAGCCCGCAGCTGCCTCCCGGCGGCAAGGGACAACGCACGTTCCCGTGCTTTGACTGTGACCGGCCCGATCCCCCGAAAATCGAGCAAGTGAAAGGCTGGCTTAAAAGCGAGCTACAGCCGCCAAAATAAATGGCGATGAAAACGCTGTCCTGAATTGGAACGAATCCCCGCCCCATGCGTGATGTCTTCAACGCAGACAAAATGCATGGAGAACCGCATTGCCCGGCAAACAATCCAAGTCCCAATCTGCGAACGTCATGGGTGGCCTGTATCTCGGCATCGCCGTTACCGGCGTGGAAGCCCTGGTCGCGATGGGGCTGGTTTTGGCGTTTATGTAAGGCCGCCTCAGTTGGCGGCCTTTTTCACTAGTGCGGTGTTGTTGGGCGTGGTGGCAAGGCTGATGCCGGTGGCGGCGGCACAATCAGCGTCAACAGAGAATGCCGGGTTGATGGGCTTTCCAGCCTTTTCCACATCACATTGACTGAAGGCCGATCTCAGCGCAGGCGCGTTGAGTGGCCTATTTCGCATCAGCGAGTGGCCCAAGAAAACGGCCCCAGCTCGGGGGGGCAAGCTGAGGCCGCCTTGGGGTCGTGCCGGGCGGGCGGCGCGGCACAGTCTTGATGTGGGTTCGCGATCTGCCGCCGCCATTAACTTTTGCGTGAGAGTGGCCTGTCGGGCGGATATAAGAAAAAAGCCGTGCGGGCGCTACGCCGAACGGCTTTCTCATGCGACTGCCGGCCCGGCACTGCTCCGGTTCCGCCGCATCTGTGCTTAACCTTGATGCAACTCGGTTAACGCGAAGTTAACGCGCCCGGTCCGGCAGTGCCCTGTTTTGATCCTGCGGGTGGCATTTCGGCCAGTACCCCCCTTCCATCCCGAAATGACCCCCCTTCCATCCCGAAATGGTTAAAAACGGTTAATGCTCCAGTTTTAGTGAGTGGTCCCTTTTGCCTTTTGGGCTATAGTCATATTTCCGTCGTATGAAATGTTGCTTGCGATGAATACGAGTACAGATCACCGACCAGGGTGGAAGCCGCCCGGAAAACTGAAACAGTACTGCGTGTTCGCAGCGCTGTTGCCGGTGTACATTCCGTTTTTGGTCCTCATAGCTCTCTGGACCCTCATCACGCGCAAACCCATCGAGATATAAGATCGTCCCAGTTGGCGGCCTCTCTTGTTTCAGCCGTCAATAAAGTTAGGCGGTCCTCTGGTGCGGCACCAGCGCGCTCAGGCGACACGAAAATTAGTCCATCGGTCTGTACGGCCAAGTGTTGGCCTGTTTTAACCCTTAGCAGCCTAATTGATTTTGGCAGTGGCCTAGTTTGAAATTCCGCTGCCGCGCCGCAAACTGATGGCGACGGCAACCGCTGCCACCAGAACGGCCAGCGGCATCCAATACTGGATGTGAACGCCGAAGATATCGAACCCCTCGACAAGCATATGCAAGGCCGCTTCCCCCCGATCGGAAGGCAAGGCCAACCAACCAGAAAATATATTATTTGTATATTTTTTTGGCCGCGCCTCACTCCAAGTTCAGATGAAAGCGCCGCTGCTTCTCGCGTTGTATACAACGAAGCGCACGGTCTGCGAGGGGCTTTTTTGTCATACCATAGTCGGTCACATAGACCGAAAACTTGTCCGCGAGGCTGCCCAGGATAGCGATACCCTCAACCGTCTCGCACCCCGGCCACAAGCGGATTTCTTTCAGGCAGTCGCGCGTCAAATCTGCACGATTGATCCCAACCGTATGCTTGATAAACCCGATCGGCAGCGCCCCCCTTCCCGCCAGGATGGCAGGTGACGGGACCATTTCAACGCAAGCCGGTGCCCATTCTTTAGGCCGGATCAATGGGTGCCTGAAGTCGAGTGGGTCGATCGAGCCCGAGTTCGGCAATGACAAATTGATGATAGAGCCGATCGCCCCGCAAGGAAGCTGCGACGTTGACATGAAGCCTTCGGATTCCCGTATCCGGAGGCTCTTACACGCTGCCGACCAGGATGCAGCCTGGTGCTGATTTATGCCTCGCGCGGCGTGGCGTGGTTTTTTTCGGATTTTTTCAAAGGCCGAGCAAAATTGAACAGGGGAAACTTTGCCCCTGTGCTCATCATCGAAGGGTGAATCGCAATGGGAGGTTTCCCATGACCTACAGGAGTGTCGAATACTCGATTGCCGTGACCGCCACGCCGGGGATCTGGAAATGGCAGTTCCGAATCGGCGACGAGCTCAAGACCGGCAAGACCGAAACCAGGATCGGCCTCTTGGCCGTCCGCCGGGTTCAGCTGCGGATCGATCGCGCCCTCAGGCTGGCGAGGCACGCGCCAACTTCCTGAGTTCCGTGGTGCGCCCGCCTCCGACCAGCGGTCGCATGAACGAATGCCCGTTCGTCCGCCGACAGCATTCGTGAGGCGCACTGCCCGCCCCGTCAAAAGTTGTTGCTTCCGTCTGTCATATTTTCCGAAATAGATGATATGCTTTGCTGCACCGTTGTTCATCGATGCGGCCTTCCGAGATGACGGGAGCCGGCCCGATTTGATCGCGAGTTGAAGATGACTGTCCATGCACCGAAGCTTTTGACGCCCGAAGAGTTCGCCTCGCTGATCGAGATCGCGATCACCTCTCCCAACCCGACGATCCCGGCGCTTCACCTGGCCAAGCTGATCAGCCTTGGCTACGTCGTCGAGACCGCCAAAGGTCCCGTCGTCAGCGGCGACGGCCTGATCCGGATTACCGAAAGCGAATAGCCCGCGGACGCGGCTCGCCCGGGCTGAGGCGGATCGCCGCACTCAACCCGTAAATTCCCGGAATTGATCTATCCGGCGTTCGGGAATCCACTGGCTGACAATCTTGCGGGGGCTGACAAGCCCTGAGCGGTCCCAACGTATCCGGTAGGTGCCATGCCGCTCTATTTCTTTCGCATCCGCAATGGCCGCTACTCCGGGGCTTCCGATCAAGGCACCGAGTTTGCCGATCGCAATGCCGCCTGGCACGAACTGACCAGCGTTTGCGCCAATATCGTCGGTGGAATTTCCCGCAAACTCAAACAGGATTCCGAATGGGAAATGGAGCTTCTGGACGAGTCCAAGCGCCCGGTTTTTCGAATCCGCCTCGTCGGCGAATCGATGGATGGAGCGCGCTCGAACGAAAGCTCCCCCCGGACGCGATCCGGGGCGGATAACTTTTCGCGCAGAGAAAACGCCTCGAAATAAAACGTCAGGGCCTTTCTGGTTCGATCAGAACCGGGGACGGCGGCGCGGCGATAATTCGCGCCGATGGTTTCGCCAGCCGCCTCAGCCGGCCGGAGCCTTCCGGCGCTCGAGCCGAAATCTCTGCGAAGTCTCGCCATCGTTTCCCTTCACACCGCGGCCCTGATGGAGATGAACAATCAGCTGTGATCGAAAAATGTTAACAATTCTATGAAGTTGGGAGCGCAAGCTGCCATGATACATGAGGCAAGCCTAATCGGCGCTCCGCAGCCGACGCATCGTGAATTCGATGTCGCCGTCCGGCAGCTCACGCCAGCTTTCGACGCCGCTCATATAGGCCTGCTTGGGATAGCGAACGAGGAAATCGCGTGCCTTGCTCCGCGCTTTGTCGCGCGGCAGGGTGAACGTCTCCCGCAAAAAACCATCGTCCTGCTTGCTACGGCCAGCCATCCGGTCGGCAAGATCGCGCGGGCGAGAGACCATGTCGCAACTCCGACAAATACCGACTGGGTCAATATAGCGCTCCCGTCCGCCAAACCGAGTCCCGCCCTCCCCCGGGGACGCCTGGCATCAAGCGGGGAATTGAGTCGCCTCCCGGACATAAAGCGGATAGACTTCGACAATTGCCGGCTCCCTCGGCGCCAGCAACCGAGAGCCTAAAGGGACTCCCGCCTCGTTGCGAATGAGTCCGCCAGCGCCCAAGAAAACGACACCACCGTTTGGCAAGCTGACCGACCAGGACGATGCCTGACCGGTTCGCAAGCTGTGGCGCTCGATGCAGTCTTCACCCACCGGAACAGCAGGGCATGCCCATCCGACGAACGAACCGGCTCCTCTCGCTCCTGTCGGATGACAACTACGAACGGTTGCGCCCGCATTTGTCGCATGTGGTTTTCGATTACAAGAAAAGCCTCTATGAGGCATCGCGTCCGATCGAACATGTGTACTTTCCGATCGACGGGGTCGCTTCGCTGGTCATCACCACGTCAGATGGCGGCAGCGCGGAGGTCGGCACGATCGGCAACGAGGGACTGGTGGGGTTGCCGATCTGCCTCGGCGACCACGATGCGCCCTCGGCGGTTTACGTCCAGGTTCCGGGCACGGCCCTGCAGATCGACGCCCGCCTTTTCCGTGGCGAACTCGAACGAAACCCGACGCTGAACCTAGTCATGCTCCGCTATGCCCATGCCTTCTTCAACCAGGTCGCGCAATCGGCCGCCTGCGCTCACCTGCACAGGGTGGAGCAGCGCTGTTGCCGCTGGCTCCTGATGACGCGCGACCGGATGCCCTCGGGCGATTTCCTGCTGACCCATGAATTCCTCGGAATGATGCTCGGGGTGCGGCGCACGACGGTCACCGATGTCATGGGAAGCTTGCAGAAAGCCGGGCTTATCCGCTATCGGCGCGGCCACGTCACCATCCTCGATCAGGAGGCTTTGCGGCACCGCGCCTGCGAATGTTACGACATATCGCGACTGGAATTTGACCGGCTGCTCGGCGATTCGCCGCTCGCCCCGAGGACCGACAAGAAGCATCGGTTGGTCAGCGAAGTCGGATAGAAGCACAGCGCCTCCTCCGCTGCGTCCGATTTCCGACACGGGATTCGCTCGCTGGAAACCCTCCATCCCCAGATTATTGCGCTGCCTGCCTGGCCTGCAATGGACACTATGACGGCTACCGGACCGACAGCCTCTCTATGTTTTCTCTATACATGAGCTTTCCGCGGACCGCCCTCTCGGAGCGATCTTCCCACCCTCTGCGGCAAATCGGCCCGACCGACCGGGCGGGATATCGCAGTGCATTTGCCCGTTTCCAACGCCGGACTTCCCTTGGACAACCGACTGCTCGCCTCCCTTCCGCGCGATCATTTCGATCGGCTGCTTCCGCATCTTTCGACGGTTTCCCTGCCGCAGGGAGACGTGCTGATTGAAGCCGGCGATGAGGTCGACCAGGTCTACTTCCCGCATTACGGCATGCTGTCGCTGCTCGCGGTGCTGCGCGACGGCAAGGCGATCGAAACCGCCACCGTCGGTCGCGAAGGCGTGGTCGGCGCGATGGCCGGGCTTGGCCTCTATAAATCGCTGGTTCGCGTCGTGGTGCAGATGCCGATGGCCTGCAGCAAGATCGCCGCCCCGCATTTTCGCACCGTGACCGGCGCCAGCGATCCCGTTCGCAATCTCTGCATCCGCTACAACGAGGTGTTGTTGTCGCAGGCGCGGGTCACCGCCGCCTGCAACGCGCTGCACTCGATCGAGGCGCGATTCTGTCGCTGGCTGCTGCAAAGCGCGGACCGGGCGGCCGGCGACACCGTGGCGCTGACGCAGGAATTTCTCGCCGAGATGTTGGGGGTGAGACGCACCTCGGTGACGGAGGTCGCAACCAAGGTGCAAAACGCCGGCGTGATCACCTATTCGCGCGGCGTGATCAAGATCCTCGATCGTGCCGCGCTGATGCGGATGTCCTGCGAGTGCTACGAAACCCTGGTCGATCAATCGGCCGTGCTGGCCTGACCGCGCGCAGCGCCGTGTCCAGCACTCATCCGGGATGTCGGCGGATACAACCATATCCGGAGGCCGCCGCATCCTGGCCAGCACAGCGCCCTGGTCTCGCGCCTCAGTTTGCAGTGCTGCCGGTCTTGGTCTTCGGTTTGGCGGATGCGGCCGCCTTGGCGGGGGCTTTGGGCGCATCGGTGCTGCGCACGTTGCCCCACGGATCGGCCGGGGGCTTGGCGTCCGGTATTTTCTTCAGCGAATCCTGGTAGGCCTTGTCTCGCGCCGCCTCGGCGTCTTTTTCCTCCTGCGTCTTGCCGGGCTTGTCCTGCAGCAAATTCATCTGTGGAATCTGGGCAAAAGCGGGCGAGGCCACTAGCATGATCAGGGCCGCGACGCGGAAAACTCTCATGGGATACCCCCTGTATTTTTAGCCAACATATCACCGCGCCGGCGGCGTCGCCAAGCACGCTTGGTGACGCCAACGCATCGCCTTGCGCGCTAAAAATGGTCAGACTTGCAGGATTTCGGCAACCAATCGTCCCAGATGGGACCGCATTTGGTGCAGCCATTGAGGGCGAGGCCCATGGCGACAACGCTGAGAATCAGTGCCACTCGCCTGAACATTATCTACGCACTCCCCGCACACCGCCCATCATAGGGTCCAAAGTCCGGCATTTTCAAGCCGCCGCCGGGGCGAGCGCCTATTTGCATCGGGAACGCCCCGGATTAAGCATCAACGGCAATCCCATGACCAGGAACCCCCTGCATGCAAAACCAACCAAAGGCCGAGGAATTCGATATCGAGGAAGCTAGGCGCGTCCTTGGCGATGTATTCGCCCCCTGGGTACAGGACCTCGGGCTGTCGATCGGCAGCATCGAATGCGCTCCGCCGCCAGGCGCTGCGGCCGACTGGCAGCCGGGCGCGGTTCTGCGCATGGCTTTCTCGGAACGCCTGTGCCGGCACGGCGGTATTGTCTGCGGCCAGGCGCTGATGGCGCTCGCCGACACCTCCATGGTGATCGCGATCCTTGCCGCCAACCGCGGTTATCGGCCGATGACGACCGTCGATCAGACCACCCATTTCATGCGCGCCGTCACGCAATCGGACGTGCTGGCCGACGCCCGGGTGGTCAGGCTCGGGCGCACCATGAGCTTCGGCCGCGTCACCCTCTCCAGCGCCGCCGACCACAAGCCGGTGGCGATGGTCTCCAGCGCCTTCGCGATGCTGTGAGTTGTCCGCGACAGCGCCCCTGAGACAGCGCCCCTGCAATGAATCATGGTTAACAAGACCTGAACCTGGAGCCAAATACCGCGTACATTCGATTCAATTGCCGGTAATTCCGGGTTGCTATTCTGAACCGAGAACGATCGGCAATTCGGGATTCACGGCCATGATCGAGAAGCGAACGGCGCCCAGACACAGAGTCCTCAAACAAGGCACCCTCGCCTTTAACGGTGGCGGCGGCGTCGACTGCGTGGTCCGGAACATTTCCTCAGGTGGCGCGCGGCTCGACGTCGCCAATCCCGTCGGCCTGCCGCAATCCTTCACGCTGGTGATCCAGATCGATCAGTTCAGGCGGCACTGCCGCCCGGTCTGGTGCAACGACAGCCGGATCGGCGTCGCGTTCGATTAGAGCGTTTTCGCGCGAAGCATGCCCTCGGACTTGATCCGGGGGTGGATGCCGGTTCGCGCCGGAAAACGCGTCAAGACAAAAGAGCGCAGTCAATCAATCCGGATCGGTGGCAGGTAGCCGTTCGAAGACCGATTTCAGCGATTGTTGATGGTTCAAACGGAAAAAATCGGCGATAACGCGCGCCTTCCTGACCGGTCCCGGGATAAGATCGGCGGATGTTGCGGATCGTGGTTCATATGGCGTTGATGGCAGGCGGCGCGCTGGCGCTGGCAGGCTGCGGCATTGCCGACAGCCGCTCGGCGGTACCGGAGTTCATGCGCGCCAAAGCCGGTGATCCACCACCGCCCGAGCCAATTCCCGATGTCAAGCAACTGGTCCGCGAGCGACTGGATTCGGTATTCGTCACCTCGTCTGCGCCGCAGCAGGTTCGGGTCTCGCCGCCGCGTCACGACCTTCGCGGATTGGGCTGGACGGCGTGCGTCAGGGCCGAGCTTACCAACGCGGTGGGGAAACCGCTGGGTGAGGAGACCTATCGCATCACGATCAGCGGAGGCGTCATCATCGACCGCCGGCGCGCCGAACCCGAGGACACCTGCGCCTCCGAAAGCTACCAGCCGATCTGAGGCCTGCACGCTCGCCGCGGACGGCGGATGGCTCGGCCGCGACGGCTTTCGCCGGCGCCTGATCCGGGACTGACGGGAATTTGCGCCGCGCAAACGGCTAAGCCCAATGTCCAAGCTTCAACGCGATCGCCATTGTGGCCTCACGGAGTTCATCGGCGAGCGACTGGTCTTCGATCGCGCGCGCGATGACCATGCCGCCGATGCAAAGCGACGTGAGCGCAATGGCGCGTTGCCTCGCCGGCTGCGCTGACGCCGTCATACCCCGCTCGAAGGTTTCGATCATCATCCTCAGCGCCGCCTCCTGCGCCTCTCTGACCGATTGGTCGCTTCGGGAAAGATCATTGGGCAGGCCGATCAGTGGACATCTCGTCTCCACATCTTCGAAGTGTCGGCGAGAAAGATAGTCGCGGATGATCTGAGCCGAACGAACCGACGCCTTGTCGGCGACATCAGCACCTTCCAGCTTCCCACTTACGAAGCAGCTTATGACCTCGGCGTAGAGTTCGCTTTTGCTTTGAAAATAACTGTAGAAGCCGCCTCGCGTCAGCCCCGCGCCGGCCATGATGTCGTCGATCGAGGCAGCGGTGAACCCGCAGCGGTTAAACAGCTGCTGCGCGCTCTGGATGATTCGTTGCCTGACCTGTTCACGATGATGAGGCGGAGTGGGCATTCTCATCCTCGTGCCGGTGCTGAATTGCCGCCAGGCAAAATATGTTCTGAAACATATCGCCCTATGTTCTTGATCATCATTTTGCCGATGGGTCCCGTTCGCGCATTCCAGGGCAGCGGCCGAACCGCCCGTCCAATTGCAAGACGCCTGGGTAAAGCGATCATTCCGCAATCACGAAAATGTAATCGATTCCGCTCCGCAAACGCCCCAGGGCAACAGAAGGGCTGCAGCCCCGGGCGACCGACACTGCCACCGGATGAACGGTGGGCGTCCAGGACCATTTCGTTCCGCCCAATCACTGATGCTGCGGCTTGGACCTTCGCAAGCGTAAACGCCGGATTAACATTACCGCTCAAATAGGATCCCCGCGCCAACGGCATTTTCCAATCTTTCCGATACCATTTCCCCGAGAAGGCAGGTGGTGCTCGGCTGCGCGGCTTAAGGCAGCACCGACGCTCGCGAACGGGAAAAACGGGGACGTGGCCGAAATAGCGGATACCGCGGTAGTCCATCGCGCATCGGTCAACGATGCCACGGGCAAGCGCGCGCCGGCGGCAGCGGATTTGCCGGACGGCATCGCGCTCGCGCCGCTTGTGGACATTCCCGCGGACCAATGGCGCGCCTTGGCTGAGCGCGCCGTCGAGCCGAACGGCTATTATCTGCCTGACTGGGAATTGGCGGTGAACGCTTCGGCGCGCGGGCGAACCGGCGTCTCCGCACTCAGCGCATGGAGCGACACATCAGCGGCACAAGACGGCGCGGCGTGTCTGATCGGCCTGCTGCCTGTCGTTTCGATGTGGCGCGCCTGCAAAATCCCCCTGCCCGCTTTGGTCAGCGCCAGCCCCTATGGCACCCTTTGCACACCCTTGCTCGACCGCGACATCGCGGGCGTTGCCGTCGGCCGATTGATGGCGCAGGCGCGGAGGGCGGGTGCCCGCGCGCTGATCCTGCGCGACGTCGCGCCCAACGGCGCCGCCATGAGGGCCTTCATGGAAGTGTTGCGACAGGACGGCCTGCATCCGCGCCTCCTGCAATCGCATTTTCGCGCCTGCCTGGACGCAAGCCGCGGTGCCGATGAATTGCTGCGCGACGCGCTCGGCGGAAAGAAGCTGAAGGAATTGCGCCGCCAGCGCAACCGGCTTGCCGGGCATGGCGCGGTCCGTTTTGACGTGGCGCGAACGCCGGAGGCGATAGCCGCGGCAATCGAGACATTCCTGGCGCTCGAAGCCAGCGGCTGGAAAGCCAAACGCGGCACCGCGCTCAGGCAAGACGCCGGTGACGCCGGCTTTATCCGGCGCGCGACCAAAGCGCTTGCCGGGACCGGCCAATGCGAGATCGTGACGCTCCACGCCGGCGCCACGCCGGTCGCGGCCGCGATCGTGCTCCGGCACCAGGACCGCGCCTTCTATTTCAAGCTCGGCATCGACGAGCGCTTTTCAACATTTTCGCCCGGCGTGCAGCTGACGCTCGACCTGACACGGCATCTGTGCGCCGACGCCGTGCTTGCAACCGCCGACTCCACCGCCAGCGCCGACCATCCGATGATCAATCCGATCTGGCGCGGACGGCTCAAGATCGGCGACGTGCTGATTCCATTGCGTCCGCACGATCCCGCGGTGGCCATGATCCATGCCGCGATAACGGCACATCGGGGGGTCCGCGAACTCGCGCGCCGGGCGCTGCGTTTGATCCGCGGCCGTTAAAACACAGCCTATTCCGCCGCCTGGGCGTTCACTTCCGCCGACACCTGACGAATGGCGCGGGCGAGTTGCTCGGCCGGCTGGGCGCCGGACACCGCGTATTTCTGCGCGAACACGTAGGTCGGCACGCCCGAGATGCCCTTGTCGGAAGCGTCCCTGGCCTGCGCCGAGATCAGCGCGACGTCTTCATCGGTCGCCAGGCGCCGGCGCACGTCCTCGGCATCGAGCCCGCAATCGGCCGCGGCCTGCACCAGCACGCCGGTATCGGTGAGATCGCCGCCATCCCTGAAATACAGTTCCATCAGCCGCTGTTTCATGTCGGCCGCTTTGCCGTGCGCGTCGGCCCAGTGAATCAGCCGATGGCAGTCGATCGTGTTCGGCTGCCGCTTGACGAGGTCGGGCCGATACAACAGCCCCTCTTCGCCCGCGGCGGTGACGACGCGGCCGGCGATCCCCTTATAGGCCTCGACCGAGCCGAACTTCGCCGTGAGGTACTCGTCGCGGCCGATGCCCTCGCGCGGCACCCAGGAATTGAGAAAGAACGGCCGCCAGTGAACCTCGACCGGAATCTCCGAGACCAGCGCCAGCGCGTTTTCGATCCGGCGCTTGCCGATATAGCACCATGGGCACACCACATCGGAGACGATGTCGATCTGAAGCGGCTTTAGGGTGCTCATCGGAGGCGTCCTCGCTTGCGGATATTGCAGAAATAAGCCGCAAGCCGGGCCCAGACAAGGGACTATCGCAGATCAGCCGCCATCGCCCGCATCCGCTCGGCGGTGAGCTCGTCGGCGGGAAAAAACGTCTCCAGCGCCAGTTCCGACAGGGTGATGTCGACCGGGGTGCCGAAAATCATCGTCGTGGAAAAGAAACTCAGGACGTCGCCGCGAAGCCGCATCTTGAAGGGGATCGCGACATTGTCGGCCGGCAGCGGCGCGGAGCGCGCCGGGATCGGGAAGGCCTTCAGCTCGTGATAGAGCCTTATCAGTTCGGGATCGGCGGTCGCCTCGCACTGGCGATGCAACCGCTCCAGCAGATGCCCGCACCATTCGGCGAGGTTGACGGTGCGCGCCGCCAGCGCCTCCGGGTGAAACGCCAGACGCAGAATGTTGAAGGGCTGACCGAGCAGCCGCGCTGGAACACCTTCCAATAGCGGCATCACCATGCGGTTGGCCGATACCAGATTCCAGTGCCGGTCATAGGCCAGTGCCGGATTGGGCTCGTGCGCGCGCAGCACCAGATCAATCGCAGCCCGCGCCGCTTTCAGCGCGGGATCGTCAAGCGATCGCTGCGGAAACGCCGGCGCGAACCCTGCCGCCACCAGCAGCACATTGCGCTCGCGCAACGGCACGTTGAGCCGCTCGGCAAGCTTCAGCACCATGTCGCGCGACGGCGCCGCGCGACCGGTTTCCACGAAGCTGAGATGGCGCGCCGAGATCTCGGCGTCACCGGCCAGATCAAGCTGGCTGAGATGGCGACGCTGGCGCCATTCGCGCAAGTGGTCGCCGATGTGGGCGGGCTTCGTCTGGTCGGCTCGCGCCGTGGCCGTGTGTGCGCTCATGGTGGAAACCTACCATGCGAATTTCGTGCGTTCCATTACCTCGGACGTAATGGAATCGCGCACCTCGGCGGATCATCTTCGCAGCCCCAGGAGATGACGCGTCGGCGTCGACGCGCCGATCGATCTGTGCCCCGCATGTATCGGATTGCGCCGGAGCAAGGACGCGCTGGCGGCCTAGGCCGAGGCCTGCTGGTCCCGCCCTTCGGCCGTCGCGGTAGTCCCGAGCCTCGTGGGAGCTTTGGGCCTCGCGGCGGCCAATCCGGAGGCGGCGGCCCTGGATCGGCCAAACCCGTTTGAATGCTTGCCGTTCAAGCGCTTGCCGTTCAACAGCTTGCCGTTCAGCTTCGCGCCATTCACCTGGCCGTTCAGCTTCTGCTTCAGTTGCAGCTTCTGCTTTTGGGCCTTCGCCGCCTGCTTCTCGGCTTTCTTCAGGGCCCTCTTCTCGGCCCTGGCTTTGAGGCGCAACCGTTCGGCCCTCGCCTCGGCGCGCTTTTTCTTGCGCTTCCTCTCGCAGGCGTCGCATTTGCATCCAATCGGCTTCAGATACGCCTTGAAATAATCGGTGCCGTAATCGTAGTTGATCTCTTCGCCCGGCTCGATGTTCTTGATCGCGCGGATCACCACCTTGCGCTTGCGCGGCTTGACGTCGGATTCCGCGTTCGGCCTGCAGGCGTGATTGATGTAGCGCGCGATGTTCTTGCGCACCGAACCGTCGATGGTCCAGCGGCCGTTGAGCTCGAACAGGTACTTGTTCTCGATCGCGTCGTCCTTCTTCTTCCTCGAATCCAGGAGCGGACCAAAATAGCGGACGATCTTGCTGCCCTTCTTGATCGGCTTGGTGGCGAAGAGGCCAAGTCCGGTGCGGGAACGGCCGACGCGATAGGGCTTGTTCGACGAAATGGCAGACATGATGGACAGGTGACTGACACGCTAATGAAGGCGACGGATCGCGAAGCCGGTGTTCTAAAACGATTCCGCGCAAATGTCAGGCCCTTCGCGCCGTTTGTCCGATCCTTCCCCAGATTGCACACGTCGAAGGCATGATTTTCGCAGTGGAGGCGGCTCGATGACGCACGTTCCCCGCCAACGCGTCGCCAGGCACAGGCAGTTCCCCCATGAATGGCCCCGGCGGCGTCGGAGCGGGCGTGATTCTAGCGGTAGATGCCGAAACAATCGGCAACAGGTACACCTCGACCGCGCCGAAGGCTTGTCGCTTGATCCGAGACACGGCTGCCGCCCGGCGAGGGCTGCCATCGACGCGCAAGGCGGACGGAAACGCCATTGGGCATCGGCTATGAGATACGCTATACCGCCGCCGGAAGCTTGAGCGGACCCCAGAACCATTCCCGGTTTTGCGAAACTGACACGAGGAGATGCGAGAATGGCCGTTGACGGAAACTGGAACATCACCATGTCGACGCCGATGGGCGATCGCAACGCGACGCTGAGCCTGAAGAGCGCCGGCGGCGCGCTGACGGGCACCCAGGCCGCCGAAGGCAATTCGACCGATATCTTCGACGGCAAGGCCAACGGCGACGACGTCGCCTGGAAGGTCTCGATCACCAACCCGATGCCGCTGACGCTCGAGTTCACCGGCAAGGTTTCCGGCGACAGCATTTCCGGCGAAATGGGCATCGGCCCGATGGGCAGCTTTCCGTTTACGGGGACAAGGGCGTAGGGAAACAAAGGTTGTCGTCCCTGCGAAAACAGGGACCCACAACGATCGGCCGTGGTTAATTCGCAAAGACGACTGAAGCCAAGTGTCAACCACTAGCCGTCATACCCCGCCAACGGGTCGCGCGAATGCGCGCCCGATGAGAGCCAAACTGGATTTCAAACAGCCGGGAAGTGAGACGCTTCCAACGTCGTCATTGCGAGCCAACGGGTCGGCGCAAGGCGCCGCCCGATGACAGGCTCCGCGAAGCAATCCATTTCGGCGCGCAAAGAAAGAATGGATTGCTTCGTCGCAGAGCCTGTCATCGAGCGCGCATTCGCGCGACCCGTTGGCTCCCTTGCGCAAACGCTTCGCGTTTGTCGCAGGCAATGACGTCGAGATATGCGTCCGCGATCTCGCCGCTTGTTTCGCGCGAGGCTTGGCCTGCTCGTTCCGCCCTCTCAATTCAGAGGGCGCAGGGAATGCCGGGCGCCCGATGCGCCCGCAGCCGCGCGTGGTGTGTAGAAAGCACGCGCGTTAGTCACCACGGTCACACCGGAAACACCCGGCATTCCCCGCGCAATGGTTTTAACGGTTTCCTTCGCGCTCTTGTGTGACCGGGCTTTCTTGCCACCGTCATCCC
>Ga0185299_10004736_pt1 | contig 16108 bp, 15 predicted proteins | sample PaiPotPPA55metaG_FD_128002 | JGI IMG/M metagenome (GOLD analysis project Ga0185299, IMG submission 128002) | Iron sulfur acid spring bacterial and archeal communities from Banff, Canada, to study Microbial Dark Matter (Phase II) - Paint Pots PPA... ...
CGCGGCTCGCCCCTGACTTCTGTCGTTGCAGCTGCAGCAATCAGCATGTGAAATTACTGTGGATCCTAAGTGAACATCAAAAGTGAACGGATCGAAAAAATGCTTGACAAACTTACTCAGATATCTGGTTACGTAAACCATCCTCATTCCGTGCGCACGAAACCGGGTTCCCATTCAAAGCAGGTTACTTCCGGTTTGCCCGTGATCCGGGAGTGAAAACATCCGATGAATCGTTACCCGAGCGATGCTTCAGTGTATTTTGTTCGAAGCAAGTCCACGAGCGAGGCGAACTCCGGCAATTCCCGGACGTTTGCGAGTGAAGGATCCTGCAAAAAGAATGGCCAGCAAGCGAATCCGGTGTGGACGGATCGGTCAAGCCATTCCAGGGCAATCCGTGTTTGTCCCAATGTCGAATAGGTGCAGGCTAACTGATAGTAAATGTGATGGGAATGCCCGAAAGAACCGGGGGACTCGCAAGCCGTTTGGGCACATCGCAATGCTCGCTCATTCTCTCCTAATCGTGCCCAGAGGACTCCTTGGAGGCTGCTGATCAGGGGATCACTTCCGAGCGTTCGCATCGCCTGTTCCATCTCCCTCTGAGCTTGGTCCAAATCTCCCCGAAGCAGGGCCGGCTGGGGCGCGAACCAGACGGGATACTTACTGGCAGAGTTTTCCGCACGCCACGCGCGAATCTCTCTTTCTGCGAGCTCGTAATCGCCATTCCAGAGATAGGGCTGGGTGACTCCGTGGCTTAGGGCTTTGCCTGGTTCAAAGTTTCGCCCGTGTTCGTACATCTGCCGCGCCATCCTGAGTAGTCCGATGTGAGCAAGGATCGATCCGAGACGGTTGTGGGCATGACGTAGGTTGGGCTGCAGTTCCAAGGCCTTTTTTAGCTTCCGAATCGCGTCCAGATGCTGGAAATTCTGGGAAGGACTCCAAAGGATGAACGCAGCGGCTAGATGGGCTTCCCCCAAATCAGGGTCAAGCTTCAGCGCACAATCGGCGTGGTACTCGGCCCTTTCCAGATACTGTCGGGTCGGATCGAATTCGAAAAACCTGTTGGCGTAAACAAAAGACAGAATGGCATGCGCAAGCCCGAATTGCGGATCGCGGTCGATGGCATTGCTCAAGTGGAGGATTGCAGTGTCATAGAGCCTAGGATCGTCAGTGGAGGTATGTCGATATCCCTCCATAAATTCGGCATAGGCGATTTTGTCTTTGCTGTAACGTTCGCGACTGTTCGCAGATGTCCCCTGGATCTTGCGATGCAGTGAATCGGCGACATTCCGCGCGATCTCATCCTGCGCTTGCAGCATATTATCCATGCTATGGTCCACCTTCTGCGCGAACGCGACTCTGCGGTGGAAGGCGTCGAACAGTTGCACCGAGATGCGCTGCTGCTGGTTTTGAATCTGGATGCTACCCTGCAACAAATAACGAACTCCCAATCGCGAGCTTGCAATGGTCGGATCGATATCGCCGGAAAATCTCATCACCGCAGCGGTTGGCAGCACAAAGAAACCTTCCAGATTGCCTAGGGCGCTAATCAGAGCGTCCATGTAACCGATGGAGAGCGCGTGATGTTGTTTTTCGCCTAGCACCTTGAAAGGAAGAACCGCCATGGAATTCTGGTTATAGCCGTCTCTTGAATCCGGCGGTTCAACAATATCCACAGTTCCCTGTGAGAGATGTTTGGCGCGGGGGATCACTTGGATAGAACCGACGAGCCGGTATCCCCTTCTGGAGACGGTTTGGATGAGATGCGGATTTTCCCTGTCATCACCCAGGAGCGAACGCAACTTGTAAATGCAGTTATTGATGATGGGTTCCGCGCCGACAGAACCGCCCGGACCCCACAGCCGAAGCTCGATCTCGTCGCGAGTGACGAGTTGGCCGTGCCGGTCAGCCAGAAGAATGAGCAACTCCATAGGCTGACGCTCCAGGCGAATGACTCGTCCGCCTCCCCGCAGTTCGTATGAGTTCAAATCGAGTTCGAGCACTTCCTGTTTTTTAGGCTTCCCCATGGCAAATTTGTGCTGCGTATCTTATCGCTTTGCACGACCGCAAATCAAACCTAAAACCCGATATTTCATCAGCTTGGGAAATTAGAAATTCAGTAGAAGTTCGTTACTCAACCGTGATTGAGCTTGTTGGCTCGCGATGGCACTCTCAGCTCGATTCACTGGTGGTCGGCCAGGCTTCTTCGAGGCAGTCAGACCGACAGTGATTTCGTTAAATTTCACTCTGAAGGAGATCTTCCAATGAAACTGAGCCTCAAGAAAAGTCTGATCGTGATGGGCACACTGGTGGCGCTGGTGGGCAGTGCGGCGGCTTTGTCGATTATGTTCACGATGCAGGGAACGGTTGCAAGCTACGACTTTGGAGGTTTCGGTCCGGGGTTCAACATCCCAGGAACGGTGCAGATTCAGGCATTCACGATGAAGCCCGGCGACGTTTTTCCCTGGCATTACCACAAAGGTCAGGCTTACGTGATTATCGCAAAAGGAAACCTCACGGAGCAGGAGCTGATTGGCGAGAATCAATGCAGTGCTCCAGAGACTGCAGGAGCCGGAGCCGCCTTAGTTGAGCCTCCAGGTCGGATTCACACTGTTTCGAACCCCGGACCGGACGCCGCAATCGTTTACTGGGCGACCGTATTCCCGAAGGGAGACTCGGCCTCGACCTTCGTCGATGCGCCAAACTGCAACTAAGCCGATTGGAATCGGGTCGACTCAGACACAATCAGCTGACTCTAAGAAATTCACTTCAGCCAAGTCCAACGAGTCTAACTCGTTTGGAAATTCAAACTAGAGGATAAAAGCATGCCACTGATCCAAGTGAAAGTACTTGAAGGTGTCTTTAACGGTGCCAAGAAGCAAGAGATTATCACCAAACTTACGGATGCAATGGTCTCAATCGAAGGGGGAATATGCGGCCGGTGACTTTGGTTTTGATTGAGGAATTGCGAAGCGGTGATTGGTCAATAGGAGGTAAGTCGTTCACCACCAGTGACGTGCAGGCCCTGGCTGTCGGCCAGAAGTAATATGAAGAGCGGAGGCTGGATCGTGGGCTGCGCGATCCAGTCTAACGCACATAGAGAAGACACGAATGGCTACTCAATCGAATGAAACATATCTGAAGAACTAAAGAACAGGAAGAAGGTGCAATAGATTGCTCCCCTTCGCCTACTTAGATTCTGGACGGTTTGTCGGCCAACTCTTCGGTGACCCCAAGTCTTGTCCGCTTGGTCGGCTAACCGGAAGTTATCGGAACCGCCATTCGGTAGACAGTCGTCAACTGGCGTAACATCGCCATTTCACTCACTGACTGACTTCCAACAACGGCTAATCCTTCGGCAGGCGCGCCGTGATGAAATCCGAGGCGTGGCCAGCGGCCTGCGGATCGAGGTTTGCCAGGACGGCAATCACGTATCCGGTTTGCGGGCACACTTTTAAATCGCCGTTCATGCCTGGCGCGCCCCCACCGTGGCCAAAGCAGCGGACGCCGTCTGCTGAGATTTCATCGCCGAAGCCATAGCCATACTTCGAGCCGCCACCCGGCCTTTCCACCTTGCCGGTGGTGAGCAGATCTACATACTTGGCATCGAGCAGCTTGTGGCTCTCCAGTGCGTTGGCGAACGCGAGTAGATCCTCGACCGTGGAATAACCTCCGCCAGCGGAGGTGCCTCGGTAGGGTAGCGTATCCACATTCGGACCCCACTCTTTTGCGCCATTCATTTTCGTGTAACCGACAGATCGATCCGCGACCGTTTGATCTTCGGGCAGAGAGTCGGTGGAAGTCATTCCGGCGGGCTTGAAGATGTGGTCGCGGACATACTCGTAGTAGTTCTGGCCGCTTGCCTTTTCGACAACCAAACCGAGCAACAGGAAACCGTAATTACTGTATTCCCAGCGGCTGCCGGGATCGAAGGCGAGGCCTCGCTCCCCGTAGAGCTTGACATAGTCCTGTAGTGTGCGCAGCTCAAGTCGGTGCTTATCGAACTCCGGGCCGAAGAAGTCGCCTGTGCCGCCAGTGTGAGTGAGAAGGTGGTGAATGGTGACTTTGGACGCCAGGTCTTTGTTGGGATAGTCGGGGAGATATTTGCCCAGCGGATCGCTGAGATTGATTTTGCCAGCTTGCACAAGCTGGAGAATTGCGGTCGCGGTGAACATCTTGTTCATTGATCCAATGCGAAACTTGGTGTTAAGTGTGTTAGGAATCTTCTTCTCCCGGTCGGCTAAGCCGTAAACGGCAGTGAATACCGGCTTTCCATTTTTCGCCACCAGCGCCGCTCCTGAAAAACGGCCGGCGGCGGCGGCTCGATCGAGGTACACCTGAAAGGCTTTGAGCGCTTCCGCCTCGGTCATCCGGGGGATCGAAAATTCAGCGGGGCGCGGAATAGCGCGAAGTTCGATGCCTTTGATGGCATGGGGTTCCGCGGGATCAACGTCAACGACGATACGCGCAAACTGATCGGAAGCGCGTTCCTTCACGAGTGCCGAGCATTTGGCGTCTGCGCAGTCAGCGGCTTGCTTCAGATCGAAGCCGCCCGTCTCTTCGCGGAAACCCATTTCGCCGTCAACGTCTCCGGCGCGAGCGGGATAGTTTTTCTGGAGAAACGCGAGAAACGTGGCTCTGTCACCGCTGTTGAAAGCGGTGAGCCAATTGGAAAGTTGATGGGCCGCGGGCGTGTCTGAAAGTTGTACCTGCGCTGACAAGCAGCCGGAAATCAGCAGGATTGCGACGGCCAGCGAAAGGTCATTGCGGATTTTCATGAGCTTACTATAGTCCTCCTGATTCCCTATGCTAGGCAATCGGCTCAAGTGGTGAAATTGGTGAAATATCGCCTGACTCATTGACCCTGGTCGGCAAATTCTCAAGGAGTGATAACGCCTGGTAACAACAGTTGCCCGTTTCAAGACGAATATCCCGCAGGTCAGGTAAAGATCCGGAGGGTTTTGGGTTCCAGCGCAGGTCATGGGTTTTTCATTTCAGGATCGTCCGCAGGGTTCACGTAGTTGCTGACGAACGGTCCCATGCCATGCAACTGCACGATGGTCTCACCCATACAGGAGGCAAAGTGACGCATCTCTTTGGGCATGAAAGCAAAGGACCCTGTCGGCAATTGCTCCAACGCAGCAGGATCGAACTTGTCGCCCATGCCCATCAGAAAGGTTCCTTGGATCACGGTGATGCTTTCGTCCTGGGGATGCCAATGAGCTTGAACTCGGTATCCGTCCCGTACCTTTAAACGAATTGTGAATAGGCCGGGCTTGTCGGGGTCACCGGAGAGCACAGCCAACTGCACTCCTCCCGAACGAACCCAATTCAGTGAGTCGGGCCGAACGAATTCGTGCCCGGGTGCAAGACCGTGGTTGGGGGCGCCTTGCTGAGAATGAGAACTCATGGAGAGCAAGGCCAAAAGAGTACACCACACTAGAGAGGTTCCACGCCCTGTCATATTATGCTCCTCTCAAAATCAACAGTTTGCTGTTGATCCCGCGACTTTACACCTTTTAGCTCGCCGTCGTTGTTGAAAAATCCCCATAACGCTCACTGACGGGTTCTGAGTGACATCGCCTGGTTTCGTCAAGTATGCCGAAGCCACGGTCAGTGGTGTCTAATTGTTAAGCGTGGATGGGTTCGTATGCTTACGCTGGTAGCTGTCCTCCTCTCGATAAGTGCAATCCCGCAAGGGGTCATCCAAAGCAGTCCATCTGCACGCCTTGTCACAGTCGGGTCGCACAAGATGTTCCTGAACTGCACGGGAGGCGCATCCGGCCCCACTGTGATTCTGGAAGCGGGTACAGGCGATAGCTCAGAAGTGTGGATCGCAGTGCAGAAGCAGGTCGAGAAGTTCGCTCGCGTCTGTAGCTACGACCGTCTGGGCCTGGGCAAAAGCGACAAGCTGACCTCACGCCATCCAGCCGATGAAATCGTCCACGATCTGCATGGACTTCTGCACGCCGCTCCCGTGTCTCCGCCCTATGTGATGGTCGGGCATTCAATCGGTGGAATCTACGTTCGCAAGTATGCCGACCTTTATCCGACGGAAGTAATAGGTATGTTGTTGGTCGACTCTGCACACGAGGAGCAATTCTCACGGGTTTCGGCGCTTTCACCGGAATGGGCTCACCGCATTGCCAGCAAATTTCCTGCCGACGACCAACTTGCCGACGGATTCCTGCCGGGGAACGAGCGACTGGTTTGGCATTTCGACAAACCACTGATCGTACTTGAGCACGGAGAAATGCCGTCGGCAGCGGCTTCTGATCCAATGGCCAAACAGTCGGAAGCCGTATTTCATACCCTGCAACAAGATTTGGTCAGCCGATCGAAATACGGCCAACTTCGAGAAGCGAAAAAGAGCGGCCACTACATTCAGCGCGATCAGCCCGAACTTGTCGTCCAAGCGATCAAGGACGTCATTCGAGAGAGCGGAACGCTTGCCGTAGCGAAACCGGAACGCTGACGGACGGTAGTGCGCCACTCGCTATTGGAAATCAAACAGGCTACGTTGTTGGCGAAATATCGCGATTTTCTCTCGTTGACGGCTCAGTGAGCGCAAACGCCTGATAGCGTCAGTTGTCGGGCCGCACCAAGGCTACTCTTCTAGCTCGCTCTCTTCCGGCGCATCGGTGGGACTCGAGAACTCAATGCGGTACCCGTCGGGATCGGTGAGCGGTACTACCCAGAGCCGGTTTCCCACAAACGGACGTTTCCGCGTCTGAACTCCACGTGATTTGAACTCGCGGTAAAGAGCCAGTGCGTCTTCGCACTGGAAACAGACATTTACTCCAGTCCCCAGCGTTTCCTTTGGCCGATTTTGCGGACGGAACTCCTGAATCATGATCGCGGCGTCACCAAGCTGAAGCCAGCACCAGCGAATTCTTCCTTCAGGATGGTCTTGGGCGCGGTCGGGAATCCAGTAGTTCTTCATTTTGAACCCCAGCCCATCAATGTAGAACCGTAGAGAAGACTCCATGTTGGTGACGCCGAAAAACGGAACAGCGTGCTTAACGTTCACGCTCGTGACGGTCGCAACGGCCATAATTCACCTCACAAACAGCCCTCTTATAATAGCAATGGAAGTCAATTGACGAAAAATCCCGATAGCACAAGTTTGCGCTTTCCCTTCGCCTGTCTGGCGAACAAAAGGCGCAAAGTTGTGAGAACGCCTGGTTACGTCAACCGATGTGCGGACTCCCGAGTAGAATGTCTCCCGGGCACCTGCGAGGTCGGCCATGGCAAGAACGTCCGCAAAGAGAAAATCGAATCCCCGCAAAAAAGCGAAGAAATCCCCGCCGAGGAAGGCGAAGAAGGCCCTCCGTCAGGTGAAAAAAGTACCTGCGCCCCCGCGGGCAGCGGAGGTCGGCGGCGAGAAGCTGACCTTTAACCATGCAATGGTCTATGCTGCGGACGTGCGACGCGCGCTGGGCTTTTATCGCGACCTGCTGGGATTCAAACTCGTGGACGAATTCCGCCACGAAGGTATATCCGTGTATGCGCGGCTGCGCGCGCCTGGAGGCGACGGCACGATCGCGCTGCACTTGGCGGGGCCGGGGACGCCGCTTGCCAGTGACGGCGTGCGGTTGTACTTCGAGATTCGCGAAGTTGACGACTTCTGCCGCAAACTGCAGGGCAAGGGCTTCTACATTACGCAGATGCCGCGCATGATGCCATGGGGTTGGCGTCACGCCTATTTGAACGATCCCGATGGCCACGAGATCAGCATCTACTGGGCCGGGGAGAACCGCATGAAGAAGACCGTCATGCGCGCGGCAAAGGAAGTTGAGCAGGCGCCTTCCGCGAAAGGGCGATGACGGTCGCCGCCGTACTCGGCTTCTATCGTCCCTCACCATGAACCGGACCCTGGGTTAATGAGTGTAAACGCCTTGGTTTCAACAGTGAGAATACCGATCATTCGAGAGCGTCACTCAACCTGGTATGTTCCCCATTCAAAGGTAAGCTTCGGATTGCAGTTCGTCGATTTCACCTGAATCGTGGTCTTGCCAGATTTCTTGCCGGTTACATAGGGCAGCAGCGTCGAGAAGTATGAACCATCTGCCTGCGCTCTGCTCCGGTCATGGTGCTTCTCACCGTAACTCTCGCCGTCAATTGTTAATTCCGTGTTCGGTTCAAATCCGGTCGCCTGAATGTAGGTCACCTCTCCGTTCGGACTGCCGATAGTAGATTCCAACCGGCAGCCCTTGTCAGATGACGCGTTGGGAAAAGGGATGACACTGGCAAATCCCTTCAGGTGATCCTCGTCCTCTGAGAACAAGGCAAAGCGTTTGGGCTCTCCTTTGCCTGCGAAGACAACCAAATCAATGGGATCGTCGGCGCTGTTTCCTTGACACCTGGCCTCGTTCCCTCCGCAAAGAGCCCTCCCATTTTTATCGAGCGTTACACCTTCCAAAGTCTTAACGAATGATCCGTCAATTGGAACTTGGAACAGTGTGTACGTCGATTCGGCAGGAAATCCCGTGGCATAAAGTTCGTACTTGATTAACGTGCGATCAGTCCGAGATCGGCTTATTTCTTTTAGGGATAACTGGACACCGGGACTGTTCAGGTCCTTGCAAAAGTGCTTCTGAAGCTTAGCAAGCTGTTCAATCTTTGCCTTTTGCTCGGGCGTTAGATCTTGAGCCGTATTGCGAGCTGACTGGGGAGGAGGTTCATTAGCCCGATCTGCCTGTGCGACGGAGATCGTAACCAGAAACAGAGCGAGAAACAGATGGAGGGTGCAGCGCCTCATCTTTGCATACTCCTTCGGAATCCAAAGCAGCACTGCAAGTAGGAGGTCAATGAAGAATCCCAGCAGCCTCTGCCAGAACGCCGCTAAAGGTAGACCTTCTAGCGCACACATCCGGGCATTTTCATGCATATGAAAGCATCGGCGAGGCGCGTCCGGCTTATCTTTCATGGAGGCAATAATATGCTCACCTGAGCAATACTCGATCCCGCTCGGCAGACAGCTGCAAACGGCGGCTTAAGTGCCGCCCAACACGCGTAGCGCGGCGTCGTTCTCAATTGACAACTACTAACACCGTCGCGGATACTGCAATCTGCGCATGTAGGATGCAACGGCACGTCGCCGAAGGGCAATGCCCACCTACGATCTCATCGTCGAGGTCTACATGCCTAATCTAGAGAACCTCAAAAAGCAAGCCAAGCTCATATTGCGGTGGCATCGCGAACGCCACTATCCCGCCGCCGCACAAATCCGCGAGCATTTGCCTCGTTTCCTGAATATGCCTGACTCCGAGATTCTTGCGGCGAGCTTTAAGCTCAGCGATGCGCAGGAAATGGTCGCAAGACAGCAAGGCTTCGATAGTTGGCAAGCCCTGAAGACTGGAATTTCGCCCACGTCACGCAAGGTGAAATCGTCGCCATCCAAAGCGACGATTGTCGGTGCAGAGCCGCAACTGCTCGTCGCTGATATCCAGAGATCATGCAAATTTTTCTGTGAGAAGCTGGGCTTTTCGCTTGTATTCAGTCACGGCAAGCCTCCCTACTATGCACAGGTGGGTCGCGACGCGGCGCGTCTCAATCTAAGATGTGTCGAGCGACCAGTAATCGAGTCGACGGTCCGCGATCGGGAGGAACTGTTGTCGGTATCTATGACCGTCGCTACAGCGAGCGAGATCAAGCTGCTGTTTCTTGAGTTTCAGTCCGCTAGTGTTGCCTTTCACCAGACGCTGAAAAAGCAGCCTTGGGGCGCCAAGAATTTCGTCGTCAAGGATCCGGATGGGAATCTGCTGCTGTTTGCTGGACCCGCAAACTAACAGCTACCAAGCCGAAGGGTGCTGATCGAGCATGTATAGTTCGGCGAACCGGAAGTTGCCGGCGGGAACCCAGCCAACAGGGGCAACCTCTAGCCTGACCTGCTTAAGTTAGCCCCGAAAGGCCCTTCAAAAATCGCCACCGGCGCCTCCGCCTCCCGTCTGTCCCCCGCCGAAGCGGAAGTCCGGACTGCTTGGTTGCGGGTCGGGCGTGATTGAGTGGGGTAGCGGGCCGAGTACGGTCGCGCCGACGTTCATCCACTGCTTGTCCTTTCCCGACAGACGCGCAGCGGTAAAGCCGTGGCGAATTCCATTCGCGCCATAGGCGAGCCAGCGCCGGAGGAAGACCGCGACACCGGTTAGCAATATGCCCAGAAGCATCGGGTCCCAGGTATGCCGCGGCCAGCCGAGATAAGGCTTATTCGAGACGAGAGTCAGGCTGGCGACGATCGCGCCCGCCGCGATGACGAAGCGGTCCTTCTGGCGAATGCCGCGCGCGAGTACGATTGGTGGCAGGCACCAGATCAGCACCCACGTTCCCCAGTAGAACGGCCTGGCGAATTCAGAGGCGGCCCGAGTGCCGTCCCACCACCGCCCGGACAGGTTCAACGACGCAAGCTGGAGGTCGATGGTCAGGTAGATGCCGAGCCAGAGGAATGCTTCGACGAGCGAATAAGCCTCCTCGAGGTAGTCGAAGCGGTGGCGGGAGCGTACCGTGGCTACAACCCCGAGCCCGATTGCATAGAACCCGGCGACGATCAGATGCTGCGCCGAGGGGGACGAGGTCCAGTAGCCTGGCAGAAAGATGACGAAGATCATCGCGGCGAGAAATGCATAGGAGAGCCCGAAGCGGCACCATATCCAGAGCGAGAAGACGACGCCGACTGCGGGAACCAGGGCTTGAGCTGCGTCCGGCTTAGGCGAATAAGGGTTGCCACTGAAAAGAGCGAACTGTATCCCCGCGCATAAAAAACCAACCGAGCAAACGGCGAGCGCGTCCTCAATACCGTAGCGATAGAGCCTGGCTTGGGAGACGGCGGCTTCGGCAGCCGCGTAGCAGACGGCAGCGAAGGTCAGGAAGAAAACGCCGGCGGTTTGATCCGATGGCCGCGAAACCACGTAGAACAGGCCGACGGCGGCACCCACGCTGATCAGGGTGAAGAAGAACAAGACCAGCCGCAGGAAAATGTTGGTGGTGCGGAGTTCAGAGAGGGTTTCCTGCTCCTTGGTGAGGAAGCCCTCGCCGACCCAGTCCCTCAGGACTGTGCGGGCGCGCAGAGTCTCCGCGCTCGATGCACTGTAGAGCCTCACGACGCCCTCCCGAAGCGGCGCCCGATGTAAACTGACCAAACGAGGCTGCCGAGATAGAGCACGTAATCGACAATCGCTTCGTGTTGTCTCTCGGTTTATCCTCACTCGCGGGATGGTTCGGGCTCACCATCTCGCACCGGTGGGTCCATGAGGATGCCGCGTATCGTCAATACGCCCGAAAATCGGACTCGGTGCAGGCGTTTCGGTGGGGGACCAGGCGGGCGCGCGGGAAAAACAGTACCAAAAACTGGCGGCGAGGATGGTGGAGAGGATGGCCAGAACGAGGACGTCACCGAGTTGATGCGACCATGTGCTGACAGTCCATCCGAGTCCGGCAACGAACGCCAGCACACCGGCGTAGAGGAGAACGTTCAGCTCGAGAAAAAGGAAGAAGGGTTCTCCACGGGCGAGACCTGCCAAATGGGCATGCTGCACCGGCGATATTTTCCCCTGCTCCTTCCATTGCTGTAAGCGGGCGAGGATGGTCATGAAGCCTTCGAACTCCAGACCTAGGGCTCTCTGTCCATAGCCCGGCATTGTATCCCGGTGCTACCTGTTCAGCCCATGAGTTTACTCATCGTACATTCCAACCGGCTCGCCGCGCGGAAAAAACGCGAGTCGATGTGCCAGACTCGAGGCGATGCATAAGTCGGCTTGTAGGATTCCAGAGAATTAAGGACGGACGCAAGAAACAACGCAGAACATCGGGATTGACGACAAAGCGGAGCGTGCGTGCGATGAGTCCGGCTCTTTCGTTTGCCGGTCACACAACTCGGGGTGGTTCCCGGGCGGGTTTATCTCCCGCTGTGGTCCAGTGCCTTTCACGGCGCACTGATCAACAAAGGCGAGAGTCGCATGCTGGCTTCTTCCTGCCGGCCAAGAGTTTTGGCCGCTACAAATTCATACGAGCCTAACACCCTTGCCGTTCCAACTGAATTTAGACGGAGCCGCCGGAATGGCGGGATGACCTGCTGGGAGTTGGCCCATACTTGTTGTTAGCAGGCCATAGAGCTCATCACCTGGAGTGGCTGGGTTCTGGTTCTGGGCGGATCGCGGCAATCCGGAGGTAATCCGCTTTAGTTGAAAGCCGGTTTTGCGATTTTTACGAACGGCTGACTTGGGATGCTGACGAGATCAGGGTCTGCGCAGCCTGAGACGCCAGCGTATTCAGCCTGCCTCGAGACAACCGCACTATGTCAAGTGCCGCAGTTTCTGCCATGGCTATACCGCGTGCCCCTGAAGTTCAATCGACATAGTCCGGCTGGTGACATTAAGCTTCGGCAACGTAATGCTTATCGCGCGCCAGAGAGCAGTGACATGCTGCTATACCTCGCTGGAGTCAATGAACATGCGGTCTTGCGCATTGTTGGAAGCAAGCAATGGAGCGTAGCACATTTTCTGGGGGACAATTCAGTACCTTTTCGAATACGGAGTTCGCTTCTTAGCAACTTGATGCTACTGTGCGAGCCCTGAAGGCCTGCGCCGCCGGAAAGAGCGGAATTACTTCTTGTTTGCCGACAACAGGCCAACAATCGACGCATCTGCTGCTCGCAGTAAATGGCGAACGGCAGGTGCGGCATTCAGCTGCATAGCTAGATGCTGGAGGCCGCTACGGGTGCAGTGCGCGGTTCTGACTTTCAGCTCACTTGTTCGACTGGCCCAACCACAAACACCCACGCGAGACCGCCACCCAGCAACACCACAGCAGCGATCGCAAGTGGAGCCAGAAACGTTCCGGTCCGATCCACAAGAAATCCGGTGAGCGCAGGGGCTACGACACCCGAGAGATTTGCGAAACCGTTTTGCAGCCCCGTCCATTTTCCGGTTGCATGCGGGCCGGCGAGGGTCTGGGAAAATGCGAATGGTCCGGCACGAGCGGTTCCGCAACCGATACCGACTGCGACCAAATACAACAGGTACCAGTGAGAAGTGGCCATGGCGCAACCCCGCGAGGGCAATTGCGGCGATCGTGTGTCCGATCACCATCGCGGACTTACGCACCAGAGTCGGCGTATAGTTTCGGCGAATGAAGAAATCCGAGAACCAACCTGTCGTGATGGCCGATAGACCTTCGATCGCGTAGTACGCGCTGGCGACCTCGGCCATGGATTGCATGGAGAGATGACGTTCGCGCACAAGATAAAACGGAAGCAATGTGAGCATGAAATACGCCAAGTAGTTGACAGAAAAGTGGCCCGCACAAACACCCCAAAATGACCTCTGCCGTAGAATGTCGGCAAAACCAGGGACCGCAATGAGGGAGCGCGCCATCGCTCCGGCGCGCGGCATCCATTTAATCCAGGCGGGAATCCACGCCAGGCTTGTCAGTCCGATGCCGATGAATACAGGTCGCCAGCCAAACCTTGCCATTAGGAGGCCGGCCCCCAACGTGCCCACGGCTGGCCCGAAACTCCATGCGCCCTGGAGGACGCCATTGGCAAAGCCCCGGTGATGCTCCGGCAAATGGAGGCCGAGGATTTTCGAGCAGGCGGGAATCATCACCGACTCGCCGACGCCAAGCATCAACCGCATCGCCAACAGCATCGTGAAACCTCGTACGAGACCGGTTGCCGCAGTAGTAAGCGACCAGAGCAGGAACCCAAGTGCTATCATCCGGTTGGCGTCCAAGCTGTCCACCAGCCAGCCGCTAACAAACTGCATCGCGGTGTAGGTCCAAAAAAATGCGGAGAGCAGAATACCCAGTTGTGTGACAGAAATGCGCAACTCGTCCTTCAGAAGAGGGGCAGCAATCGAGAGATTGCCGCGGTCAACGTAGTTGATGAGAGCACAAATAGCCAGCAAGACAAGCGCAGGCGCAAACGCCCTTAGTTCTCGCGACCTATCTGCTGTCCCACTCATGACAAAGTCCCGTGCTATTGTGCCCTCGCAACGGTTCTCTGACAAGTAATCTGCAAAACAGTGGTCGCCACAAATGATTGCGCCCGGATCACGGGCAAACCTTCCATAATCCGGTAAGGTAAGGTTTGCCGACCATCGAGGGTCGGTAGCGGATTGGTGCAAATCCAGTTCCTTTGTGGCCAGCGACTGTGCGACTTATCGGGCAGCAGTGGCTCGTCATCAGCCAGATGGATAGCGGGTGGGAAGCCCACTGCAACTTTGCATTTTCGATTGCGCTGCACCAAAGGACCAGTAGAGAATTCTATTGATGGTTTGCATCGCGCTTGACAGGTACTATAGCGACGAAGAATGGATCGTCCCTACACCGTCGATACGGATTAACAGATGAGCGCCCAACGAGGAGAGGTTCCGGGTATTCGAGGCCAACGATCGAGGGTGCTTGGGCCGAGTATTGAAGTGCGTATGAGGCAGGGGAAAGCTTTGCGGGAAAGAGTTTCCCGGACTTCCCACGCCGAGTGGGCCGCTGCCACTGTCCGCCCCGATGTCATCAAAATACTGCAGCAATCCGACCGCGGCCGTGTCCCCGAGCTCTTACCGATCCGGTACGGCCGGATGCGGCAATCGCCTTTTGCGTTTTTTCGAGGTTCGGCGGCAGTGATGGCGTGGGATTTGTCCAAGACTCCCGCGACAGGAATTCGCGTGCAGGCTTGCGGCGATTGCCACGCAGCAAATTTTGGCGGCTTTGCCAGTCCCGAGCGGCGGCTGCTGTTCGACATCAACGACTTCGATGAAACCCTTCGGGCGCCGTGGGAATGGGACGTCAAGCGGCTGGCTGCCAGTATCATCCTCGCGTCTCGGGAACTCGGCACGGGCGAGGGGCGTTGCGGCCATGCCGTGCTTAAGATGGCGGAATCATATCGTCAGCATATGCGCGAGTACGCGGAAATGCGCGCGCTTGAGGTGTGGTATTCGCATATGGACGCCGAGGTGTTCATCGAAGAAGCGAAGACAGCGGCGGCGAGAAAACGCTGGCAGAAAGCGGAGGAGGGAGCGCGGCTGCAGACGGCAGAGCACATCTTTCCGAAAATCGCGGACGTGATCAACGGGCGGACTAGGATCGTGGATCGTCCGCCGTTGGTGTACCACCCACGCGCCAGCGAGTTAATGAGGAACCACGTGACCCAGATGTTCCAACGCTACCGCAAGACGCTTCCGGCAGATCGGCGTTTGATTTTGGATCGCTACCACATCGTGGATATTGCCCGAAAAGTGGTGGGAGTGGGCAGCGTAGGAACGCGCTGTGCCGTGGCCCTACTCATGGCCAGTGAGCACGACCCGATGCTGCTGCAATTTAAAGAGGCACTCTCTTCGGTGCTCGAGCCGTACGCGGGCAAGAGCCGCTACGCCAATCACGGCGAGCGTGTGGTGACGGGACAACGCATGCTGCAATCGGCGAGCGACGTATTTCTTGGGTGGACGAGCGACGATAAAGGCCGCGACTATTATTTCCGCCAGCTCCGCGACATGAAAATGAAAATCGATCTGGAAAACATGACAAAAGGCGACTGGCTCGAGTATGTTGAGATCTGCGGTTGGACGCTGGCGCGGGCTCACGCGCGGACCGGCGACGCAGCACTGATTGGCGGGTATCTGGGGACCAGCGACGCATTCGATTCAGCCCTCGCGAGATTTGCGGTCTCCTATGCCGACCAAGCCGAGCGCGACCATGCCACTTTGGTGAAAGCGATTCACGCCGGGCGGCTAAAAGCGCGAGCACAAGAGCAGGTTAGCCGCTCTTAAGCCGCCTTGATTAGTGTTCGATGGGTATCGAACAAACCGCAAGAGTCATTTGGACGATTAGCACATTGATCGGACAAATGAAATCTCCCAGACTCCGCGAACTCTCATTGTAGGAAATGTAGGAAATATGAAGCTCCATTTGGAGCTTGCCGGCAATTGCGGGCGGATCACGGGCGATCCTGAAGTAATCCCAAGGTAAGAGTTGCCGACCATCCGGAATCGCGTCGGCACACCTGGTGGCAAACGCGACAAGTCTTCCCGGTGAACAGTATCGTGGTCCCCCCAAAGCACCACCACTCCGCGGCCTCAGAATAGGGGCAATCCGCAGCGATCAGAGACGGCCCCAGTCAAAA
>Ga0185299_10004737_pt1 | contig 16101 bp, 18 predicted proteins | sample PaiPotPPA55metaG_FD_128002 | JGI IMG/M metagenome (GOLD analysis project Ga0185299, IMG submission 128002) | Iron sulfur acid spring bacterial and archeal communities from Banff, Canada, to study Microbial Dark Matter (Phase II) - Paint Pots PPA... ...
CGGCTCGATCCGCTTCCATTGCTCGTCGCTCAGCCAAAACAAATTCCTGCTCACAATTTCAAATCCTTCCCGCCAAAGAATCACTATCTTATTGTCAGCGAAGAAGGATTAATGAGTTCTGACCCTAGCAATTCGATCACACATGCCGCTAGCCTGCACCCCCTGTTCATGGGGTGCGAATGCTGCTATTGTTTCGGACACTAGCGCCAACGCCGGAGGGAGGGACCGATGGGAGCGGTCGAGCATCTCAAGGCTTTGTGCTGCCTCGGACTGCCGCCCGAGAGCGCGATGGTCGCGGTTGTGCCGGTGCTGCACGAGATCATTCCTCATGACGGGTCACGCCTGGCTCTTGTCGCGCCCGATGCCACGATCACCACCGGTTACTCCGAAAACCCCGCGAGTGCCGCGATCTTCCGCGAGCGTTTATGGCAGTTCATGGACGATCCATCTTCCCTCATGTCTCTGTGGGTTCCGGGGGTCCGCGCCGTGGCCATCGGTTGGGCGTTGCACCGGCAGGGCGGCGATTACCTGGAAAGTGGCTATTACCATGAAATCGAGGCACCGCTCGGTTCCTGCTGGCTTTTAGACGCGATGATCGGCGATGGCGGCCGGACTATTGGATTTGTAAGCCTCACGCGTCCACGCAGCACGCGCCCTTTTACGGTGGACGACATGCAACGTCTCGACGGGCTTCGTCCCTGGCTCGCGCATGCGTTTCGGCGATCTAATTCCCATAATGCGCGCGAGGAGGATGAGGCCCCGATAGCCACGGCAGGAGCAACCGTACTGAGCGGACAGGTGATCTTGACGTCCGACGGGAGGCTCATTTACCAGACCAGCGGCGTCGAACTTCTGCTCAGAATTCTCACGGGAGAGCCGAGCAATTACACGCGCTACGTCCCACTCAGCGACAGGCTGCCCGCGCCGGTTCTGAAGATACTCCGGCAGATTACCGGTGCCGCGAATGGCACTTCCAATACGCCGCCTCGCATGCAGGTTTCGACCTCCTATGGCGTTCTCACGCTCGATGCGAAATGGCTCGTGCCAGCGGGCACACTTCCGGCAGACGCCGTCAGGGATCCGAAATCCTGTCTCATAGCGGTGACGATCGAATTGCGCGAACACGCGATCGCCCATGCCGCCCGCGTGCTGCGCGAAAGCGGTGCGACGCCGGCGCAGACGAAAGTCGGAATTCATCTTGCCCTTGGCAAGCCGAGGCCGGTGATCGCGGACGAACTCGGCCTCCAACGCTCCTCGGTCGCGGATCACACCAAAAAGCTCTATCAGATTCTCGATGTTCACAATTCGACCGAGCTCGGCACGAAAATCTGGCTGAACCCAAAACAAGACGAGGCGCGCCAAGGTTTAAGCACGGGATTTGTTCGAGACAAGCCGCCCTATCGCTCTTATGTCATCGCCGGCAAGCGCCCGGATGAAAAAGCGGCGGCGGCGAGGGAGCGTTATGCGCGGCGCGGCGACGCCGGCAGCGGGGCCGCGTGCGAAACGCCCAGTGGCAATGGCGCAGCTTGACTCGCGGAGCGGCTGAAACCTTTGGTCAATTTCGAATTGAACAGGAATTCCTCCCGGCCGGGAAAAGCTCTAGAAACCGGAAACGAGAGTCGCGGATGGCGGGCGAAACGCGTTTCGTTCCGCTCAAGTCCGGCGCTTTTTTGGGACCATGATGAAATTCACCCTCTCCTGGCTCAAGGATCATATCGAGACCGATGCCCCTCTCGACCAGATCGTAGCGACGTTGACCAAAATCGGTCTCGAGGTCGAGCACGTCGACGACAAGGCTCTAGCGCTAAAGGATTTCGTCATCGCCCGCGTCGTCGAGGCAAAGCCGCACCCCAACGCCGGCCGCCTGCGGGTTTGTCTCGTCGATGCCGGGGGCGCCGCCCTGGTGCAGGTCGTCTGCGGCGCGCCCAATGCGAGGGCCGGCATGAAGTCGGTTTTTGCCGCGCCAGGAGCCCATATTCCGGGCAAGAAGATCACGCTCGGCAAGGGTGTTATCCGCGGCGTCGAATCCAACGGCATGCTGTGTTCGGGCGCCGAACTCGAAGTGTCCGAGGATCATGACGGCATTCTCGATCTGCCGGACGCTGCCCCTGTCGGCGGGGCCTACGCGCAATGGGCATCGCTCGATGACCCGCTCATCGACATCGATCTTTTGCCCAACCGCCCCGATGCCGCGGGTATAAACGGGATTGCCCGCGACCTCGCGGCGGCGGGGCTCGGCAAACTGAAGAGCGAGGCCGTGGCGCCGATCGAGGGCGGGTTTCCTTGTCCGGTCGCGGTCCGGCTCGATTTCGCGCCGCAGGACGCGCATCTCGCGCCCGCCTTCGCGCTGCGCCTCGTGAAAGGCGTCCGCAATGGGCAAAGTCCCGATTGGATGCAGAGGCGGCTCAAGGCGATTGGGCTGCGGCCGATCAATGCGCTCGTCGATATCACCAATTATCTCACCTTCGACCGGGCCCGGCCGTTGCACGTCTTCGACGCAAAAAAAGTCAACGGCAATCTCATCGTGCGCCGCGCCAAGCCGGGCGAGGAACTTACCGCGCTCGATGGCCGGACCTACAGGCTCGACGCGGACAATGTGGTTATCGCCGATGACGCGGGCGTCGAATCTCTGGCCGGGATCATGGGCGGCCAAGCCTCGGGCTGCGACGCGGCGACGACGGATGTGCTGATCGAATCGGCGCTTTGGGATCCCGCGAATATCGCCCGCAGCGGACGTAGGCTCGGCATTAATTCTGACGCGCGCTACCGGTTCGAACGCGGCGTCGATCCGGCATTCTGCCTCCCTGGACTTGAGCTCGCGACGAGGCTGGTGGTTGAACTGTGCGGCGGGCTAGTCTCGCAAATCACCCTTGCCGGGCGGATTCCGCGGGCCGGCCGGCGCATCGTGTTTCCGTGGAGCGAGGTGAAGCGGGTGACCGGGCTCGAACTCGACAGTTCGGAAGTGGCCGGCATTCTCGAGAGCCTTGGGTTCGAGCTCGCCGATTTTGCCGGCACCGCCGGAGAGGTGGTCGTGACGGCGCCCTCGTTCCGGCCCGACGTCGAGGGCACAGCCGATCTCGTCGAGGAAATCGTGCGGATCGCGGGCCTCGATCGCGTTGCGTCCGCGCCATTGCCGCGCGCGTCCAAGCATGTCGCGGGACCCGTCCTGACGCCACTGCAAAAGCGTGTGAGGAGCGCCAAACGGGCGCTTGCCGCCAACGGCCTCATCGAAGCGGTGACTTGGTCCTTCGTTTCGCGCCAGCGCGCGCTGATGTTTGGCGGCGGCGCTTCTTCTCTCGCGCTCGCCAATCCGATCGCCTCGGAGCTTTCGGACATGCGGCCGAGTCTGCTGCCCGGTCTGATCGCGGCGGCGCAACGCAACGCCGACCGTGGCCATGGCGATGTCGCGCTTTTCGAGGTCGGGCAAATTTTCTTGAGCGAGGACGCGGAAGGTCAAAAGATCGCGGCCAGCGCGGTCCGGCGCGGCATGGCGAAAGAAAAAGGAATCGGGAGGCATTGGTCGATGCCATCCGCCGGGGTCGATCTCTTCGATGCCAAGGCCGACGCTTTCGCGCTTCTTTCGGCGCTTGGCGTGCCGCCCCCCGGTTTGCAGCTCATTTCCGGCGGGCCGGCATGGTTTCACCCTGGCCGCTCGGCCACCCTCCAATTGGGGCAAAAAAATGTCATTGGCGCGTTTGGCGAGATCCATCCGCGCCACCTCGAAGCCCTTGGCGCCGAGGGGCCGATCGCCGGTTTCGAGTTGCTCCTCAATGACATACCGGCGCCGAAATCGCGGTCCACAAAGACCAAACCAAAGCTCGAACTTCCGGAGTTCATGCCCGTGCAACGCGACTTTGCCTTCCTGGCCGATCGAACCGTGAAGGCGGCCGACATCGTGAAGGCGGCTGCGTCGGCCGAACGCGCGCTCGTCGCGGACGCCGGCGTTTTCGATGTCTATGAAGGCAAGGGCATACCCGAAGGGAAGAAATCGGTCGCCATATCCGTCACCTTGCAACCGCGCGAAAAAACCCTGACCGAGGCCGAGATCGACGCCGCAGCCGGCAAGATTGTCGCCGAGGTCGCGAAGAAAACCGGCGCGAGCCTCAGAGGATGAACCCTTGCGATTCTTATTGACCGCCGTTTTCGTAGCCGCGCTCGTCGCGGCCCCCGCTCAATCGAAAGCCGCTCCGCGCAGCATCAACGACTGCGAAAAAATTCAGGCGGCGGACGCCTACAATCGATGCCTGGCCTTGTTCGGTCCGCTCGCCCGCGGCCACGGCGCCGCCGGAGATGGCGCGGCCGTGGATAACCAGGATGTCGATGCAACACTCGGAACCGCAAATGCCGGATTGGCCGCGGTTGCGGTTTCGGGTCGCGACCATGGCGCCCGCCACGCGAGCAGACACGGTTGGACGCGACACAGCTGGGCGAGACACGGCCATTGGCACAGGACCAGAGCCGCCGCGCACCGGCATGGCAAAACCACAACCATGGCGTTCAGCGTCGTGTCAGGTCACACGCGGCTGCGCTAGCTGTGAGCGCGTCCCGATCTAATGGAACAATTTGATCGATGAGGGCTCGCTCGAAATCAAAGCGTTGAAGCTGGGCGGAAGCGAAAAATTTTTTTAACGGCATGCTCTGCGTTCCGGTGCATCGGGTTTTGCCATCCATGCCGGCGTCCCCGCCGACATGGTGAATCACGCTTCGGCCGTTTTGGGAATCCCCCACCGCTTCTGTCTATTCGGGACCCGCTCGAAATCCCTCGTGCTTCGAGACGATCGCTGCGTTCATCAAGACCGGCGCTTCAAGCCATCCTCAGAGTGAGGCCTTGGTGCACCCGCAGGCAAGCGGAGTCGATTGGCGCGCGAAGGGTATGTTTGTCACCCCTAAAAAGCTGGCACGCCACGCGCGTTGAGCACCGCCGCCAAACTTGCCAAGGCCTTGGCTCGCTTGCGAAAGAAAGTATGCGGCGCCCATTGCTTTTCGGCGCAGAGCTTCTTGATCGATCTTCCGCGCGCGGCGCGCAATGCCCAAAGGGTCGTGACAAGCGCCATGCCGGAATCCTCAACGCGCAATTCGCTCAGCCACTCGAACGCCGCTTCCATATGCGTAATTTCGGCGGCGCTCGGGCGGATCACGGTGCGATTGGCGGCTTGCTGGCGGGTCCGGCGTTCGCTTTCTTCGAGCTCCGCTTGGGCCAGTTGATCGGCCCCTTCGGTGATCGTGCGCGGCCAATGCCCGCCGGGCGCGCGGGGTCCGCGTAATCGCGGCAGGCGGTCAAGGGTGACAAAGGCTTGTACGAGCCTTTTGCCGACGAGGTCCGCGTCCCAAAGCGGCGGCAGGGTCTCGCGCCCGGCGAAGAGCGGCGCCTCGCACCGGCTGGCCATTGCTTCTTCGTCCATGCTCAAACCCCATCGTCGAGGATATTATCGAGGAGGTTGGGGTCGGCGGCGACTTCGAGAAGCAAATTGCGAATCATCGCGTCGCAGGTGAGGCCGCGCTTGAAAGCGGCCGCCTCGAAATGGCCGGTGGCATCGGGCGGCAATTGCAACGACAGCGCGGCCGCTGCCGCGCGAAACCCGAGGCCGAACCTTTGCGTCTGCCTGAACACATTGTTGGGTGTCGAGGCGATGATGGGGTCCTCGGCGACGCGTTTGGCGTCCCAGCCAAGCCCAAGAAGAAACCCCAGGCGGGCGATTCGCTCGCCGGTCCAATGCGCTTTGTGGATTTCTGTGGCAACCGTCACCGTAAAATCTCCTTGCTGGATCGAGCGAGGCAACCGAAGCGTCGCGCCGCCCAAGCCGTATACGGTAGCAATACCGTATTGTCAAGGCGAATTTACCGAATGCATGCCTGGGTGCGTACGGTTATTCTACCGCTATGAAACTTGATGAGGTTCTCGCCCGAATCGAAAGCCGGCTGAAGGTGGTGGGCCTTTCTGCGCACGCCGCTTCCCTGGCCGCCAAAAGGCCCGACGCAATTCGCAATTTGAGACGCGCGGTCAACAACAATGACCGGCGCGGGATCACGACAGAAACCCTGACGGCGCTTGCCCCGGTCTTGAAAACAACCGCGGCCTGGCTGCTCGAGGGCGTTGGGGACCCGGCTTCCGGCAATCTCGTGCGGGTCGTTGGGCGGATTGGCGCGGGCGCCGAAATCCAGCCGGAGTTCGAACAAATCTCGCCCGAAAGCTCGTATGAAATCGAGGTTCCGTTTCCGGTCTCGCCGGATGCGATCGCTTTCCAGGTCGAGGGCGACAGCATGTGGCCGCGCTACGACCCGGGCGACGTGATCATTTGCTGGCGCCAGGGCACCAATGCCGAGGAAGTCATCGGTTGGGAAGCCGCGGTCAGGACCGCGGACGGCAAACGCTATCTGAAACGAATCCAGCGGGGAGCGGCAAGCGGAACCTTCGATCTTGAGAGCCATAACGCCGCGCCGATCCGCGGTGTGCGCATCGAATGGGCCGCCGAAATCAAAGGGGTTGTCCGATCCGGTCAGTGGCACCGGAAATAGGTTTTAGGGATAGGTAATAATACCTTGACATAGGTAAATATACCTGTCAAAGGTGTCATGCCTTTTCCGGAGCCTGCCCATGCCGAACCGCTCGCCCGCCCGAGCCAATGTCGAAGCCGCGCTTCGCGCGCAAGCAACTCGCACCGCCATCGGCCTGATTAAGGATCGGGCTCGCGCCTACGCGAAGCGCCCGATGACGTTGGAAAATGTCTTTCCCGGTCTTTCGGCCGCCGCACCCGAGATAAAAATTGCCGTGGCGAAGCATCTGATCGCGGCGAGAGAAATGCGCCGCGCCGGTGGTTCGGTTTTGGTGGGGAAGTCCCAATCCTCAACGCCAAGGCGGTTTTGCTTTCCGCGCGTGCCCTCCGCCAGAACGAAGGACGACGAACTAAGCGGGCGCGCGATTTTTGAACTTATCAGATGATTCAGTCAGTTCAGCTGCCGCACTTTCCTGAGTTTCCGAGAAAGTTAATGCAAAGCATCGGGCCAAAAGTGCGCACCATTCCGTTGCCTAAACCGCTCGCTATCGCACTGCGGGCCTTGCAAGTGGAGGAAAATGATGCTGTCGGAAATCGTGGTCTGGGTAGTGGTCATTGTAGTGATCGGGGTGGCGCTTTGGGTCGTGGTGGTGCCTACCGAGACGGCAGACGAGTCGTCTGACACTAACTAACGATAAGGAACGCGCCGACGTCGAGGACAATTTTCGCAAGACCCTCGGCCAGTTTATGGGAGGCGCAGCAGTCTTGATTGGCGCCGCGTCTGCGTATTACCAGACGCGATGGACATTACAGGCAGCCCATGAGCAGCTGATCAGCCAGCAGGAGCAGACGCGACGGACATTACAGGCAACCCATGAGCAACTCATCAGCCAGCAGGTTTCAAAGGGCTTTGAACTATTGGGTCAGCACGACAGCGACAAAATTGTTGTACGTCTCGGCGGGATTTACGCCCTGGAGGGCGTGATGAAGACCTCCGAGCAGTATCATCAGCCGGTGCTTGAGGCACTGTGCGCATTCGTGCGCGATGGCGCGAATACTGACACCCCTGAGCCACCTGCCGACATCCAAGCAACGCTCACGGTGATAGGAAGACGGGAAGGCGGAATTGGGGATGTCGACTTAAGTGGTGCACACATGCCGAATGTGCGCCTGTTTGGTCTCCGACAGATGGTTGACATACTCCTCTACGACTGGTCGCAGTTCTGATATTTTCACTTCCGCTTTACCAGACGTCTGCTGAGCCAGAGCCAGATGAGCAGGGAAAGCCAAAGCCAGCGCTGCTAAGGGAAGTGTCGCGGAACGTAGGAAATGGCGACGGTGTATCATTGTCACTGGCCTTATTAAGAGGGAAACGCTCCTCTCAGGAGCAGGTTCCGTCACCCGGAATGTTTGGAAATCCTGGGTACTGAGCTGCCAATAAACGCAACCCGCGCAATATTTCATCGCAGCTCCGATCATCTTCATGGTCAAGTACAAGGTGGGCGTATACCCGACAAATACGATCCTCCTTGGCCGCCAGGCTCTCGTCGTCTGTGATCATTTCACGCACATGTCTTCGGAGCGCGTCCGCAGTGCTAGTCTCCCGCGAAACCCAGTCGCCCTCAACGCCTAAAGAGTTTGATGCCTCGTGGGAGAGCGAACGGGCCCTCGCTAATAAATCTTCCGAAATGCTCCTTGCAAGGCCACGATAGAAGGTCAAGTTACACAGCCCGTCGGCGGATTTCTTAAACAAGTGCTCTACCAGAATTTGGTGCTCTGCAAGAAGCTTGATGTCATCTTTGGTCAGCCTATTCATGGTCGGCATCTCGTCAGAGCACGCATAGCAGCGCACCTCACTCCCATCATTTTTCCCGCATTTCTGCACGAAGTTTGGTCCACACTCAAGCAGAAAACACCTGCCAGCATGGTACTCTTTTGCGGATGGAATGGGAGTCGGTCTGAAAAGTGCTGGGGTCTGATCCAATTGAAATGCCGCCGGATGCCGACGGGCCGACATGTAGACCCATGTCTCTAAGGGTCGACGTAAGCGTAAAAGCCACGCGTTTTCATCTTGGCAATGGTGCTCATCGCTTTCTCCCGCCCGCGTTGCGCCGGGGGGAGGGGCAGTTTTAACCACAACTTCTATCCCGAATATACTACATATAAAACAGTAAACATATGTTAAAAGACGTTATAATTATTTTAGCCGTTAAAAAAGAGCGGCACTTCCCGGTGCTCGCACGATACCGCCATGCTCGCCCGGTAGGTTTGCAAGCTTACGGCGACGGGCCATAGCGAGCCAGGAACAGCGCAACAGCTTCGTCGGCATGGGCGCGCATTTTTTTCCCCTTGAAAGGCTCAAGGCCAGGCGCGACCAGCCCCAAGACCTGGTGGTTGGCCAAAATCGCCCCGAGAAAGAGCTTGGCGGCAAGCTCGGGTTTGGGGCAGCGCAACTCCCCGCGCCGGGTGGCGCAGCCGAGGTAGCGGGCAACCTCACCCAGAACACGCGCCGGACCTTGCGCGTAGAAGATACGGCCCAGGTCCGGCACGCGGGTCGCCTCGGCGACCATGATCCTGTAGAAAGACAAAGAATCGGCTCGGGTGAGGAACAGCAGCATATTGAGCCCGAGTCTGCCGAGGACCTCACGCGGCGTGCCGTTCATGTCCAGCTCGCCATCTTGTCCGCCGGTTATGCGCGTCGAGCGCCGCCGGACGATTTCCGCGAACAATTCCTCCTTGTTGCCGAAATGCCGGTACAGAGTCTCCTTCGACGCGCCCGCTCGGACAGCGACGAGCTGCATGGTCGTCTCTGTGAACCCACGCTCCAAAAATATGCGTTCCGCGATCGCCGCGATTTCTTCGCGCCGCTTCTGGCCCCGCGGCACGCGCCGCCCGGTCTTTTCGGCGGAACAGTTCCCTAAGTTCCTTGACTCGACCGCATCGCTCATATAAACGTACCAATAGGTTCGGTTATTTCTAAGCCCACTCCGACTTTATCTCGTTGCGAGACGCTTTAGTCCCGAAAGTTTACGCGCGCCACGAACAAACGCCGATACAATTCATGACGGGCACGCTCTTCGACGACGAAGTACAAGGACACGACGCTAACCATGCGCGGGGCAGCCCTGGCGCCGAGAGCCCCGAACACGATCGTGTCCAGGCGGACGCCGGCGGGGGCATGCTCCCGGAAAAAGATGAAAAAAGCCGACCTCGCGAACGGCGCGGCCGCGTATTTTTGGGCGGCATCCTCATTTTCGGACTGCTGATTGGCGGCGGCATTTATTATTGGCTTTCAACTCGCAATATTGAATGGACCGACGATGCTTATACGGACGGACGGGCGGTAAGCGTAGCGCCGCGGGTCTCCGGGCTCGTCGTTTCGCTCGACGTGACGGACAATGAATTCGTCCACCAGGGGCAGGCGCTCATCCATATCGATCCACGTCAATTTGAGCTTGACCGCGACTCCGCGCAAGGCGCGCTCAATATGGCGCAATACCAGCTCGCCGGCCAGAAGTTCGGGGCCGAGATCGCGCGTAAGAACTTCCCCGCCCGTCTGAAGGAAGCACAAGCGCAGCTCGCCTCGGCGCAGGCGATGGAGGCCAAGACGCAGGCCGATGACCGGCGCCAGCGCAGTCTTCCCAAGGCAGCCACGACCCAGCAGGAGATCGATGCCGCCGCCGCGGCTCTGCGCCAAGCGCAAGCTCAGGTCTTGCAAGCCGAGGCCCAGGTCGTGCAGGCGGAGCCGGTACCGCAACAGATTGGGCAGGCGGATACTCAGGTGGGTCAGCTCAAAGGCCAGGTCGAGCAAGCCCAAGCCAAGCTCGATCAGGCGCTTTTGAACCTCTCCTGGACGGTCGTGGCGGCGCCCCAGGACGGCTGGATCACCAAGCGTAATGTCGAAATGGGCAATTACGTGACCGCAGGCCAGCAAATTTTTTCAATCGTCGCGCCGGAGGTTTGGATCACCGCGAATTTCAAGGAAAGCGAACTCGACAGAATGCGCCCAGGCCAGCCCGCGACCATCAAGCTCGACGCCTATCCCCACCTTGATCTCAGGGGTCATGTAGACAGCATTCAGCTGGGATCGGGTTCGAAATTCACGGCTTTTCCGCCCGAGAACGCGACCGGCAATTTCATCAAGATCGTGCAGCGCGTGCCGGTCAAGATCGTCATCGATAAGGGACTTGATCCCAATTTGCCGCTTCCGCTCGGAATTTCCGCGGTCCCGACGGTCGATGTGCGATGAGCGCGGTTGACCAAACTCGCGAAGTTCCATGGCAACCCCGGCATAGTCCATGGGCGATCGCAATTGTCGTCACGCTAGCCGCCTTCATGGAGATTCTCGATACGACGATCGTCAATGTTGCTTTACCGCATATCGCGGGTAGTTTATCAGCTAGCAATGATGAAGCGAGCTGGGCGCTCACTTCCTATCTCGTCGCCAACGGCATCGTGTTGACGATTTCCGGCTGGCTGAGCGCGGTAATCGGGCGCAAGCGCTACTTTCTGATTTGTCTCTCTATGTTCACTGTTTGTTCTATCCTCTGCGGTATCGCGAACAGCCTGTCGCAACTCATCGTTTTTCGACTGCTGCAAGGCTTCTTCGGCGGCGGCCTGCAGCCGGGCCAGCAATCGATTATTCTCGACACGTTTCCGCCGGAAAAGCGCGGCGCCGCTTTTGGCGTCACCGCGATCGCAACGGTCGTCGCGCCCGTGCTCGGACCGACATTGGGCGGTTACATCACCGACACCTACAATTGGCGCTGGATCTTCTTCGCGAATTTGCCAGTGGGAATTATCGCGGTTTTTTTCGTCTGGGTCCTTGTCGAGGATCCGCCTTGGCACGCAAAAATATCCCGGCATGTCGACTACATAGGACTATCGCTGATCACGCTCGGCATTGGTTGTTTACAGGTCATGATGGACCGTGGCGAGGACTTAGACTGGTTGGGATCCACTTTCATTCGCATCATGGCCATTCTGGCAATCCTGGGAATCCTTGGCGCGATCGGATGGCTTTTGATCGCCAAGAAACCGATTGTTGATTTGGACGTCTTCAAGGACAAAAACTTCGCAATGGGCAGCGTCTGCATTGGGGCCACCGGCGCCGTTCTCTACTCGGGTGCGGTCGTCATCCCCCTGTTCACCCAGTCGATCCTCGGCTACACTGCCACATGGGCAGGATTGATCCTCTCTCCGGGCGGGATCGCCGTTATCCTGCTCATTCCAGTGGTCGGCCAACTCATGCGCGTTATTCAAACGCGCATCATCATAGCGGCCGGTTTCTTCATTATGGGATGTGCGTTCGTCTACTCGAGCAAGCTCGCCGTCAATATCGATTTCAAGACGCTGGTCATGATGCGCTCGGCGCAGACCGCAGGGCTGGCCTTTCTGTTCGTCCCAATAAGCACAATCGCCTACGCCACCTTGCCGCGGGAGCTAAGTGGCGACGCGACGGCGCTTTTCACGATGTTCCGCAATGTCTTCGGATCAATTGGAATTTCGATCTCGAATGCCATGATCACCGAGCGGACACAGATCCATCAATCCTATCTCGCCCGATGGGTAAACCCTTTCCACCAACCGTACAATGAATTGATCGCGCGTTCCGAGCGCACCCTAACGGCGATGGGGCGCGCGGCAAGTGCGGTGCATGATATAGCCGTAGGACAAGCCTACCAGGCTTTTCGTGTCCAAGCCGCGGTGCTTGCTTATTCGGATGTTTTTCTCTTGGCGGGCGTGGTGGCTTTCGCGGTCGTACCCTTCTGCTTCTTCCTATCCGGCACGAAAGGCAGCGGCGGTGCGGTGCATTAGCGGCACTTCGACCCCTGCAAAAAACTGGATATTGGCGGCAGTGCTCACTCTTCTGCCCCCAGCCGGATGTGTCTCCGTCGGGCCGGATTTCGAGGCGCCGGACCCCTTTCTGCCAAGCGTTTCCTTTATCGGCAAGCCGGGGCCGCTCGTTCCGAATCGCGCGCAGGCGGCATCGGCGAAAGGCGATGTTTCGCCGGTCGATCCCGCATGGTGGACGGCATTCCGCGATCCCATCCTGACATCGTTGGCAGGACGGGTCGCGGCGGCCAATCTCGATGTGAATTCGGCCACCCTCAAATTGGCCGAAAGCCGGTCCCAGCTCGGCGTCGTGGCCCCGGCCGCCCAGCCCGCGGTCAACGGCGATGCATCCTATCAGCGCGAACTCTTCAGCCAGAATGGACTTGTGAGCTTGGGCAAGCAGCTTGCTCCGCCGGGCATGTCATTCGTGGTGCCGCCCATTAGCATTTACCAACCGGGGTTCGACGCCTCTTGGGAGCTCGACCTCTGGGGCCACGTCAGACGCCAGATCGAGGCCGCCGGCGCGCAGGTCGAAACCGCGGAAAATCAGCGCCGTGACATGCTTGTCTCTACCTTGGCCGAACTTGCCCGCGATTACATCCAGTTGCGGGGGGTGCAGGCCCAGATCGCGATTTCAAACGAAAACCTCAATACAACGAACGACATCTTGCAGCTGACGAAGACCCGCGCGGCAAGGGGGCTGACGACCCAGCTCGACGTCGAAAACGCGGCGGCGGAAGCGGCGAGTATCAGGGCTCAGCTGCCCGGTTTGGAAAACCAGCAATCAATGGAGATCAACGCCCTTAGCCTGCTCCTCGACGAGCCTCCAGGGTCGCTGCGGAGCGAACTCGCGCGGGCAAAACCAGTACCGCCGGCGCCCCCACGCGTGCCGCTCGGAATAGCATCCGAACTCGCGCGCCGGCGGCCTGACATACGCGCGGCGGAAGCAGAGCTTCACGCGGCGACCGCCGATATCGGCGTCGCGGTGGCCGATTTCTATCCGAGCGTGAAGTTGAATGGCAACGTTGGGTTCAACGCGCTCGATTTAAAGAATCTTTGGAAGGGGAGCTCGCTGCAATATGTGTTCGGGCCGAGCCTGTCGATCCCAATCTTCGACGCTGGCCGCCTCAAATCGACCTTGGAACTGCGCGAGGTCCAACAGCAGGAAGCGGCCATTACCTATCACAAGACAGTGCTTCAGGCTTGGCACGAAGTTGTCAATGCGCTGGTTGCGTATCGCACCGAACAGCAACGCCGCACGCGCCTGAAGGATCAGGTCGACCACTCCCGCCGGGCGCTGGCTCTTTCCCGGACGCGGTATGTCACTGGAGTTACGGATTTTATCTCTGTCCTCGACGCTGAACGAACCGTGTTGCAGGCGGAACTGCAACACGCGCAAAGCACCACCAATGTATCGGCGAACTTGGTGCAACTCTACAAGGCGCTTGGCGGTGGCTGGGAGCAAACTTTTCCGGAGGAACCCGTAACTCGCGTCGTAAATCTTCAATCGATTCAATGAGCGCATCTCCAATCACCGAGACTTCTGCCAACCAGCCTCGTCGCGGACCTCAGGGACCCAACCCGCGCCGTGGACGCGAATTCATCTTGCAAATCGTCGATCCGCTTTCGTCGCCTTCGATCGACATCTCGATCCGGCGGCCACCAATGCGCTCATTGACGCGCGGCACTTAGAGCCTGTTTCCAAAGCCATAGCAACATCGTCAGGCCTCATCCTGAGGAGGCCTGAAAGGCCGTCTCGAAGGAAGAGGGCGCCGCGAAGCGCACTGGATTCATCCTTCGAGACGCCACTTCGTGGCTCTCCAGCCGCCTCCATTGCGTTCGCTTCGCGAACCGCTACGCTCGCAATGGAACCTCGGGCTTCCTTCCGCTCAGGATGAGGGTGAGACTTTTGGGACAGGCTTTTAAGGAAACGGAATTATACGCTTTTGGCCTTAACGCCAATCCATGGGGATACCGCAATTCGCTTATGGGCTCCTGGTCAATAGGTAGATGAGCATCCCGGTGATCAGCGGAAAGATGACCGTCGCGAGCGCTATGCCTCCGATGAGCTTCGCGTGGATGCCCTCAATCCTTCCGAAACGCGTTTCATTCTCGATGTTCTGCCCCGCGACCCCTTCGGATAAGGCTTTTATCGCCGTTTCACGCACGCCCGTGGTCGTGATGACGGCGGTTTGGCTTTCCCGTCTAAGCATCGCGAGATCATCGGCAACCCGCAGCACGAATGTGTCGAACGCCTCCCGGCGGATGAAGTCCCGCTCCTTCTCACGGGCCAGCTCGTGAAAGTGGTTCAAGATGTCAAGACGCCGCGACATTTCCTCGGCCGCCAGCACCATCGCCTTATCTACCGCGGCAAAGCGCTGCTCGTGCAGCTCTTTCAGCGTTTCGATAGTATGGATCATTTAGGCTGCTCCGTAACGCGCGCGCATGCGAGGCGCGTAGCTAATGGCGAACGCATTTTTCCGCGCATCAATGCAACGACATGTGCGGCGCGTGGCTGATTAAGCAGCCGATCAGGTCAAAGCAAATCACGATAACGAAGATCGCGATTACGGCCCATATGACGATGTTCAAGACTTGCATGATGACGGAACCGGCCCAGCCCAGTTGCGTGAGAACCAGCGCGATCAGGATCTTGATGATTGCCACGACCGCAACGACGATGACAGCCCAGACGAGAATTTGCTCGATCCACTGGAGGCCAAAGCACATGGCGGTCTCCTATGTTGGGAATTGCGTTGCGCGAACGCGGGGGAAGGGGTACGGTTTTGATGTGAGCGGCGGCGGGAATGATAAAGACCCAAACTGCGCCTGCGAAATATGCGGGGCAGTTTTCTTATTGCGTTGGGATCAGAAGGATTGCGACATGGAAATGCTGTCGCGAGAATAGCTCACAAAAATGTTGAATTGGTTTCTGAAGCTTAGACTCTATTGGAAAGATCTAACCACGCCGCTCTCGCCGCTCTGGAAACAGCATCTAGATATTATAATTGAGAGAATCAGAAAACGGCGCTGGATTACGCTTCTTTCGAATAGGTTACAAGAATCTCGATCTGATCGCCGTTATCGCCTTCGCGCCGCCCGGCGAGAATCTGATACGGCAGCTTTTCGAGCTCGTCGCACAACATGCGCAGCTCGGCGGCCAAGATAAGATGCAGGCGCCCCGATCCAGCGATTCGGTCAAGGATTGCCCTTGGCCACGCCAAGCCTGATTTCCGCGCGTGCGGTAAAGGCGATGCAGGCGGTCTTTCTGTCGCCAAGCCATTCAGCAATGCCGCCGGATTTTAGGGCCTCGGGAACACCCCCGGAATAGTCAGGGTGCGGTCTAAACATCGTTGCAATAAGTAACTCGCCGCTCTCTTGGCAGAAATTCCCGACCGTCGCGGCGGCCCCATTTTTTATAAACCCTGCCGAAACAAAATGGTCGTAGGCCGCGAGCATCGGCGCGGTGACGTGAACGGTCATAGAGTGTACGTCTTCCAAATCACGATAAGAATAGACGGCGTGAAAACCCACCAAAAGGCCTTAAGCCACGTGAGGAACGCGTGCGGTTTATCCTCCATTGTGATTTACATCCCTTACGGGTTTTGGTAGGATTTTCATGTGAGCGGCAAGCGATCGCCATACTAGGGTCAGAACTCATTAATCCTTCTTCGCTGACAATAAGATAGTGATTCTTTGGCGGGAAGGATTTGAAATTGTGAGCAGGAATTTGTTTTGGCTGAGCGACGAGCAATGGAAGCGGATCGAGCCG
>Ga0185299_10004738_pt1 | contig 16099 bp, 14 predicted proteins | sample PaiPotPPA55metaG_FD_128002 | JGI IMG/M metagenome (GOLD analysis project Ga0185299, IMG submission 128002) | Iron sulfur acid spring bacterial and archeal communities from Banff, Canada, to study Microbial Dark Matter (Phase II) - Paint Pots PPA... ...
GCGATAGTTTTCGTCGAATAACTTCAGTGCGGACTCAAGGCGCTTGGTAAAACCATCAATTGATGCGCCGTCGAGACACTCGTAGTCCACGCCGCGAACTTCGAGGATGAGGCCGACTTCACCGCTCTTGGTCAGAAAAACGTGCGGACCGATGAAACCGTAAAGATTAATCTGCTCGCTGAGAGAGCCGGTTTCGCTGTAATTCTTGAATATCCCGCTAAGCCTGAGCATGGCCATCCCTTCGAGTTCGAATCGGGCTGAATTTCATCGGGTCGTATTGCGCGCGGACCCTTGCGGCCGCCAGTAAAAACCGCAGAAGCTGCGGATCGGTTTGGGTGGCCCAGCGGGCCATAGAGTAGAGCAACAAAAACATCAGTAGTCCTCCGAACAAGCTGTTGAGCAGGTTGAAGGTGGCCGCGCCCAGGCACATGGCAAAGAAGAAAAGCTTTCGCTCAGCCCCCAGGATCGTCAGTGGCCGGGAGAGTGAACGATGGACTCTGTTGATTCGTCTGGCTTCCGCCATAGGCTTCTCCGTTCAAAACACGGTTGTTTCAATTGCCGGGAAACAGCCACGCCAGGAAATTCACCGCGGCGATGGCCATACCGACGCCAAAGAGAACCCCGGCAAGCACCCGCTTCGAGCCGCCTTCACCGAAGGCAAACGTAAGGCCGGCCACGACGATGGCGACGAGCGAGAGGCCGCGAGCGATGGTGCTGGTGAAGGCCTGCTGCAGCACGCTGACTGCGTTTTCCCAGGGGGAAGTTCCTTGCGCGAACGCGGGAGCTGCGATGGTGACCACGGCTGAGCGCAGCAAAAAGCCCGCGAAGGACTTCGCAAGAACTGCTTTCATGACGCTCTCCCTTTCACGTTGGAGTTTCAGAATGAAGGGAGTCCTCGTAGGACTTGGCTCAGGCGAAGACAAAAGAAGCCGATTGCGAAGGACGGCTGTTCGCGCCGGTTGGCCGGACGTCTTCGTCCGGGCACACTTGGACAGCGTGGTCCCCACAATCGCGTCCGTGCCTTCCCGAGGCCGTACGCGCGACCGAGCCAGCGTCCGATGGAATCGGCCGGGCTCTGATCTGCGGGAGTAACCGGCGAGAACTCCCCTCACCATACTAATCAGCCACGGAAAATGAAAATCGCTCGGGTACTAGCGAAATATTTTTTCCTGTAGTACCGGGTTCCCGAACACCGGCGCAAACGGTGGAGCAGAAGAGAAGCGGAATCATGGCCGGAACAGGTCAAGCTGTTTTGCGATGCCGTCGCCCGATTTTCGAGCGATACGGCGCAGTCTCTCGAGCAAGCGATGGACGCGACGGTGGATGGCTGGAGCGGAATGGCCGCTGCGGCGGGCGAGTTCCGTACCGCTGATACCTTCAAGTTTGAACTCGGTGAGAAGTTGCCTTTCGCGCGCCGATAGCCATCCCCTGCGCACGCAGTCATCGAGAAACTGCGCGAGCAGAACGCCCGCAAGCGGTTTCTCGCCGCTTTCTAGGATTCCCCGGGAAGCGGCCTGAGATCCGTCCAACCCATTCGGGAGGTCCAGGCGAAATTCGCGGATGGCCCAGCGAAATGCGCTACGCCGCATCTTTCGTGCGACGGCGAAAGCGAGGTGCGATTGGCGCGAGCGGATTTCCTTGGAATGCAGAAATTCCAGAAGCGCGGCAAAGAGGTGCTGGGCGGTGTCCTCGCGCGCAAGCGAAGGAAATGCTGCGCTGATTTGGGTCGTGGTGCGGTGGATGGTTGGAACAAAAACCAATAGCAACAGGGACTGCCCGATGGGATCAGAAGGACCGTTCGCGCCTGCTCGGACAAGCTCCACAATGATTTCATCGGCCGAGGAGCTCTGGTCGTCACTCTGGCGGTGAAGATGACCGATGAGTTCGGAAGCGGTCGGAAATGCAGCCAGGACTTGGCTCGATGCCGTCCACACCCGGTATCGTTCCAGACCTTTTTCATCGCTGAGTTCATCCATGAGGATCGACTCCAGACGGCAGATGAGGCAATCGCAGTCGTTTCCGGTCATCATAACGATGCTCCGGCGTCCTGTTCTCAATCCTCGAATACGGTTCGGGTAAACGGCGGTAGGGGGCGGCGCCGCCCTGCGCGGTCGGAAAGAAAGATCGCGCGGGCAGTAAGGTATATGTTATGTAATTATCGCAACGGTAAACTCACTCGCGATTGGTCGGACCTGCGTCCAGCACAAAGAAAAGGCCCCGGCGGTAGCAAGGACGTCGCTGTGGATCTGCCGAAACTCCATGAGCATTACATCCGTCACCAATTCTTTGTTGAGCATCATCCAGAACTCAATATACTGATCAACAACGCAGGCATCATGAAAGTGGATAACGTGCAAACTGCGGTGGACGATGCCCTCGTGTCCTGAGCCGCGTGAATCACGTAGGCTGTCGGTTGTCGTTTCAAATGCTCGAAGAGTGCTGAAGTCATTCGGATGACTGAGCGGGACGCCTTCGTCCGCAATGGCACCGGGCCAAATGACGCAGAGGCTACAAGACAGATAAACGACTGGTTTGCAGGTGGGGCGCACTAGCACCGGCACTGAAAGGGAACTCCAGTCCAAAACAGGGCTTCCGGATCGCAAGGAGAAAGGCACGATGTTCGCAATTACTGGAATTACTGGCAACGTTGGCGGCAACGTAGCGCGTAACCTCCTGGCCGCTGGGCGGCCAGTTCGGGCTGTAATGCGCGACGTCGGCAAAGGTGACGGCTGGGCACAGCGCGGCTGCGAATTAGCGCCAGCGGACATCCTTGACGTCGCGGCCCTTACGTCCGCGTTCGCGGGAGCGGAAGGCGTCTTCGTGCTGGTTCCGCCGAACTTCGATCCGGCGCCCAGCTTTCCTGAGGCGCGCGTCACGGCCGCCACTCTGAAATCGGCGATCGAAAGAGCACGTCCGTGCAGAGTTGTGTACCTGTCGACGATCGGCGCGCAAGCGCGCGAACCGAACCTGCTCACACAGCACACAATCATCGAGCAAGTGCTGGGAGAGCTGTCGATGCCTGTTGTCTTCCTGCGACCGGGATGGTTCATGGAGAATTCCAGATGGGATGTTGCTGCAGCGCGCGAGAACGGTGTGATTCCGAGCTTTTTGCAGCCTCTTGATAAACCGGTACCCATGGTTGCCACCGCCGACGTCGGACGTATAGCCGCGGAAGTGCTCCAGGGAATTTGGAACGGCCGAGGAGTCGTCGAGTTGGAAGGGCCGCGCCGGGTGACGCCCGGCGAGGTTGCGGCCACCTTCGCTGAACTTCTTGGCCGTCCGGTAAGAATGGACGCCGTGCCGCGCGAGACTTGGGAACCCCTATTCAGATCGCAGGGCGTGAAGAATCCCACACCCCGTATTCGGATGCTGGATGGCTTCAACGAAGGCTGGATCGAGTTCGAGAACGGTGAAGCCAGCTCTCGAAAAGGAGAGGTCGCCCTGAAAACCGTGTTGCAAATGCTCATCGAAGAGTAGCGCAAGCGACCTCACATTGAAGGGTGAATGCTTGGCAGGCGCGGTTGCCGGCCTCATTGGGCTCTGAAGAGATTGCCGGAACTGGTCAAAGCACTCCGGCGTCGCAGGGCTTCGCTACGGGAGTGGCCAGCGTAAGACAAACCATGCTCTAATGTCGGAAACGTCGGCGGGCAAACCTCAGCCCGAAGCTATTCCACTTAATATTATAGATACATGTCTTTCTCTTTTTTTTGCCCCATTTTCCTGGAGCACCCCAAAAGCGAGGGCTGCTGCTCCCAAGGCGAACGGCTGCATTCTGCGAGGGACCCAGGCAACTCTTGGGAGGAACCGGGAAAGCAGAATACGCGAAGCTGCCGGGCACAGGAATTCGCCCGAAGCCGTGCTCAGGAAAATGAGCGGCAGAAAAAGGCCATGTACTGAATTGGAGAAGCTGCCGAAAGCCGGGGCCTTAAGTAGTGGGGACTGTCGGGGACAAAGACCTGGGTCGTCACCGGCCGCAAATTAAACGGGTCTTCCTCAAGCGGGATCGTTAAGGAAGACCGAAAAAAGTCCGCGGGCCTCGGGTGGCTGGATATTGTGCCGGCAATCCACTAAGAACTATGGGCGGAGGATCTGCGGGCGGGCGGCGCTTCGAATTGAGCGCGCTCGGGCAAATCCGTGGAGACAGCCAGAGAGCACTCCAAGCCGTCGAGTACAACGAGGTCCGCCGAGTAAAATGTCTCGAGGATCTCGCCGGACCGTTTGCGGAAGCGAGTAATGCGGTTCCTCACGCGGCCTTGCTCACGAATTTCCTTCTGCATCCACAGGCGTTCGTAGGAGTCGTCCCAAATTCCGATATCAAATGCCGTGCGGCCGAGAAGTTCTATACGCGCGTACCCGTATCTGTGCTCGAATGCCTCGTTTACATCCAGGAAGCGTTCCTCTTCGACGGTCGTTATGGAAAAAGCGATGGGACTCGACCGGAAGACCTTCGTGAAGCTTCCCTCGGATAGTGCGCGGCTCTCCTGCGCCTGCCGCAGGGCATTCTGCGCTCGCTGCAAATCCTCGAGCCGCTGTTCGAGCTCCGCTCCATAGATCTCCGCGCGTTCATACAGGCGCGCGTTCTGGATTGCGACGGCAGCTGGTATGGCCAGTGACTTTGCCAAGCGCAAATGTTCTTGGCTGAACGCGCGCGCGCGGGTATCGCCAAGCGACAGCAGCCCGAGCACTCGCCCGGAAGCGATGAGCGGTGCGCACAAGCACGACCGCATGTGCGAATGCCCCTTGAAAGTCTGCCACTCGTGGTCGCCGCTGGTGTCCGCGAGGAGCACAGCGGCTTTGGTGCCGAGAACCTGCATCAGAAAGCGGTTGTCACTGGCATCGAGAGTTGCCGGACACTTCGGAAGGCGCCGGTTTGATTCAGAGTGCTGCATCTCGCGTGCGAGGAACAGATGAGTATCCGTTTCCACAAGCAAGACCCGCGCCGAATCGCAGGGGACCAACTTCAGCAGCGACTGAAGCAGGGTGTCGAGAACATAGTCCATACTAAGATTTTGCGTGAGAGCAAGAGTCGTCTTGCGGAAGGCATCGGCCTCGGCCGAGGCCGATTCCGCCAGGGCGAGATTTCTCCCCATCTGTTCTTCGGCGGATTTCCGCGCGGTAATGTCCTGCGCAGTTCCCACCAGCCTACGCACGACTCCGGTCGCATCCCTTACCGGGAAGCCGTGAACCGACACCCAGCGGACTACGTGATCGGGCCGGATAATCCGAAACTCCTCGTCGATCTGGCCGGTCGCAGCCGCTTCTTCCAGGCGAGTCAGGATGCGCACTCGGTCCTCGGGGTGAAACAGCTCCTGATACGAAGTGGGGTTCTCTCGCAGTGTATACAGGGAGCGCCCGGTAATAGTCTCAAAAGCCTCATTGACGGAGATGACCTGCTTAGTTGCGGCGTCGATCATCCAGAAAATTTCTTGGATGTTGTCCGCCATCTGCCGAAAGCGTTCGTCGCTTTCTCGCAGCGCAGCCTCGGCCTGGCGTCTTGGGGAGACGTCGCGCAGTACTGCGACGTGACGGCCCGGCAGGTAGTTCGATTTCACCGTGTACTCGACGAAAATCGATTCCCCGTTTCGCCGGACGAGTTCGATTTCGCGGTGACCGGAGTTCCGACCGACGAAGGGGTCGCCCGTGTTCTCTAAGCTGCTCGCAGGTAGATAGAATTTCCGAATCGGGTAGCCAACGAATTCTTGACGCTCAGTTCCAAATAGGGCCACAGCTGCGGGGTTTGCTTCGAGGCAAATCCCCTGGTCATCGAGGATCAGAATGGCGTCCAGGGCGCTATCGAAGATGGACTGGAACTCCCGTTCCGTCGAGTCCAGAACGCGGGCGGTTTCTCCGTGCTGGCGGCGGGCCAGAAACAAGAAGCGAGCGTGAAGAGCGATTGCCGCGCAAAGAGCGACGAGAACCAGTGCGAGCAACACGGAAGGCCAGCGGTCGCTGTAAGCTCGAGGCACGAACGCAGCGGCAACCAGAGCAACGATGGTCAAAGCGATGACGATCGAACCGGCCGGCACCCAACGGTGGCGGGCACTCTCATGGCGAACTGAGAGAAATATGTTCATGGCACTGCTGTTGTGCGGACGAATCTGGCCCGACAGGCCAATCGGGAAAGGACGGTACCAGCTAGTTACGCCTGAATACCGTCACCGTTCAGTGAGGATGCTACGCCGAGGCGTTGGCGAGAGTCAATACAGGCTCACCGGTTGAGATCATATCTCTGGGCTGGTGATATCCGTGCGGGCCGTCCTTATACACGGGATGATGCGCCATCCCCATGCTGGGTGTCGTTCACACACGGCGCTCTTGGCTTTGCTGGCATGTAGCGGGAAGAATTCGAAGGCACGTTTAGACTGGCGCCTCAAGCTCCGCACGCTCCAGCAGAGCGAAAAGATGTAATTTGGGCAGGTCCGAGTCGCAGACTTTTGGTCAGTTAGGCAGCGCGCAAATTCAAGTCAGAGTTCACGCATTCGCGGAAAGGTGGCAGGTCTGCGTGAACAGATGCCTGCAAAGCTTCAGACACCGCTCAAGTATGCAAGGAAAAGGAGCGATATCTCCGGCCGAGTTCGGCAGAGGTGCGCGCGAAAATCCGCGCGCTGATAAGTTGAGTGTCTGGTGCACCCTTTTGGGCTCCATCTCGATGCGGCGGACGAGCTGAGTCCCCATCTGCGAGTAGGCCTTGAAACCCGGGTTAAAGGCAGAGTTGAACAATCAGCAACCGGACATCCACGATAGTTTGGTCCGCGTAACAGAGGCCGCGATGAAACAATACTTTTATGTGGCTCTCCAGGTAATTACGTCAACAAAATTCGAGCGGACAGCTGGGAGTAGCTTTTGGTACTTTTCCACGCCTTCAGATATCCGCCGCTTCAGAATCTGGCCTCTCTAAGCGTTTGAACCGAGGCATCAAGTGCAGGACCTGTTTCAAAATGTCTCGCGGGTCGGCTTCGAGGGCGGAGGAGATTTCGATCACCGCCGTAAGTGAGGGGGTGTTTATGCGCCTTTCTAAATGGCCTATATACTTTTCGCTGTAACCACTCTTCGAAGCCACCTCATGCTGTTTAAGACGAAGCTGCCTACGGCGCTCTACAAGAATGCTGGCGAATGCGGCCCGGACGACCGGGTCTTTTCGGTGCGCCTTCGCGACGGGTTTGCCGCTCTTATTCGCCATGAGCGGCGCAATGATGAGGTCTTGTAGATTATAGTTCCAGGAAGTATACTATCCCTAGAATGACTATTTTCGGAGAGGCGATTGCAGGGCGGGTATCGGCAGCAATTATCCCGCGCGCGTGTCTCGGCGTCTTCTTCGATTGGCCGGGAGAAGGCTCTCGACTCGACGGATAAGCTCGGATCCGGTGATGCCAAGAACTCGGGCAATTTCCAGAATGGCTATTAAAGAGGGGCTGTTTTTTCCACGTTCGAGTAAGCTTATGTATTTTGGATGGTACCCGCTATCGAAGGCCAACGTTTCCTGGGTCATCCGACGTTCGTCGCGTAGCGTCATCAGCACACGCGCAAACGCGCGCTTTTCAAGAGCGCCACGATCGTCGATGTTGCCAGAGCGGGCCATAGGCAGCCCTGATCGTGGGCAAATTCAACATATGATGCCACAAAGTATACTATCCAGAAGTATATGGGGCTGCTACAGATCTTTATCTACTTCGAGATTTGCAAGCGAGGATTAGGTGGATTCTTTCGCCGTAGTCCGCTTTCCCGCATTGCCACTTTCCCGACAAGAAGCAACTGCGGTTGTCAGCGGAGACAAGACTCTTGCTTCAGCACATTCTTCAGATGAATCCTTGCTCAGCCAGATTTGTCTCGGTGATCGCGAAGCGCTGGCCACTCTCTTTGAACGCTACGCACGACTGACGCGAAGTGTAGCCGTTCGCATCTTGAACGACACAGCCGAGGCCGAAGACCTCGTCCAAGACTTGTTCCTCTTTATCCAGCGGAAGTGCGGAATCTTTGATAGTTCGAAAAGCACAGCCCGGTCCTGGATTGTCCAGATGGCTTACCACCGGGCGCTGGATCGGCGCCGCTACCTGAAGTCCCGGGAGTTCTACGCTCAACCGTTCTTTCAAACAAATGGCGTGCAAGTGGTCGGAAAGCCGACCACTGAAAGCGATTATTCCGCAGAAACTGTCTTTGGTCGTAATGGTCTAGAGAAAATCGTGAATTCGTTGTCGCTCGATCAGCGCGAGACTTTGCGCCTACATTTCTTTGAAGGATACACGTTGGCGGAAGTCAGTGAAAAACTGGCCCAGCCCTTGGGAAACGTTCGGCACCACTACTATCGAGCGCTGGATAGGCTCCGCAAGCAAATGTTCGCAAATGATCGTCAAACCAGCGAACGTGTGTTAAAAGATGGCGAGAGTTCCAGAGGCCGGGGAGTGGTTCAAGATGGAAAACCATGACGAATTCCTCGAGCTTTGTGCCGTATCAACTTCGGGCGAGCTGAGCGAACAAGAGCGAAGGAAGCTCGAAGTGCACCTTGCCGGGTGTGCCGAATGCCGGCAAGCCTTGAAAGAGTTCGAAGCTGCCGTCGATGTGGGCGTTCCATTTCTCGCCTCGAAATTATCCGCAGATCCCTCCGAACAATTCTTTTCGCCACAACCGCGGTTAGAGCAGTCTCCTTATCCCGACCCAGCCGCGCCGCTCGCGAAGGAGGTGAACGAAGCAGGCCAAATCCCAGATGCCGTCCAACGAGGTTTTATCTTCGCTCAAGGAAACGGTCATCGGCGCACGCAAATCAATTGGAAATATGTGTGGCTGCCGTTCGCCGCGTGCATTCTCCTCACCATCGCTCTGGGATTTTATTCCTACCGAATCGGCAAAGGCCGCCGCGTCGAGGTGACGCAGACGATTCCGCATACAGCCGATATGCAAATCGAGGCCCTGGAACAGCAGATGAGCGATGTTGGACATGAGCGCGAAGCCTTACGGTTACAAGTCGCCCAGCGAGACAAATTCATCTCCGAGCTCCAGCGCGAAATTCAAGTGCAGTCGGTAACTCTGGAAGAGGTGAGGGGCGATCAAGCCAATCTCGAGAAATCGATCCAGGGTGATGAAGCGAAGAAGCAAGAGAGCGCCCAAGAGCGAGGCACTCTGTTACAAAAACTCGACGCCGCACAGGCTTCGCTTCAAAAGACTCAAACTCAGCTCGACTCGTTGGATCGACAGCGCGCCCAAGACCAGTCGCGCGCTGATAGCCTGGCGGCACAAGTTAATGATCTTCATGCACAGCTTCGCGACCGAGAGCAGGCGCTCAGCAAGCAGGAGGATCTGCTGGCGCACGACCGGGACGTGCGGGAACTGATGGGAGCGCGGGACCTTTATATTGCAGAAATCTATGATGTGGCGCGCGACGGGGTCACGCAAAAGCCGTACGGCCGCGTTTTCTACACCAAGGGGAAGTCTCTAATCTTCTACGCCTACGATCTGGACCAGGAGGCCGGGGTCCGAACAGCAAGCACGTTTCAGGCCTGGGGACAGCGCGGCCCGGACCGGCGCCAGGCTTTGAACCTCGGGATTTTCTACCAAGACAATGCCGCCAAGAAACGATGGGTTGTGAAGTTCGATGACTCGAACACCCTCGAGCAGATTAATGCGGTGTTCGTCACCGTCGAACCGAACGGCGGAAGCCACCAACCGAGCGGGAATCCTCTGCTTTTCACCTACCTGAAGATCGGACCAAATCATCCTTAGTTAATTACTTCTTTGGTATCGTAAGTTCTCCTGTAAAGCAGCGCGATGGTACATTTGCGGTCTCTTCTCCGTAGACCGAAAGAATACGAGGTAGTTCTCTCACAAGGGGAGAAGCCACATGAGGTTGCGGAGAGTTGGTTTTCTTCTAATCTTGATCCCGCTTTTCGCGCCGTGCATCTCCGCGCAATCGCCGAACGGAATCATCAACGGTCTAGTGATCGATCCGACCGGCGCCGTAATTCCCGGCGCCGAAATCCGGGTCGCCAACGATGCTACCGCTGTGCAGTACACCGGTAAAACGAACGGGGAAGGCATCTACGTTGTGACCAATCTTCCGCCGGGCACGTATCATCTGCAAGTCTCGAAGATTGGATTTAAGACCCTCATCAAGCCCGACATCATTTTAAATGTGCAAGACTCACTGGCTATCAATTTTACACTTCCGGTCGGCGCCGCATCGGAGACCGTTACGGTGACTGGCGGCGCTCCGCTCATGAATACAGAGTCTGCGGCCGTGAGCACGGTCGTAGACCGACAGTTTGCGGAAAACCTTCCGATGAACGGCAGGAGCTTCCAAACACTGATTGAGCTCACGCCGGGAGTCGTTGTGACCCCCAGCAACGCATTTGATAACGGCCAATTTAGTATCAATGGCCAGCGTACTTCCTCTAACTATTGGACGGTAGATGGCGTGAGCGCAAATATAGGCGTTTCTGCGATCAGCGCGACAGGTAACGGTTTCGCGGGTGCGGCGAGTTCCTCGAGTGTGCTCGGAGGAACGAACAGTCTGGTCTCGGTGGACGCTTTGCAGGAGTTTAGAATTCAGACCTCTACCTATGCACCTGAATTTGGTCGCACGCCTGGGGGCCAGATCTCCATTGTAACTCGCTCCGGCACCGATCAGCTTCACGGCACGTTGTTCGACTATTTTCGGAATGACGTCTTGGATGCGAATAATTGGTTCAATGGCGCTGTAACGCCTGTGCTTCCCAAGGCGGAGGAACGGCAAAATGATTTCGGCGGGACGTTCAGCGGTCCGATTGTGAAGAATCAAACCTTTTTCTTCTTTTCGTACGAAGGACTCCGGCTTCGATTGCCACAAACCACGCTAACCACGGTACCCGATCTTTTGGCGCGGGAGAACGCGGCGCCCGCCATGCAGCCTTTCCTAAACGCGTTTCCCGTCGATCCGAAGCAGCCAGATCTTGGAAATGGCATAGCCCAATTTGATGCGAGCTATTCGAATTCGGCTAGCCTCGATGCTTATAGTCTCCGAGTTGACCACAAGTTGAATGATAAGGTCGCATTTTTTGGAAGATATAACTATTCCCCCTCGAGCCTTCTCGATCGCGGAGTGGGCAGCAGCTTAAGTGAAGTCCTCCCAACTCACGTGACTATTCAGACCGGGACAGTGGGGGTTACCTGGTCCATATCGCCAGCAATAAGCAATGACTTGCGATTTAACTATAGTAGGACAAGTTCCGGTCAGCACGCTGTCTTGGATAACTTTGGAGGCGCCGCTCCGCTGACAGCCTTGCCATTTCCAGCTCCCTACACTAGTAGCAATGCTTCTCTTGCCCTTCATGTTGTTCCGCTTATTGATGGCAACCTGAGCGCGGGAGAGTTTGTGGGGAACCTCCAGAGACAATTCAACCTTGTAGATAGCCTATCGATACAAAAAGGTTTGCACAGCCTGAAGTTCGGTGTCGACTTTCGTCGCCTGTCTCCGATTTCCGGCCCAGAATCATACTCCCAATTCGCTGATTTCCAGAACGTAGCGTCGTTTGAAGCTGGAACCACCTCATTCACTGAGGTCTCCTCCAACATCCATGCAAACCTATTGTTCCGAAACCTTGGGGCATTCGCGCAGGATACTTGGCGGATCGCTCCTCGCCTGACCTTGACTTGTGGACTCCGGTGGGACGTGGACTTCGCACCCTCCGCGTTGAATGGTCAAAACCTCACCGCGGTAACGGGCTTTAACCTCAAGGACCTGTCCCAGCTTGCGTTGGCGCCGGCTGGAACGCCGCCTTTCACCACGAGATATGGCAATGTAGCGCCGCGACTGGGCGCTGCTTACCAAGTCTCTCAGAATCAGGAATGGCAGACCGTGCTGCGTGGTGGATTTGGTGTGTTTTATGATCTGGCAACACAAGAAGTAGGCAACAACGTTGTGGGTGCATACCCTTTTTCAGCCGCGAAGTTTTCATTCGGCGACGGGACATTCCCTTTGAGTCCTGGCGCCGCCTCGCCCCCTTCGATTACGCCGCCCAATGCTACTTCAGGAATCCTGTTTGGTTTCGATCCACATCTCCGGTTGCCATACACCCTCGAATGGAACGCCGCCTTGGAACAGGCGTTGGGCAAGCAACAGACGCTTTCGGTTTCCTACATTGGCGCAGTTGGTCGCCGACTGATTCAATCAGCCCAGGTTCTTTCGCCGAACCCGAATTATTTGGAAGCGGCGTTGATAGCCAATACTGCAAGTTCCGATTACAACGCGCTCCAGGTACAGTTCCAAAGACGGTTGTCGCATGGTTTGCAAGCACTTTCATCGTACACGTGGTCTCATTCGATCGACGATGCTTCCGCTGGCTCATTCGGGAGTTTCTCAAATTTGGGAATACCAGGGTCCAATTCAAACGTGAACCGCGGTCCCTCTGACTTCGACATTCGTCATAGCTTTTCTGCGGGAATTACCTACGACATTCCGGCGCCTAAAGGCAATGCTTTAATGAACAGCGTTCTACGCGGCTGGTCTACAGAAAATTTTATTCTGGCTCGTTCCGCACCGCCCGTTGATGTTTCAGATGAGCTCTTTGGGCAACTTGGTAACGTCGTTGCAGAGGTTCGACCGGATTTGGTGCCAGGACCGTCGCTGTACCTGTACGGGTCACAATATCCTGGCGGGAAAGCATTTAATCCAGCTGCCTTCACGGATCCCCCATTTGACCCTATAACGTTCCTCCCCCTTCGGCAGGGCCATACGCCCAGGAATTTCTTGAGAGGTTTTGCAGCGGCGCAGTGGGACTTTGCCATTCATCGCGAATTCCCACTCCACGAATCACTAAAATTGCAATTCCGCGCGGAAATGTTTAATGTGCTGAACCATCCGAACTTCGGACCTCCCAGCGGCACATTCCTCTCACCCTTGTTTGGTGGACCGGCCGGATTTGGATTGTCAACACAGATGCTGGCTCAGAGCCTAGCTCCGAGCGGTTTGGGCGGCGGGGCCTTCAATCCGTTGTACCAAATCGGTGGACCTCGCTCCATCCAGTTTGCCCTGAAATTGCAATTTTAAATGCGGCCGGCCCGGAACGTATTGTTGCTTCGACGAACCCGCCAAATGCTATTTCTCTTGCTGGCCAGCAACCTCCTGTTCGTTCCTGATTGCGCGGCACAATTATCGGCGGCGGATCTGTTAACGACGCCAAGGTTCTCGATCTTCGAGCAATTTGCCTTGTCCCCGGATAATTCTTCTATCGCATACACAGTGGAGCACACCGAGTGGCCTGTGCAAGGAACGGCAGACCCAGGCAATTCTGTCGCGGGAAAATTCAGGAAGACTTCCGAACTGTGGATTAGCGATCTTCGAACAGGCCAATCGTTTCGCGTGTGTTGCGAAGATGGAAACGCAATGCTTCCCGCCTGGTCTGCCGATGGGCAGCGCCTGGCTTTCTATAAGACGCACATCTTCATGGGAATAGACAGGTCGCAAACAGAAATCAATGGATTCGAGAAAGATGCTTCCCTGGTTGTACGGGACCGACAAACCGGTGTTACACGCGAGTTCTTGAAAGGGGAGTGCCCTTATTCTTGTTCTTACGTCGGCGCAATCTGGCTGCGTGACGGTTGTTCTTTGCTGCTGCCGGCCCACCCGATGGACGAATCCGATTCCAGCGCAACTCCGCACCTTTCTGCTGCAGATCGCCAGGAGATCAGCCTCGATTCAAACCGGCAAGCGGACTCAACAATTCGAACTATGATCTCCGAGTCTTCAGCCCAGCCAGGCAAACAGAGGCGGTCGCCGGACCGGCCCACAACAGACCACTTGGTGAGAAGCGCTGGGCGGCCGGCGATCGACATGAGGATCGTCGACACCAGGACGGGGCAATCAAAGCGGGTGTTAAAGAATTTTCACATCGCTTACTCCGCCGTCTCGCCCGATCGAAGGAAATTTGCGTTCGCGGATTACCAAGGAGCTTTACCTAACTCTGTTTTTGGCATCTTTGACATCTTCGTACTCGACTTGGACACACTTGATGTTCGAAAGCTCCTATCCGCTGTCAGGATCTATCCAGGGAGTCGTCAACCATTTACATGGTCTCTGGATGCACGGTTTCTTGCAGTATCTGATCAAAGCGTCGATCCCAAGTCGCGAAATTCGAAAACGTTTTCGGACTATATCGTGGTTGATACCGTCGACGGATCGTGGCGTCGGATCGGCAAAGATACTTCTGAACGATGGTTTGGAGCGAGGACGCCGGTATGGAGCGAAGACGGAAAGTATCTGTCGTTTATTCGCAATAACCGCCTCGAGACCTGGGATGTCGAGCGGTTCCGTCTGGTATCGAAGATCACGGTCCCCAACAAGAGGTTAGAAACGATCGTTGCAGCGGGAAACGGCCAGGTGCCGAATCCAGGAGGGAAAGCCTACGCGATCATCGTCACGTCCCAGGACACGGAAACAGTAAAAGCAGGGTTTTGGGAGATGCAGCCAGAATTGAATCGTGCGCGCAAGCTTCTCGAAGCCGATGAACATTTCTCTTTCTATGCCAACTTCGAGCGTTTGGTTTTTGGGGGATCCCGGGCACTGTTTGTTTGGGCGTCGACGGGTCACCCGGATGAGCTATACCAGGCTGACAATAATTTTAAGAGCGTACAAAGAGTGACGAATTTAGCAGCAGGCCTGGACCGAGTTTCGATGGGGCGCTCCCAGATTGTCACTTGGAAGAACGTGCAGGGAAATCTTTTACGCGGTGTATTATTGCTGCCTTCTAATTTCGAGCGAAAGCATCCCTATCCATTGATTGTGGTGGTTTATCCTCTGCCAGAAATGACACTAAAAAAGAATGGATTCGGCTTGGGCTCCTACGGCCCCAGCCAGAATTGGCAAATGTTCGCAACCAGAGGATATGCGGTCTTCATGCCGGACATATCGACGAATCCGAGTACCAAGATGGCTGACATTGCCAGGGCTGTATCGCCCGGCGTGGAACAGTTGATCAAGAGGGGAGTAGCTGACCCCCACAACATAGGCGTCGTCGGGCACAGTGACGGCGGATATGCGACGCTGGCCTTGCTTGTGCAGTCCAATTTGTTTCGAGCCGGAATCATGATCGATGGTCACGGAAATCTTATCGAGGATTGCTCCTATGACTACCTCCGACTTGTCATCGAGGAAAGCTGGGGATTTAAGAAGACTCCTTGGGAGGCCCTGGACCTTTATATTAGGAATTCACCGTATCTCTACCTAGATAAGATAGAAACCCCGCTTCTCATCTTGCATGGTTCGGCCGACACGGCTGTGCCCGTCCATTTGGGTATGGAGGTCTTCACGGGCCTTCGCCGACTTGGTAAGCAGGCCACCTACGTTGAGTATGAGGGCGAAGAACACGACCCGGATGGTTGGAGCATTTCGCACCAGTTGGACGTGTCGGAGAGAATGATTTCCTGGTTTGATGAACATCTGAAAGATAACTTATCCGATCCGGTCTCGCCGCGAGTTAAACAGGTGGATACATACTGATGAGTGTCCATCCGACGGAACATCCTGTCGAGTACGAGCCCACCAAGAAAGACAATCACCAGCAATGGAGAGGTGTTGATTCGGTTGGTCGGTTACAGAACGGGTCCAGAGAACATCTAACTCCCGATCCCACTCGTCCCTCAGCATGGTTGCGTCCCCGCAGTGCCCGCTTCCGTTTCACCTGGCAAAATCATTGTAACTCCGCAACGAGCTGCCGTTTCTCAACATCCGGTTTGCCCGTGACTGCGCCGGAACCCAGACCGGCCAGAGCCGAATCGTGAGTTGTGATCGCCTGGTTTCGACAACTATCTATCCTATTTGGGGTCTGCCAATCAACGAGTTGTACGCGTCAGGCCCTTGCCGTCCATTGATCCGATATCCGTCAGAGGCAAATCTTAGCGTGATTTTTCGGTCAAAAGTTGAGTAATCCGCTGCAGTTTAATCGTATACAGGATATATGTCGGCTCTTGCCATGACATTGAATACGACAGCCGAAACCGAAACGGCAAAGATTGCGCGAGGCTTACGTGAGAAGGATATGGAGCTTCTTGCAGACCTGGTGGAGCGCTGTCAGCATCGACTGGTGCGCTACCTGCTATACCTCACCGGGAGGCGAGAGTATGCGGAGGACCTTGC
>Ga0185299_10004739_pt1 | contig 16099 bp, 13 predicted proteins | sample PaiPotPPA55metaG_FD_128002 | JGI IMG/M metagenome (GOLD analysis project Ga0185299, IMG submission 128002) | Iron sulfur acid spring bacterial and archeal communities from Banff, Canada, to study Microbial Dark Matter (Phase II) - Paint Pots PPA... ...
TGGACGACGCGATGCCGGTGCTCGAAGAGAAGCATTCGTCGGCGCGCGCGCCCGACAAGCTGGCGCAGGCGGCGGAGTTGAGCGTGCAATTGCAACGCGGGCTGGCGCGGCTTTCGCCGGAGTTGCGCGAGGCTGTGATTTTGCGCGATTTGCAGGGCCTGGAGTACAACGAAGTACAAGTGATACTGCAAGTGCCTGAAGGCACGGTAAAATCAAGAATCAACCGGGGGCGCATCGAACTGGCGCGCATCCTGAGTGAAATGGGAGTGCGACCGGACTAGTTGCCGGAGCGGAAGACGATGAACTGGGACTGCAAACAAACGGAAGAACGGCTGAGCGATTATCTCGACGCGCTGATGGCGCCGGAAGAATCCGCGGCGTTTTCGTCGCACGCAGCGCGATGCACGGAGTGCGCGCGGCTACTGAGGCAGGTGGGCGGGCTCGTCACGCAGATGAGGGCCGTGGAACCATTGCCCGTGCCGGTATTGCTCAACCGTAAAATTCTGGATGCCACGCTGGGTTCGCGGACGCCGCGGGAAGGCTGGAAGCGAATGTTCGCGTGGGCGCCGATTTTGTGGAGTCCGCGATTTGCGATGGGCGCGGTGACGGTGGTCGCGGTGTTTGCGATCGTGCTGCACACCGCGGGCGTGACGCCGAGAAAATTCAAGCGCGCCGATCTGAGCCCGGTTAGCATGGCGCGCTCCGCGAACCGGCAGGTTCATTTGGTGTACGCGCGCAGCGCGAAATTTGTGAACGACCTGCGCGTGGTGTACGAGATTCAGTCGGCGCTGCAACGCACGCCGGAACCGCCGCCGTCGACGAATCCGGAGACGCAGCCGAAGTCCGAGTCGCCTTCGAACTCGCCGGACCAGAAATCGCAGGAGTCGCCAAGGCCGCGGTCGCAGATGCGCAGCGCACCCATGCTCGCGTTCGTGACGATCGGCGAATTTACCAGGAGCCCTCGATGAAATGCGCCGTGCATGGCGATCTCGACGCCACAGGATATTGCCGCAATTGCGGCAAGGCGATGTGTCCGCAGTGCACGCGCGATGTGAACGGCGCGCTCTACTGCGAACCATGCCTGGGCACGTTGCTCGTGGCGCCGCAAGCGGCTGTTGTGGCCGCCCGGTCATCCTCAAATCCCGGCCTCGCGGCTGTGCTCGGATTTATTCCGGGACTTGGCGCGGTTTACAACGGCGAGTACCTGAAAGCTCTGATCCAGGTGCTGATATTTGGCGGCATTATCGCGGGGCTCGCCAGCGACATCAGCACTGGGTACATTGTGTTTCTCTCAATCGCGCTCGGCTGCTTTTATTTGTACATGCCGATTGACGCGTATCGAGTCGCGCGGGCACGCCGGATGGGCGAGCCCGAGCCAGGCGTTCTGCCCGAGAGCGCTACGGGACGTCCGGTCGGCGCGATCGTGCTGATCGTCCTCGGCGTACTGTTCCTGATGGCCAACTTTGGAATCCTGCAAGAGGATTGGTTCTCGAAAGCCTGGCCCGTCGGATTAATCGCTCTCGGCGTCTGGCTTGTGTGGGACCGCATGAATGCAAACTCGAGGAGAGACTAACGTGGGGGACTCGACGAAAGTACGATGCGCTTGCGCGCACTGCCGGATGCGGACTCTGATGGGCCCCATCATGATCATCACGATCGGCGTTTTGTTTCTGTTGCGCGAATTCACGCGCTTCGGCATCGGCGAGCTTTGGCCGATCCTGCTGATCGTGCCAGGCATCGTGCTGGTGGCGCAGCATATGGCTTCGAGGGAAGGGCATATCGACGGATGACCGCTCAAAGATGCCTGCGAGCAAATTCCCTGTCCAGACCTTGACCAACCCCGACCTAACCTCGACGAAACAATGACCAACGGCGCGCGACAGCGAAGTTCAATATTCACCGGCCTGCTGCTGATCTTTCTCGGCTTCCTTTTCCTGCTTCAGCGTTTCGAACCGCATCTTGGAATCGGGCATCTCGTCCGGCGCTATTGGCCGCTTTTGCTGATCGTCTGGGGCATCGCAAAATTAATCGATCACTTCACCACTTCGCGGACCGGCGGAGGCCGCCCCCCGATACTGAGCGGTCCTGAAGCGGCGCTGCTGATTCTCATCGTTGCGGTGCTCATCGGAATGTCGTTTTCCGAATGGTTCCCGAATTTTATTTCCTCGAGGATTCATGGCGACTCGGACGGCGAAATTTCGATCTTCGGCCAGCGCTATTCCGACAGCCAGGAACTTTCCGAACACGATGTCCCCGCCGGCGCTCGAGTGGTAATTCGCACAGGCCGGGGAAACATCACGATTCACGCGAGCGACGGCAACGACCTGCGCGTGGCAGCCAGCGAATCCGCATCCGGCTCGACGGAAGCGGCGGCGCGCGATCGCATGAAAAACGTCAAGGTCGTCATCGACAAATCTGGCGGCTCCTTTGAAGTTCATCCGGTGCGCCAGGACGAAGCGGACGGGCACGTGAGCGTCGATCTCGACATTTCGGTGCCAAAAAAGTGCGCCGTTTCCGCCAGTTCCCACCTCGGCGACATCAGCATTTCCGGAATGGCAGGCGCCATTTCAGCCTCGCCAAACCATGGGGATGTGGAGATTCACGACGTCGCCGACGCAGCCGTGCAGATGCAGAAGGGCGATGTCCGCATCAGCGATATTTCGGGCAATCTCAAACTCAGCGGCAAGGGGAACGATGTCGATGTCTCCGACGTCGCCGGCGACGCTTCACTCGATGGAGATTTCTTTGGCACGGTGCGCCTGCGAAACGTCACCAAAACCACCCGCTACATTTCACAGCGTTCCGACCTCACCATCGTGAAAATGACCGGGCTGCTCGAGCTCGATTCTGGCGATTTGCGGCTCTCCGACGTCGCGGGCTTCGCGAAGCTGACGACTCACGACAAAGACGTCGAAGTGGAGAATGTCGCCGGAAAACTCAATATTGAAGATACGCACGGCGACATTCAAGTGAGCTATTCGCAATCGCCGCGCGAGGACATTACCATCTCGAATGGAACGGGAGATGTCGATCTCACGCTTCCGTCCCACGCCACGTTCGAAATTTCCGCCGCCTCTCACAAAGGTGAGGCGCAGAGCGAATTCGAAGACAGGTCGCTCGAGCCTGTCAACGACAGCGGCATGGGCCGCCTCAATGGAAAGATCGGCTCGCAGGGCCCCAAAATCACGATCGCCACGAACTACGGCACGATTACACTGCACAAGTCGTCTTAAGCTGTTTGCACACCTACATCGCATTGGAATTAGGACCCATGCCAAAAGTGATCGTGGCAATCGGTGGCTGGGACAAAGTCATCGTCTCCAAAAGCTACGCGCGCCCTTCAAGACGTACAGAAAGGGCCGTGAGGTCTCAAAACAAATACGTCAGCAGGAATATCTCGCGCCTTTCGAGTCGCTCTAGCCGCTACGATTTATCCCGCAGGCGCTCGAGCGTCGAAAAAAAATCAGGAAACGAAACCGCAACGCAATCGGCGTCGCGAATCACCGTGTCGCCTTCGGCGCCGAGCGCGGCCACCGCAAGCGCCATGGCGATGCGGTGATCGCCCTGGGGGTCCACCTTCACGCCTAGCAATTTTCCGGAGGCGCGCCCTTTCACGCGCAGTCCATCCGCAAATTCCTCCACCTTCGCGCCCATCCGCCGCAGCCCTTCGGCCAGCGTGGCGATGCGGTCGCTTTCCTTCACGCGCAATTCCTGCGCGTCGTGAATCTCGATTCCCTTCTCCGTGAACGGGCCCAGTGCCGCCAGCATGGGTAGCTCGTCGATCATCTCCGCCACCTGTGCGCCGGAAATCGTTCCCCCGGCAAGCGGCGCGTGCTTCACGGCCACGTCGCCGGTCAATTCACCATCGCGCATCGCGAGCGAAGCTACGTGAATCGGCGCTCCGATGGATATCAGAAAATCCAGCACGCGGGCGCGCGTGGGATTTAGTCCTACGTTGTGCAGCGTCAGCGACGATTCCGGCAATATCAGCGCGGCGCCGATCAGGAACACCGCCGCCGAAAGGTCGCCCGGCACCAAAAGTTGCCGGGCTTGCAGCTTCGGCCGCGGTTGAATGCGAATTACACCCTTCGCGCCATCGACGGCCTCGACCACCGCTCCAAACTCGCGCAATGCAATTTCCGTGTGGTCGCGCGTCGCAATCGATTCGCGCAACGTGGTGGACGCGTCTGCAAAAAGCCCCGCGAAGAGAATCGCCGACTTCACCTGCGCGCTCGGAACCGGCAGCGTGTAATCGATTGCATGTAACGCGCCGCCGCTTATTTCGAGCGGCGCCACATCACCGGCGCCACTCCGGATTTGCGCACCCATTTGCCGCAGCGGCTCCATCACACGCCGCATCGGCCGCCGGCGCAACGAGCGATCGCCGGTGATCGTGGACGCGAACGCCTGCCCTGCCAGCACCCCCGCGAGCATCCGCATCGTGGTGCCGGAATTTTCCGCGTCTAGCGCGCGCCGGGGCGTTTTCAAGCCGCCAAGTCCAGCTCCCGCGATGTGGACGCCTTCGCGCCCCACCTCGACTTTGATCCCCAGCCCGCGCAGGCATTCGAGCGTGCTGCGGCAATCCGCCGCCGGGGAATAGTTGCGAATCTCGCTGCGTCCCTCGGCAAGCGCCGCAAGAATCGCATACCGATGAGACATGGACTTGTCACCGGGCAGCTCGACGACGCCTGTTACGTTTCCACCGGGAGAAATAACCATTTTCGACACGGCGCGATTCTAGCACGAGCAATTCCCGGCCCATGGTCGCGAGAGCGGCCGCAAAGCCTGAGGTTCATCCTGTGCGACTGTCGCGGTCCGGAAGCCTTGGTTGACTTGAGTTTCGAAACAATCGTGGCCATTCTGCCGGGCAAGCCAACCGAAACGCGCTGAACGGAGTCCAATAGAGAGTACCGATCCATAGGTCCAAATCGCTACCGTTCTTAAGGTTCACTACATTGACCAGCCTTCCGTTTGCGTCCTGTAATCCCCGCAGCTATCATGGTAATCTCATGCGATTTTTGACCACTCGACTCCGTGCCGCTCTACTGGCTTCGCTGGCCATCCTTGTTAGCGCCGCTTCCCTCCCAGCGGGCGACAAAGTTGCCACGTTTCCGTTGGATCAGGTGAAGCCCGGTATGAAGGGCGTGATGTATACGATTTTCTCAGGCGACGAGGTGGAGAAAGTTGACCTTGTGGTTCTCGGCATCCTGCACAACGCCATGGGACCCAAGCAGGACGTGATTCTCGTGCAACTCCTCGGCGAAAAAGCCGAGCACACCGGAGTGGTCGCGGGAATGAGCGGCAGCCCTGTTTATTTCGACGGCAAGCTTGCCGGGGCGCTATCGCTGAAGATCGGAATCTTCAACAAGGAAGCAATCGGCGGCGTGACGCCCATTGCCAGCATGCTGGAAGTGGCAACAGCTTCGGCGCCTGCCACGAGCGCCACGGCGCTTCCGCCGTCTTCGCCGAACCCTATGTATGCGGGGCCATCGGACGCTCGATTCAACGCGAGCGCCATGCGCGTTCCTGTGCCGGGCAATTTTATGCGTCGCGCGTCGGCTGGCGCGGGCGATTTCCTCATCCCGATCGAAACGCCCCTCATCATGACCGGCGTGTATCCCGAAACGCTCGTGCAATTCAGCCGGGAACTTTCCGCATGGGGCATGACGGGTATGGCGGGCGGAACGGCCGAGCCTTCACCCGAAGATGGGAACCTCAAACCTGGCGATATGGTTGGAATGGAATTGATTCGCGGCGATCTGTCGCTCAGTCCCGGTTGCACGGTAACCTCCGTCGAGAACGGCCGCGTACTCGCTTGCGGACATCCGCTTTTCGGCTTTGGCTCGGTGGCGTTGCCGCTGACGCGCGGGCATGTTGTAACCACGCTGGCATCGTCGATGGCGTCGACGAAGATAATGACTTCCGGCGGGACCATCGGCACTCTCACTCAGGATCGAACCACAGCAGTAATGGGCAAGCTTGGCCCAGGCCCGGCGATGATTCCCCTGGACGTGACGCTGACGACGCCAATGGCCGAGAAGAAATTTCATTTTGAAGTGATTGAGAATGCGCAACTCACCCCCCTGCTCGTGGCGCTCGCCGCGTTTAACGGGATCGTCAGCAACCCGGCGTACAGCGAAGGTTTCACGCTTCAGCTCGAAGGCTCGATCGAATTGAAGGGCCATTCGGCCGTGCACATCGAAAACCTTTTTGCGCCCACGGACATGCCGGTTCCAGCCGGTGTTTTCGTTGCCACCGCGGTACAGGGCGATTTCGCGCGCATTTATTCGAATCCCTACGAGCAGGCAAAAGTGGAGCGCGTTCAGTTGCACGTCACTGCGCTTACCGAGCGCCGCGTCGCTCAAATCGACAATGCGTGGATCGAGAAAAGCGAAGTGCGGCCCGGCGAAACGGTTTCGGTAAAGGTTCTGCTGCGGCCCTATCGCGGCACGCCGTTCATTCAGGAAATTCCCGTGACCATTCCCGAACAAGCCGCGCGTGGGACGCTGCAATTGGTGGTCAGCGACGCGGAGACGTTGAATCGCAACGTCCAATTTCTCGCCAACAATTCCCAGGCGCAGCTCCCCGGTCTCGAAGAGCTAATCAACTTGATGAACCGGGAGCGGCAGAACGACCGGCTCTACGCAACGCTGCTTCAGCCGACGCCGACTCTGCTCGTCGAAGACAAGGAAATGCCCAACGCGCCTATTTCCGAAATCAACGTGCTCGATCAGCGGCAGAATCCCGGCGGCTCGCGGCTGCTGTATCAATCGAAAGCGGGCGAATGGTCCGTCGAAATGCATCAAGTGATCGCGGGAGAGCACGCGATCGCGATTACCGTGAAGTGAAAGCCCTCGCCAAAGGAGATTGCTGCTGATGACGCGTCAAACAACCCTGGTGTGTCTCTTCGCGGCTGCGTTTTTGGCTCCCGTCATCGCTCCATTGGCCGCGCGCGCGGAACACACGCGCTCCTGGCGTCAAACGGACTACGCCGAATTCGATAAGGGCACGGCCAAGGGAGTGGCGCTGCGCAGCGACGGCAAGCTGATGCCGGCCCCGAAATTCACGCCGTTTGCCGATCCGAACATGGCCTACCTCTGGGCGCTGAAAATGGATTCACGCGGACGGTTGTACGCCGCAGGCGGTTCGGACGCGAAAGTTCTGCGCTTCGACGACGCCGGAAAATCGACCACCGTGTTCGAAGCCAGCGAGCTGGCGGCGCAGGCAATCGCTTTCGACAAAAACGACAATCTCTACGTGGGAACTTCTCCCGACGGCAAAGTTTACAAAGTCACGCCCGATGGAAAGAAAAGCATCTACTTCGAGCCGAAGACAAAATATATTTGGGCGCTCGCCGTGGATTCGCAAGGCGCGCTCTTCGTCGGAACCGGAGATAAAGGCGAAGTTTTCGTAGTCACTCCCGACGGCAAGGGTCAATCGTTTTACCAGAGCGACGAGCGGCACGCACGCTCCCTCGCGTTCGATGCGAAGGGGAATTTGCTGGTTGGAACCGATCCCAACGGCTTGATTCTCCGCATCGAGATAGGGCGAACGAATGCGCAGGCGGCGCCGCAAGCCGGTTCGTCGTTTGTGGTCTACGAGACCAACAAGAAAGAGGTCACTTCCCTGCTCGCCGATTCGAGCGGAAATCTTTATGCCGCCGCCGTGGGCGAAAAACAGCGCGCGGCTGGCGCGATTCCCATCGTCCAAACGTTTCCCATCGTTCCACCGGCGCCGCCGGCGATTAGCGCGCCGAATCTTGCAACCGCTATTCAGCAAACTCCAGCCACGGCGCCCATTGTTAACTATCCTTATTTTCCTTCGACTACCGGCGGGGCGGAAGCGGTGAAGATTTCCACCGACGGCGCGCCGGAAACGCTGTGGAGCTCGCGCGAGGATCTGGTGTTTGCGATCGATCGGTCTTCTGGGGGCAAGCTACTGCTCGGCACCGGCAATAAGGGCGCGATCATCGAACTCGAAGGCAACGAAGTTTTCTCGAGCGTGGCCAAGACGGCTTCCGCGCAAGTGACCAGCCTTTTGTCCGGGCCCGGCGGCAAAATCTTCGTCGCCACGGCGAACCCCGGCAAAATATTTACGCTAGGGCCCGGATTTGAATCGCAAGGCAGTTTCGAATCCCAAACATTCGATGCGAAAATATTTTCGCACTGGGGACGCCTCACCTGGTGGGGCGAAAACGGCGCGACCACGGGCAAGGTAGCGTTCTATGTTCGCTCCGGAAATACTTCGAGCCCCGAAAAAAACTGGAGCCCGTGGGCGGGACCGGTCAAAAACAGCGGCGGCGAAACGGTGAATTGCCCTCCTGCGCGTTTCGCGCAATGGAAAGCGGTATTTCTCGACTCCGATGGCGGAGGCGCGCCCAGCATTTCGTGGGTGAGCCTGGCTTATCAGCCCAAGAATGTGGGACCCGTGATTGACGACATCGCGGTGCAGGATCCCGGCATTCGCCTGCAGGGATTCAACGCGCTGGTTGGCGGAGCCGGCGCCGCTCCCACGACGCCCGTGCAGCTGAGGTTGCCGCAGCGCGGAACGGGCAGCACTCCCGTGACGTTCGTCAACCAAGAGGCGGTCGGCAGCCGTCCGCCGAAGGTGGACGTCCCGCCGCAGGGATTCGCGGATCGCGGGTACCAAAGCGTGCTGTGGAGCGCGCACGACGACAACGACGACGATATTTTGTTCACGATTTATTACCGCGGAGAAGGCGAGAAAAACTGGCGCCTGCTGAAAGATAAGGTCACGCAGAAATATTATTCGTGGGACACGGCGACGATGCCGGACGGCGCGTACGAACTTAAAGTTGTTGCGTCCGATTCGCCGTCGAATCCGGCGGGCGAGGCGCTTTCGACCGAACGCGAGAGCGAGCGCTTCGAAATCGCGAACACGCCGCCGCGAATCGACAATCTCCGCGCCGCGCAGGCGTCGCCGACCGTCAAGGTTACTTTTGACGGCGTCAGCTCCTCGGGAGCGATCGCGCGCGCGCAGTACAGTCTCGACGGCGGAGACTGGCAAATCGCTTTTCCCGCCGGCCTGCTTTCCGACGCGCCGAAGGAAAGCTACCAGCTCGAACTTCACGGCGTCGCGCCCGGGGAGCACACGATCGCGGTGCGGATCACCGACCAATTCGAGAACGCCACTACGGCAAAAGTGACGTTCAGCGTCAGCGCGTCGAAGTCTAAGTAAGACACGCGCATTTTTTTGCACGCAACCGGGGGCGCTAGTTGGCCCAGCTTCGCACTTTCTCCAATGCTTCGAACCGCTCGATCACGGCGCCCACGCCCACCGATCCATTCGCATGCGAATCGACGTGCACTACCCGCGCGTCGCACTTCACCGATTCCGCGCCGCGGCCTGTGAGTTCGCCGGGAAGCGTGAAAAACATCTCGAGCGGTTCACCGACGGACAGCTTCATCGACGAGGTAAAATAAATCCCGCGCTCGGAAATATTCGCGGTTTGCCCTTCCTGGATTCCCAGACGCCCCGGCGACGGCGCCACGGGCGCCGCTCGCAGTTCCGTCATCGAGGCGGGCGCGGCGCTCGCCACTCCTACACCCACGGCGCCCGATAAAACTCGGAATCGAAGCGGTACCACGCACGCTTTGCGGGGAGCAATACGACGTTCTTTGGCGCCAGCCATACATTCCTCCTGAATGGACTTCACGTGTTCTGCGGATTTACTGCAGGAAGGGGTACGCGCAGAGTCGCATGCTGGCCGGAACGCGTCAATGATTTTAATCTTGGTTTCAATGTTCGGGATTTTAATGTTTGCGAATTTCAATCGTCGCGGGGAGGCGGTAACTCCTGCCAATATCCGGACCAAATTGGAATGTGCGCTGCTCCGGCGGCAGACTGGCAGGGCCGTGTCGCTGTGCCATAATGCAACGTCGGCTAGGTTATTGCCCAACTGGCTTCGAAAACGATGACGACTCACGCTATCTCGCAAGTTGTGCCCGATCTCGCAGCGATTCGCGTTGCGCAGAAACGCATCGCTCCGCACATCCATCGAACAGCCGTGATTACCTCCGCTTCGCTGGACGAAATTGCCGGGGCGCGGCTTTTCTTCAAGTGCGAGAATCTGCAAAAAACCGGGTCCTTCAAGATTCGCGGCGCGACGAACGCGGTCTTCTCGTTGACCGACGACGAAGCGAAGAACGGCGTGGTCGCGCCATCTTCGGGTAATCATGCTGCGGCGCTGGCGCTTGCGGCGCGGTGGCGGGGCATCCCGGCGTACATCGTGATGCCGTCGAACTCGTCCGCCGTAAAGAAACGCGCGGTCGAGCATTACGGCGGAAAAATCACGGAGTCCGAGCCGAACGTCGCGTCGCGCGAAGCCGTTTGCGCCGCCGTGATACGCGAGACGGGCGCGCATCTGGTCCACCCATACAACGACACGCGCGTGATCACCGGACAAGGAACCGCCGCGCTGGAGCTTCTGGAAGAAGCGCCCGATCTCGACTTCATCATCACGCCGGTGAGTGGCGGCGGACTTCTGAGCGGGACGGCGATCGCCGCGAAAGGAGTCCGCCCGCAAATCAAGGTGGTGGGCGGCGAGCCGCGGAATGCGGACGATGTTTCGCGTTCGCTCGCGTCGGGGAAAATCGAACCCGCGTCGCCGTTCGAAACGATGGCGGACGGGCTGCGCGCGACGCTCTGCCCGCTGACGTTCTCCATTTTGCGCGAGCGCGTCGACCTGGTTTCGCTGGTGAGTGAAGACGAAATCGTCGAGGCGATGCTGTTGCTGTGGGAGCGCGCGAAATTCGTCGTTGAGCCGTCGGGAGCCGTTGCTGCCGCGCCCGCGCTGCTGCGGCGCATAGGAGCCGAAGGCAAAAAAGTGGGCATCATCCTCAGTGGCGGGAACCTCGACTTGCGGCATCTTCCCTTCTAATTGCGGGCTTTCTAACTGCGAGCGGTCTAATTGCGGACGTTCTAATCGTTGGTCGTTGTTTGTTGCGATTAGACGTGGAGCGGATATTGATTTCGCAGAGGTTAAGTGTGTTTCTAATTGCGCGATGTTGCGATTAGAAACAGAGGTTTCGAGTGAAGACCAAGGCGGTTGCGCAGGTGAAGCAGCGCAAGTGGAAGTGATGCACACAGAGCCCCTTCTTTGCTGCGTCACGAGGCGCGATTCGTGAATCGCGAGCCTCGAAAAATTAGCTATTAGAAGGGACAGGCACGTTGATTTTGCGAGGGTTAAGTCCAATTCTAATCGCGGAATTTCGCGATTAGAAAATAGCGATTCGGGCGCAATGCAGGAGTTTGGACGGGTGAGACAGCGCCCCGCAGAGTCATCCGGAAGCGCAAGTCGCACAAGCGGAGGCGTCCGGCAAGGCGGACGTTTGACCGATCGCGCAAATAGCCCCCAAAGCTCCCCATACCGGGGACTTGGGAAACCCTATGCTGTAGCATCTTAACTTTTCCTTATTCTTCGTTTTACTTCGAGGTGCGATTCACTCGCAGGAAAAAGGTCGTGGGCGCTTTGAAGGGCGTGCCGAAGTCAGGTTAGCAGATCGACCGAGAATTGAAACTGACCTGTATACCAAAGAAAGTACAGCTGTCCTTGCGTACCAACTTGGTCAGGGATTTGTGACGGGAGGTACTCCGGAGTGGAGAGAGGACGCCAGGAGCGGGAAAAATCCGCACCCTTGCAAAAACCGCAAGGACGCGGGCACCCCTTCAATTTTCGCGCCTGTCAGGAATTGAATCCGTGTGAGCTCGTGGAAGTTGGGCTGCAAAGGGCCGACCACCTGCCCCAAAGAGGGCAGCGTGACGGGATCATTCCCTCTCTCCTTGGTGAATATATGAAGGATATTTGAAAACTCTATCTAGTTTGTACTTCGGTTTATTCGCCTCGGGCAATGATATGCGGAAAAATATACCGTCGTCTTTCATAACTGTTACCGCGTTATCGCTATAGTAGAGACGAGCATTTACATAGATTGTGCTGTAGTCCTTCGCAATAACAAGCTGAAATTCAGGCGATCTCGTATCATCTACGATCTCGAAGGCATAATCGTCATAGTTCACGTCAAAATTTGATGCGGGGTTATATTGCAATTTCTGATTGTCGAAAACGAGAATCGGCTTACCCCCGTCACCCATAATAGTGACCTTCACAACTAGGCCCGACCACCAAGTTTTTCTAGCCCATATTTCAAATGGGCGCGGATTGATCGAAACGCAGTGCGAGAAATCAATACCCTCGCTCAAACGGGAGACTGGAAATCTACAACTAGCGCCAGTTCTGAGGATGAAAGTTTTTGCATCATGCGGGCGGAGCAGATTGGCGAGCGGGCCACGAACAGGGTCTCCCCATATATATGACAAGACCGCCAAGAAGTACAAAAAAACAGTAATTGTCAGCATAGCTCTACGCCCGTTCCCAGAGGTAGAACTCGCAAAGAAGAGTGGAACGACACCCAGGGCGGCCAGTAGAAATGGAACCGTGAAGTCCCTGAGGCTGGTTGGCATGATTGTCGGCATTGTACGCTTTTCGGACAGGCGACCCAAAATTGGTAACTATCGTTAGTTGGCTCATCGGGACTTAAGCTAGGCAGTGAGATAAACTGTCGAGCCGGTTGGGTGTACCTGCGATTTTGCAAACTATGACGCGTTCTGTGATTCAAGTTTCCGGAGTGCGCAAGACCTACGGCTCAACGGTGGCCGTCGACGAGGTGTCGTTCGAGGTAAACGACGGCGAGATCTTTGGCTTAATCGGGCCTAACGGCGCGGGAAAAACGACCACGATGGAGTGCATCGAAGGCCTGCGCATGCCCGACCGAGGCACCATCTCGGTTCTGGGCCTCGATCCCGTTCGCGACATATACAAGTTGCAGGAACGCATCGGAGTTCAACTGCAGCAGGCGCAGCTGCAGAAGCGGATCAAAGTATGGGAGGCGGTAGACCTCTGGGCCTCGCTTTACCAGAAAAAAGCGATAGACGGCGAACGCTTACTCGAACAACTCGGCCTGGCCGATAAGCGGGGCGCCTGGTTCATGAACCTCTCCGGAGGCCAGAAGCAACGGCTGTTCATCGCGCTGGCGCTGATTAACGATCCGGAGGTGGTGTTTCTCGACGAGCTGACCACCGGGCTTGACCCGCAGGCGCGGCGGGCCATCTGGGATCTCGTGCGCGGCATCCGCGAACGAGGCAAGACCGTCTTTTTGACCACTCATTTGATGGAGGAGGCCGAACGGTTGTGCGACCGGGTAGCAATCATCGAGCACGGACGCATCATCGACATCGACAGGCCGGAGAGGCTGGTCGACCGGCACTGCCCCGAGCGAACCGTGGTCCTGGCGACGGACGACTCGAACGCTGAAGAACGCTTCCGGGCGATCCCGGGAGTGGAGACCGTAAACCGCACTGACTTGCGATTCACCATTCGCGGCCGGGGCGACGATTTGGTGACCGAAGTGATTCATTGCCTGTCGGAGAATCGGGTCCGCGTGACGGATTTCCGAACGATTCTACCGAACCTTGAGGACGTGTTCCTGAAACTTACCGGCCATTCAATTCGTGATTAGCGATTCGCGACTGGGCTCGACAATGATGCTGCGTGGACTGTGGAAACTGACCTGGATCGAGATCAAGATATTCCTGCGCGAGCCGCTTGGCGCGTTTGGGACAATCGGCTTCCCCGTTCTAATTTTCATCGTATTGGGCCGCATCGCCGGGCGCGGACTCGCGCCGTCCTCGTTTGCCGCCACCGGGTTTATCCGGGTGGGCCTGCCGGTTCTTGCGGCCGTGCTGATAGCCGTGAGTTCCGTGCTGTCGCTGGTGACGATTATTTCGATCTACCGCGAGGGCGGCATCCTCAAGCGCCTTCGGGCCACGCCGCTGCGCCCGCAGACGATCCTTACGGCCCACGTGATCGTGAAGCTGATGCTCACGGCAGCCACACTGGGCTTGATGGTGCTGGCGGGCAAGCGGTATTACCCCGTCGGCTTTCATGCTCCATTGTTCTCGTTCACGGTTGCACTGCTGATCAGCACTTTGAGCATCCTGTCGATCGGCTTCCTGATCGCCAGCATCGTTCCCACGGCGCGGTTTGCGCAGCCGATCGGCGGCGCTATTTTGTATCCGATGATTGGTTTCTCGGGACTCTTCACGCCGGTCAGCTCGATGCCGCCAGTCCTCCAAGCGGTTGCGCGAGTGCTGCCGATGACGTACGCGGTGTCGCTACTTGAAGGGATCTGGAAGGGCGACGGGTGGTGGCCGCATATGGGAGACGTTGCAGCACTGGCGGCGGCGTTTGCGGTGTGCATCGCGCTCTCCGCAAAAGTGTTTCGTTGGGAGTAGAAAGATTTCTTGAAACCACTTCCACGCACAATGGCAATGAAGCCCCGCAAGCCCCCGACTCGATATCAAGAAATAGCATTTGGTATTTTGATTATGTGCGCCGGGGGCATATTCGCTACGGCTTTAGGCTGCCCTGCTTGGGATGCGGCTTTTCATGGGAGTCTGGTCGTCGCCATCGTTTCGCAGAAAGGAAACTACATCGTTGTTGCGGCGGATAGCCGAGAAGTGGATGAGTCCGATACACCGATTGATGACAAAAGCTGCAAAGTGATTGCGCTGGGCGGGAACACGCTGTTCTTTGAAACTGGAACTCCACTTATTATCGTTCGGCGCGGCAAATCCTGGAACGCGCAAGACGTAGCGCGCGCGGTATACAGAGAATCGAAGAAACGCGATGCCAGGGATCTGTCCATCACCTGGGGTGACAGGGCTCTGAGTTGGTTCGACGCGCAATCGGAAGCGGATTTAAAATCAGTGTCGGAGGCGAAGGGCGGAATTATCACCGGCGGATTTATTAACTTCAAAGAAGGCAAGAATCCGTCGATTCAAACTCAGGAAATCACTTTTTCCGCGCGCAACCACACATTGACCCGGGGACTCGCAAGCGAACCACCAGCGCTGGGCCAGGTTATGTTTTCCGGCGTGGGTAAGAATTTGATCGAAGAATTCTTCGCCGGGAAAACTCTTCGAGCCCTGCGGGCTTTCTCGTCGGTTGAAACCGTGCACCGTGTTGGCGTTAATTCGCGGGTGGACGCGAGGCTGGCGCGAAAAGCCATTCAATTTGCGATCGCCAATGAAACCGGGAGAGACAAGAATACGATCGGCGGTCCCATTGATGTCGCCATACTCCGAAAAGACGGGACGATCGAGTGGATTAGCCGCAAGAAAGCGTGTTACGCGTTGGACGAAGCTGCGGGACGACGGTGAGATTCCCGAGGAGTTTGATTGCGGAGTTTACTTCTTCTTCAAATACGCCGCGATTGCTCTCCTGACCATTTCAGAAACTGGAACGCCTGTTTTCTCTTTCCGCTTGCGGAGCGCTGTCGTGAGTTCCGTCCCCAGGTAGGTTGCGACGTGAGTTCCTCGGGAGACGATCCCGGTGTCGGGCCGCCCTGGTTTTCGCTTTGCTTTAGTCATGCGATTCGCCCATGCCTTCGAAAGTATGTCCCGAGTGACGGTGCGTCCTCACCCGCCGCGGCGATAACTATAACCCGTCAGAGGCAGGATTGGATACTGGCTTCACCGGGCACAGACCCCGGAAGCTGCGCTTTAGGCGGCTTCCGGGACGATGCGCCGGCGGGTGTGCGAGGAGCGCGATCTAGCTATTTGGTTTCTGCTCTTTTGGGGGAGGCGCTGCGTGTTGGGCAGGCGGCTTCGCCTCATGTTGTGCGGGCGGCGGTGCCGCGTGCTGGGCCGGCGGCTTGGATTCGTGCGTGGGCGCTGGCTTTGATGCCGCCGCAGGCTTGCTTTCCGTACGAGGCTGAGCTGCGGGCTTAGACTCGCGCGCAGGCGCTGGCTTTGACGCCGCCGATGGTTTGCTTTCTGTGCGGGGCTGAGCCGCGGGCTTCGACTCGCGCGCAGGCGCTGGCTTTGACGCCGCCGATGGTTTGCTTTCTGTGCGGGGCTGAGCCGCGGGCTTAGACTCGCGCGCAGGCGCCGACTTTGACGCCGCCGATGGTTTGCTTTCTGTGCGGGGCTGAGCCGCAGGCTTGGATTCGCGCGCAGGCGCCGACTTTGACGCCGCCGCAGGCTTGCTTTCTGTGCGGGGCTGAGCCGCAGGCTTGGA
>Ga0185299_10004741_pt1 | contig 16097 bp, 12 predicted proteins | sample PaiPotPPA55metaG_FD_128002 | JGI IMG/M metagenome (GOLD analysis project Ga0185299, IMG submission 128002) | Iron sulfur acid spring bacterial and archeal communities from Banff, Canada, to study Microbial Dark Matter (Phase II) - Paint Pots PPA... ...
GGGTTTCCTCATCGACACGGACGGCCACATTCTTACGAATAACCACGTCATACAGGGCGCGCAAACCATCGAAGTGATCCTCGGCGATGCCTCTCACCATAAAGCGAAGCTGATCGGCGCCGATACCCGCAACGACATCGCGCTGATTCAAATCGACGCCAAAGGCCACTCGCTCGCAACGCTCACACTGGGCGACTCGCGCAACCTTCTGGTCGGCCAGCGCGTCCTCGCGATTGGAAATCCATTCGGCTTCCAGAGCACGCTCACCACCGGAGTCGTCAGCTCGCTAGGCCGCACCGTGCAAACCAGCGAAAGCACTTTCATCGATGAAGCAATTCAGACCGACGCGTCCATCAATCGTGGAAATTCCGGCGGTCCCCTCCTGAACTCGCACGGCGAAGTGATCGGAATCAACAGCGCCATCTATGCTCCCACTGGAACCACCGCCGGAATCGGCTTCGCTATCCCGATCAACACAGCCAAACGCGTGGCGAACGATCTGATTACCAACGGACGCGTCCGCCGGGCTTCGCTCGGCTGCGAAGGCCGCGCGCTGTGGCCCGGCCTCGCCGACGCGCTGAACATTCCCGCGAAGCAGGGCATTCTCGTCGAACGCGTCACTCCCGGAGGCCCGGCCGCGCAGGCAGGAATCCGCGGCGGCAGTAAAGTTGTAGTTTCGGGGTTGCAGGAACTTCGCATCGGCGGCGATGTGGTCGTTGCCGTCGACGGAAAAGAAATCTCAAATCAAATGGAATTAAATCTCTTGCTGAATCGCGCCTGGCCCGGCGATACCATGACGCTTACGGTCATCCGCGATGGCAAAAAGCTAACGATCCCCGTAAAACTAGGAGAAGGCTAAAGAGTCTGTGTGAGAACCGGTGTTTTACGTCAGGGCACGGCTTCAGCCGCTGAGGTTCGGAATTTCGAGTTCTCACACAGACTACATACCAGCCTTGACGTCTTCCGCTCTTTCGCGCCATTCCTCCCGCACCCGCTCGCGCTCGCGTTCGCTTAACTCGAACCACGATTCCGCCGCGTCCCGCACTCGTTCCAGCGCCGCCTGCATTTCCGCCTGCTTCTGATGGAGCACATCGCTCTCGGCGTTCACCGGCACGTCGATCGGCGGCGCCACGAACATCACCACGCGCGAAAACGGAAACGGCAATCGAAACAGGTCCCACGCTTTTTTAAACGTGTGCCCGTGCTCCACTCCTACGTGAAAAACAGAAATCGGCCTCCCGCTCCGCCGCGCCAGAATTACGGGCCCGGGTTTTGCCACGTAGCGCGGCCCGTGCGGGCCGTCGATCGTGAACGCCACGTGCTTCCCTTCCTCCAGCCGCTTGCCCATGATTGTCAGGCCTTCGATGGCGCCGCGCGACGAGCTTCCTTGAGCAGTCCCGAACCCGAGCCGCTCGATCACGCGCCGCGTCCACTGCCCGTCGAAATTAACCGTGTTCATCACCACGATTCCGCGTTTCCGCCAAATCCATACCGCCGGAAAAATGCAGCGATGCCAGAACGCGCCGATCCCCGGCTCACCGGTGTTGCGAATCTGAATCGCGTTGTGGATGCCGATCACTTCCACGCGCAGCGTCGGCCCGATCAGCCGAATCACCCAGTACACCGCCCACGCGATCGCGGGAATCTGCAGCCGCCGCCAGCGCGAAAGTTCCGGCGCTTTCGCTTCAAACACCGATTTCGCGTTTGCGCTGGATTGAACCTCGCCGGATGTCGTAGGATCGTTCACTGCATCATAGTATAGGCAATTCCAGTGTCCGTCTCGATGCCTCGACAAGCTCCCAACGCGCGCCGCCCTAACGCTGCAAGAAGCGTTCGCTTCTCCGCTCCGTTCATCGTCCTCGGGTTTCTGCTATTGGCTCCGGCGCTTGTTCGCGCGCAACAGACGCCGCCGGGTACCATCGGACGCATTGAAGGCGCGGACGTTTCGGTCGACGGCGGCACGGCGGCGGCAAATGGCAGCGCCGGTGTCGCGCCGAGCATTTACGTCACCAGCGGCAGCGTCGTCACCGTGCATTCCGGCAAAGCGCAGATGACGCTCAACGGCGGCGGCCAAATCGACATTTGCGGCCCCGCGAAGTTCACGCTGCTGCAATCGACCGACGCGGTCACTCTCGCGCTCAGTTTCGGGCGCATGCACGTGCAGCTCTCCGCCGCGACGGCGCTGCGCATTTTCACGCCGACGATCATCGCGACGCCGATCGGCATCGGCGCCGGTTCGCGCGACATTACCGTGGGCCTCGACGCCAGCGATTCGCTCTGCGTTCTCGCGGCCAGCGGCGCGCTGCGCCTCGAGCAGCAATTCACCGGAGAAGGCTTGATCGTGCCGCAGTCCGGCGAGTTTTTCCTCGCCGAAGGAAGGCTCGTGCCGGTTGCGGGCGCGCCTGGAACTTGCCAGTGCGCCGCGATCGAAGCTCGCGTTGCAACTCCGCCGCCGTCGCCGCTTCCGCAAGCGGGCATGTCTGCGAATCTGGCGCTGTCTCCGACGCCCGCGCCCCCCGTCGTAGTTCCGCCACAAGCGCCGTCCAAGTCCGACGCGGCTGCGGCACCGAACGAACCGCCTGCGGCCGAGCCTGAAATCCAGTACAGCGTTCTGGCGCACGGAAACGACGCGCATCCGAACGCGTCAGCGCCAAAGCCGGCGCCTGCGCCGACCGTGCCGCCAAACACTTCGGTCGAGTACAAGATCGAGCTGCCGCCGATGAGCTTTTCGTCAGCATCGCCCAATCCCCCGTTGGCTGCGACCGAGCAGACAGTTTTGCTCATTAGATACGCGCACGTCCGCCGCGATTGGGAATTCAGCGGGCATGTGGACGCCCCGCACGTTGAAACGGTCGCGCAGCGCGCTCCCGCTTCTGCCGCCACTGCATCTACATCGCAGCAGCAGGTTGTGTCGCAGAACGCTCGGCCGAGAAAGAAAGAAGGTTTTTGGACGCGCTTGAGGCACGCTTTCAGCGGCGGCAACGGCCCCGGCCAGGCTCCCAATTCCTGAGTTGGGCGTCATTTTGTCTTCTTCCGTCTTATGTCTCTTCTTCTCGGAAATTACATTCCTTCGTAGTTTGGGCCGCCGCCTCCTTCGGGCGGGACCCAGTCGATAATCTGGTAGGGGTCGGCGATGTCGCAGGTTTTGCAGTGGACGCAGTTCGAGAAATTGATTTTTAGTTTCGGCGCGCCTTTGTCGGTCACCATTTCATACACGGCGGCGGGACAAAAATATTGGCAGGGATTGCCGTACTCGCGCACGCAGCGGTCGCTGCAAATCGAGGGGTCGAGGACGTGCAAATGGCACGGCTGATCTTCCTCGTGGCGCGTGCCGGAATGATAGACGTCCGTGAGGCGATCGAACGTCAGCTTGCCGTCGCCTTTGTAGCGGGTGGATTGGTCGACTAGCGTGCGATCGCGATTCAGCTTCGCGTAGCGCTTGTATCCCGCTTCGCTGCGCATCGGATCGACCAGCCCCCGCCCGCCGGTGACAAACTGAATCCCAGATTTGACTAAGCCGCTCCACAAGCCGCCGTGAAACGCCTGATGGAAATTGCGCACGCCCCAGAGTTCTTTCTTGATCCAGCTCGCTTCGAGCTTTGCCTGATACGCGGCCAGTTTCGCGGCGGAAATATCGCCCGCGCAAAGCGCCTCGTAAATCGTTTCGGCGGCGAGCATGCCGCTTTTGATCGCGGTATGAATCCCCTTCAGGCGCTGCGAATTCAGCAGGCTCGCGGAATCGCCGATAATCAGCCCGCCATCGACGTAATTTTTCGGCGCCGAATACCATCCGCCGTAGGGCACCGTCTTCGCGCCGTAGCGCACCAGCTTGCCGCCGTCGAGAATTTTGCGCACGAACGGATGGGTCTTGAATTTCTGAAACGCCTCGTGCGGATCGAACAGCGGGTCCGCATATTCGAGCGCCACCACCATTCCCAGCGAAACGCGGTTCTCGCGCATCCCGTAGACCCAGCCGCCGCCGTACAAATCCGAAGTGAGCGGCCATCCCAGCGTGTGCGCGACGTAGCCGGTATCGATGCGCCCCGGCTGAACGTCCCACAGCTCTTTGATTCCGATGCCGTAGGCTTGCGGGTTCAAGCCGTCGAGCTTCAGCTTGTTGACCATCTCCTTGGTCAACGAGCCGCGCGGGCCTTCGGCCAGCACCGTCACCTTCGCGCGCAGCTCGTAGCCCGGCGTGAAGTTGTCTTTGGGCTTGCCGTTTTTGTCGACGCCCTTGTCTTCCGTCAACACGCCCGCGATTCCATTCTTCTCGTACAGCAGCTCGCGCCCCGCGAACTGCGTGAACACGTTCACGCCTTTTTTTTCGACCAGCCCGCCGAGCCACTTCACCATCTTGTTCAGCGACACGATGAAGTTGCCGTGCTGCGCCAGCGGCGGCGGCGTGATCGGCATCTTGTAGGAATTCGTCCCGGTAAAATAATAAGCAGCGTCGCCGGTGACGGGCGTGTCGAGCGGCGCCGTTTTTTCGAAGTCCGGGACCAGTTCGCGCAACCCGCGCGGGTCCATAATCGCGCCCGAAAGCTGATGCGCGCCCAGCTCGCGCGCCTTTTCGAGGACGTAAATGTTCTCGGCGGAAAGCGTGGGCGTCTTGTTGGCGCTGGTGTGCGCTTCGATCAAGTTCGCGAGATGCAGCGCGCACGCCAGGCCGCCAGGCCCGGCGCCGATAATCAGCACATCCGCTTCGAGTTGTTCGCGTTCGACGGTCATGGCCATCGCGAGAGTTTATCAGAGGCGCGCGAATCTCCTATGTTTTTGCAGCCGCGAAATCGACCTGGAAAAACCGCTGATTTTTCGCTATTAGAGAGTTCGCTGATCCTCGTTTTCAATGATTTAGAGTAGTTTCTAATCGCGGATTCGCCATTAGAAATGCGGCTGGAAGCAGCCACGAAGCGAGTATCGCAATGTCGCGTTTTGTTGCGATTAGACTCGGTCGCTGCCGTTTGTTTACATAGAGTTAGTCGGTGTTCTAATCGCGGAATGTTGCGATTAGAAATGGCGCGATCGGCGCGGAGAGGACGGATTGGAGCGGGCCGAAAGGCGTTGGAACCACAGATGAACACAGATGAACGCGGATGGAAGAATAGCCCAATCCCTCCTGCTTGTCGGAGTACCGCACCCTCTTGAGCGGGGACTGACCCCCCAGGCTCTCCTTGCCGGAGACCTGGGAGGCCCTGCATCACTCGCGGCCTGCGGCGTTCTGCGGGCCGTCCTGCGCGCGTTTTGTCGCGTGGCGACATAACTCCAGCTATAGCCTAGCACTTTGCGTGCGAGTGTCCAGCGAAAAAAAGAACAAAAGAGTACAGTGGCCAGTGTGTCCCCATTTTCGGGCGGATCGTCGGCAGTTTCAGTCGCTCTTGACCAGCACCACGCTTTATACTGGAACCTCGCCACCCTGGGGGCCGTAAAATACGCGCCACAGGGCCAAATCGCCGGTCGTGTCCTCGAATTGATGCTCGGTCCCCGCAGCCACGAACAGGATGTCGCCTGACTCGAACGGGTCCCGCTTGCTGTCGTGAATGAGCACTCCCCGGCCGCGAATGATGAAGTAAATCTCGTCCTGTGCGTGCGGCGTCTGTTGGCTCGGGCGCAGAGGGAGGGAAAGGGCTACGTCAAGAGGGCCACGCCGCAGGACCATGACGGCACGCTCGCCCGCTGGTCCTGGGATACGCGCTTGAGCCTCGGTAAGGCGGATAACACAGCTGCGACCTGGCGTGCTCATGCTTCACTCCTTGTACCTTCAAACTGAGATACTGCGTAGTTCTGCCGCTTGACACTCGACGGCTTCCGATCAACGATCCGATCCCGTCTTGAACAAGCCCTCGCAAATCGCTACGCCGCCCGCGCCATCGCAACTTCCCGCGCCCGTATTCCAAGACTCGAAGCACCATATCAAAATTTACCAGGGCGATTGCCTCGAAATTCTTGCCGCGATTCCCGAAGGGTGCGTCGACCTGATTTTTGCCGACCCACCTTATTTTCTCTCGAACAACGGGATTACGTGCCACGCCGGCAAGATGGTCAGCGTCAACAAGGGCGACTGGGACCGGTCGCGCGGCCCGGATGCCAATCACGAATTCAACAGAGCGTGGCTCGCGGCCTGCCAGCGCGTGCTTAAGCCCGACGGCTCACTTTGGGTCAGCGGCACCAGCCACGTGATTCATTCCGTCGGCTTCGCCATGCAACAGCTCGACTTCAAGCTCCTCAACGACATTTCCTGGGTCAAGCCCAATCCGCCGCCGAATCTTTCCTGCCGCTACTTTACTCATGCCACCGAGACGATCATCTGGGCCGCCAAGAGTAAGAGCAGCAAGCACACGTTTGACTACAAGCTCATGAAGGAAGTGAATCGCGGAAAGCAGATGAAGAGCGTCTGGGAAATCCTTCCGCCCACACGCGAAGAAAAGCGTTTCGGCAAACATCCGGCACAAAAGCCCGTCGCGCTCCTCGAACGCATCCTCCTTGCCTCATCGAACAAAGGCGACCTCGTTCTCGACCCGTTCATGGGCAGCGGAACGACGCTCCTCACGGCGTTCCGGCTTCGTCGTCGCGCTCTTGGCTGCGAAATGGAATTCGAATCTTTGAATCTCTCCGTGCGGCGGATCTGTGCCGAACTGATACAGGTCGATCTTTCTGTCTCATGCGGCGCGTTTTCGCTTGATCTCAATTCCGATCCTATGGATCGATCAAGTAGCGCTTTAAATCGCGCGCTTGGAATGTCCACCGAAACCAAACTCGTTCACCAGGAACGCAGCTACTACTTCGTAGGAAATAGCCGGCGCGAAGTGGTTTACTCAGTCGTTGCCGAGAATATGGACGAAGCCATGCAAAAATTCCATGCCAGCGCGCAGGCTGCCACTGAAATCATCTTCGTGGTCAAAACCGAAACCGAGATCTATCTCGCTCAAGGAAGTTGATCGAACGCCGTTGGGCCTTAGCCTATGTAGCGGCCGCCTTCAGGCGGGCCCACTGTGTTGTATTTCTTCACGTGGCGGACCGGCCCGTTTTCCCTGTAGGCTCCCACGCTGCCACCGTGTGGGAACTCACCTTCACGCCCTCGACCAGCGATCCCGAGAACGGATACTCCTGCGAATTCTTGCTTATGCCCCCTCGAACAGGATTCATCCAGATGTATTCCGCCACGGCTTCTGGAGAATCCTTCGGCCGGAGAAGACGATCATAAAATTTCTTCTGCCAAAGGATCACGTGAAACTTCCTCTCAAACTCATACGCCGTCTTCTGCTTGAAATTTTTAATGAATGTCAGCAGATCGCTCACAGCCTCGGTGCCTTGGGCCAGAATGTGGAGGTGGTCCGGCATAACGCAATAGGCGTACACCGCGCACAGATGCTGCACCGAACCTTTGCGCAGCTCATCAACTATCCACAGCGCATTCCGCGGGATGGCGAAAACGTGCCGCCTTGCTGCGCAACACATCGTTGCGAAACACCAGCGCTGCCCGATGTACTGTGCCGCTCCCAGACGGATGTTCTTGTGCCGAAATTGCATAGACTAAGCAGTTGAAGATCCGGCCCGCCTGAAGGCGGCCGCTACATAAGCAATGCATCCAGCGCAAGCATACCACCCTAACTCTCCGCCCCACGATCCCTCCCAGTGGTTACGTCTCAAGGAAAATGATCTAATGCGGGCGTGAAAGTCGCACTCCCTAGAAAAGGCCTCGCAGGTTACACGAGCAATTCGCAACGCGCGCGTGTTGCCACCGAGGGTTGGGCAACCACGAACTTATACTGTCCAAACTGTAATTCTCCCAAGCTGACTTCTTCGCGAGCGAACACCCCCACCGTCGATTACGACTGCCCCGCGTGCGGTTCGCCATTTCAACTCAAAGGTCAATCGTCCAAGTTCGGCGGCCGCATCGTAGACGCCGCTTACAGCACCATGGTTCGCGCCATTCTTGAAAATCGCACGCCGAATCTTTTTGCGATTCACTACGAACCGCTCGCGTGGAAAATTGCAAACCTCATACTGATTCCGCAGTTTGCCTTTCCGCTTTCGGCCATTGAAAAGAGACCGCCTCTTAGCTCTACGGCGCGTCGTGCCGGCTGGGTGGGCTGCAACATCCTTCTACACGCGATCCCTCCGGATGCGAGGATTGCAATCATCACGAACGGTCGGCCGGTATCTCCTAAGGAAGTGCGGCGGGAATACGCGCGCGTCCGGCCGCTTGCAGCGCTGGACGCCAAACAGCGAGGTTGGACGCTCGATATTTTGAATGCGGTCCGCTCGCTGCACAAAGCTGAATTCACTCTGCCAGAGGCTTACAGTTTGGAACGCAGTCTGGCGCAACTTCATCCTGCGAATCGCCATGTGCGGGACAAGATTCGGCAACAGCTTCAGGTGCTGCGCGATTTGAACCTTCTCGAATTCGTCGGGCGCGGAAAATACCGGCTGCGGTAGTTCGAAGCCCGGAAACAGCAGGTTCCTCGTCGGCAAAAAGCGCCTCGCTCGGAATGACACGCGAGAGCGATTCAACGCAATTCAAAAACGAAGATGGCGCCCGTAAAGAGCGGCGCTACGAAGGCAATGACGAATGCAGACAGCCAAGCTAATGACGAATGCGCACGGCGAAGGCGAATGCACACAGCAGAAGGCAAATGCACACAGGCAGGAGTGCCTGTGCTACTCATTCGTAGCGCAGGGCGACGATGGGATCGACGCGCATCGCGCGGCGCGCCGGAAAATAACAGGCGGCGAGCGCGACGAACGTGAGAACTGTGGCGACGCCGATGAACGTGATGGGATCGGTCGCGCTGACTCCGTAGAGCATCTGGCGGATGAAGCGTGTGAGCACAAGCGCGCCGGCGAGGCCAAAGCCGACACCGATGAGCGCCATTTTCGCGCCTTCGCCGAGGACCAAACGCAACACGTCGTTCCGCTGGGCTCCGAGAGCCATGCGCAGGCCGATTTCGCGCAGTCGCTGGCCGACGAGGTAGGAAACGACGCCATAAATTCCCACGGCGGAAAGCAGAAGCGCCAGCCCGGCGAAAACACCGAGCAAGATCATGGAGAAGCGCTTGGTCGCAATTGAATTGGCGACGACCTCCTCCATCGGCCTCGGTCCATAGATCACGGCCGTTGGGTCAAATTTTTCGGCGGCGGCACGGATCGCATTCACGCTGGCCATGGGCGCAACGGATGTCCGCACCACATAATCGGAGCCGTTCGCGAGGAGCGGCCAGAACCGGTCCGGCACCTGCCACACAGGGAGATAAATCTGCGCCTGCAAATCCTGATGCGCGGTGTTGCCGAGACCCCAATGTTCGACGTGGCCCATCACGCCGATGATTTCGGGCTGAAGGTCGATCAGGCTCAGGTTTACATGCTTGCCGATGGGGTCTTGATTGGGAAAATACTTGCGCGCGAAGGTGGCATCGATCAGCGCGACCGTGGGAGCGTGCTGGTCAGCTTGCGCGGTGAAGAAGCGGCCGCGCTCGAGAGGAATACCCATCGCGGATTGGTAGCCCGGCGTCACGAGATAAAAAAGCGCCGAGGGCATTTCCTGCTGGGTCGCGGGCTTCGGTTGGCCTTCGACCCAGAACGGCAGTTCGGAATCGCCGGTCATCGGCAGCGAACCACCCAGCATCGAAACAGATTCGACACCAGGTATCGCTGCAATCTGATCGATGCTCGCGTGGTATTTCGCGCGGAGCTGGTCCGCGGTGGTCGCGTCGGTGGATGTTAACGATAGGCTGAAAGCGAGGACGTTGTGCGGATTGAAGCCGGGATTGATGCTCCAGAGCGCGCCGAGGCTGCGGAGCATGAGTCCGGCGCCGATGAGCAGAACCAGCGCCATGGCCATTTCGAACGCGACGAAAGTGCGCTGGGTGCGGTGGCGCGTGCCGCTCGAGCCGCGGCCGCTTTCTTTGAGCGTGTCGTGCAAATCGGTTTGCAGCGCTTTGAGGGCGGGGACAAGTCCAAAGACGATACCTGTAAGAACGGCGACGCCCAAGGTAAACCACAGCACGCGAGGATCGATGCTGATTTCTTCCGCGCGCGGCAACGTGTCCGGCATTGCCGCGATCATCGCCTGCGTGCCCCATTTCGCGAGTACCAGTCCAATTGCCGCGCCGCCGAGCGCAAGAAGCACGCTCTCGGTGAGGAGCTGCCGGATCACGCGCGCAGCGCTGGCTCCCAGGGCAGAGCGGATAGCGAATTCGCGCGCGCGGCCCGTGGAACGCGCGAGCAGAAGATTGGCCACGTTCGCACACGCGATAAGTAGAACGAAACCGACCGCACCAAGCAGCACCAGAAGGATTCCTTGAACGTCGCCGACCGTGTCTTTCTTAAGCGGGACGAGCTCGATGCCCATACCTTTGTCTGCGTCGGGATACGCCGCGGCCAGATTTTGCGCGATCGAGTCCATGTCTGCGCCGGCTTGCTGGATTGAAACATCAGGCCTGAGGCGGCCAATGCCGTTCGTGCCCATGCTGATTCGCCGGTCACGAAACGTAGGATCGGTCCACTGGCCGATGGGCACGTAAACGTCCGTGGGACTGAAAATAGGCGCATGCCCGATGAAAACTCCGACGATCGTGTGCGGCTTGCCGTTCAGCGCGAGCGACTTCCCGAGAACGTCCGGGGATGAGCCATACTTGCGCTTCCAAAGACCGTCGCTGATCAGTACGACGGGATTTGCGCCTGCCTGGTCTTCCTCGGGACGAATGTCGCGGCCGAGGATGGGCTTGATGCCGAGCATTGTAAAAAACTCCGCCGATATTTGATGGCCGTGGAGCCGCTCGGGAGTTCCCGCGCCGGTGAGGTTGAAGTTTTCCGACCGGAAGGCGGCGAAGGACGAGAACGAGCGGGCGTCTCTATGCCAGTCCAAAAAGTTAGGATAGGTAATCGAGCCTTCCGGGACGGTGGCCGTCTTCGCGTAAACGGCGACAAGCTGCTCCGGCTGCGGGAACGGCAGCGGATTCAGCAGCACGCCGTTCACGACCGAGAAAAGCGCGGTGTTGGCGCCGATGCCGAGGGCTAGCGTGAGAATGGCAGTCGCCGTGAAGCCCGGCGATTTTGCGAGCATGCGAAGCGCGTACTTAACGTCTTGAAGAAATGTGTTCATGCCTGTGCTCCCGGAGGAGATGCGGCGCTCGTGGAGGACGCGCCCGCGGGCCCGCTCTTGATACGCAGGCACTCGCGCGAATGTTCAAATCCTGACTGCAAGAAGCGGACGCGCCGCGCACACCGACCAGCATGAAAGGAAGCGCGCCCGTCAGTCGTGTCGCAACGCCACGAGCGGGTCGACCTTGGCTGCCAGTCGCGCCGGCAAGTAGCTGGCGAGCAAGATTGCCGCGCCAATCACTGACGCTGCGCCAACAAAGACAGGCGGATCGAAAACCCTCAGGCCGAAGAAAAGTCCGGCGAGCATTCGCGCAAGAACAAAGCCGCCTGCCAGGCCTAAAACGATGCCCAGGGCTGTGAGACGCGCGCCGTGCGCGATGATTAATTGCAGGATGTGGCGAGGAAGCGCGCCGAGGGCCATGCGGATTCCGATTTCCTTCGTTCGGCCGGCGACGATGTACGCCATGGTTCCGTAAATCCCCATGGCCGCGAGGAACAAGGCGAGCAATCCGAAAAAGTCCGTGAACTGGGTAAGTATCCGAAAGGGAGCCATGCGGTTGTCGATCAGTTGCGCCATCGGCACCACTTCCGAAATCGGCTGATCCGGATCGAGCCGCCAAACGGATTCGCGCAGCGTCGCCGCAACCAGCTGCGGATCCTGCGCCGTCCTTAACACGATGGCCATGGCGCGAGCGGGCGCTTGAGCAAATGGAATGTAGCTTTCCGCGCGCGCAGGCCCACTTCCAATTCCAACGCGCGACACGTCCTTCACCACACCGACGACGGTGCGCAACTTTTTATCGTCGCGGCCTAGCTGTATTCTCTGCCCGAGCGGGTCGCGCCCGGCGAAGTGGCGCTGGACGAGAGTTTGATTGATCACCACTACCGGCTGTGAATCAGCCGTATCCTGCCACGAGATAAAGCGGCCCCCGACCAATTGAAGTCCCAGCGTGGAAAGATAGCCGGGCGTCGCAGATGTGAGCGCAGTAAAGGGCACGCTGCCGGGCTGTGGTGCCGGACGCCCCTCGAAAAATAATTCCGCACCCCCGCTGCTGTTCCCAAAGGGAATAAAGTCGCTCGCTGCGGCGTCGGTAACGCCGGGTTGGCCCTGAATTCGCTCCAGCAATTCGTTGTAGAAGCTGGACGCCCGATGCATGTCTCCGTACTTCGTCGCAGGTAGATTCAGACGGGCAGTAAGGAGGTGGTCGGGACGAAAACCAAGGTCCGCGCTGTAGGCAGTTTTCAGCCATCGCGTCATCACTCCGGCAGGCACTAGCGATGCCAATGCCAGCGACACCTCGAGAACAATCAGAACTTTTCTCATGCGCCGCCCGCGAAGACTCAGCGAGGCCGCGCCACCTGCGTCCTTCAGCGTGGCTGTGAGATTGGGATTGGAACTCTGCATGGCCGGCGCAAGACCGAAGAGAATGCTCGTGAGCAATGCGATCCCCGCGGCGTATGCCAACGTTGCGAAATCCAGATAAATCCGGCCGTAGTTCGGCAGGTAGCCGCGATTTTCGTTGGGAATCGCGGACGTAACCCAATCGCCGCCCCATTTCGCGAGTGCGATACCCAAAGCCGCGCCGACAACGAAAAGCCAAACGTTTTCGGAAAGCAACTGGCGAATCAGGCGAAAGCGCCCGGCGCCGAGCGAAATCCGCACGGCCATTTCGCGTTGCCGCGCCAGTGATCGCGCCAGCATAATTCCGGCCACGTTGGCGCAAGCCACGAGCAGGACACAGATGCCGAGGCAAAACGCCATGTAAACGCCCTGGTCGCCAACATTCCTGCCGACTTCGTGCCTCAGGCTCCTGAGAAGAATTCCGCTATTTGTATTGGAATCGGGATAGAGCTTCTCGAGCCGCTGCGCGATCGGGTCCATTGCCGTTTGAGCCTGCGCGATATTGACACCGGGTCGAAGCCGTCCGATAACCTGGAGCCATCCGTCCAGCCGGTCGGCGCGCTCTTTATCTGTGAACGCGAGCGGAACCCACATGTTAGCGCGGCCCATAACTGAGAAATGAAAGTCTTCGGGCATTACGCCGATCACGGTGCGGGATTCCCCATCGATGGCGATGGTCCTTCCGAGCAAGTTAGGATCGGCATTGAAGCGGTCGTGCCAGAGACCATGACTCAGGATCACAACTCGATCTTTACCGAGGGACTCCTCGTCCGAAAAAAATGTGCGGCCCAGTGCGGGTCTCGCTTCGAGCGTATTGAAAAAATTGGCGCTTACTCGTGCGCCGGACACGCGCTCGGGGCGATCGTTCCCCGTCAAGTTGAAGTCGCGCACAGTCCATGCGGAAAGATTCTCGAAAACCTGATTGTGTTCGCGCCAGTCCAGGAAGTCCGGCGCGGAAGCGCTGACTTCGTATCCCTTCTTTGTATCAATTTCCCAAGCCGCCACAAGCTGTTCGGAGTGCGGGAACTTGACGGCTCCGATCACCCATTGCCGCACCATGTTGAAAAGCAATGTGCTGGCTCCAATACCAAGCGAAAGCGTCAGCACGATCACAACTGCTACGGCGGGCGTCCTGGCGAGCGTGCGGAAGCCGTATTTCAGGTCCTGCAGCAGAGCTTGCATGAGCGGCAACGCCTCCTAGGATTAACAACGCAAGAACGGGCGAAATTGTTCAGCGAAAGAGCGGCAGGTGGGTTGCCAACGATAGCCGCGGTTAAGTGAACCAGTTGCAGAGGCTTAGAGAGCCCCTCAAGGCAGAGCAGCAGAAAAGCTGCTCGCTTTTGGGAGGGTAAATCTCGAAAGCGGACAGCGCGCGGCTCGTCAATGCTCAGTGATGCGCTTTTTCGAGTTCCTCGATTAATGCGGGAACGATTTCGAAGATGTCGCCGACCACGCCGTAATCCGCAACTTCAAAAATGGGCGCGTTCTGGTCCTTGTTGATCGCGGCGATGGTGCGCGAGCCCTTCATCCCGACGACGTGCTGAATCGCGCCGCTGATGCCAAGCGCGAAGTACAGCTTCGGCGCCACGGTTTGGCCGGAGCTGCCAATTTGACGATCCATCGGGAGCCAGCCTTCGTCGCAAATGGGGCGCGAAGCGCAGATTTCGCCGCCCATCAGCTTCGCGAGTTTTTCGGCGATCGCGATGTTTTCCGGCGCCTTGATGCCGCGGCCGACGGAAATGAGAATCGGTGCTTGCGTTAGATCGACCGCTTGCTTCGCCTCGCGGAAAAGCTCGAGCGGCTTGGTGCGGATCTGCTCTGGCTTCAGGTCTACGTTCGCAGATTCTACAGGCGCTTTGCCGCCCGCATGCTTCACGGCGAGATCGGCGCGGAAAGCCCCTGCCTGAAATGTGGCGATCCACGGAGCTTCTCCGGCAAAGACTACGTCGGCGGCCGTGCGGCCTTGAAACATCTGCCGAACGAAAATCAATTTGCCGTTCTCGTAGCGATAGCCGATGCAGTCGCCGATCATTCCTTTTCCGCCCTCACCGGGCGTGCCCTTTCCTAACGACGCGGCCAGTTTCGGCGCGAAATCGCGTACCTGGTACGTGTGCGGCAGAAGGACGAGGTCGGGCTTCGCGGATTCGATCACCTGGCGCAGCGCGATGGAAAAGCCGTCGGGCGTGTACTGATCGAGAAGGTCGTGCTCGATCAAAAGAACGTCGTCGAGCTGATAACCCGCAAGCTCGTCTGCAAGCGCTGCGACTCCTTTGCCGATGACGAGACCGGTAAGCGTGCCTTTTGTGTGCTGCACAATTTGCTGCGCGGCGGCGAGAGTTTCGAAACTGACTTTGCTCGACTTGCCGTCGCGCTGCTCGGTGATGAGAAGGATTTTCACAGTACTCTCGCTTCGTGCCGCAGCTTCTCGATCAACTTCGCCGCGATTTCTTTCGGCTGGCCGCTGATAAATTCCGTCTTCTTCGTTTTCTGCGGGACATAAATCCGTTCCACTCGCTGCGTGGGCGAATCGGAAATCCCCAGCGAAGCGCGTTGCACCGTGGCGATTTCTTTCTTCTTCGCGGCCATGATGCCCTTCAGCGTTGCGTAGCGCGGCTTGTTGATGCCCGACTGAATCGAAAGCACCGCTGGCAGCGGCAGCTCGACCCACTGAAACCATCCCGCTTCGAGCTCGCGTTTCAACTTCATGCGCCCACCGCCGGCGTCAACTTCAATCGCCATGATGATCGTCGCGTGCGGGCGCCCCAGCAATTCCGCAAGCAGCACGCCGGTCTGGCCAAAGCCCTGATCGTCGCTCTGGAGGCCAGTGAGTATCAAATCGAAATTCTCGCTCTTCACCGCAGCCGCTAGCGAGCGAGCGGAGTTCAGCGGGTCGAGCTTAAAAAAATCATTGTCCGCGACGTGGATGCCGCGGTCGGCGCCTTTCGCCAGAGCTTCTTTGATCGTCTGCTTGGCGCGCTCCGGGCCCATCGAAATCGCTACCACTTCGCCGCTGTGCTTTTCCTTCAGCCGCAGCGCTTCTTCAAGCGCGTAACTATCCGGCTCGTTCGTCTCAAAACCAATGTCCGACTCGCGAATCCATGCGCCGCCTTCAACGATGGCCAGCGGCGCGTCCTTCGCGGGAACCTGTTTGACAAAAACTCCAATTTTCAAGACAACCTCCTGCTTGTAAGTGCCATGAACTCGACAAAAGAGAGATCCTTCAGTCGCTTCGCTCCTTCAGGATGACGATGCTGGTCGCATCGTCACTTCCCGTCCCACCGTTTGAAGAGGAGTGAAGCGTTCGTACCGCCGAATCCGAAGGAATTCGAGAGCGCGTATTGCACTTCGGCCTTGCGCGAAGTGTTCGGGACGTAATCGAGATCGCACTCGGGATCTGGATTCTCGTAATTCACCGTCGGCGGCAAAATTTGATCGCGCAACGCAAGTACGCTGATGCCCGCTTCCAGCCCGCCGGCGCCGCCCAGAAGATGTCCGGTCATCGACTTGGTCGAACTAACCAGAAGCTGCTTTGCCGATTCACCGAAGGTCTCGCAGATTGCCTTGGCCTCCGCGCGGTCTCCAAGGGGAGTGGAGG
>Ga0185299_10004744_pt1 | contig 16089 bp, 12 predicted proteins | sample PaiPotPPA55metaG_FD_128002 | JGI IMG/M metagenome (GOLD analysis project Ga0185299, IMG submission 128002) | Iron sulfur acid spring bacterial and archeal communities from Banff, Canada, to study Microbial Dark Matter (Phase II) - Paint Pots PPA... ...
TTTTGCGTGTCAAATCCGGGGTTGATACTCCGCAGTTTCTCCTGCGTGCGCACCAGAAGGCCTGCTCCGATTAGAACCACCATCGAGAGCGCAACTTGCATGATCACCAGCGAGCTGCCCAGTCCGAAACGCTGGCCCCTTGCATGCGTGGCAGCCGACAAACTTCCCGAGTTTTCTTTGAGCGCGGGCGCGACATCAATGCGCGTCCCGCGAAACGCCGGCGCCAACCCAAAACCAATTCCCGTCAGAAGCGCCACCGCAATCGTGAAAATCAGCACGGTCCCATCAGGTTGCAGGTCGATTTCCAACGGATGATACCAATTCGAAGCGAGAAACCCCGCCAGCCCGGTTGCGCCCCAGAAAGCGAGAAGCACTCCCAGGGCCGCGCCTGCAACCGAAAGAAGCACGCTTTCCGTCAAAAGTTGCTGTATCACGCGGCCGCGACCCGCGCCCAGCGCCAGCCGCACCGCCATCTCTTTTTCCCGAGCCGTCGCGCGCGCCAGCATCAGCCCGGCAACGTTTGCGCAAGCAATCAAAAGAATAATCCCCACCGCCGCCATCAATAAATACAACGGCTCTCCGAAATTCGCGCGAATTCCAGTCAGTGCTTTTTGCGCAGGCAGCAGCGAGACTTTTGGATCATCGGATTCTTTCAGCGCAGGTTTTTCGCCGTGCAGAGTTTCATTGCGGAAGAGCAGGCTCACCGCAGCCTCGGCCTGTCCCGGGACCGTATCCGGCTTCATCCGCGCAACAAGCGTGAGCCACCAGTTTCGCTCCGACCCGCTACCCCAACGAAGTCCCAGCGGAACAAGCTGCGTAAGCGGCAGCCACATGTCCAGTGATCTTCCCGGCGTCAGTCGCGTGAAGTTCGCATCAGCCACGCCAACGACAGCGAACGCGACACCGTTCAACCGAATCGTTTTCCCGATGACGTTGGAAGCGCCTCCGAACCCGCTTTGCCAATAGCTATAATTGAGCACCGCAACGGGTGCGGCGCCAGGCTGTTCGTCCGAGGGTTCAAGCGTCCTTCCAAGCGCGGCACGCACTCCTAGCGTTTGAAAGTAGTCGCCGGAAACGAGTTCTCCCTCGGCCATGCTGGCGGGACCGTTACCACTTAGATCGAGTTGTGCCGGCCCGGCGAAAGCCGCAACACTTGAAAAAAGATCCTTATCATCATCATCGCGGATCTCTTTGTACAAAGGATAGGAAAATGAACAGCCGGAGTCCGGCCCGCGCTTCCCCATGCGGCTGCAATCGCCGAAACTGCTGGTTCCCGTATTCATCGGCCGGGTATGTGCTGACCATCGAGGTACGACCAATTGCTCGGGATGGCGCACCGGCAACGACTGCAGCATCACTGCATTCACCAGACTAAATATCGCGGTATTTGCGCCGATGCCGAGGGCCAGCGTGGCAACGGCAACTGCCGTGAAACCCGGATTCTTCGCCAGCATTCGCAACCCGAAGCGAATGTCTTGCCAGAGAGTCTGCACTGGGCCTCCGCAAGAAAGCCACAACTTCCATCTGCGAAAAGAATGAAATCAAACCGCGAACTCGTTTGCGGACCAGCCGCCGGTTCGTGCTTTGTTACTTCAGCCGGATGCGGTCGAAAGCATCCCAGGCCGACATGTCCGACAAAATCACTTTGTCGCCCACTTTCAACCCATCAAGAATTTCGATCGTGTTGACGGAACTCCGCCCCAGCTTCACGTTTACTCGCGTAGCCTCCGAGCCATCCCCGGTCAGCTTGAAAAGTCCAATCGTGCTGTCAGACTGCCCGTGCACCGGCCTGCCCACATACAGCACATCTTTCAGATTCTCGAGTGTGATTGTGCCGTCCACGCTCAAATCCGGCCTCGCGCCCAAGGGAAGGGGATCATCGATCGTGACGTCCACGGTCACTGTGCCGTTTATTACCGATGGATCGATTCGCGAAACGTGTCCACCCACGATGCCATTCCGCGTGTCAATCGTGGCCGTTTGCCCGGGCACCACGTCTTTTGCCTGCGTCTCGGCAATCTTCACTTCCGCTTTGAGTTTTTTCGGATCAGCCACGCGCGCCAAATTCGTCCCAGGGGTTATGTGCTGCCCGACCTCCACCGGCACAAGCTGCAATACTCCATCAATTCCCGCGCGAACATGCAGGGCTTCCAGTTGGCCCTTTTTCAGTTGATAGAGGGCTTTCGTCTCATCCACCTTTGCCTGCTGCGCGGCCAGCCTGGCACTCCCCGAGTCCGTGGCGATCTTGGTCTTGTCCCCTTCGAGCTGGACGCGAATGGCCAGCTGCTCCACCTTCACTCTGGACAGATTCTCTATGACCTGTGCCGTCAGACCTTCCTTCACCAGTTTTTCATCCACGTCGTGCTGGATCTTCGCCTGCTCGTAGTCGCTTCGCACGCCAGCTTCGGTTGCCTTTTGGTTCATCAGATCGCTGTTCACCTGCACCCGAAGGTTCGCCAAATCTGCTTCCGCACCTCTCAGCTGGAGTTCAGCGTCCAGCGCGGTCTGCGACAAAGTTGGGTCGCTCAACTCCATAATGATGGAGTCTGCCTTGACGATAGCGCCCGGACGCAACACCCACCGATCCACGCGCGATTCCGTCTGCGCAGCAATCCACCGGATGTCTTCGGGTACAAGCGTCCCCAACCCGCGCACTTCGCGCAGCATCGGTCCGCGCTTCACGGTGTCTGACCAGACCGTGCCGCCGTCCACCGAAGGCGCGGCGGGCTTCAGCTTCGATAGCGCGTAAGTCACGCCCCCCAGCAACATAAGTGTGACGGTGCCGTAGGCAATCCGCCGGATTTTCTTGGCTCTTGCGTTAGATGGTCGTTGGATGTCCATAGTAGTTATCGCCTTTCCTAGGCGCAAATCCCTTGCCCAACAGAATTCGCCTAAACCTTTGCTTTGTCAATGCTTTACGGGAGCTCCCGCAAGTCGTAACGCCGCTATCTTGGCCGAATATGGGAATCCACGTCCCACGACCGGACACTCCCACCCTCACGCCACCACAGCGCCTCTTCCTTTGACGCTACATATTAAGGATACGTCCAATTCCCCACGTAGTTCGATTCCACTAGTGGCCATTCTGGGTTCAAATGCTTAGGCCCCAAATCCCAGACCAGAACCTCAAACGCCATAAATTTGCTTCCACCTTTTCTTGCCGCCACACCCTTTTAAACCCCTTTATCTTGACAAAAAGTGAATTATGACGTACCATACCTCTCAGGTAATATTTTGCCTTGTCCCTGTAGCGCCAGCGTCTCGCTGGCGTTTTTTTGTTTTCTGGACTGGCCGCCGCTTAGCCTAAGGCTTTTATTTGCAACACTCACGAAGCAGACCGCAGCCTGTCCGATTCTCGCCCTTCTAAGTTGTCTAGAATCAATGCTTACGCAGAAGTCCCTAAGTGTTGATTCTAAATATTTTACAGAAAAGATAACCTATTTAGAATCAACACTTGCGAAAAACCGGGGGTGGGGGTGGCTACTGAGTGGGGTACGGACCGGGCATAGCGTCAAGTCCATCCCGCACACGTTCACCAGTACCAACCGTCAGTTCGCCAAAGCGATGCGTCTCCGACACAGCCTGCTGCAAGCCAAGATCGGCGATACTACAAAAGCATTAGAGCAATTTTTCCGCAGTAGTATAGGCTTCCATTCGCGCGGGACCGCGGAGAGACCCTCATGCTTCTCCCTCCGCGAATATATATAAAGTCTGATCCCGCAAGCTCACAATCGGAGGCTACACAATGAAATTCATCGCAATCGGCGCTAAAGCAGCGATCCCGTGCTTTCTCTTGATGGCTGCGGTGTATATGTCTGCCGCTGACTCGCCGTCCGTCACTGTAATAGGTTATGTATTGGATTCCGCCTGCGCCTTCACGAAAGACCTAAGCAAGCCCATCAGCAAACAGTGCGCGATCTCCTGCGCAAACGCAGGCTCTCAACTCGTCATCCTCGCCGAAGACGGCACCATCTACTGGCCCATCGCCGCCACCACCCCATCCAGCGGACAAAATTCCAAGCTTCTTCCATTTGCTGCCGACAAAGTCGTCGTGACCGGCAAGGTCTATCAGCGTGGTGGCTCCAAGGCCATCGTGATCGATAAGATCGAAGCCCAGTCGCCGCAAAAATAACTTTGGCGCAATCCTTTTCCAGGCATTACGAAGTCGGCGGAGTGGGATCGTCGCATCCGACGAACTCCATCAGTACGCGATTTCCTTTGTATTCCAGTTCGTCGTGAATCCCAATTTTGCTCGTGTAGTAGCCACGCACCGTCAGACGCTTCAGCTCGCGGAAAAACTCCACTTCCGGAAGCTCGGTCAATTGCTCGTTGTCGGAAAGCACCTTGAGAACCGCAATTTTTTCTTCGTTGCTGGAATCGGCGAACGATTTTCCGTTGTAATGTTGGCTCATCGACTCCATAAGCCGCAGCCCTTCGCGCCATAGCGCTTTCTGTTGGTCGTCCGTGCTCTCCCGTACCGTTTGCTCGATGTAATCCGCAACCTTCGCGGCCTTCGCTCCTCCCGAGTGGCTATCAGCGGGAATAATCGTCTCGGACAACTCTTCGATCAGCGTATGCTGCGCTGGCGTGAAAAACCGCGCGCCGGATTTCGCTTCCGCGCCCGCCGCGTGAGGCGTACTAGCAGAGGGCGCTTGCGCACTCTGCGATTCCGCCGGCAATGCATCAGTCGAGGACCCGGTCAACGGCAAAATCGCGGCCCCCAAAACCGTCGCTGAAGTCTTCAACCACTGCCGCCGATCCTGCTTCAAATTAATCGGATCACTCTCGGACATTTGCCCTCCTCACAATCACAACTGATTCTTTTTCGTTGTTCATGCGCGTCTACAGTTCGTTCTTCGCCAATCGGTCCGCCAGGTAATCACACGAGCGCCAGCACAGCGCCATGATCGTCCACGTCGGATTCTGGCAACTGGCGTTCACAAACGCGCTGCCGTCCACCACAAACAAATTCTTCACGTCATGCGACTGCTGAAATTGATTCAGCACCGAAGTCTTCGGATCATTTCCCATGCGCGCCGTGCCCATCTCGTGGATAGACCATCCTTCGGTAAGCACCCGGTCGCTCACATAAATAATCTTGAACCCCGAAGCCTCAAACATTTCCTGCGCTGTCTCTTTCATATCGGCCGCCATGCGGTGCTCGTTGTCGCCAAACTTATAGTGAAAGCGCAGCGCCGGGATCCCCCACTTGTCCTTCACCACCGGATCGAGATCCACAAAGTTTTCGTACCGCGAAAGCACTTCTCCAAACGCGCCCATCGCGATATACGAACCTTGATTCTTCCGAATCTCTTCCTTGAAGGAGGCGCCAAACCCGCTGCTGTCCGTGCCCGGCGGAAACATGCTGCTTCCGCTGCCGCCTTCGAATCCATAGCCGCGGATGAATTTCGGGTGCTTCTCCGCCAGATTGCGAAAGCGCGTCAGGTAGAAACTCCCCGGCCGGCCGTCATCAAGCGTCGGCTGTTTCCCGACGAGGTCCGTCGCCTGCCCGGCGACGTATGGTCCCATGATGTGTTCGCAAAAATTGTGCCCGACGTGCCCGCTCGAGTTGGCGAGCCCATTCGGATACAGCCGGGATTTAGAAAGCAAAAGAAGCCGCGCCGATTCCAGCGTGGACGCGGCAACAATCACCGCTTTTCCGCGCGCCGTGTAGTCCTTCATGGTCTGCGAATCCGTGAAGCGCACGCCGGAAGCTTTGCCAGTGTCTGAGTCGACGGTGATTTCTCGTGCCACGGAGTCCGTGCGCAAAGTCAGATTACCTGTATCCATGGCGGGGTAGATCAGCCCGGTTGGCGAATCGAACGCGGCGTGAATGTCGCAGCCGCCTTTGCGCGAACAAGCACCGCGACCATAGCACCGGCTGCGATATTTATTGTGCTTCAAGCCGTCGGTTGTTACGCCCGCTCTGTACTGCGTCAGCACGCGCCCCATTTTCTGGATGCCTTGCTTCAGCGTCACTTCCGCGCAGTTCAATTTCGTGGGCCGCTGAAAAATGCTGTCCGGAAGATACGGCAGATTTTCTTTCACTCCCGTAATGCCGAGGTACAAATCCACTTTGTCGTAATAAGGCGCAATGTCGTTATAGCTGATTGGCCAGTTTTCTCCGTATCCGTCGCGATCCTTGGCTTTGAAGTCGTAATCGGAGAGCCGCAGCGCAAGCCGTCCCCAAATATTTGTTTTGCCGCCCAGACAGCGCGCCCGAACCCAGGCGTAATTCGTGCCGGTGTAAGGGTTTTCCCGTTCGTTGACCACGATATTCTTCATGTAGTCGCTGCTGCCGATATAACTGTAAAGATTCTTCGATTTTTCGAAACCCGGACCATAAGGCGGCCTTCGAATCGTGTACTCATTATGATTGAGCGAATGCGAGCCGGGCGGAAGCCCTCCCCGGTGCGCGTTGTCGTAAGGCCATTCCATCGAACGCAGTTCCTGCTCGATGTTCAGTTTCTTCCCCGCTTCGAGCAGCAGAACTTGCAAGCCGTGGCTCGTCAAAACATGCGCCGCCATTCCTCCAGCCGCGCCTGATCCAATTATCACCGCATCATATTTCTTGCTCAGGTCCACTTCCGGCTCGGCCATGGGAAAACTCTCCTTCTCTGCAGCGCAGCGGGTCAACCGCATTCAACAATGAACTTCCGTCTTTGTCCAGGTCAACCGCTTCTCGCTTCGCCTTGCGGTCTCCTCCTGTCATACAATCGGGCGACCAGAGAGAAGACTCTTTGACGGGGGCCGGCTTATGAAACTCGGAATCCGAAAGACGTTCAAGATTCTTACGCCTGGAAATTCTCTGCGCAAGAGAGTGGCGTACAGTCTGGCAATCGCGCGATTTATTTTGGTACCGGTGATTTTCATGGCGGTGTACTACCTGTTCGAGATGGGATGGATTGTGGACCGCATCGTTAACGTGGACGCCCCGGCCGCGACCCTGGCGCAGCGGGCTTCGATTGAAGTTTTGGAGGCGCGGCGCGCGGAACGAAATTATTTGTTGCTGCATGACCCGAGTTATCTCATGGCGAACCGCGAGTCACTGGGAAAAACCAGGCAGATTGTAAGCGAGATGCAGGACCTCGAGCCGCAAGACATGGGAGAAACGCAAAAAGCCTTGGAAGCGCTTGGCGTATACGAACAACGTTTAGGCTTGGCGGTGTCCGCGATGGGGCAGCCGGGGCAGGGGGATGCGGATCGTATCCAGGCGGTGGTGCGAGCTTATGAAAAAGATTTGAACGATTTGCTACGAGTGGCGAATTTGAAGAAACGCGCGCAGTTGATCGAGGAACTGCGGAACCGCGTTGGCTCCTTCGATACGGAGATCTCCGAGACAGTTCAGGCAGGGAATCCCGCGCTGGCGCCAGTCACCGCCGATTTGCAGACTTCGAGCCAGGAAGTGCTGGGATTGCTGAGTGGGCTTGAGACGGAAAATTGGAAGCGCGTGGAAAGCGATCATCGGGAGGCACGGCGCTTGATGCGTTCGGCGGAGTGGGCGCTGAGCATTGTTTCCGCGATCACGCTTTTGTTCAGTGTGTGGATCAGTTTTATTTTGCCGCGGCAGGTTGTGAAACCGCTGCTCACTCTGCGAGAAGCGGTGGATCACGCTGCCGAGGGGCATAGCGTAATTGATTTTGAGATCGAGGGCCGCGGTGAAGTTGCAGAACTGGCAAAGAGCGTCCAAAACCTGATCGCCCATTTGCAACCTAATGCGTGAACGGATTGTTGGGAGAATACGTCGCTTTGGAGAGATTTTTATTTGGCTGACGTCGAAAGGCGCTTGACCAGTTCGTAGAGGAAGGCTTGGCCTTCGTAGAACGATTGGACACCCAGGCGTTCATCGCGGCCGTGGAAGCGAATATCGTCGCGATCCATGAAAAAGCCCTGGATGCCGTACGTGGGAATGCCGGCGGCGCGGAGATAGCGTCCGTCGGTGGCGCCCATCACCATGATGGGAATGGTGGGAACGCCTGGCCACATGTGTGTGGTGATTTCGTTGACGGCCTTGAGCAAATCGGGGCGCATGGGAGACGCAGCCGCTTTGCTGAAGTCGCTTAACTGTTTGACGCTGACCTGATCATCTGCAACGACCTTTTGCAAAGTGCTTAGAACGTATTCAGGTGAATCTTCCGGCAGGACGCGGCAATTCACCGTAGCGGCGGCGAGTTGAGGTAAAGCATTGATGGCGTGGCCGCCTTCGAGCATCGTTGCCACGCAAGTAGTGCGAAGAGTGGAGTTCCAAGCAGGAGACGCCGCCGCGACTTTCTCCATCGATTCCTGCGAGCTAGAGAGTGCTTTTGCAAGGTCGTCCTTGATGGAGCCGGTTTCGGTCTTCGCCATTTGCTGGAAATAGGCGGCGGTGACTTCATTCGTTTTCAGAGGAAAGCCGAAGTCGCCGAGGCGCTGCAAAGCTCCGGCGAGATGATAGATAGCGTTGTCGTGCACCGGCATGGAGCTGTGGCCGCCCTTGTTGCGCACTTCGAAGCGATAATTGAGAACGTATTTTTCGCTGACCTGCAAGTCGTTGGATATTTTCTTGCCTTTGGATTCCTCTCCCCAGCCGCCTTCATTGAGAGCCAGCTCCGACTCGATCAAATCGCGGTGATTCTTAAGCAGCCAGTCGACGCCGTTGTACGGCCCGCCGCCCTCTTCGTCGGCGGTGAGAGCCACAATGATGTCGCGATCGGGTTTGAACCCTTCGCGCTTGTATTGGATTAAGTTGGCGATCCACACGGCCGCTTGAGCTTTGTCGTCACCGGTGCCGCGGCCGTAAAAAAAACCGTCCTTCTCGAGGAATTGAAAGGGGTCGGTGCTCCAATCCTCGCGTTTGGCTTCGACGACATCCATATGGGCGAGCAAGAGAATAGGTTTGCGCGCGCCCGTGCCGTGATACCGAACAATCAGATTGGCTTTCTTGGGAATCGCGCCTCCAACAAAGATGTCGGAATCGGAGAAGCCCGCGGCTTTCAGGCGAGCAGCGGCCGCTTCGGCTACCGGAGTCGTGGCGCCGGTGGTGAATCCAGACTGAATTTCGATGAATTGTTTATAGATATCATGGGCGAGCTGTTTCTCGGCGCCGGGACGCGTGGTTTGCGCCTTTGCTGCAGCGGCGCAGAAAAAAACCAAAAGCAAGATTTTAGAAGCGAGCCATATTTTCGCTATTTGCATGGTGGGATTTTTGCATGACGAAGGCATTCGCGCAACTTTTCGGCGATTGCCGCAAAGCAAAAAGCAGCAAAGCGTGCGAACGGTTTCACACGCGCCGGAGTTTTAGGCCCACTTGTAGCCTTGCTTGGCTAGCGGGAGAGACCGAATGCGCTTGCCCGTGACCGTGAAAATGGCGTTGCAGACGGCGGGCAAAATCGGTGGAAGCGCCGGCTCGCCAAGACCGGTGGGCGGATTGTCGGTTTTTAGGAAATGAACTTCAATTTCCGGGGGCACCTGGTTCATGCGCAGAGGGGGATACTCGTGGAAATTGTTTTGCATGGCGCGGCCGCGCTCGATGGTGATTTCGTAACCCATCAAATGGCTGAGCCCTTCGATTACCGAGCCTTGAACTTCATTGAGAGCACTAGTGGGATTTATGATCTGGCTGCCAACGTCGCCGGCGACCCAAACTTTATTCACCTTCAGCCGGTTGTCCGAACTGACGCGAACTTCAGCGACTTCGGCGAAGTACCCACGATGGCTAAAGTGAAACGCAACGCCCATGCCGGTGTCTTTCGGCAATTTGCGCGAGCCCCAACCAGATTTTTCCGCGACAAGTTCAAGCACGCCGCGCATGCGCTGCGCATTAAACAAAAAGGCAGGCGGAGTCGGCTGACCGCCAGCGGGGGCTGGCGCGCCCTCGAGCGGAGGAGTATTGAGTAGCGCGAGGCGGAACTTCACGGGATCGGCACCCGCGGCATGAGCGAGTTCATCGACAAAAGATTGCATCACAAACGCGATGCCGTTGCTCCCCGGAGCGCGCATCGCGCCTGTCGGGACACCCAGCGGCATGACAGAAGTGTGTATTGCAAAATTCGCAATGAAACGAGCAGGGAATTCGTCGGGAGAAATTTGGGCGCTGGGCGCGAAGCGCTCGCCTTCGCCAAAACTAACGAAATGATTGCGCCAAGCGGCCAGTTTGCCGGAGGAATCGACGCTGCCTTTCAAAAAATGGAATCCAGCAGGACGGTAAAAATCGTGGTGCATGTCGTCTTCGCGCGACCAGAGCAGCTTGACGGGCGTGCCGCCAAGTTGTTTCGCGATCCACGCGCCTTCAATCATGTAGTCGTTGGTCAGGCGCCGGCCGAAGCCGCCGCCCATGCGCGGCAGGTGAATGGTAATGTCGCTTTCCGCCATGCCAAGTGTTTTCGCAACTTGCGTTAAGCCTCGCTGTGGCGTCTGGCTGGGAACCCACATTTCCAGTTTGCCGTCTTGAAATCGCGCCGTGCAATTCTGCGGCTCAAGCGGCGCGTGAGCGAGGAAAGGGTAGAAATAAGCTCCTTCCACAACTTTAGGAGAGGATTGCAGAGTGGCTTCTGCGTCGCCATCAGTCCGCAACGAACGCGCAGGTTTTTGCTTCGAGAGCTCGACGGCATTGCTTGCAAAGCCTTCGCTGCTCTGCTGCGCGGTAGGACCTTCGTCCCATTTCACATCCAACTTTTCGCGGGCGGTCTTCGCCGTCCACCAGTTATCCGCAACGATCGCGACTCCGCACAGGAGACCCGTCAAATCCGTACCGCCTTCCACGATAAATGCATGACGCACGCCGGGAATCGCCTTGATGACATCAAGATTCGCGCTGACAACTCGGCCGGCGAACACGGGACACTTCGCGAAAACGCCCCAGAGCATGCCAGGGAGCCTGAAATCGATGCCGTAAAGAGGTTTGCCACGAACGATGGACTCGTTGTCCACGCTCGGAATGGATTTGCCGATAATTTTGAAATCTTTGGGATCTTTTAACTTCACTGTGGCGAGATCGGGCGGAGGCAACTCCGCAGCCTTGGCAGCGAGTTCACCATAACCAAGCGAGCGCTTCGTCGCCGCATGCTGCACGCGGCCAGAGGAGGTCGCGCACTCAGATTCCGGCACGGACCAAGTTTGCGCGGCAGCGGCGACGAGTAATTGCCGGCCCGCTGCGCCGACCTGCCGCATGGGCAGCCAGTTATTCGGAGTCGCTGTACTGCCACCGGCGACTTGCAACCCGTATTTTGCGAAGTTTACGTCGCCCTGCTCGATCCTCACATTCTTCCAATCCACGTCGAGTTCTTCCGCGATGAGCATAGGAAGCATGGTCCGGATGCCCTGACCAATTTCCGGATTTTTTGCCGTGATGGTCACGATGCCATCCGGCGAAATGCGAATGAACGCGTTAGGAGTGAGCACGGCGGGCGGCGGCCCTTGAGGCGCTTGCGCGAGAGCCTTCCCAACAGGCTCGATGTACGCCGCGAGAAGAATTCCGCCTCCGGCGATGGCGCTCACACGCAGAAACGAGCGGCGCCCGATAGTTCTGATGCTCCCGGGCTCAAGAGCTGCCACAACATTCATAGGGCCTCCCTATCTTAGATCTACTCGGCTTTTGCTTATGCCGACGCTGAGAGCAAGGCTGGGCACCTTGCGCGCGCAGCGGAATTATAGCGCGGCACACGAAAACAGGCAGCAGGAACCGCGCGTTAACTACGATTTGCACATTGACAACGATCTCGCCGCCGATCGAAAAAGCTTCCTTGTGCGATGGGCCATGCCCCTAGTTTTTTGTAAGTGTTGATTTTAAATAGTTTAGGATTTCTGTAAGTTGATTAGAATCAACAGTTGTGGACGTTGATGCAATGTTGATTTTAAAGGATTTGAAAGTAAACATAATTCTTGATCGAAATCGGCTATTTCGAGGCATGCAAGCAGCGCGATTGACGGGAAGACGGGCCTTTCTCTGGCGCGAAGAAAAGACCGCAAGGGCTCCGCCTTGCGCTACATTTGCTGGCTGCGCGTTTGCTAGCTTCCTAACAGCAGAGGAGAGCACAGCCAGAAGTGGCTGTGCTACGGTGCGCGAAATAAAAAAGGCGGCAGAACCGCGGCCGCGTGAAACTCTTTGCAATACTGGCTGGAAGTATTATAGCAGCGAAGCACGGCGGATCAAGTGGTCAGGAGGTCAAAAGGTTAAGTCGAAGCGAAGCCGGTTGCCGGATGCAGCGGAGGAGTGCAACGGGCGTCGACGGTGGAAACTGAGGTAAGATGACCGGCCACGCGAGGGCTCGACTTGAAGAACAGCGCGGTTCTCTTATTGCAGTGTCCGGATCGCAAGGGGCTGGATGCGGCGATTGCGGATTTCATTTACTGGCATGGCGGGGACATCCTGCATTTCGAGCAACATCAGGCGGGGGAAGAGCGGTTTTATCTTGCGCGCGTGGAATGGGATCTTACGGGGTTCGAGTTCGATCTGAAGGACTTTCCGCAATGGTTTGCGCCCATTGCTGAGCAGTTTTCGATTCGGTGGCGCATCACGAGGTCGAATTACCGGCCGCGCGTCGCGATTCTTGTTTCGAAATACGATCACTGTCTTGTTGATCTGCTTTACCGGCAGCGGATCGGCGAGCTGGCGTGCGAAATTCCCTTGATGATCAGCAACCATCCGGACGCGAAACGGCACGCGGACTTTCATGAGATTCCGTATCACCTTATTCCGGTGACAAAGGAGAACAAGGCGGAGGCTGAGAAGCAGCAGATCGAGTTGCTTCGCGAAAACAATGTTGAACTGGTGGTTCTGGCGCGGTATATGCAAGTGCTCTCCAAGGACTTCATTGCGCAATATCCGCAGCAAATTATCAATATCCATCATTCGTTTTTGCCCGCGTTTGTTGGGGCGAAACCGCACCAGCAAGCTTTTGATCGCGGGGTGAAAATCATTGGGGCCACGGCACACTACGTCACGGAAGTGCTTGATGATGGGCCGATCATCGAGCAGGGCGTTACGCGCATAACGCATCGTGACACGATCGAGGACTTGGTCCAGAAGGGGCGTGACCTGGAGAAGGTGGTGCTTTCTCGAGCCGTGCGGTGGCATATTGAGAACCGTATTTTGCTGTACGGAAATAAGACTGTCATTTTTGAGTAGGCCTGTGTCCACCGTAGGGTGCCGGGAAACGTGCATCGCGATCGTCCATAAAGTTCCTCAAATCGACACGAATCCTACGTTCCAGCGAGGTGCATCTAAGAGAGAGGGGGGAGCGTACAATGAAGGCGTCGCGAATCATGGTCTTGAGTTGGTCGAGGGAATCGGCTTCGGTGAAGATGGAAAAACCGAGGGCGCGAGCGTGAAAGCCGCTTTCGGGAGATCGCTTCTTGGCTGAGCTCTTGGACGTGTCCCGCGACTCGCGCGCATATTCTGCGACGCCGGGGCTTTGCGCGGTATCGACCCTGCAACGCTGGCGGTCAACAGCAGCATGAAAACTGCGATTCGCTTCACCTGAAATTTCCTCTTCTCTTCGAAAACAACGCCAGTTTGCATCCATTCAAGGCGGTTGCGATACCCTGAAAAAACTTAGTGGCCGGCCTCCAGCAATCCACGGTACTTCAACATGGGCTCGACGCTTGGGTCTTTGCCGCGCCAGGTTGCATACATCTTGGCCAGGTCCTCTGTGTTGCCGCGGGAAAGCACCATCTGCCGGAAGCGGTCTCCGTTGGCGCGAGTCAGACCGCCATGATCTTCAAACCATTGGTAGGCATCGTCATCGAGCATCTCCGCCCACAGATAGGCGTAGTAGCCAGCGGAGTAGTCCAATGCCCAAATGTGGCTGAAATAGCTGGAGCGGTAGCGAGGCGGAACGGCAGTGAGCAACAGATGCATTTTTTCAAGGGCTTGCTTCTCGAACTCATCGGGCTGCTGGAGAGCGGCGCTGGCCGGAAGGGTATGCCACTGCATGTCGAGCTCGGCGGCAGCGACCAATTCCGTCAACATGTATCCCTGATTGAAGGTCGCCGCTTTTCGGATTTTGGCAACCAACTCAGCGGGCATGGCCTCATTCGTTTTGTAATGCTTTGCGTAATGGTTGAAGACCTCGGGATGGAGCGCCCAATGCTCGTTGAATTGGGAAGGAAACTCAACGAAGTCTCGCGCTGTTGCGGTGCCTGACAGGCTCGGATACTGGGTATTCCCGAACATGCCGTGCAGTGCATGCCCAAACTCGTGGAACATGGTGGTCACGTCAGTAAAGCTGATGAGCGCAGGCTCGCCCGGAGCGGGTTTCGGCAGATTCGCTACGTTGTAGACCACCGGCATCGTGCCCAAAAGCTTTGACTGGTTCACGAAAACATCCATCCAAGCGCCGCCGTTCTTGTTGTCCCGTTTGAAGTAGTCGCAATAGAAGAGCGCCAATGGCTTGCCGTCCACGTCCGAGACTTCGAAGACACGTACATCGGACTGATAAACCGGGACGTCTTTGCGCTCCTTGAAAGTGATTCCGTAGAGCTGATGTGCGGCGTAGAAGACGCCGTTTTCCAGCACATTGTTCAGCTCGAAGTAGGGCTTGACCTCCGCGTCGTTCAGATCGTACTTCGCCTTGCGCACCTGTTCGGAGTAGAAGTTCCAGTCCCAGGGCTGGAGTTTGAAGCCACCCTTCTGCGCGTCGATGACCTCCTGAATATCCTTGCCCTCACGTGCCGCCCTGGCGGTCGCGCCGGGCACCAGCGCGTCCATGAATTTCAAGGCGGCTTCCGGAGTTTTAGCCATTTGGTCGCCTAGCTTCCACGCCGCGTGGTTGGGATAACCGAGTAGTTGTGCGCGCCGGGCGCGCAGCTGGGCCAGGTGCGAGATGAGATCGCGCGTATCGCTGGCATCGCCACGCTCGGCGCGGTTCCAGGATTTCTCGAAGATGGCCTCGCGGGTCGATCGGATACGGAGCGAGGCAAGCTCCGGCTGCTGCGTGGTGTTCTGCAGCGGGAGCACATAGCCCTCTTGCTTGCGGCCTTGGGCGGCCTGTGCGGCAGCGGCGAGTTGCGAGTCGCTCAATCCAGCAAGCGCATTCTTGTCTGTCGTCACGAAGGCCGCATTTTTCGTGGCTTCCAGGAGCTTTGTCGAAAAGTCGTTCGCCCGCGTCGCGATTTCCTCGTTGAGTTTCTTCAACTCGGTTTTATCGGTGTCCGAGAGGTTTGCGCCGGCGCGGATAAAACCGTCATAGGTCACCTGAAGCTGCCGCAACGATTCTGGATCGAGCTTGAGCGATTCTCGCTGCCTATAGACGGCAGCCACGCGAGCAAAAAGTTTTGTGTTCAGGCTGATGGCATCCTGGTGCGCCGCAAGCTTAGGCGCCTCATCGGCTTGGACTTTTTGCAGCACGGGGTTGGTATTGGCACTGGTGACGGCGCCAAACGCTAGCAGCGCTCGTTGCAAGAGTTGCCCGGTCTTCTCCATGGCCACGAGCGTATTCTCGTAGGTGGGCGCTGCCGGATTGTCCGCAATGGCCTGTATCTCGGAGAGCTCATGGGCCATCCCCGCCTCGATGGCCGGCTGATAGTCTTCGTCCTTGATCTTGTCGAAGGGAGGCGCGTGGAAAGCCAGGGTACTTGGCGCATAAAACGGATTCGATGGCCCGAATTTTCCGTCGGAGGCTGTGGCAGGCGTGTAGACGGTGCCCAGTGCCATGGCGCCAGATGCAATAAAAGCAGTCATATATTTCAGCATACCCTTCCCCGTGCGTGATGGCATGGTGCGCATTCGCCCGAACTCCACGCGCCATTGATTGTAAGAGAATTCCCGCGTCTGCCACAAGAAATCGCGCCATCGGTTGGGATTAGACTTTCCGCTCCGCCACCGCGCTAGAACACCCGTCCGAGTTGGAAGAACATTTGTGCTGGCCGGTTTCGCCGGACAGGGACAAGGGGACAGGTGGCGAGTTTGCCCGGAGGGTACCTTGGTTCTCTTGGCGCAACCATTGCCCGGAGCTAGGGTTAGGAGCAATCGTATAAAAGTGTTTGTGGTCGTTCGAGGGCAATTCTGTCCTTCTAGTGTGCTGTCCCATAAATAAGTGGCAATAGTATTGCTGGGAATATAGGCATCTTCCGTGCAGAATGGGGGTGCTTATGGCCATGGGACGACCGAAG
>Ga0185299_10004745_pt1 | contig 16086 bp, 16 predicted proteins | sample PaiPotPPA55metaG_FD_128002 | JGI IMG/M metagenome (GOLD analysis project Ga0185299, IMG submission 128002) | Iron sulfur acid spring bacterial and archeal communities from Banff, Canada, to study Microbial Dark Matter (Phase II) - Paint Pots PPA... ...
GCCGAAGTTCTTCGCAAAGCTCCTCTACAAGGCGCGGGCGCGAATCGAGCAAATGATGGGCAAAATCAAGCGCTTCAAACGCATCGCGCTACGCTGCGAGAAGACCGCAAGGAACTATGCCTCATTCCTCGCACTTGTCTGCGGCTTCATCTTGATCAAATCCGTCCACACGGCCTAATAAGATCGAAGTCGGGCTTCTTGCTGCTAGGACGCCTGTTCATGCGCCGGAAAGTGCCCAATATTTCTCGGACTTGAGCATTGCTAATAAGGAAAAACCATTCATAGCAGCGATGAAAAAACTATTCGATAGTGTAGAATCAATCAACGTCGAGATTTTTGTTGGAACTCCATCATTATTTGCTTCGCTAAAATATCACAACCACAAATATCCGATCCATATTTGTCAGATGGAATGAATAAAATTGCCGCAATACTTCTAGGTATCGCGAGCAAGCCGAAAGGCATATTCATGATCGATGAAATTGAATCTGGTATCTATTTTAAACTACAAAATCCGATATTGTCCCAGATGAGGGAAATAGGAACTATCCGGTTGACAAATCAACCCACATGATGTAGGATTGCCTCATAGTTTAAGAGGCAAGGTCATGACTGGCAAGAAACTCGATCTCCGGAATGCGATTTTTCACAATGACGACAAGGCGCGCGAGCACCTGGAAGCCGTGCTTTGGCCAGATGGCCCAGTCTGCCCGCGTTGTGGCGTGATGGGCGACAGGGTTATCAAGCTCCAAGGCAAGAGCACGCGCCCTGGACTTTATAACTGCAAAGACTGTCGCAGCCAATTTAGCGTCACGATCGGAACCGTGATGGAGCGGTCGCATGTTCCGTTGTCGAAGTGGGTTCTCGCTGCGCAATTAATGGCGTCGAGCAAGAAAGGCTTTAGTGCGCTCCAACTGCAACGGATGATTGGCACGAATTATGAGACGGCATGGTTTATGTTCCATCGTCTTCGCGAATGTACAAACGATCCAACATCTGGACCGCTAGGCGGTCAAACCAAGGTAGTCGAGGCTGATGAAAGCTATCTCGGCGGCCGCGCGAAAAACAAAGCTTATGGACCGCCACCAAAAAAGATGGCCGTGTTCTCACTCGTTGAACGCGAAGGCAAAGTTCGTTCGCGCCATGTTGCCGACGTAACCGCGAAAACGCTGCGCAATGCGATCGTGACACAAGTTGATCGTAAATCGTATTTGATGACCGATGAGGCGCCGGTTTATATCAAGACAGGAGAGGAATTTTCCGGCCACGGAACTGTCAATCATTCGGCTGAAGAATATGTGAGACATGGCGGCTTTATGCACACAAACACGATTGAGTCGTTTTTCGCCATCATGAAGCGTGGCGTTTACGGCAACTTCCACAGCGTTTCGGAAGCCCATTTGCCCCGCTATTTGTCCGAGTTTGATTTCAAGTACAACCATCGTTCCGCGCTCGGCTACGACGATGCTACGCGCGCCGACGCCCTGTTACGCGGTGCCACGGGCAAGAGGCTTCTTTATCAATGGCCTAACGAACCCACGCACGCTTAAACAAAAGGCGCGGGCTTTCCTGCGCTGGCGCGTTTCGCGCGAATAGTCTTCGCCTTAGCGCGTACTCTTTTCGGACGCGGCTGTGGAGGAGTCTTAAGCAGCCGGAGCAGGAGTGCATCACGGCGCCGGTCATCATCGCTTTCCTGCTTTCTCAAGACGGCTCTGCCTTTTCGCCAACTAATCCACAAGAATCTGAAAAATCTAGGGGATTATGGTCGTTTTGACTCGCTTTTGTGGAAGCCTACTGAAAAATTTCCAGCTCCAGGACGACGGAGAGGGCCGGGCGCAGCCATGGTAAGCCGCCCGGCCCTCCTTTGCCGACTCAGGCAAAGCCTGGTGGCAGGAGAGCTATGAGCCCGATCCGTCGCGGGCCTTGGTGCGCGATGTACATCCAGCGCACAAGAACAACTTGTTCCAACAACAAAACGTTGTACGTTACAAGCGGTAATATCCGCTTTGGGACAAATTGTCCCCTTTTCCACTCTGTTTCGCTCACGCTTGCGCGGCCTGTCACGCCAGAGCTTCTCTACATCTGGCGCCTTGATTTGTCAACCGGATAGTTCCAAGGGAAATGGCCAATGAAAACGAGGCTCAGATATTCGCCAGCACGCATAGTTTGGAATTTCTGAATGCACTAAAACCAATAATGTCTAAACATCCTGACGATTTTAGCCTTGTTAGGGTATATCAAGAAAATGGTTGGGGGCGCGCCACAATCTTACAGGGTGATGAGGCAATTACTTTAATCAAATCCGGGCTCGAAATTAGAATGTGATTACCGATGTGGAAGAATGGAACTTTCATTCTTGAGGGTGATGGAATTATTCTTCTTTCAGAAGGATTGGCCGACCGTAAGTTTTTCACGAAATTAGTAGAGCATCACGCACTGCCCAAAATGGACTTTCCATGGCCAGTAGAAGACCATGAGGAAGCGTCGGAAGATACAAAGAAATTTCACGGAAAATCCAGCTTTGTAAATATGGTTAAGGCTTTGGCCATCCTCGTGAAGGGCTATCCCGATTTAGGGAAGAAGATCAAATGCGTAGCGATTGGAACTGATGCCGGCTCTGATCGCGCTCGATCGTTTAGATGCGTTAGGTCGCAGATTGAGAATGCCGGCAACTTTCCGATTCCTGATGAAGTGCTAGAAGTGAAAGCGAGCGCAAACGGATTTCCGGCAGTTGTGGTAATGTTGATCCCTATAAAAGGGTTGGGAGGTTTGGAAACGTTATGCGTGGAAGCCTTCATCGGCAAACGAGATGGGTAGACAATTGGCGGAATGTCAGGATCTCTATTTCGAGTGCAGCCCTGCAAAGCCCAAAGGGTGGGGCGCCGAAAGCCGCGACAAGGCGGCCTTTCAATGCCTAATAACTGCGAGTTGCAAGGATAATCCATCAATGCCGACTGCATGGGCTTTTTCGAAACGGAAAGGGCGGCCTCCAGTCATTGATATTGGAGCAGTCGCCTTTATTGAAGTCGCGGGCGCGATGAAAAAGATCGTTGCCGACGTGAATGGCGGTCTTCCAGCACGTTGAATGACCACGCCTTCGCAGAATCCAAGCCAAAACGAGGCTCATTCGGCGGCGCGTTTGAACTCCGGGAATGTGCAGCGCGCGTCGCTTTCGCGCTTGAATTCGAGGATTTTGGCAGGCTCGACGAAGGGCAGCCCGAGCGTTCGCCAGACATCGGCCATGCTTTCCACGAGATGCGCGATATGCGCATCCGTGTGCAAGGGACCTGGCGTGATGCGCAATCTCTCGCCGCCTCTGGCGACCGTCGGATAATTGATCGGCTGGATATAGATCGCGTGGCGATCGAGCAGCATGTCGGTCGCCCGCTTGCAGAGTTCGGGATCGCCGACGAGCACTGGCACGATATGGGACGGGTTCGGCATTACCGGGAGACCGGCCGCGCTCAGAGCATGTTTGGTGAGCATCGCCTGGCGTTGATGTTGCACGCGGAGTTCATCGCCTTGTCCCTGCTTCAAGAAGCGTATGGCGGTTGTCGCGGCGGCGGCGACCGCCGGAGGCAGAGCCGTGGTGAAAATAAAGGCTGGGGCATGCGAGCGCACGGCATCGACGATCGCCGTCTTGGCGGCGATATAGCCGCCAAGCGTTCCGAATCCCTTGGCAAGGGTTCCTTCGATGACGTCGATCTGGTCCATGACGCCGTCGCGTTCGGCGATGCCTCCGCCACGCGGACCGTAGAGACCAACCGCATGCACTTCGTCGATGTAGGTCATGGCGTTGTAACGGCGCGCAAGATCGGCGATCTCCGCGACCGGAGCGATGTCACCATGCATCGAATAGAGGCTTTCGAAGACGATCAGCTTGGCCCGCTCCCGCCCCGTCGCGCGCAAAAGCTCTTCGAGATGGGCGAGATCGTTATGGCGAAAAATTTGCCGCTGCGCCTTGGAGCGGCGGATTCCCTCGATCATCGAGTTATGGTTGAACTCATCCGAAAGGATGAGGCAATCGGGCAAAAGATCGCCAATCGTGGAAATCGCCGCCAGATTGGAAATCCATCCCGAGGTAAAGACGAGCGCCGCCTCCTTGCCGTGGAGGCCGGCCAATTCGGCTTCGAGCTCGACAAGGGGATGATTGGTGCCCGAAATATTGCGTGTGCCGCCGGCCCCGGCCCCATGCCGCACCGCGGCCGCGGTCATCGCCGCGATCACCCGCGGATGCCGGGCCATGCAGAGATAGTCGTTGGAACACCAAATCACGACTTCGTCGATGCGGTCCGGCCCGTGCCATAGGGCGCGCGGAAATGCCTTTGCGTCCCGCTCGAGGTCGGCGAAAACCCGATACCGGCGTTCCCCCTTCAACTTTGAAATCGCCTCGTCGAAGTAGCGCGAATAGGGCATTCTGTACAGTCTCCAAACTCTCTGCCGGGGTGGCGGGGGCGGGCGGGGCCGCATGACTTCAAAAAGGCCGGCTGGTCTGCAAACGCCCATCAATCAAGTGCGACCAGTAGCCGCAGGCACCGCACTTCTTTACGCCGGATCCATTACAGTGTGTGCATTCGGAAGAATCGGTAAAAACTCCACCGGGCTTCCGTCCCGTTCCCTGGCACTGGGGACACTTGACATTGCCTTCACCCTTGCACGTGTTGCATGTGGCCACGGCCCGACTCCATTGCTGTTGGTAATCGCGCGGCATTTATGCGACGTATTTTTATTCCCCGCGGGTGCCCAAGGCTTTAACGAGGTTCGCGCGGCCCGTCAAACCCCTTCTCCGCGATCGCGCGAACAATGCGTATTCTCGTCACCGGCAGCGCCGGCTTCATCGGTTTTCACATGGCTCGCCGTCTTCTCGACGAAGGCCATGAGGTCGTCGGCCTCGATGGGGTTACGCCCTACTACGACCGCAACCTTAAGCGGCGCCGGCATGAGATATTGCTGCAACGGCCGGGCTTTTCCGGCCATGAGGCGATGCTCGAGGATTGCGCGGCACTGCAAAGAATTTATGGCGCCGGCTTCGATGCGGTCTATCATTTCGCCGCGCAGGCGGGAGTGCGCTATAGCCTCGACAATCCGCGCGCCTATCTCGACGCCAATCTCGCCGGAACCTTTAATCTCCTGGAGTTGATGCGCCATGCGCCGCCGGCGCACGCGCTGATGGCTTCGACATCCTCGGTCTATGGGGCCAACGCGAAGGTCCCGTTTCGCGAACGCGACCGGGCCGATCACCCCTTGACGCTCTATGCCGCCTCGAAAAAGGCGAACGAGGAGATGGCCCACGCCTACAGCCATCTCTTCAAAATCCCGATCACAATGTTGCGACTTTTCACGGTCTATGGCCCCTGGGGCCGCCCCGACATGGCGCTTTTCAAATTTGCCGCCGCGCTTTTCGAGGGCCGCCCCATCGACATTTACAATCACGGAAACATGAGCCGGGATTTCACTTACATCGACGATCTTATCGAAGCGATACTCCGGCTGCTCGACCGTAGACCGCCCTTGGCGGAGGTGCGTGGGCGACCTCGGGCCGAAGACAGCCTTTCTCCCGTCGCGCCCTGGCGGGTCGTCAACATCGGCGCCGAAACTCCGGTCGCGCTCATGGATTTCGTCGCCGCCATCGAAGTCGCGACCGGAGCGCGGGCCAAATGCAATTTCATGGACATGCAGCAGGGCGATGTTCCCGTCACCTTCGCCGACACCTCGTTGCTTTTGGCTCTCACTGGTTTTGCCCCGAAAACGCGGCTGGAAGAAGGAGTTAAGGCTTTCATCGCCTGGTACCGCGATTATTTCGACACTTGAGACAACGGCGTAACCACGACGATGGCCGGGTTTTGGCCCGGCCATGTCTCAGGGCAAATACTCTGCGCCTGCGCGCCAATTACGGCGACACGGTGCCCCGCGAACGTCCCCCCGTGATCCGGCACGAACAGCCATTGCCGATATAGGACGCTTGATATAGCTCGCAGGCCTTAACCGGCGTCGAACACATTTTTCCCATCTGGCCAGTCGCGACGCTGCGGCCGGTCATCAAGGGGGCCGTGGCCGACGTCGCCACTGCAAAAGGCGCCGCCGCCGCTTCTGCCACCGGCGTAGTCAATGCCGTTACTGGCGCGGTGAGGGCCGCTATAGGTGCGGTCACGATCGCGAACGGATTAGCGTAGCCATAGCTATTGGCATAGGGGTATCCGTAACCGTAGGCGTAACTGGAAGGGTAACCGTAGGCGTAATTGTATGGGTACCCATAATCGTAAGCGTAAGGATATCCGTAATTATAGGCGTAATTGTCGGGGTTATATGGATACCGCCAAGCCATATCGCTCCGCATCTGCGCCCAAGCGGGACCGCTCCCGACTAGCCCCGCGCCCAGCGCGGCCGAGGCCAAATATATTGCTATACGTTTCATGTCGTTCTCCTCGTTTGGCGTCCGTTCCTCTCGCGGCCACGCGCGAACGAACCGCACTCCAATCCGAAACACTGGTTTGGCGAAAATCGTTCCATGAAATCCAATTTCCCGCGAACCTCCGGCGGTCGCCGTCAAATCATGCTATAGCTTGAGCCCTCATTCCATCGGCGCACCGACATTGTGCGCCTGCGCCTTTCGCCGCGTCGGCAAGCGCGCCGCACGGACGCCGCCCGCGAATCGCGGCCGACCATCGCACCTGCCGGTCATTGAAGCGTCCTTGAAATCAGCGCCGGTACTCCCAAGAACCCAGGCCTAAGATAAGCGAAGGATGACCGGCAAGGAACCTGTCGTCATCGGTTATCGCGCTTTCGACCCGAAGTATATCTCGCTGGAGGCGCCCGCCTATGATGGCTGCACCTTCCGCTCGTCGAGCCGGACCTAACCAACGCAAATGCCAGCTTTTGGCGCAAGGCCGCGGCGTTTCTTAGTATGCCTGACGTGTGCTTCGGACCAGTTACGTCGTTGGTGAAGAATGATGAAAAATATAATTGCATAAACCAATATTTTTTCTTCTTGCGGAACCCTATTGCGTAGTTCCGAATCATCGTCTAGATTGATCCAATAATGAGTTTTGGAAGCTGCCTTTTACGCCTTGACATTCATACCAATGAAAAGTTGAAGAGCGGGTCGAGCACGGCGCCAAGTATATCGAAAAATTAAGGACATCGGAAAAATGGTCGATGTGACTCGGCATGAAGCTTAATATGCGGACGGTTACATGCTCGTACTCAACGATCCCACCGCGTATTTGAAGCCGCCGCCGCCATGCTCGATTCCGCGTTCGACTTCCACACCATGACGCTCCGTCGCGGCGTCACTTTATATGCATCTAGAAAAGGCTATTAGTTCAGAGCGCTTGAAACTTTTTGACCTCGGCTACAGTCAAGGCCAGTAGAAGCCTCTCGCTATAGTGAGGGCTTTCGTCCCAAATTTATCTATCGGAAGAGGTCCTTCTCGCGGAACCTCGAACGTGGTCATCACGAGTTCGGGTGAATGTTGTTCATAATTTTTAGGGTAGTCACATGCGGGTCATGAGCGTGGTTGGAACTCGACCGGAGGCCATCAAGATGGCGCCTGTGATTCGGGCGTTGCAGACCCATCCAAACATGAACTCCCTGCTATGTCTCACAGCGCAACACCGAGAAATGTTAGACCAGGTGCTTCAGATTTTTGCCATCAAAGCCGATTTTGATCTTGATCTGATGCAGCCGTCACAGACGCTGAACGGCCTTTCGTCGCGGATCTTTGAGAGCATCGACGAACTTCTTGCGTCTGCGAAACCTGACGTCGTCCTCGTCCATGGGGATACCACCACGGCATTCGTGACCAGTGTCGCTTGTTTTCACCGCAACATTCCAGTCGGGCACGTCGAAGCCGGCCTGCGCACCTACGATTTATTGCGTCCCTTTCCTGAGGAAATGAATCGCCGGATTTCCGACCTTGTAGCGACTTATCTTTTCGCCCCGACCGAGCGAGCAAAGCAAAACCTTCTCGCAGAAGGTGTTATGTCCGATGAGATTCATGTGACCGGCAATACGATCGTCGATTCGCTGCGGTTCATGATTGCCAAAATCGACGAGGACTTCGAGCTTCAATTGAGGCTTGCTGAACGGTTCCCCGCCCTCCCCTCGCGTCGGAAGCTCATACTCGTGACGGGTCATCGCCGCGAAAGTTTCGGCCCCGGTTTCGAGCGAATTTGTCAAGGACTTAGTCGCATCGCGGAGCGGGGCGACGTGGAGCTTGTCTATCCTCTTCACCTCAATCCCAACGTGGCGAAACCGGTTAACAACATTCTTGGACGAGCGCGGCACGTGCATCTCATTCCGCCGGTTGACTACATGACCTTTGTCCATCTTCTTTCGCGGGCCGCGGTTGTGATAACCGACTCGGGAGGGGTGCAAGAAGAGGCTGTTTCGCTCGGGAAGCGAGTGCTTGTTATGCGTGAGTTGACGGAACGGCCGGAGGGCATCGAAGCCGGGCTCGCCCACCTTGTGGGAACGGATCCCAATCTAATCTGTTCGAAATTCGAGGGGATTATGGAGGTCGGCGAGGAAACCTCACCCGAAGCTCATCAATCGATTTATGGAGACGGCAATGCCGCTTCTCGCATTGTCGCGGCGCTTGCGAAGTCGTATGGCTTGCAAGATCGCAGCGCTCCTGAGCGAACCATGTCCATATGTATGGCCTAGCCGAGCTGGCAACCACAGGTTGCGCGTTGCCGAGGAACAGGCATGGCAATTAGGCGCTTAGAGTGTTACCCGGCCGGCGATGGGGACTCCGATGCGCCGTAGACCGCTAGCTGTCATGTCATGTTTCGACAGGTTGTTTCCTGAGACCCTTGAGATAGGGGCATTTCATCGCCTAAACGGATGGTTGCCTCCCGCTGCTACGTCGCGGCGCAGGTCCGGCAGCGGCCCGCCACTTCCATGACCTGCGCGCGGGGCGAGAATTTGGCTTCGGCCGCAAGCTCTCCGAGAGCCCCGCGCATTGCCGCCGAGGTCGCCTCGACGACTTCGCCACAAGTCTCGCAAATCAGGAAGACGATCGGCTCCTGGGCGGCGTGACCGTGGCCGCAGGCGAGATAGGCGTTGCGCGACGCGAGCCTGTGGATGAGGCTGTTTTCGAGCAAAAAATCGAGCGCCCGGTAGATCGAAATGGGCGCCGGTCGCTTGCCGGTCGCTTGCGCCACCCTGTCGATCATCTCATAGGCGCCGAGCGGACGGCCTTCGCGGGCTAGAATTTCGAGAATACGCCGCCTTCCGGGGGTTAGGCTTATTTTGTTCCGGCGGCAGAGCGCTAGCGCGGTGGCGAGCGCGCCCTTGGCGCCAGGACCTTCCAGCTCACCCGGCTCCGGAAGCTTTTCCCGGCGTGTTTCACGTGAAATATTCATACTGACTTCATATCCCAATTGGGCGATTAAAGCGATCTTTAAGCGCCAAACTCCGGTTTCCTCCTTCGGCCGCGCCGTTGTAGCATGACGTCAGCAATTCGCCCCGGTCTGTATTCTTGCGGGCGCGCTATCCGCCTCTATCGCAGCGGGCTACGAAGTTTGGATTTTCACCGGTAAAGCAAAAGGACTGAATCGGCGCGGCATTGGCACGGACTCGGCTATTGGAAGCACATATGAAAAACGCTTTGGCCTCACGCAAGAGCAGCGATTCGGAACTTAGAGACGCTAGCGCGGTTGTGCGACTTTCCAATAGGAGGACCACTCATGAAAAAACTCGCTATTGTTGCCACATCCTTGCTCTTCGCGGCTCCGGTGCTCGCGCAGTCGGTTGGGGAAAAGTCGGGCGTCAATTCCGCCCTGGGCGTGAGCCCCTCGACGGCCGATTTCGTAAAGGAAGCCGCAATTAGCGACATGTTCGAAATCGAGGCGAGCCAGCTCGCGGCTCAGCGGGCAAACGAGCCGACCAAAGCCTTTGCCTCGCAGATGGTTACGGACCATCAGAAGACCTCGAGCGAATTGAAGTCGATGGTTCAAAGCGGAAAGTCGGACGCGAGCGTTCCATCAGACCTAGACAGCTCTCACCAGACAAGCTGAAGGGCCTGAACGGCGCCGACTTCACGAAGCAATACGATAAGGACCAGGTCAGCGCTCATAAGGACGCCGTGTCCTTGTTTACGCGGTATGCAAAAGGCGGGGACGATGCCGCGCTGAAAGACTGGGCCGGGAAAACGTTGCCTGACTTGGAGCGTCACCTCGAAATGGCTCAGAACCTGGAAAAGTAAACCCCAGCGGAGCCTCATCCGCCTGCATCGGTAGACCGGGCGCGGAAGGGAACTTTTAGGAGCCGTTCGGACTTCTAAGGCGGTCGGGAAGCTCTACAGCCCGCCGGAAGGAATCCCTGCCGCAAAGTGCCGCCGGGTGGCTCAAAAAGAGGAACTTACCATGGACAATCAGGACGTAATCGCGACGTTGAACGATTTGATCGAAATAAGCCGCGATGGAGAACGAGGCTTCCGCACGTGTGCCGAAGGCGTTGAGAGCCCTAATCTCAAGACGCTGTTCGAGTCAGCGGCGCGCCGTTGCGCGGAGGGCGCGGCAGAACTTGAAGCCAAGGTTCGCAATCTCGGCGGCGATCCCGCAAAGGGAGGCTCCATAAGTGGCTCGATGCATCGCGCCTGGACCAACATAAAGTCCACCATCACCGGCATGAGCGAACACGCGGTGCTCGCCGAATGTGAACGTGGCGAAGATGCCGCCAAAGCTGCTTATGAAGCAGCGCTTCAGAAGAGCTTGCCGGCCGATGTAAGACCGCTCGTCGAGCGGCAATACCAAGGCGTCAAGGCAAATCACGACCGAGTCCGCAATCTGCGCAACGCCGCGGCCTGACGATTCCGGGGTCCGGGCGGCTCCCGGTCCAAGCCAGAGAAGGCAGGACTCCTGTGAATGGAAACAACCAAACCTTTTGGCTTGGCGCGTTGGTCCCTCCCACGTCCGGCCACAAGGCATACCGGACAAGGCATACCGGACAAGGATAGGTTTGGCCGGGCTTGAGCATGTCGAGCGCGCCCGCTGCGGTCCTTGCTCTCGCCGGCAGCCTTGCGGTCGCGCCGAGCGGCCGCTCGATGGCCGCGCAATCATCGCTTTCGGCAACGCATTGGCTGGCTTCCGATATTTATGAGGCGGATGTCTATGACAATGCCGAAGATGAGATTGGCGTCGCCACCGACCTCATCTTGGATAGTAGCGGGAACGTCACGACGGCGGTCGTTGGCGCCGGCGGTTTTCTTGGCGCCGGCAAGAAAGAAGTGGCAGTTCCTTTCAAAGACCTAAAAATGGTGTCGCGCGAAGCAAGGATTGGCTGGTTCTTAACCAAACCAAAGAAGAGCTCAAGGCGGCCCCGGCCTATGATAAGAAAACCAACGGCCCAATGGGACAGTAAGCCCGAGGTTCGGCTGCAACGCCAAGACTACGGTGGAACCACCGTCGCTCCTGGAAAGTTACGGGCGCAAGGTGCGGCCCAACGTTGCCGTGGCTTTGAAACCAAAGGAGTGTGCAATGGATTGGAATCGCATTGAAGGAAACTGGAAATAGTTCAAAGGCAAGATCAAGGAGCAATGGGGTCATCTTACAGATGATGATCTCGACAAGGTCGCCGGCAAGCGCGAACAGCTTGAGGGCAAGGTCCAGGAACGCGCCGGCATCACCAAAGACGCGGCGCGCAAGGACGTCGACGATTGGCTAAACCGGCAGTGATCGAGACTTGACGAAACCCAAGCGCGCGCACCTCGCGTGCCGGGCGACGAAGGCTGCATCGGCTCGCCCCTCGCCCGATGCGGCCGGCGTGGGGCTCGCTCGGGATTCTACAGCAATTAGGTTGGACGGAGGGCGACTAATCGAAATACACGGCAAAACAGGAACGCAAGGCGGCTCGCAGCTGAAAGTTAATGAATCGCGTGGCGTCCCGCAGAAGGAACGCGAGAGCCTGGGCACAGTGAACAAATAAAGTGGCGGCGGAAAGAAAATCAGTTCTGCCCGGATCAACCGGAACCCCGCGCCTGCCGGCTTGGCGGCCAAGCATCGGCCAGACGGCGAGCGTGCCGCATCGGCCAGACGGCGAGCGTGCCGCATCGGCCAGACGGCGAGCGTGCCGCATCGGCCAGACGGCCAGCGGCAGAGCGTCTAGCTGTGGCAAGCAAGCCGCGGCGACACGCAAAGCGCCATGCTCCGTCGCGAACGTCCGACTCCACGATAGCGTTGGTTCGCCAAACCGTTCTTTTAGTGTGGAACTTTGTTTTCCCGCCGCGATTATGCGGCGGTAAACAGCGAAGGAGATCAGGAAATGCTTTCCACCATTCTAATCGTCGTACTCATCTTGCTGCTCATTGGAGCATTGCCGAGTTGGCCCTATAGTGCGGAGTGGGGTTATGCACCTGGTGGCGTGCTCGGCACGGTACTTGTAATTGTTGTGATTCTTGCCCTACTAGGAAGAATATAGCAAGATCCCTAAGGCATTCGAATTTCTGTTCGAATTTCTGGCGCGAGGGGCCCGCGAGCGCGGTGCCCCCCGCATCGTAAGCCGCCGTTTCGCTGTCGCTGACCGGCACCGAAATTTGCATCGAGCCCATTTTTGTTAAGGCGCGGATTAGCCTTGATGGCATCGAGCGTGATTGGCCTTTTACCTTGACTGCGCGAATATCGACCGCTTGCATGGATGATCTCAAAGTCCTGAAACCTTCGGCTTGACCGATTGTCCTTGCGCCGGAGCGGCCTCCAATTGCGCGGGCGGCGACGGGATTTCGTTCGCAGCGTGATCGGCCGGGCGGGGTGCAAAACCCGCGGCGGCCGCATTGGCGGCGGCCAGTTCGGAACTCGTGAGCCTGGCGGCGACATCGTCGCGTTTCCGGGCAGCGTCGGCGTCGCCCGCCGCCGCGACAATCGCAAACCAGGTGTAGGATTTGACAAGGTCTTTCGGCAGCCCAAGGCCCCGCGCGAGTAGAACCGCCAAATTATATTGGCTGTCGCGAATGCCATATTCGGCCGCTCTGCCGAACCACAAAGCGGCGCTCGTATAATTAGGCTTTCCGCCTTCGGCGGCGAGCACGCCGAGATTATGCATGGCCCGGGTGTTACCCTTCTCGGCCGCCCGCTGGTACAAATCCTTGGCGCGCTGCATGTCCCTGCCGACGCCGACGCCTTTTTCGTAAAGCGAGCCGAGCCGGTACTCCGCCACCGCGAGACCTTGTTGCGCCGCCTTCTCATACCATTGCACCGCCAGTTCATAATTCGGCGGACCGGCGCCGCCTTCGGCGTAACGAACCGCCAGATCGAACTGCGCCGCCGCATCGCCGGCTTCGGCTTGGCCAACCAGATTTTCATTTGGCCCAACGGCCGTCGGAGCTGCCCGCGCGTTTAACGGGCCGGTGGCGGGTGCCGCTGGCGTGGCCGCTGGGGCGGCTGATGGAAGAGCCTTCGCGGGGACCGTGGCGGCAGGAGGGGGGAGCGGTATGCTCGCCATGTTGTTCGGCCGAATGGGACCGTCCACGATGGCGTCGCTGCCCGCGATGACTCGCACGGCGGGCGAAAGCTTGCCGAAAGCTGCGGCGCTGTCCGAAGGAGACACAGGTTCCGCCGGAGTGGCCAGCCGCGATGGATCGAGCAGGGCGGTCATGGTTCTCGCCGCGCCCGGTGCCGGAAGCTGGCCTCCCGCCGCATCGATTCGTCGCGCCTGGTTTGCCGGCAGTCGGCCCTTGGGCGGCATGCTTACGAAGGTCCGGCTTGCGACGCCCGGCGATTTCGCTTGCTCGGTCGCTTTTCCAGCATGCCTCAGAGAGGCGGGCACGAAATCACTCAAATTGTTAGGAGCGAGCGTTCTGGCCAGGGCGTAGGCGCCAATCGCGGCGAACAAAACGGCGGCACCCCAAACGAGCGGACGCTTGACCAGGCCGAATAGAAAGGCGCCGGCCTTGCCATCGTCTCCCGCCGGGGATTTAGACGTCACGCCATCCAGCTCCAATTGCGCGGTACGCGCCGCGCGGCGGGCGGCGGCGATGAAATCGGTGCGGCTCGCCCCTTCGTCGCCAACCTGGGAGGCCTTGGGCGACGCACCACGGGGCTCCCTAGGTTCGTCCCGGCCAGAAAAGCCAAGGCCGGGTTCAATCAGGAAACCAGCCCCGCCGGCCGTATCGCCGTGCGCGGCAGGTTGGAGCTTCCCGGCGCCTTGCACGCCATCCTCGGCAAGAGCCTCCCTGGCGAGCGAGTTCTCGTGTTGCGCGAGGTACTTAAGGATCGGCGCAAAAGGGTCTTCAGGGACAACCTCGGCGCCGCGACGGTCGGGTCGCATCCCGCCTGCGGCGGCCTCCGGGCGGCAGTAGCCGGCGACTTGCACCACGGATTCCTGGATCGCGGTCAAGGCGCGCTGCGCTTGCTGGGCGGTTTCCTCGTGAAGGGCGCGCAGACCGGCGATTCCGCGCATGACGCTTTGCGCATCCTCGACCGAACCGGGTCCGTTCGACAGTTTCAGCTCGGCCGCAGCGGACAAGCCGCTCATCAGCCGGCGCGTCTCCTCGAGCTGAACGGATAGGTCGCCGATAGAATTTTCGAGCGAAGTCAGCGAAACAAGGCCTTCGCCGACGCGATCGAGACGCTCGGCGAGCTTGGCGATCTCTCGTTCCAGAGCCGCGCCCGCGCACTGGCCTTGACCGCGATCGGGGGCCAGGTTCATCTTTTTGACGGCGTCATCGACCAGATCCCTTAGCGTGTTCCTCTCGTTCGCGCCTGCGGCCAGCCCTGCATCGAGCGGTGCTGCGAGTTGCCGGTGCGAGGTCTCGATCTGTCGCGTAAGCGCATCCTGGCGGGCTGGATCCTTGCTTGGCGCCGGAAACGTTTCCGGGACGGGATTTTCCGCGCCATGCCCATCGAACGAAGCCATACAAGCCTTTGCCGCATCGAGTTGCGTCAATGATCGCTGAAACTCCCGGGCGAGACGATCGAATTGTTCCAGCGAACTCGCGCATTCGCCCACTTCTCGCATGGGTTGGGCGCGCCCCGTCAAATCGCGAACCGGTGTTTCGAGCGCAACTCCCTGCCGCGCTTCCACGCCGAGCTCGCCCGCGTTGCCGTCGCGATCGACGCTCTCGCCCCCAAAATCGCGGTCAACGTCGTCGCAGGCAATCTCAAGCTTTCCGGCAAGCGCCGCAACGTCCTTTTCGGGTTCGCCCAAAATCGGCTCGGCAACCGAGGGGCTAGCGTGATTCGAAACCGTTTCACCCCCTACGGATAGAGTCTGGTTGGCGGCACCTTCTCCGCCGGTTGGCAGGGCGGTCTTTTGCCCTGGCGCTTCGACCGTGGCGGGCATGCGACGCCAAGCCCGGAGCTTGGCTTCAAGCCCGGCCAGCGCGACCCTGATCGAGTCGTTGTCATCGGGGCCGCAATTAAGCAGCTGCAGTTCCAATTCATCCAGTTTTTGAACCAGTTTCTCGCCGCTTTCGCGGTCCGTCTCGAACGTGGTCGAGCCCGGCGACAGCAGCTTTGCGATTCCCGCGACTAGCCCGGCGGCCTGTTCCAGGCTCTCGGCCGGGCGATCTCCTAGGCCTCCCTGCGAGGCATGGACCAGCGCTTCTGGATCGGGCGGGCTGGGCGAGCGATCATCGCCCTTGGAGCAAATTGCGGACACGGGCTGCCTTTCATCGTCAAATAACCACGTAGGATTCGCATTTTCGCGCCGCTGGCTTGCCCGGGGCGGACCATTGAAGCAAGCTTCGCCTGTGTCTGGATCCTTGCCGCGCAAGTCCGTGGTCTCTTCATGAATCTACCGGATCCCGCGGCTCCGGCATCGTGTCGCCTATTATGCGGCAAAACCCCGGCACCCGGCAAATCGCGCGGAAAAGCCTGGCGCCGCCAGGTTCGAGTGCAGCATGATCCAATCGCGACGCTGCATACGAGCCGCGATTCATTGCGACCTTCAAAGCTCTTGGTAAACAAAAAATTAATGTGTGGCGGGTCGAAACCCGGGCGCCCGGGAGGGATGCCTATTTTTGGGAATTATACGCTTGACTCCCACCTCCAACATTGTAGAAGATACCGTCTCCCCTTTGCCATCAGCATCGGAGAGCGAAATGAAACGCGACATGGATCTGATCCGTGACATTATCCTCGCGTTAGA
>Ga0185299_10004746_pt1 | contig 16082 bp, 15 predicted proteins | sample PaiPotPPA55metaG_FD_128002 | JGI IMG/M metagenome (GOLD analysis project Ga0185299, IMG submission 128002) | Iron sulfur acid spring bacterial and archeal communities from Banff, Canada, to study Microbial Dark Matter (Phase II) - Paint Pots PPA... ...
AGGCACCGACATCATCAATTGCGCCGGCATGATCGTCGCCCCGGGGCTGATCGACATGCGCGCCTTCGTCGGCGAGCCTGGCGCCAGCCATCGCGAGACCTTTGCGTCCGCGAGCCAGGCGGCGGCCACCGGCGGCATCACCACCATCATCTGCCAGCCCGATACTTCACCGGTCATCGACAATTCCGCGACGGTGGATTTCATCCTGCGGCGTGCCCGCGATACCGCGATCGTCAACATCCACCCGATGGCGGCGCTGACAAAAGGCCTCCGCGGCGAGGAGATGACCGAGATCGGGCTGTTGAAGGCAGCCGGCGCGGTGGCCTTCACCGACGCCGACAGAAGCGTCACCAACGCGCAGGTGATGCGCAGGGCCCTCACCTATGCCCGCGATTTCGACGCGCTGATCGTGCACCACACCGAAGACCCTAACCTGGTAGGCGAAGGCGTGATGAACGAGGGCGAATTCGCCACCCGACTGGGACTGCTCGGCATTCCCAACGCCGCCGAGGCCGTGATGCTGGAGCGCGACATGCGCCTCGTCGCGCTGACCGGCGGTCGCTATCATGCTGGATCGCTGAGCTGCATCGAATCGCTTGGGATCCTCAAGCGCGCCCGCGAAGCCGGCCTGGAGGTCTCGGCCTCGGTCTCGATCAACCATCTGACGCTGAACGAGAACGACATCGGCCCCTACCGGACCTTCCTGAAACTGTCGCCGCCGCTGCGCACCGAGGACGACCGTCTCGCGCTGGTGGCGGCCATAGCCTCCGGCCTGATCGACGTCATCATGTCCGACCACAATCCGCAGGACGTCGAGGTCAAGCGGCTGCCGTTCGCGGAAGCCGCCTCCGGCGCGATCGGGCTTGAGACCATGCTGCCGGCGGCGCTTCGGCTGATCCACAACAGCGAGACGGATTTCAAGACGCTGATCCGCGCGATGTCGACGCGCCCGGCCGAGCTGTTGGGCCTGCCCGGCGGATCGCTGCGGTCGGGCTCCCCGGCCGACGTGATCGTGATCGATACCGACACGCCCTGGATACTCGACCCTGCCGATCTCAAATCGCAATGCAAGAACACGCCGTTCGACGAAGCCCGGTTCTCGGGCCGCGTCGTGCGCACCATCATCGGCGGACGCACCGTCTATGAGCATGTCTAAAGCGTTTTCAGGCGAATGCCTGTCCCGGACGCGATCCGCGATGGACACCGCTTCGCGTCAGGAAAACGCAACTAAAAGAGACTCTGATGCGCGCCAAATTTACCGGCTAGGGGGGAGCGGAGATGTCAGCTAGTGCATTCCTGCCGGTGGCATTCGTTCTCGGCTATTTGCTCGGCTCCATTCCCTTCGGGTTGATCCTGACAAAATTGGCGGGAACGCAGGACCTGCGCTCGATCGGCTCGGGTAATATCGGCGCCACCAACGTGTTGCGCACCGGGCGCAAGGGTCTCGCCGCTGCGACCCTGCTTCTCGACGCGCTCAAGGGCACCACCGCCGTCGTGATCGCCGGTTATTTCGCCGGCCCCAACGCCGCGATGCTGGCCGCACTCGGCGCCTTTCTCGGTCACCTTTTCCCGGTGTGGCTGAAGTTCAGGGGTGGCAAGGGCGTCGCGGTCTATATCGGCGTGCTGCTCGGCCTGTTCTGGCCGGCCGCGGTAGTTTTTTGCCTGGTGTGGCTCGCCACCGCCGTGACCTCGCGCTACTCCTCGCTCTCGGCACTGGTGGCGAGTTTCGTCACGCCGATTTTCCTGTGGTGGTTCGGCCACCCGGCGCTTGCTTCGCTGTTCGCCCTGCTGACGCTGTTGTTGTTCTACATGCACCGCGAAAACATCAGGCGGCTGCAGGCGGGCACCGAGGGGCGGATCGGGCAGAAGTAAGGGCGACGGCCCAACCATCGTCATGGCCGGCCTTTGCCGGGCATGATGTCGAGGCTCGCAAGTTTAACCCCCTTCCCCACACTCTCCAGTTGATCCATTCTGCCCGCGGGGGCCAGCGTGGACATCAAGACCTCAAATACGACCAACCTGACCGACGCGCAGCGGATCGACTGGCTGCGGTTGATCCGTTCCGACAATGTCGGACCGCGCGGTATTATGGCGCAAACGCCACAAGAAATCTGACCGGCCGTCGCCACCTCTCCGTCAACAACGGAGACGATCATGCCAAGGGCAGAGATACTATCGAAACAGGCCGTCCATACGCTTACCCAGCTTCACGCTGAATTGGCCGGGAAGATCGAAACCAACCGCAAGAGCGGCGACAAGCTCCGGTCTCAAATGGTCCAGGTTGAAGCCGTCATGAAGATGCTGGACCCGGACTTCAATGCCCGGGCGATATCGGCCAAGCGCCGCAATGTCGGCAATCCATGGTTCAGGCGCGGAACGATGTTCAGGAGCGCCGTAGACGTGCTACGGCGGGCGGGTACGCCCATGACGGCCCGGGAGATCACGGACGCCCTGATAGCCGGAAAGGCCCCTCAGGCGACTCGTAAGCAGGCCATCGTTTTGCAGGCGGCTATCCTTGCCGCGCTGCGGAAGCGCAACGGCGGACCGGTGGTTGGCGAGGGAGCGCCCGCGCGGTGGCGACTGGCCGCCAACTAAGACGGCCTTTCATTCTAAATGCGCCTTCTTTTTCTGCGGTCTCTCCGCCGCGATCTTCTGGCCGTTAGCTGCGCTTTCCAGACCCGGTCGCGCAATCGGTCCAATTCGCGTAGCTGGCCAACAAGGTTAGCGATGGCTGCAATGCGCCGCTGAAGAGAACTCATATGAGGCCCCCCCTAACCTAAAATGGACTCTACAATTATAGGCACAACCCCGCTCGGGATCGATTAATCCGAACGGGGTAATCCAGAAGGCCGTGCCAAAGGTAAACAGCCAAGTGCTATCGTAGCCCCATTGTGCGTGTTGCGTTTGGCACAAAAAGCCTCCAACGGTCTCAGCACAGGGGGCGTGCTGGGGCCGTTTCTTTGAATGGCGTGCAGCGCACCAATGAGGGCAGCCCGGCCCGGTGGAAGTTGGCAAATTAGGGCAATCTGCTCAATTGCAGGGCTCTGGAACCCTGCTATCATCGGTTGCGTGAGTCCCACCTTAAAGCTTTTATTTCACTTTGTGTTCCATATATTGGTCGGGACTATCCTCTTTGGGGTGGTTGCCGGGGCCGCGATCGGACTATGGTTCGTGACCGACTTGATGCAGGTCTATGGCGTCCCTTACGAGATATGGATTGTCTGTTACTTCGTTACAGAACTATTGTTTTGGCTAGACGTTCTGTGCTTGGTGTTCTTTGTAGTTGTTGAGGTATGGAAGCTGCTCAGAGAGATTTGGCAAAGCCTTAAATCAGCGGGAGTCCAAAATGCAGGATAAAAAGGAAATTGCTTCGCGGCTGGCCGCCGAGGCGGCTGATTCTGCGCACCTGTTCTTTTCTCCCGTCCGCGCCATCGTGAGCGAGTTTGCGAAGGCTGTTGGCTATTCGGTTGAACAGCAAAAGACCCCACCCTCGGAGCCAAAAAAGACTGAGCGGGCTGCTTAAGAAGCCCTCGCGCTCCGCTCACGCCTGTACGTGGCGCTGCCAGTAGCCGGTGAAGTCTACGGACTTCCCGCGCTTCATTGCAAGCGCGGCAATCCGGTTCACCTGATCCCCGTTTGAGATGCGGCGGTTATCTTCTCGCCACGATGACTCTTGCGCGTAGCGGAGGAGATACGCGCCAGCGATGTGGTGGTGGACGCCGATCTCGGCACGCCTGAGCCGGGAGAAGTATTCCTCAGCCATGTTAGTGCAAGCGCCATCGAGGCTGTATGCCTCCTGATGATTGATTCTCTTGACCTCGAAACGCTCATGGAGATTATCCCAAGACGCCGCTTCGTCGGCGTGAACCGTGGTGCCTTTTGCAATGCGGGCACGGATGAATGAGGCGGCTTGGCTTTCGCTATTGAATACTGCCGGGACGGAATTGCCGCCACGTTCCCGGACTATCACAACAACCTTGCGCTTGCCGTTTTGGTTCCGGGCGAAACGACGATCGCGGCGGTATTCTTTCTGATTAGCCGGTTTGACGTAGCCGCCGAAATAGCCGCCATCCACCTCCGCAATCTTGCCTTCCCCGCCGACTACGCGGCCCTTCATTTCCTCAGCCATCGCTTCGCGGAGCTTGTGCAGGAGGACGAATGCGGACTTGTAGGACAGGCCCAGGTCGCGGCTGAGAGCCAATGCGCTCTTGCCCTTCACTTCGTTGCAGAACACGGCAATGGCCGCCAGATAGCCTCTGAGGGGCAGCTTGTGGCTGGCGAACAGCGTTCCAGATGTGATCGTGAAATCCTTTTTGCAGCCCTTGCAGCGGAAGCGCAGCGCGCCATTTGGACGGCGGGCTTCGTAGGCCTCTACCGACCCGCAGGACGGGCAAACCGGGGTGCCGTTGGTATCGGCCCAGCGGATCATTTTGAAGGCCGTCTCAGCTTCCCCGTCAGTCATGCGGAAGACCTGAGCGAGGCTCAGGGTCTTTGCCGCTTTGCTGAGGAGGAAGTGTTGGGCCACGTTGCTACCTAACGAATACGATAGCTAACGAATATGATAGGTTTGACAGTCTGTCAACAACAATCTATCATATTTGTTAGGTCACGAATTCGTTAGGAGACGCCATGGGACTTGCAAAGACTGAGGAAGAATGGGGCCTGAGGGCCAGCGCCTTCCTCAAGGCCAAGATGAAAGAAGCCGATATCACCTATGCCGAACTTGCCAAACGGCTGAAAAAGCACGGGCTCAAAGAGACTGAGGCCGGAATCACAATGAAGCTGAAACGGGGGACGTTTGCAGCGACGTTCTTTCTGGCGTGTCTTGCGGCTATGGAATTGGAGGGGGTAGTATTGGAGGAGATTTAGTTCGGGATTTCCTCAAGGCTGAAATTCAAAAAGGCCTCCGCGACTGGCATTTCCGCGTCCGTGACCTTTGCATTAGTCGCGGTCACGCGCACGCGGTAGTCGCGCCGCTTTTTCCCTTCGGCAGTTTCCCAATTGAATGTGACGCGGGCGATAAATGGGTCGGTGGACTCGCCTACCTTGGGAGGCATCTTGTCGATAAAATATAGCACCGCGAGCGCCGATAGTTGAGGTGGAAAGTAAACCTCAGCCTCTTTTGCAACAACAGCAATGGTCTGTTTTGGGCTATCGTCCAGATAGTAACCGGCAGGCATCGCCATTGATCCCGACGCGGCCATAACTATTAATTGGGTTTCTGTTACATGAAATTGATATTTTGAGAGCCTTGGCGACTTCGTAAGCTGTTCAACAGTTGAGGCAATCTCAGATTTCCAGACAACTCCGACGTTGTAAGCAACAGTGTTGGTTTTGTTGCGAAGTATAAAAGTTGGATTGTTGGTAAAATCGGGATTTCGTTCTGTATCAAGACGAAGATCAAACTTCGGTTGCGTCGCCGGGTCCCATTTGAATTTGTAGCGACCATCCGGGATTTGGAGGAAAAAGTCGGGGTTGCCTACCGTATTTGGCGTTTCGCTGGTTTTTGCCTCCGCGTTCCTATTCATGCCGATACCAGCCGTACCGCTGCGAACTTGCAGGGCAAGCCAGATCAATCCTCCACCACAGAGGATTGCGAACAAAAATATGCCAGTTGCCATCGAAATGATGGGCCACATCAGATTGCCTAATCTCTCTCTTAAAATCACCAGCGGCCGGCGGTGCGGCTCCAGCGCAAAGTGCAGCGCTGCCCCAAGGAATCTCACTACCAATATGACAATCCACATGACGGCGAAACAATAAAAGCCGCCCACGAATAGCCCCGGGACGCCATCCGGTAAGGGAATTTTCCAGCCGGTTAGCATGTTGAGCCCGTATAGAAGGGCCGCTCCGACCAACGTTGATAGTGTGTTGGCTCGGCTAACGGAGCCGGTCCCCGCATACTTGAGACATGCAAAAAGATATCGGCTCTTGCTATGCATGGAATTAGTCCCCCCAGGCACCGTATCCCAAGAGCGACCGATTCAGAATGTCTGGAATCCGCCTGTCCCGGGGTCACTTTCCGCCCCCGGTGGCGTTTGCGCCATAATACCGGGACCGCGCACCTTCCGTTCCCTTGTCAATCATTTCGGCAGCGCGCGCGCCGCGCTGGAGCGCTTGCCGGAACTGGCGCGGCGCGGCGGCGCTTCGCGTCCGGGACGAATTTGCAGCGAGGAGGATGCGGCGGCCGAATTCTCCATGAGCAAACAACTCGGCATCCATCTGGTCGCGCCGGGCGAAGACGGCTATCCGCCGCGGCTGGCCGTGCTTGACGACGCGCCTCCCCTGCTCGGCGTGCGTGGCCTGCGCGATGTGCTGATGCGGCCTGTTATTGCCATCGTCGGCTCACGCAACGCCTCCGGCGCCGGGCAGAAATTTGCCGGCGCCCTGGCGCGCAATCTCGGTGAAGCCGGTTTTGTCATTGCCTCGGGCCTGGCCCGCGGCATCGATCAGGCGGCGCACCGCGCCAGCATTGCGAGTGGCAGCGTGGCGGTGCTGGCCGGTGGTCATGATCGCATCTATCCGCCCGAGCACGAAGATTTGCTGGCGGCCATCATCGCCACCGGCGGCGCAATTTCCGAAATGCCGCTCGGGCATGTCCCGCGCGCCCGCGACTTTCCGCGGCGCAACCGGCTGATCTCGGGCGCGGCCCTCGGCGTCGTCGTGGTGGAGGCGGCGCTGCGTTCGGGATCGCTGATCACGGCGCGGATTGCCGCCGAACAGGGCCGCGAGGTGTTCGCGGTGCCGGGCTCGCCGCTCGATCCGCGCGCCGCCGGCACCAACGACCTGATCAAGCAGGGCGCGACCCTGATCACGGAGGCATCCGACGTCATCCAGGCCGTCGAGCCGATCATGGGCCGGCCGATCGAGCTGCGCGAGCCCGACGACGATGAGCCGCTGGCTCCTGAACCCGGGGCGAACGATCGCACGCGCATTGTCAATCTGCTCGGGCCAACTCCGATCCTGCTCGACGATCTGATCCGGATGGCCGGAACCTCGCCGGCGATCGTGCGTACCGTGCTGCTCGAACTCGAACTTGCAGGCCGACTGGAGCGCCACGGCGGCGGGCTGGTGTCGCTGCTCTAATCAGTCGCGTTTTCTTTACGCGAACCGGTACCCACCCCGGATCGAGTCCGGGGCAGGCTTTCGTTCGAAAACGCTTTGCCTGCGCCGACGGATCAGCCCGCATCATTGCGCCGGTCGAACCGGGCCCGCGCGTCCTGGATCTCGGTCTGATGCTCCGTCGCCCACATGCCCAGCGCTTCCACCGGCTGCCACAGCCCGCGTCCGAGATCGGTCAGTTCGTAGTCGACCCGCGGCGGAATGGTCGGGAATACGGTGCGCGTGACCAGGCCGTCGCGCTCAAGTCCGCGCAGCGTCAGGGTCAACATTCGCTGCGAGATGCCGCCGACCATGCGCTTGATCTCGTTAAAACGCCGCGGGCCGTTGCCGAGCAGCATGATCACGAACACGCTCCATTTGTCGCCGACCCGCGCCAGGATTGACGCCACCCCCCGGCAATCGCTGTCGAGGTGTGCGTTGGGCGGCAGGACAGGCACTTTCTTGTGCTCGGGTTCCACTGGTGTGCTCGGGTTTCAAAAATGTGCGTTCTTGCGCGTTTTGCTGACAGTCACTCATATAGTCTCAGTTACAAACATATACCAAGGGTGACTATCATGAAACTGCTTCACATCGATTCCAGCGTGCTCGGCCCCCATTCCGTCAGCCGCCAAGTTTCCGCCGCCATCGTGGACCGGCTGCGCAAAGCCACGCCCCACCTCGAGACCGTCTATCGCGACCTGAGTTCGACGCCGCTGGCGCATCTGTCCGGCTCGCATCTTGCCGCCGCGCAAGGAGCCGTGCCCGAAGCCGCGCTCCAGCCGGACCTCGCCGCCGGTCAGGCCGTGCTGGATGAATTTCTTGCCGCCGACATCGTGGTGCTCGGCGCGCCCATGTATAATTTCACCCTTCCAAGCCAGCTCAAGGCCTGGATCGACCGCATCGTGGTGGCGGGCAAGACCTTCAAATACGGCGCGCAAGGCGTGGAAGGATTGGCCGGCAACAAGCGAGTCATCATTGCGGTCTCGCGCGGCGGTTTCTACGGCGCCGGAACGCCGGCGGCCGTCGGCGAGCATCTCGAGACCTATTTGCGCTGGGTGTTCGGCTTCATCGGCGTCACCAATCCGGAATTCATCTCGGCGGACGGGATCCAGATGGGACCGGAACATCGCGAAAAAGCGCTGGCAGGCGCCTTGCAGGCCGCGACCAATCTCCACGCGGCGTAAAACAGATCGACGAAGCCTGCCGTCGTCTGGAGCGGCGGCAGGCTGGTGTCGCTGATGTGAGGGCGCTGAAAAGGATTAGTACCAGACGCCTTGCACGCCCGTGAGGATCGCGATCAGGAATACCGAGAGGCCAATTCCGCCGAACAACAGGATTGGATCAAGCGGGCTGACATCGGATTTTTCCGATGTCGCTCCAAATGCTGGCATCGGTATAAAGATCTGCGCGGCTCTCGGCATAACGGGCTCTCCAGACCGTGAGTGGTCAAAATCCCTTTCCATGGAGATGTCGAGCTTGCTGCCACGAAGGTTCAACGCCTTGGCAAAGTTCCGTCAAATACGTCTGGAGCGCTACCGAGCCGATCAGCACAACTGTGATGCGATCTTTCATCAAATTGTGCCGGTCGGACTCACATAATTTTCTGAGAACGTCTGTCTATCCGCGATAGATCGGCGCACCTGCCGGCGAACCTGTCGCACCCCCATCGACGAAGATTTCCGTGCCCTGAATGTTCGACGCGTCGTCGGAGGCTAGAAACAGCACCGTTCTCGCGACCTCTTCCGGTTTGCCGAAGCGTCCGAGCGGAATGGTTTTCGAGATGCGATTTTCCAAAGCCACGATCGCATCCGGCGTGGGCGCGGAGCGATTCCAGATCGGCGTGCTGGTACCTCCGGGCGACACCACATTGACCCGGATGCCGCGCGGCGACAGTTCCGACGCCATGACGCGCGCCATCGCGCGAACGCCGGCCTTGCTGGCGGCGTAGGCGGCGTAGCCGGGGTTGCCGAGTACGGAGATCACTGAACCGTTCAATATGATCGAGGCGCCGTCATTGAGATGCGGCGCGGCCGCCTGCACAGTGAAGAACACCGACGTGATATTCGTCCTGATGACGGATTCAAATTCGGCGAGCGTGGTGGTGCCGATCGGCGTATTGCCGGCGATGCCGGCATTGGCGAACACAATGTCGAGCTTGCCGAATTTTTCGGCCGCCTGCGCGACGGCTTTTTCGGTCGCCGCGACATCGGTTGCGTCGGCCACGATAGCAAGCGCGTTCGGTCCCAATTCCCTGGCGGCGGCCTCCAGCGTCGCCTGGTTCCGGCCGGTGATGGCGACCCGGGCGCCCTCCGCCACGAACAGCCGCGCGGTCGCAAGACCGATGCCGCTATTGCCGCCTGTAATCAACGCCGTCTTGTTCGCGATCCGCATCGTGATCTCCTGTCGATCTGGTTTGAATGACCTAGTTGCATTATTAAACTGCGTTGCCATCTAGAGCGTCTGGTTTCATAATGCAACTACACAACGCCGTGATAAGAGCGGCAACGCTCCAGGGAGCACCGGAGCTCCGGAGCAAGGATGGCCATGGTGAAACGAACAAGCTTTGAATATGCCGAATGCCCGGTCGCGCGATCACTTGATTCATTGGGCGATTGGTGGTCGCTGCTGATCATCCGCGATGCCTTCCTGGGGCTGCGCCGCTTCAGCGAATTTCAGAAGAACCTCGGAATGGCGAAGAATATCCTGACGGTGCGGCTGCGCGCGTTGGTGGACCACGGCATCCTGAAAACGGCACCCGCCTCCGATGGCAGCGCCTACTTGGAATATCTGCTGACCCCGAAGGGACGCGGCGTTTTTCCGGTGCTGGTCGCGCTGCGGCAATGGAGCGAAGAGTTTGACGACCGGCCCGAGGAGATCGCGACATTGCTGGTCGATCGCGAAAAAGGCCGACCGGTGCGAAAGCTCGAACTGCGCGCCCATGATGGCCGGCTGTTGAGCGATGAAAATACCGAATTGCGATCTAATCCCAGCCTGAAGCGCCGCCGACGCGCTTTGGCCTGAGCAACACCGCCCCGCGTGCTACGACAAAATATCCAATACCGTGTATTTTTGGAAGATACTCTTTCAAAGAGTGCAACTCTGGAGCGTATTTTGCAACTTTTTAGATAGGGACGGGGTGCCGTCAATCGTGCTTTCAACATCTGTCGATTTGACAGGGACCTCCTCTGCACCCATGTTCGGATCGAAACGGCCGACGCGAATCTCGCGGAACCGGCCTTTATTTTTCCCGTAAGCCATTGGAATGACATGAATATCGTCATTGTCGAGTCGCCAGCGAAAGCCAAGACGATCAACAAATATTTGGGGGCCTCCTACGAGGTTCTGGCCTCGTTCGGCCATGTCCGCGACCTCCCGGCCAAGAACGGATCGGTCGATCCGGACGCCAACTTCCAGATGATCTGGGAGGTCGACCCCAAGGCGGCCGGCCGGCTCAATGACATCGCCAAGGCGCTCAAGGGTGCCGACAAGCTGATCCTCGCAACCGACCCCGATCGCGAGGGCGAAGCGATCTCCTGGCACGTGCTCGAGGTGCTGAAAGAAAAGCGCGCCCTCAAGGACCACAAGATCGAACGCGTGGTGTTCAACGCCATCACCAAGCAGGCGGTGACCGACGCCATGAAGAACCCGCGCCAGATCGATGGCGCGCTGGTCGATGCCTATATGGCGCGGCGGGCACTGGATTATCTGGTCGGTTTTACCCTCTCGCCGGTCTTGTGGCGCAAATTGCCCGGCGCGCGTTCGGCGGGCCGGGTGCAATCGGTGGCGCTGCGGCTGGTCTGCGACCGCGAACTCGAGATCGAGAAATTCATCCCGCGCGAATACTGGTCGCTGGTCGCGACCCTGACGACGCCTCGCGGCGAGGCGTTCGAGGCGCGGTTGATCGGCGCCGACGGCAAGAAGATCCAGCGGCTTGATATCGGCACCGGCGCTGAAGCGGAAGATTTCAAGAAGGCGATCGAGGCCGCCAACTTCACCGTCTCCACCGTCGAGGCCAAACCGGCGCGGCGCAATCCGCAGGCCCCCTTCACCACCTCGACCTTGCAGCAGGAAGCCAGCCGCAAGCTCGGCTTCGCGCCGGCGCATACCATGCGGATCGCGCAGCGGCTCTATGAAGGCATCGATATCGGCGGCGAGACCACCGGTCTCATTACCTATATGCGAACCGACGGCGTGCAGATCGACGGTTCGGCGATCACGCAGGCGCGCAAGGTGATCGGCGAAGATTACGGCAACGCCTATGTGCCGGATGCGCCGCGCCAGTACCAGACCAAGGCCAAGAACGCCCAGGAAGCCCACGAAGCCATCCGCCCCACCGATCTGTCGCGGCGGCCGGCCGAGATGCGCCGCCGCCTCGATACCGATCAGGCGAAGCTTTATGAATTGATCTGGATCCGCACCATCGCGAGCCAGATGGAATCGGCCGAACTGGAACGCACCACCGTCGATATCGCGGCGAAGGCAGGCTCCCGTCTGCTGGATCTGCGCGCCACCGGCCAGGTGATCAAATTCGACGGCTTCCTCGCGCTCTACCAGGAAGGCCGCGACGACGACGCCGACGATGAGGATAGTCGGCGCCTCCCCGCCATGAGCGAGGGCGAGGCGCTGAAGCGGCAGGATCTTTCGGTCACCCAGCATTTCACCGAACCGCCGCCGCGATTTTCCGAAGCTTCTCTGGTCAAGCGCATGGAGGAACTCGGCATCGGCCGTCCCTCCACCTACGCCTCGATCCTGCAGGTCCTGAAGGATCGCGGCTATGTCAGGCTCGAGAAGAAGCGCCTGCATGGCGAGGACAAGGGCCGCGTCGTGGTCGCGTTCCTGGAAAACTTCTTCGCGCGCTACGTCGAATACGATTTCACCGCAGCATTGGAAGAACAGCTCGATCGCATCTCCAACGACGAGATTTCCTGGCAGCAGGTGCTGAAGGATTTCTGGGGCGACTTCATCGGCGCAGTCAACGAGATCAAGGATCTCAGGGTGACCCAGGTGCTGGATGCGCTCGACGACATGCTGGGGCCGCACATCTATGCGCCGCGCGCCGATGGCGGCGATCCCCGGCAATGCCCGACCTGCGGCACCGGCAAACTTAACCTCAAGGCCGGAAAATTCGGCGCCTTCGTCGGCTGCACCAACTATCCGGAATGCCGTTACACCCGTCCGCTGGCGGCCGACAGCGAGGCCAGCGCCGATCGTATTCTGGGCAAGGATCCCGAGACCGATCGCGACGTCATCGTCAAGGCCGGACGGTTCGGACCCTACATCCAGCTCGGCGAGCCAAAGGATTATGCCGAAGGCGAGAAGCCGAAACGCGCCGGCATTCCCAAGAACATTTCGCCTTCCGATATCGAACTCGATCTGGCGCTAAAGCTGCTGTCGCTGCCGCGCGAAATCGGCAAGCATCCCGAAACCGGCGAGCCGATCACCGCAGGGCTCGGCCGCTTCGGCCCCTTCGTGCGTCATGAGAAAACCTATGCCAGCCTCGAGGCCGGCGATGAGGTCTTTGACATCGGCCTCAATCGCGCCGTGACGCTGATCGCCGAGAAGATCGCCAAAGGCCCCAGCGGCCGCCGTTTCGGCGCCGATCCCGGCAAGCCGTTGGGCGACCATCCGACCCTTGGTGCGGTTGCGGTAAAAAGCGGACGCTATGGCGCCTATGTCACGGCCGATGGCGTCAACGCCACGATCCCGAGCGACAAGACCCAGGACACCATCACGCTCGCAGAAGCGATCGCGCTGATCGACGAACGCGTGGCGAAGGGTGGTGGCAAGCCCCGGCGCGGAGCCAAGAAAGCGAAAGTGGCAAAGCCCGCCAAGGCGGAGGCGGATGCGAAGGCAACCAAGCCTGTAACCAAGCCTGTCAAGAAAGTGGCCGCGAAGAAATCAGCGACAAAGCCGAAGTCGGAAGCCGTCAGCAAGGCGCGTGCGCCGGTGACGGCCAAAACTTCAGCTTCGAAAGCCGCAAAACCCGCCGCCAAGAAGAGTGCCGGCAAGGCAAGCGGATAGAGTGGCAAAGCAGCGCGATAAGGGTTTTCCAGAGCGGGACGCCATCGTCGCCTTCATCCGCGCGCAGCCGGCAGAAGTCGGAACCCGCGAGATCGCGCGGCAATTCGGTCTCAAAAACGCCGACCGCGCCGCGTTGAAGCAGATTCTGCGCGAACTCGCCGACGAAGGCACCATCCAAAAGCGCGGCAAGACGATCCGCGAGCCCACTGCCCTGCCGGCGACCGTGATGGCCGACATCACCGGCCGCGACAGCGACGGGGAACTGATCGCAACGCCAGCCGAATGGGACGAGGTGGAAAGCGGCGAACCGCCGAAAATCCGCATTCATGTTCCACGGCGGGCGCCGCCGGGCACGGCAGCAGGTGCCGGCGACCGTGCGCTGCTGCGCGTGGAGAAGCTCGAAGAGCGCGACCGCGAAGGTACGATCTATCGCGGACGGATCATCAAGGTCGTCGATCATGCCAAGACCCGCGTGCTCGGGATCTTCCGCGCCCTTCCCGGCGGCGGCGGACGCCTGATCCCGGTCGACAAGAAGCAGGCCGGCCGTGAATTGAACATCGCCGGGGCCGATACCGGCGGCGCCGAGGATGGCGACCTCGTCAGCGTCGATCTCGTGCGTACGCGCGGCTACGGCCTTGCCTCCGGCAAGGTCAAGGAGCGGCTGGGATCGCTGGCTTCCGAGAAGGCGGTCAGCCTGATCGCCATTCATGCCCACGAAATCCCGCAGGCGTTTGCTCCGGCCGCCTTGCGCGAAGCTGAAGAAGCAAAGCCCGCAATGCTGAAGGGCCGCGAGGACTGGCGCGACCTTCCGCTGGTCACCATCGATCCGCCCGACGCCAAGGATCACGACGACGCGGTTCACGCCGAGCCTGATCCCGATCCGAACAACAAAGGCGGCTACATCGTCAATGTCGCGATCGCCGACGTCGCATTCTATGTGCGGCCGGGGTCGGCGCTCGATCGCGACGCGCTGACGCGCGGCAATTCGGTGTATTTCCCCGACCGCGTGGTGCCGATGCTGCCGGAGCGCATCTCGAATGATCTTTGCTCGCTGGTGCCGGGCGAACCGCGCGGCGCGCTGGCGGTGCGGATGGTGATCGGCAACGACGGCCGCAAGCGCTCGCACAGTTTTCACCGCATCCTGATGCGCTCGGCGGCGAAACTGAATTACGCCCAGGCGCAGGCGGCGATCGATGGACGACCGGATGATACGACAGGCCCCCTGCTCGATCCGATCCTGAAGCCGCTCTACGACGCCTACGCGGTGGTGAAGCGCGCGCGCGACGAGCGCGATCCGCTCGATCTGGACATTCCCGAGCGCAAGATCCTGCTGAAATCCGACGGTACGGTGGATCGCGTCATCGTCCCCGAGCGGCTCGACGCGCATAGGCTGATCGAAGAATTGATGATCCTGGCCAACGTCGCCGCGGCCGAAATGCTTGAAAAGAAGTCGCTGCCGCTTATTTACCGGGTGCACGATGAACCAACGCTGGAGAAGGTTCATAATCTTCAGGAGTTTCTGAAAACCCTCGATCTGCCGCTTGCCAAAAGCGGCGCGTTGCGGCCAGCTTTGTTCAATCGCGTGCTGGCGCAGGTCAGGGGACATGATTCCGAACCGCTGGTGAATGAAGTGGTGTTGCGCTCCCAGGCCCAGGCCGAATATTCAGCCGAGAACTACGGCCATTTCGGCCTCAACCTGCGGCGATATGCGCATTTCACTTCGCCGATCAGGCGGTACGCGGACCTGATCGTGCACCGCGCGCTGATCCGTGGCCTCGGCCTTGGCGAAGGCGCGCTACCCGAAACCGAGACGGTGGAAACGCTGACCGAGGTTGCCGCGCAGATTTCCGTCACCGAGCGCCGCGCCATGAAGGCGGAGCGCGAAACCGCCGACCGCCTGATCGCGCATTTTCTCGCTGACCGGATCGGCGCCACCTTTCAGGGCCGCATCTCCGGCGTCACCCGCGCCGGGCTTTTCGTCAAGCTCAGCGATACCGGCGCCGACGGGCTGATCCCGATCCGCACGCTGGGGACCGAATACTTCAACTATGACGAAACGCGCCATGCGCTGGTCGGCTCGCGCAGCGGTGCCATGCACCGGTTGGGGGACGTCGTCGACGTTCGTCTGGTAGAAGCAGCCCCGGTCGCGGGCGCGTTGCGGTTTGAGCTGTTGTCGGAAGGCCACGCGCCTTCCCGCGGGCGCAAGCGGCCGGATGCTTCCAGGCCGCAGGCCAAAGCCCATCCGGGACGCAGCCCGCGCAAGAAGGATCGCAAACCGGATAAAGCCAGATCCGGCAAATCGAAGAAAGGCAAGTCATGGAAACCGTAAGCGCACACCAAATCGTCTGGAGCCGCGATACCGCGGCGACCGAGAAGCGCGACGTCTGGACCGCCCTGAAGCGCGGCTTTCGCGGCCGCTGCCCGCGCTGCGGCGAAGGCAAACTGTTTCGTGCCTTCCTGAAAGTCGATGATCACTGTTCGGTCTGCAAACTCGATTTCACGCCGCATCGCGCCGACGATCTGCCGGCCTATCTGGTCATCGTCATCGTCGGCCACATCGTGGTGCCGCTGGCGTTGTTCATCGAGACCAACTATTCGCCTCCGGTGGGGCTTCAACTGGCGATCTATTTGCCGCTGACATTGGTTGCCTCATTGGCGCTGCTGCAGCCGGTGAAGGGGGCCGTGGTCGGGGTGCAATGGGCGCTGCGGATGCACGGATTTGACGAACAGAACCCGGAGCCATAGAGCAAGCGATCCCACCATCAAGAAACCTGAACGGGCGGCGGCGCGCGATGAGCGAAACCGGGAATACACAAAAGGAAGCCGACCATCACCCCTATCGCCGCCCGGTCGACGCCGCCACGCTGATCCTGGTCGATCGTACCCCTGCGACGCCAAAAGTCCTGGTCGGCAAACGCCATGACAAGGTGGTGTTCATGCCCGGCAAATTCGTGTTTCCC
>Ga0185299_10004747_pt1 | contig 16080 bp, 15 predicted proteins | sample PaiPotPPA55metaG_FD_128002 | JGI IMG/M metagenome (GOLD analysis project Ga0185299, IMG submission 128002) | Iron sulfur acid spring bacterial and archeal communities from Banff, Canada, to study Microbial Dark Matter (Phase II) - Paint Pots PPA... ...
GTTCGGATGCATGAGCCAGAGGATCGCCGTCGCGACGAGAAAGACGCTGAGCGCGAGGTTTGGTGTCTGAGCAACGGTGATCGCTCCCGTCTCGCGGTTGCGGAAACACCACAGTAGAAGTCTTCGCCCCACCGCGCCTGCCCGATTCAATTCGTATCTTTCTGAGTTCACGCCACGCCTCTGTTGCAAAATTGGTAGCGTCGCGCAACGAAATCAAATCTCGGCCTCTTCAAGCTGCGACGGCAAACAGCGAAGCGATGACGCTGCGCTGGGCTCCCATGTCGTCGGCGGGGTCGCCCACATCGCAAGCATAGGCGCGCGCCACGGGGAACTCGTTCGTCAGCTTGCGCGTGAGGCCAGTCGTGCGGGCCAGCAACGCGACCGCATATCCCTCCGCGGCGAACCGGCGGGCGAACGCGGCGCCATTGTCGAGATCGACGCCGGTGACGAGCATAATGGTGTTTGGGTAAGCTGGGCAGACATCGTGAACCTTCGTCCAAGTTTGAGGAACCGCGCGTGGCGTGCGTAAGCGGGACCGCAGGTCAATGTCCGCGTAAATGATTGAAATGCAAGCGAAATGCTAGCGGGGTCCCGGTACCCTGCTGATTCGTAATCGTCGTTCACGATTTCGTTCGGGCGCCACCCCTTCCGTCAGACTCCAGTTGACTTTCTTGGCAAATTGAGAACAAATATAGAACATACCGTCATCCGAGCGAGTTGCAAGGGACATGATGACGTCCGCCGGCCTTCCTATTGTCGAGGAGCTTCGCGAGCGCATCCAGCGCCTCGCGGGCGCGACCGCACGCCGGCGAGTGGTGCTGCCCTTCGGCATCAAGGAGATCGACCGGCATCTGCCGGGAGGCGGACTGGCGCTCGGCGCTCTGCATGAGGTGGCCGGCGGCGGCCATGGCGCGAACGACGGCGCGGCTGCGGCGCTCTTTGCGGCGGGAATCGCGGCGCGCGCGCGGGGAAAGGTCTTATGGTGCATCACGCGCCCGGACCTCTTCGCTCCGGCCCTCGCGCAAGCCGGGCTCATGCCCGATCGCGTGATCTATGTCGAGGCGGGCGATGAGACGTCGCTCCTCGTCTGTTTCGAGGAAGGCTTGCAGCACGGCGGCCTCGGCGCTGCCGTCGCCGAGGTCGCGTGGCTCTCCATGACCGCCTCCCGCCGTCTTCAGCTTGCCGCCGAAAGCTCCGGCGCCATCGGCATCGCCATCCGCCGCTGGCGCCGCCAGACCGAGGCCGCCGATTTCGGCCAGCCGACGGCGTCCATCACCCGCTGGCGGGTCAGCGCGCTCCCGGCAACCCCGTTGCCTGTTCCCGGCGTCGGACGCGCCCGATGGCAGCTCGAACTGATCCGGTGCCGCGCCGGGGAAAGCGCCGATTTCGAAGTGGAGGCCTGCGATGCCAAGGGTCGTCTCGCTCTTCCTTCCGGCCTGGCCCACGGATCGGCTCAGAAGGAAATTGGGCGCCGCCGCGCCGCCGGCTGAGGCGCCGCTCGTCCTGATCGGCCGCGAGGGGAGACGCCGGGTGGTCCTGGCCCAGGACGCGGCCGCGCGGCGGGCAGGCTTGCGCGTTGGCATGCCGGCGGCCAAGGCGCAGGCTCTCGTGCCGGGCTTGATCGTCAAGGACGCGGAGCCTGCGGCCGACGCGGGAGCCCTCGACCGGCTCGCGCTTTGGGCACTCCAGCGTTATGCGCCGATCGCCGCGGCCGATGCCCCGGACGGACTGGTGATCGACAGCACGGGCGCGGCCCATCTCCATGACGGTGAAGATGCCATGGTGAGGGGGATGGTCGACCAGCTTGCCGCATCGGGCGTCGCCGCACGGGCGGCGCTCGCCGACAGCTGGGGCGCCGCCCATGCCCTTGCCCGCTATGTCGCCCGCCCCGCCATCGTTGTCCCACCGGGAGAAAGTTCGACGGCCATCCTCGATCTGCCGATCGCTGCGCTGCGCCTGCCCAAAACTATGGCGGAGGACTTGTCCGTCCTCGGCTTCGCGCGCATCGGCGAGCTGGCGGCAAAACCCCGCGCGCCACTCGCCTTGCGCTTCGGCCCCGAGCTCGGCCGCCGCCTCGATCAGGCCTTTGGCCGCCTCGGCGAGCCGATCGATCCGGTTCGCCCGCCGGACCTCATCGAGGTCCGCCGTGTCTTCGCCGATCCGATCGGCGCCGCTGAAACAATTGCCCGCACCACGGGCAAGCTCGTCGCCCAGCTCTGTGAGGCCCTCGAGGCCAAAGCTCTTGGCGCGCGGCGTCTCGACTTTCTGTTTCATCGCGTCGACAACCGCATCGAGGCCATCCGCATCGGCACGGCCTCGCCGGTGCGCGACGTGAAGCGTCTGACTAGGCTCCTCTGCGACAAGATCGAAACGATCGATCCGGGTTTTGGCATCGAGATCATGCGCCTTGCCGCCACGCTCGCCGAGCCGCTTGCGCCGAAACAGATGATCTCCTCGCTCATCGAGGAACCGGAGGCGGACGTCTCTGGTCTCATTGACACGCTCGCCAACAGAGTCGGCGAACAGCGGCTCTACCGCTTCGCCCCGGTCGCCAGCGACGTGCCGGAACGCTCGGTGTGTCGCGTCGCGCCGGCGGCTCCCGATAGCGGCGAGACTTGGCCAGATCCTTGGCCGAACCATTGGCCGCGTCCCTCGCGCTTGCTGCCGGTCCCGGAACCGATCGCAACGGTCGCGTTGCTGCCCGATCACCCGCCCGTCAGCTTTACCTGGCGCGGCGTGCGTCGCCGCGTGAAATGCGCTGACGGCCCCGAGCGGGTCTTCGGGGAATGGTGGAAACGTGACGCCGAGCTGATCGCACTACGCGACTATTTCCGGGTGGAGGACGCGGCGGGCGAGCGCTTCTGGATATACCGCGCCGGCGATGGCGAGGACGCCGCCACCGGCTCGCATCGCTGGTTCCTGCACGGGATTTTTGGATGAGCGCCGCGCGCTATGCCGAGCTGCAATGCACCTCGCATTTCAGTTTTTTGCGCGGGGCGAGTTCCTGTGATGAGTTGTTCGCCCAGGCCGCCATGCTCGGCATCGAGGCGTTGGCGATCACCGACCGCAACAGCCTCGCCGGTATCGTCCGCGCCCATGAGGCCGCCAAGACAACCGGCGTGCGCCTGATTGTGGGCTGCCGCGTCGATCTCGCCGATGGCATGTCGATCCTCGCCTATCCTACCGGCCGGCCGGCCTATGCCCGCCTTTGCCGGTTGCTTTCGCTCGGCAAGAAACGCGGCGGCAAGGCGCAATGCCGCCTCGATTGGTCCGACCTCGCCGCCTATGGTGAAGGTCTGATCGCGGTGCTCGTGCCCGATGAGGCCGATGCGACATGCGCTCTGCATCTTCGCCGGCTGCGAGAGGCTTTTGGGGACCGCGCTTATATGGCCCTGACGCTCCGCCGCCGCCCGAACGATGCGTTGCGCCTCCACGACCTGTCGACCATGGCCGCACGCGCACGCGTCCCCACCGCCGTCACCAACGATGTCCTCTTCCATGTTCCGTCGCGGCGCATCCTGCAGGATGTGGTGACCTGCGTCCGCCACAATTGCACCATCGATGAGGCCGGCTTCCGCCGCGAGCGTCATGCCGACCGCTACCTCAAACCGCCGGACGAGATGGCGCGTCTTTTCAGCCGCTATCCCGAGGCGCTGGCACACACAGTTGAAATCGCCGAACACTGCCGCTTCTCGCTCGATGAGCTCGCTTATCAATATCCGGAAGAGGCAACCATGCATGGTCTCAGGCCACAGCAGGCGCTCGAAAAACTCACCTGGGAAGGCGCCGCCGCGCGCTATCCCCAAGGCGTGCCCGGCAAGGTGTCGGCAATCCTCGCCCACGAGCTGCGCCTGATCGAGACGCTGAAATACGCGCCGTATTTCCTGACCGTGAACGCGATCGTCCGCTTTGCCCGCGGCCAAAACATTCTCTGCCAGGGCCGCGGCTCCGCCGCCAACAGCGCCGTCTGCTACGTGCTCGGCATCACCTCGATCGATCCGGAGCGCACCGACCTTTTGTTCGAGCGCTTCGTCTCGGAGGAGCGGCGCGAGCCGCCCGACATCGACGTGGATTTCGAGCACGAGCGGCGCGAGATCGTCATGCAATGGGTGTTCGAAACCTATGGCCGCGATCATGCCGCGCTCTGCGCGACGGTGATCCGCTATCGCGCCAAGGGCGCGCTTCGCGACGTCGGCAAGGCGCTCGGCCTGCCCGAGGACCTCATCAAGATGCTGTCTTCCCAAGTTTGGGGGTGGCCGGAGCAAGGGGTAGAACCGAAACACGCCGAGGATCTGAACCTCAATCTCGGCGACAGGCGCCTACGGCTTGCCATGGATCTCGCCCGCGAGCTGATCGGCGCGCCGCGTCATCTCTCCCAGCATCCCGGCGGCTTCGTCCTCACCCACGACCGGCTCGACGAACTCGTCCCGATCGAGCCTGCCGCGATGAAGGACCGCCAGGTGATCGAATGGGACAAGGACGACATCGACGCGCTGAAATTCATGAAGGTCGATGTGCTCGCCCTCGGCATGTTGTCGTGCATGAAGCGCGGCCTCGACTTGCTCGCCGAGCACAAGGGGATCGCGCTCGACCTCGCCTCCATCCCGGCGGAGGATTCGCGCACCTACGCGATGATCCGCAAGGCCGACACGCTCGGCGTCTTCCAAATCGAAAGCCGCGCGCAGATGGCCATGCTGCCGCGGATCAAGCCGTGCACCTTCTACGACCTCGTCATCGAGGTCGCCATCGTCCGGCCGGGCCCGATCCAAGGCGATATGGTCCATCCCTATCTGCGCCGCCGCGAGGGCAAGGAGGACGTGGTTTATCCCAAGCCCGAGCTGGAGCGCGTCCTCGGCAAGACCTTGGGGGTCCCGCTGTTTCAGGAGCAGGCGATGCGCGTCGCCATCGAATGCGCGGGCTTCACGCCAAGCGAGGCCGACCAGCTCAGAAGGAGCATGGCGACCTTCAAACATACGGGCGGTGTCTCGAAATTCCGCGACAAGCTGGTTGCCGGCATGGTCGCCAATGGCTACGAGCCGGACTTCGCCGAGAAGACCTTCCAGCAATTGGAGGGTTTTGGCAGTTACGGATTTCCGGAAAGTCACGCGGCCTCGTTTGCGCTGATCGCCTATGCCTCCTCTTGGCTCAAATGCCATCACCCCGATGTCTTCTGCGCGGCGCTCTTGAACGCGCAGCCGATGGGCTTTTACGCGCCGGCCCAGATTGTCCGCGATGCGCGCGACCATGGCGTCGATGTTCGGCCGGTCTGCGTCAACGCCTCTCGCTGGGATTGCACGCTGGAGCCGACCGGCCGGGGAGGCCGCTTCGCCGTCCGGCTCGGCCTGCGCATGGTCCGCGGCCTTGCCAATGCCGATGCCGCCGCCATCGTCGCCGCGCGGGCCGACCAGCCCTTCGCCTCCTCGATCGACGATCTCTGGCGACGTGCCGGCGTCCGGGCAGCCACACTCGTGCAGATCGCCGAGGCCGATGCCTTCCGGCCGGCACTGAAACTTGCGCGGCGCGAGGCGTTGTGGGCAATCAAGGCGTTGCGCGATGAGCCACTGCCGCTCTTCGCGGCCGCCGCGGCCCGCGAGAAAGAAACCGTACCGGAAATTCGCGAGCCGGCTGTAGCATTTCGGCCGATGACCGCCGGCGGCGAGGTGGTCGAGGACTACGGCCATGTCGGGCTGACTCTTCGCAGCCATCCCGTCTCATTCCTCCGCGAGGACCTGCGCCGCAGGCGCATCGCCCCCTGCGCCGAGGCGATGCAGGCCCGCGACGGGCGCTGGCTTCAGACCGCCGGCCTGGTTCTCGTGCGGCAAATGCCGGGCTCGGCGAAAGGCGTCATGTTCATCACCATCGAGGACGAGACCGGCATCGCCAATCTCGTGATCTGGCCAAAGCTCTATGAACGGCAGCGCCGGGTGATCCTTTCGGCCAGGATGATGGCGGTCCACGGCGGCATCCAGCGCGAGGGCGAGGTCATCCATCTCGTCGCTCATCGGCTGACCGATTTGTCGTCAGCGCTGGCGAGCGTTGGCGAGAGAGACGTCACGTTCCCGCTGCCGCACGGCCGCGGCGACGAGTTCCACCATCGCAGTCCGGGCCTCGATCCGAGGAGTCTTCCGTCCGGGGCGCTCAAGCCGCCCGACATCCCCATTCCCGATCCGCATATCGACGCACTCAAGACGAAGACGCGGGATTTCAGATAGAAACACTCCATGCCCGGGCCCGCGGTGACCTTAGGCGAATTATTTCAGGTCGTCGAAAAACGCCCCGTACCGTGCCCCGGTCAGGCGTCCCGGCTGTTGCCCTGGCCTTTGCGGTGGCCGGCGATGCGACGCCAACTCGCTCAAATCGCCCGAGCTTCTTGATATCGACATGGATAAGCTCACCAGGATGTTGGCGCTCATGGCGCCGGACGGGCGCGGGGGGATCGAGGTCTTTTATCCAGTTCAACCCCGCGCGCTTCAGAACCCTGCCGACGGTTGCCTCCGACACGGCGGTGATCTTGGCGGTGTGCTTTCCGGTGAGGCGTTGAGGGCACAGGGCGATCACCCGCTCCGCGATGGCGGGCAGATGCCTGGGCCGTGACGAACGATCCGCGAGCCCGGCCAGGCCCTCGGCTTTATAACGAGCTACCCATTGCGGACGGTGCGCGGGCCGACGCCCGCGGCTCGTGCAATGGCCTGCGGCGTCTGCCCGCTTGCAACCTCCGGCACGAGCCGCGCTCGACCAATCGGCGTCAGTCGGGCATTCTTATGGATGTTCAATCGGTCGCTCCTTGGACATCTGAAGTTTTGCAACCTCTCCGGATGGACAACCTGTCGAAAGCTCACAGCCAGCGCGCGGGCAATGACCGTGCCGCGAGCCGACGATGGGCGCGGCGCCATCGCTACTTCCGGCCGCCTTTCGCCGCCCATAGCGGGGGCGCCAGAGTTGCGCCCAGCTCCTCCTTCATAATCGTCGCGATGACGCCGCGCCCGCGCGCCCGAACCGCGTCCTGGCCGGAAAGAGCTGGGGTTGCGCCCCCGGAGACGACGCCCCCGAACACCCAGTAAATAATTCTGAGTATTTGTTAAAAATTACGGCCCGGGTGATCCCGGCCGCATCTTTACCGAAGGCGTCCCTTCAAGCCGCGGCAATCAACGTGTCACCAAACCCCGGGCGCGTCCGCCTGGCACCCGGCACGAACAGCTGCCGCCGACATTGGACGCGTGATGAAGCTCGCAAGCTTTTACGGAAATGGTGCAGTGGCTCCCCAACTGCCCCGTCGCCACGCTCCGGCCGGTCACGAGGGGCGCCGCAGCGTAATAGCCGCTGGAGCCGGTCGCGGGATAGCCGTAGGCGTAGCCATTGTCGTATCCATTGCCATAGTAGCCATTGTCATATCCATAATCAGGATAGGAATAGGCGTAATCCGGATAGCTATATCCGCAATAGTCGCTGCCCCAATAGCCGCAGTCCGCATAGGGATAACCGTAGTCCCAGACGCCGCCGAAGAATGGAAAGAAGGCAAAGTTGTTAAAGCGGTTCCGGAAATGATGGAAATGATGGAAATGGTCAAAATGGTGGAAATGATCGAAGCGGGCGAAGCGGTGATCGAAGCCGCGATCGAAGTGCCCAGCGCGATTGAAGTTGCCCACTGCCGCGCTCCGACCCGCAAACATGTCGCGATTGACGCCGGCAAAGCCACGATTGAAGCCGCCCACGCCCATGCTCCGGCCGCCAAAGCCGCCAACGTTGCCGCCGCCGAAACCACTCCCATGGCCGCCGCCAAAACCGCCGCCCATGTGGCCGCCGCCAAAACTACCGCCCATGTGGCCGCCGCCGAATGCCGCAGCAGGGACGCTCGCGACCAGTGCCGCGCCCAGCGCGGCCGAGGCCAGCAATACACCGAGGCGTTTCATAATCCTTCTCCTTCCAGAATGCCATCTTGGCTGGCGGCGCCTGAATGGCGAATGAACGATCTCGCGTTAGCGCCTATAGACCAAAGACAACCGACGGCTGCTTTAGTGGCAATCGTTCCATGGATTCCAGAGTCACCGGACCAGCTTGGCGCCCTATTATCCGGGGTTCTGCGGCGGAGCAGTAACTCCGAATGTGCCCCGTTGCCGCGCTCGGGCCGGTCGCGAGAGGCGCGGCCCCAACTCGCCGACGCGCGATCAGATCCGGCTCGCCTACATGTTGTCGCCATGCGCCGCGCGCGAGGATCTCCGACGTTCGAACTGCCGGTTCCCCACCTGTTCAGTAGCCATAATTGTAGCCATAATCATCGCAGATGTTACTCCACTGCCAGCCGTATGGTGTCCATACTCGACGCCAGCACCCATACGCCGCGTAGTCGTAATCGTATGGGTAACCGTAATCCCAGGCACCTAAGCCGTAGCCGAGGCCGAGGCCGAGGCCTGCATAGGCCGGCCACCAGCCGCCGCCCCAGCCCCCGCCGTGATGGCGCCATCCGTTATGCCATCCATGGCCCCAGTTGCCATGCCATCCATGGCCCCAGTTGCCCATTCCATTCGTCGCCACGCTCCGGCCGACAAAGCCACGGTTGAAACCGAAGCCGCGGTTGAAGCCGCCCATGGCGACGCTCCGGCCGGAAAACATGGGACCGCCGAGACCCCCGCCGCGGAAGCCGCCAAAGCCGGCCATATGGCCCCCGCCAAAACCACCGCCGTGGAAACCGCCGCCGTGGAAACCGCCGCCGCCAAAGCCGGCCATATGGCCGCCGCCAAAACCACCACCGCCGTGGAAACCGCCGCCGCCGAATCCACCGGCGCCCCGGAATGCCAAGGCGGGACCGCTCGTGGCCAGCCCCGCGCCCAGCGCGGCCGAGGCCAGCAATACACCGAAGCGTTTCATATCCATTCTCCTTCCCGGTAGGCCATTTTTTCCCAGAGGCCATTTTCGCCTGCGGCGGCTGAATGACGAAAAACGATCTCGCGTCAGCGCCGTTGATGGATCCAAAGACAACCAAGGGCGAAACACAGATTTGGCGGAAATCGTTCCCTAAAATTTGATTTACGGGACGAGCTCGTCTCCCCGATCGCCGGCAACGGCATTGACGCGCGAAACCCGGTGTGCGACCACCAAGCACCATATCCTGGCCCTCCATGAAGGCGGATCGCGGGCGGTTAGCTCAACTGGCAGAGGATCTCGTTTACACCGAGAGGGCCGGCGGTTCGAGCCCGTCACCGCCCACAACTGCGCGGCACGCCGCGATGGCCGGTGTTTTGCCGCGCTTGCGCCCGGGCAGGGCCGGCGCCCGGCGGCCGCTAAAGCTTCGCGTCGCGCTTGACTCGGCGGCCCCGCGCCTATCCTATCCGGCAGGTGCGGCCATTGCGACGCCGCGGCGGGGGGAGTAGCTCAGTTGGTTAGAGCGCCGGCCTGTCACGCCGGAGGTCGCGGGTTCAAGTCCCGTCTCTCTCGCCATTAACTTTGGAAAATAACTGTAAGCGGTTGATTTCCTGGCCGAGCATCGCAAATCTTGCCAGGCCAGCTTTTTTTGCGCCGGTTGGCGCAGAAGATAGGCGGGATGCAGCATGGCGAGCGCCCGGATTTCCTTGCCGCCCGCAGCATAGGTGAACCAGCGTCCGCGCATGCGCATGACGCCCTCCTTGCCGCTCGGGATTAATCCCGCTGATCACACGGCGGTCATCGACCCGCCGCGGCCCGCGCCGTTTCCAACCCGGCAAACTTTGTCGACGACCATTGCAGGTCATCCAGTCAAAATAATCCCTCCGCATGATCCACCTCCGTTGACCATTCGTCAATTAATGCTTCGTTAAATTGATTCAGACCCTAGTTTTAGTTACGGCGGATCTTGGATTATGGTTGGCAGCCACGGAAAGAGGTCTGAATGCTCTAAATTTCGGCATTAACATACTTGACACAGTACAGGGTTAGTGGATGTCCGTTAAATTTAATCGCCGCTTCCCTCCTTGGGAAAGAGGTAACGTCCAACCAAATACCAGAAACCTAACACAGAGGCCGTAGTGGTTGTAACCACCGCAATAAACTCTTCTGAATGGAGACCGCTACCAAACCATCTTGCAAAAAACTGCGCTATAACTACTATAATAAGAAACACTGTCCAGCATGTTGCTAATTTAGATGAATTAGATGCGTATTTTTTACACTCTTGAATATTTTGCGCAGTCTGTATATTTGTTAAGCGCTTTCTATGACTATCCGGGTCTGAAAACTCCGCTTTTTCCTCTTTTTCTGGAGTTGGATTTGGATCGACGTTGATAATTTCGCCTGGCGATACTGTTCCTTCATGCTGATGCTCGGTCGAAGCCATACTCAGTCATAAGCTCACGATAATGTTGCTTGATTATCTCAGTCGGGATAGTCGTATCAAGTGGCACGCGGAAATGATAAGATGCGGCTACAGTGTGCCATGGTGAACCAACTCTATGAGTAAGGCCAGACAAATAAAACGCAGTTTTTGAACCGTATCTTTCCCAGATCCAATCAATCAGTTCACAAACTTCTACGTCACTATCATCTACATGAGGGAACGGCTGAAACGGTATATCCTTCTGTAACTTAGTTATTGGTGCCCTTCCGTGATGTTTAAGCGCGTGATATAGGCTCTTGAAAACAGGGCCGTGCGCCCAAACCTGTGGTTCCTCTGACAGAACCGGTTCATTGTGATAGGCAAGCCACCAGCCATAAGAGCAATATACAAGCTTTTGCAGCTTCATATGCTCAACGCCTAACGCTCCTGATTTTTGAATGAACTCATTCGCAAATGCGATCGGCTTGTAGGGTCTCGGCATTATGCCTCCTAATCGCCTATCTTAGCCTATGCCGTAATACCACATATTTGATGGTGGGGCAAACAAAATTTGAAACCGAGGCACCCCCGGGGGGGCTTGACACTGGTACGCCATTGGCGTATCTTTGGAAGAAAGAGGGGAGCTGCAAATGGTTAAGCTAAACGGAGGGCTCCAATGTTGGGGGCGGGTTATTATCCGATTACAATTGCTGAACTTCATTCTTATTCGCGTGATGCCGACAGGTTTTTTGAGACAGAAGAACACGAAAAGCTGAAAGAATTTTTGGCGTTTAACCCGGAAGGCGGCGATGTGATCGCCGGGACAGGAGGAGTCCGACTCCTTCGATGGCCGATCAAAAACCCAGGGAAAGGCGCCAAACGCATTGTCTATTATTTTCGTGACTTGAACATGCCGCTTTACCTTTTAGCGCTCTATCGAAGTGGTGAACGCATCAAATTGGATTCGGAATCAAAATATCAGATAGAGCAATTAGTTAATGAACTTGTTGAACAGTACAGCAAACAATGGGCAAAAGTGAGTGGACTCGTTGAACGCTGGTAATTGGTTTTGCGAATTTTGTACGATAAAGGAGAACTGACCATGATCAAGCGGCATAAGATCGTCGATGGACTTCGAGAAGCGGTCTCCTATGCCAAAGGTGCGCCTTCCCAAGTTCGACTGTCGCGCTACAACATTCCGGATAATATCGATGTAAAGAAATTACGCGAGGGTCTCGAAATGAGCCAACCGGAATTTGCGCTTAAATTCGGATTTAGCCTTGGGACCCTTCGGCATTGGGAACAGGGGCGTCGCTACCCAGATGGAGCGGCACGCGTGCTTCTTACCGTTATCCATCATTCACCGCAGGTGGTGAATCGTGCTCTTGAGGAGGAGGCGCGCAAAGGCTTTCCTCAAAAGCAATCCGCCGTGGGTTAAATGGCGGCCTTTTTCCGAGACTTCCGTAGTTTTGCATAGAGGCGCTGTTCAACCTCAAATTTTCCGCGTGGCACGGCAAGCAATTGGCGAGTCAGATTCTTGAATTTATTCATCGCTTCCACGGCCTCCGCTTTTGTCAGAGGTTTTTCGGCGTTTGCCCCGCCCTTGCCGTGCTTTTCAAGATGGCTTTGCTTCTTTGCCATTTCCAAACAGCTCCTTGTAGGTCATACGCCGACCGGAAACTGATGATAGCACGGTTTTAAAACGACCGGCGTCGTTATCGTCGCGCTCGTTGAAACGGAACGATTGTTCATCAAGGTAGCGGACAAGATGGAATGGCTCGACGCTCACATAGGTTCCTTTAATCGTGCGTTTTAGAAGGCTCCAAAAATTTTCAATGCCGTTCGTGTGGACCGCGTCACGAACGTATTCCACAGCGTGGTCAATAACCTCATGGGTATACTCACTTCCAAGGCCGCGATAAGATGCCCACGCATCGGTATATAGGTGCGAACCAGGCTCAACGTTATCGCGGATTTCAGTCTGTAATGTTGCGGCGCGAACGTTAGGAACCGCCTTGGCGTTTACTTTGCTTCCGCTTGTGCTGTTCTTGCGCCGCAGGATTCCGAGCACCGCAGTCTTCCCAGCTCCTCCGGTTCCAATGTGCTTCCGCTTTTTTTCGTGCATGTTCTTGGCAAGGCCGCCTATGAACGACTCGTCCGCTTCAACTTCGCCGTCCATCTTCATAATCGAACCGGCTTTCATGGCGAGCCTAACGCGATGATCCATGAACCAGGCGCTCTTTTGCGTGATGCCGAGGTCTCGCGCCATCTCATAAGAACTGATGCCGTTCTTGCAATTGGCAACCATCCAAATGGCGGCAAACCATTTGTCCAAGCCGAGCGGGCTATCCTCGAAGATTGTTCCAACCTTAGACGAGAATTGCCGCCGTGGATGTTTTTCTTTACACTCCCATATTCGGCGCGTGCTAATGAACCGAACGTCGGCGCGGCCACAAGTCGGGCAATACACGCCGTGCGGCCAACGCAGGCTGACCATGAGATTGTGCGTCACGTCGGAATCAGCAAAATGCTTGATCGCTTCGAGAAGAGTTTTGGGTTCGCTTTTCATGATGCGAACCAACCATGGATTGGCTACTGTGTCAAGTATGTTAATGCCTAAATTTCAATCACCAAGGGAGTTGAATTTCTCCTGACACCGAAAAATGCGGGCTGCCGGGACATGATCAAGAATCTTCTCTCGATAGCAGGTTTTGATCCAAGCGGCGGCTCGGGCATAGCGGCCGATCTCAAAACCTTCGCCGCGCTTGGCTGCAACGGCATGGCCGTCATCGCCGCCCTGACCGCGCAAAATACGCAAGGGGTCAGAGCCATGCACGTCCCGCGCGCGGATTTTGCCGCGGCGCAGATTGATGCGGTTTTCGAAGACATCGATGTCGCGGCCGTCAAGATCGGGATGCTCGCCTCGGCCGCGGTTGTCGCGGCGGTCGCCGACAGGCTCGCGTTTCATAAGCCCCGCTTAATCGTCCTCGATCCGGTGCTCGTCGCGACGAGCGGCGATGCTTTGAGCGCAGCCGATGCAAGCGAAGCGATTGTCCGGCATCTCTTTCCACTCGCAACCCTCGTCACGCCGAATTATTCCGAAGCGGCCCGCCTGTCTAATCATGCAATCTCGGCGGATCAAGAAGGCATGCGCCGCGCCTCCGCGCTTCTACATGCGCGCGGCGCGAAAGCCGTGCTCGTCAAGGGCGGCCATTTGGAAGGGAAAACATCGGACGACCTCTTATTCGATGGCGCTTCATACCGTCTTTTTTCCGTCCCACGCGTCGTAACCCGCAACACGCATGGCACCGGCTGCACTTTATCTTCGGCGATCGCAGCCTATCTCGCGCAGGGCCATGACCTTGGCGAAGCCATCGGCGCCGCAAAAACCTACCTCACCGGCACGCTAACCACCGCCGATGAACTCAGCGCCGGCCACGGGCCTGGGCCGGTCAATCATTTCCATGAGTTCTGGAGACGCTAGGCGTATCTGAACGGGGGCCATAGGCTTTCGCTGGAACGTGGGACTCCGCCAAACGGGCGATCCCAAATCGTGCCCTTTTGCCAAGCGGATGACCGGTTTCCAAACCGCGTTGTTTGGTATAAGGGATGCTGCAATCGCGAAGATGCCACCCCATATTGTGGGCTCGCTGACATTCTTCAAAATAGCGTCTCAAAAAAACGTCGTGTGGGTGTGGAACGACCGGCAGGCTGTCCGGACGCGGCGGATTTGATTCAGGTCTGAAAATGAAGCTTCGCAATATCGCCATTATAGCTCACGTCGATCACGGCAAGACGACGCTCGTGGACCGTCTGCTCCAGCAATCCGGCGCCTTCCGCGAGAATCAGCGGGTCGCCGAGCGGGTCATGGATTCGAACGATCTCGAAAAGGAGCGCGGGATCACGATCATCGCCAAGGCGGCGTCGATTGCATGGAAGGACACGCGGATCAATATTGTCGATACGCCGGGCCACGCCGATTTCGGCGGCGAGGTGGAGCGCATCTTGTCCATGGTCGATGGCGCGATCGTCCTGGTCGATGCCTCCGAAGGGCCGATGCCGCAAACCAAATTCGTCGTCGGCAAGGCGCTGAAAATCGGTCTCAGGCCGATCGTCGCGGTGAACAAGGTCGATAAGCCGGACGCGCGGGCGAGCGAGGTCGTGAACGAGGTGTTCGATCTTTTCGCGGCGCTCGACGCCACCGACGAACAGCTCGACTTTCCGATCCTTTACGGTTCGGCGAAACAGGGCTGGATGGCCGAGAGCCCGGACGGGCCGAGGGAAGGCATGGCGCCCTTGTTCGATCTCGTGTTGAAGCACGTCCCGCCGCCGAATACGGGCGAAGGCGGTTTTCGGATGCTCGGCACATTGCTCGAAGCCAATCCCTATCTCGGGCGGCTCGTCACCGGGCGGATTTTCGCGGGCTCCCTAAAACCCAATCAAAGCGTCCATGTCTTGGACCGCAAGGGCAATGTGGTCGAACAGGGGCGGGTTTCCAAGATCCTGGCATTCAGGGGCATCGAACGCACGCCGATCGAGGAGGTGGAAGCGGGCGACATCGTCGCGATCGCCGGGCTCGAAAAGTTCAATGTCGCCGACACGCTTTGCGCGCCCTACGTCACCGAGCCTTTGCAGGCGCAGCCGATCGATCCGCCGACCTTGTCGATGACGTTCCTTGTGAATGATTCGCCGCTCGCCGGAACCGAAGGCGACAAGCTAACGAGCCGCGTCATCCGCGACCGTCTTTACAGGGAGGCCGAAGGCAATGTCGCCTTGCGGGTCGAGGATTCGTCCGGATCGGATGCTTATGTCGTATCGGGGCGCGGCGAATTGCAGCTTGCGATCCTGATCGAGACCATGCGCCGCGACGGGTTCGAACTCGGAGTATCGCGGCCAAAGGTGGTGTTTCAAAGGGACGAGGCCACGAACCAGCTTTTCGAGCCGATCGAGGAAGTTGTCATCGACGTCGACGAGGAACATTCCGGCATCGTCGTGCAAAAGATGGCCGGGCGCAAGGCCGAGATGATCGAGATGCGGCCTTCCGGCGGCGATCGCCTGCGCCTTGTCTTTCACGCGCCGACACGCGGGCTCATCGGCTACCAGGGCGAGCTTTTGACCGATACCCGCGGCAGCGCGGTCATGAACCGGCTGTTTCATGCCTACGCCCCTTGGAAGGGCGAGATCGCGGGGCGGCGCAACGGCGTTTTGATTTCCAACGACAACGGTGAATCGGTCGCCTATGCGATGTGGAAGCTCGAGGATCGAGGCCCGATGATGATCGAGCCGGGCTGCAAGGTCTATCGCGGCATGATCGTGGGCGAACACACGCGGGACAATGATCTGGAGATCAATGTCTTAAAAGGCAAGCAGCTGACCAACATCCGCGCCGCCGGCAAGGACGAGGCGGTCCGGTTGACCCCGCCGCTCAAGATGACGCTCGAAAAGGCGCTCGCCTATATCGAGGACGACGAGCTTGTCGAGGTCACGCCGAAATCGATCAGGCTGCGCAAGGCGCTGCTCGACCCCAACGCGCGCAAGCGTGCGTTCCGCGCCAAGGAGAGCGCCCTGACGCAATCGCCTGCTCCGGTAAAGGAGTCGGCTCACGGCCTGTAAGATGTTTCCTCCATGAATATTGTAAACACGAGAGCAGTTTACTTGTTTCATTCATTAGGGTCCAGACTCATTAAACCCACCATACGAGAGCGGCGACGATGCAGACAGAGGCCAGGAAGTTACGCGCCAGCCTGTCGTAGCGCGTGGCGATACGCCTGAAGTCTTTCAATCGGCCGAAGGCG
>Ga0185299_10004748_pt1 | contig 16079 bp, 10 predicted proteins | sample PaiPotPPA55metaG_FD_128002 | JGI IMG/M metagenome (GOLD analysis project Ga0185299, IMG submission 128002) | Iron sulfur acid spring bacterial and archeal communities from Banff, Canada, to study Microbial Dark Matter (Phase II) - Paint Pots PPA... ...
AAAAATAAGTATGGCCAGGAGTATGTCCCACCGCCCAATCCCGGGTACGTTCAGCCATAGACCGCTCGATCGCCAGTGAACGCCAATGACGATTCCGAGAGGAAGTTACAAGTATTTTACAAATTGCAAACAGTGCGGTGACAATGAAGGCAGCGAGTTCTCTGAAACTTGTGGTTGATGGTACGGGGTTCACGGATTCAGGGGGATTTTCGCCAATTCTAACGGTTTCGCGCGTGCCGAATGCTGGCGGCATTGACCGTCTTCAGGCGAGCGGGCTACCATCGAACAACCCCGTTTTCTCGAGCCTATCGCACGCTCAGGTTGGCGTGACCGAGGACACTATGGATACTGTTCTGATTGTTGAAGACAGCCGCCCCATGCAGCGAACGCTGCAGCGGCTGTTCGAGTCCGACGGGCTGCAGGTAGAAATTGCCTCTGATGGCGTGGAGGGATTGGAAAGTTTTAGGAAGCAGATCCCCAATGTGGTGGTTCTCGACCTGACTCTTCCGCGCCTTCCCGGCAAGGAACTTTGCAGGGCGTTCAAAAGCCATGCGGCGGCCGTGCCGGTGGTAGTGTTAAGCGCAAATACCGACGTAGAAGACAAAGTGCTCTTATTGGAACTGGGAGCCGACGATTACGTGACCAAGCCGTTCAGCCCGAAGGAACTTCTGGCGCGAGTGAGGCGGGCGATGCGCCGCACGAGCGCGACAACGGCTGAGGGCGCCAGGGTTGGCCAGGAAGCTCCGCAGCACGAATTGCTGGTGTTTGGGGACGCAAAGATCGACTTTACCGGAATGGTGGCCACGCGCGGCGGTAAGCCGCTGACCTTCACAGCACAGGAATTCAAGCTACTTAAGTTTTTTGCGCGGTCACCGGGGAAGGCTATTTCGCGCGAAGAGCTTTTGAACGCAGTGTGGGGATATCAAAACTATCCGACGACCCGCACGGTGGACAACCACGTTTTGCGTCTGCGGCAAAAACTCGAGCCCGACCCCGGCAATCCGCGATATTTCCTGACTATGCACGGTACCGGCTACAAGTTCTTGCCCGGAGACCTTGTTGCGGTCCCTGGAAAATAGCGCAAGGACCTGAATGGGCCGTCTTCGATTGCGCACGCAACTTCTGGTAGCGACCTTCCTGATCATCTGCGCGCTCACAGGCGCTCTGGTTTTCATCGTGCGATACACCGTGCGTTCGGAAATTGCCAAGCAGGTACGAGAGAGCACAGATGCGTCACTGCTGGCATTCGAGAATGTCCAGCGCGAGCGCGATCTTCAACTGTCGCGCACCGCAGCGTTGTTGGCGGAACTTCCCACCTTGAAGGCTGCGATGACGACGGAACACCCGCTGACGATTCAGGACGCGTCAGAACCTTTCTGGAAGCTGGCGGGCAGCGATCTTTTCCTGCTTGCCAAACCCAATGGAGAACTGCTGGGCTTTCACGTTTCGAAACCGGGTTGGAACCGGGATCTCTCCACGCATAACTTGAAGAACTCCCTGCAACAGGGAGAAGATGCGGCCTGGTGGTACGCCGACGGCCAACTTTATCGCGTTTTCCTGCGTCCGATCACCGCCGGAATTGCCGAGAACCAGAGGCAACTCGGAATCCTTGCGATCGGCTACCAGATAGACTCCACCGTTGCAAAGCAACTTGCCGCTGTGTCCGGTGGTGAAATTGCGTTAGCCACTGGAGAGAAGATTATCGCCTCCACTTTCTCGAAGGACGAAGAGGCGGAATTGGAGCGGTGGATTCAGCAGAATCTCAAGTCGAAAACCGGCGCGGGCGAGCTAACCTTGGGGCCGGATCAATATCAGGTATCGTCAATTTTAATCCAAAGCGGACCGCCGACGCCCGTGAAGTGCTACGTGCTGATGTCCTTGCAGCCTTCCAACATTTTCATCCAGCGATTGAATCGCACAATTTTTGGATTGGCGATTTCCGCCGTGGTTTTAGCGGCACTGCTCTTAGGCTTCGTCTCCCGAACGATCACGCACCCCTTGGATAATTTGGTTTCGGGCGTTCGAGCGCTCGCGGCCGGCGACTACACATACTCCATTACATCGCGGGGAAGCAGCGAAGTAGCGGAGTTGAGCGAAGCATTTTCAAAAATGCGGAGCGAATTGCGCACTTCGCAACAACGACAACTCGCCATCGAACGCATTGCGGCTTTTGGAACTGCGGCCAGCTCGATTTCCCACGACCTGCGGCACTATCTGGCGGCGGTGGTGGCCAATGCGGAATTTTTGTACGAAGCGGAGAAACTGAAGCTAAATAGAGACGAAATTTATGACGAGATCAAAACTGCGTCGGATCAAATGATCGATTTGCTGGATTCGTTGCGCGAGCTTGGGCGGGACGACGGCTATATCGCCCCGGTGCCCGGTTTCCTGGATCAGAGCGTGCGCAGGGCAGTAGAGTCAGTGCGAGCGCGGCCGGAATTGAGGAGCCGGGCGATTTCCATTAGCACTTCCGGAGACATGAACGGGGTATTCGATCCCAGAAAGTTGGAGCGCGCATTTTTCAATTTGCTGTTGAATGCGTGCGAGGCGACCGGGCAATCCCAAGGCCAGATAAAAGTTGAAGTTACGTCGCTAGAAGAGGTCTTTGAGATTCGAGTGGCAGACAACGGGCCCGGGGTGCCGGAATCCATCCGCAGCACCCTCTTTAATCCTTTCGTCAGTTCAGGGAAATCGAACGGCACGGGTCTAGGGCTCGCGATCGTCAGTAAGATCGTTCATGATCATGGCGGTCGAGCTACCGTGGAACACACCTCAGGCACCGGAACAATCTTCTTGGTTAAGCTACCGCGATCGACCGGCGGGCCGGTTGTGACGGACCGGGCGACAGCATCTTCCGATAAATTAAATCCGATTTGAACTAATCGACGATTTCCTGCTCCTTTTCGGGACACTCCATAGAAAAGGCCTTCGAGCATAATGAAGACGCGAAGCCTGCTAGCCCAGTGTTTTCAAATGTGTCGCGTCAATTGATGGCAAATTAGCACATACACTGAAGACCCGATTACCCCCAAATGGTTTGGCAGTCAACATGTAGATGGAGGGTGGGGCCATGTCAAACATACGAATACTTATCGTGGATGACAAACAACTTGTAAGGAATGGGTTGCGCATATTCCTCGAATTGCACGACGGCCTGACGGTGTGCGGCGAGGCTTCCGATGGGCTGGAGGGTATCAAGAAAGCTTTCGAGCTTAGGCCCGACGTGATTCTGCTGGATTTGAATATGCCGACGCTGGATGGTTTGAAGGCAGCTCGGCTGATACGAGAGGGCTCGCCCAAAGCCGAGATCTTGATCGTCACGAGCTATCATTCGCTCGAAGCGGCGCGCATCGCAGCCGAGGTTGGAGCGAGCGGTTTCGTCACAAAGTCGTTGATCACGACCGACTTGGTGCCAGCTATTGAGGAAGTCGTGAGCAGACACGCCGCTTGAGCGGTGGGAAGCTGTGAATCGAATCGGGGGATTAAATGAGTTCTGCGTCACCGGAGGAGTTGCAGAAAGAATTCAACTCTGTACGCAATAAGCAGGTGGAAATATTCGATCGTTTAGGACAGCTCGAATCCCAGATCAGCCAATTGACTGAACGGATGCGGAAGGTAGAAGACCTTGTGACGAGGTTGGAAAACAATTCGCCAAGAAGGCAGCCCTACCAGCGCTGATTCCTCACAACCATACCGCAATTTGCATCGACGATGCAGAGTAACTCCGCTGTGTTTGCGCTAGAACGACAATTTCAAGCCGAACTCGATCGTTCGCGGGGCTCCAAGCGAGAAAACGCCCGTGCCCACACCAACGCGCACGGAGTTAGCCCCCGCGTACGTCGTTCCATTGAGTGAACCCGCTCCGCCTGTAAGGATTCCGCTCAGAACGTTGCCGGGAATGTTAAAGTTCGCAAAGTTGAACAGATTGTAAAAACTTGCGCTAGGCTCCAGCGTGAGCTGCCGTTCCTTGACGTTAAATTTGCCGACCCAGGTCAGGCTCAAGTCAAACGTCTTTAACCAGGTCAAGCCGACTTCGCCGGGTACAACCGGAGATAACAGCGGAGCCACGGCGCAAGCTGATCCGGCCGACACGCCAATTGGATTATTTACGCAGAGTTGGTTGCCTACTCCAAGCTGTTGCGGCGTAAACAGTCCTTGAGAGACGAGTAGTTGACCAGCGGGAGTGAGATTGTCTGCTACGTTGTTGTTGTAATTATTCACTACGCCGGGCAGGCCGCTCAGAGATACACCGCGCATGAAAGCACCCTGCTTGGTGCCGGGAATCTCATCGCCGACGGTGCCATCACCGGTAAAATCAGTGCGGAAGATTTCTCCCGGTCCGATGCCCGTAGTGGGAACCACGAGCGCACTGGCCAATGGACTATCGAAGTGGAAAATTGTTCCGAGACGGAAATGTCCCGGGAGGTCAGCGTAGCCACCGAACGAAAACTGGTGAGTCCGATCGAGGGCGGAGGGACCGCTGAAACCGCATGGCTTGTTGTTATCAGCTGTGGGATTCACAAAATCCTGGTCAGCAGCTGCTGGCGACGTGCCATTAACACTGTAAGCAGTTCCGCAATTTGTGAATCTAGAAAGAGCGTAAGCAAACTGGAAGTTCAAATATCTAACACCGCGAAAGGGCGTCTTCACGTTGTCAACCAATTTGATATCCATGGCGTTGTACACAGAGCGGCCAACCGGATACAGAAAGGTTGCAGGCCCCACGTTCGCATTTTTCCCCTGGAACGCGCATGAGAAACCGAGGGCTATAGAGCAGCCTCCCACCCCAAGGTCGGCGGCGGAATCCAGCCCATTATTCGCGTAGCTGGCGATAGACGCTCCCGGAAGGCCCGTGAATTGGTCCACTATGGGGGAGTTCAGCGCGCAATTGGTCGCCGCTGCGCTAAATGACATCGGACATCCGAACTGAAAGTTCGTTGCCGCGATTGCCTGCTGAGCTGCGGCAAGATTGAAATACTTCGGGTTGACGTCGCCGCTGTGGTTGGCGTCAATACCGATTACATAGTGCAGGTTTACGTTGCGGATATAGTCGACGCTTAGCACCATACCCGGCATTATTTCCCTTTGAATCCCCGCGTTCATTTGAATCGAGTACGGTGTCCTATAATTTGGCGCCAAGGCCCCGAGCGGAATCGCCGAGCCGCTTGCGATCAAATTAGGCAGAAAATTCGGATTGGCCGCTTTGCTGCCAACGGCTGCGGAGGCCTGTTGATAGGTGGTTTGGAAAGTCGCGATGCACTGCGCTGCGGTCATGCCGTTGCAGTTATCAGCAGGGTTTGGGTCGGCAATTGTCGCGCCAATCAGAGAACCACAAATAAAATTGGCCGCGTTCGGACTGCCGCCGACGAACTGGGCGTTTTGATTATTGGGGAAAGGAACGCCCGAACCTCCGCCGTTGAAACAGGGAGTCGGGTTCGCAAGAAAGGCTCCAGTTGCAAGTCGTTCCGGACGATCGAACTCCGCGTTGTTCCAGATAGCGTTCTCGTAGAACACTCCGATACCGGCACGGATCACCGTTTTTGAATCTTTACGCGGGTCCCAGGCAATTCCCAACTGCGGACCAAAATTATGGTTCGGCTGATTTACTCGATTTCCCAGGCCAGGGAGCAAAGTATTGAACGGTACTGGCCCACCCGGCAGATTCACCGCAGGAAGCGCAGGAAGATCGCTATCCGCTCTTCCTGTATCGCGCGCGTACCGCACGCCATAAGTTACGGTCAGATTGGGCTTAGCCTTCCAGCTATCTCCGACGTATAGGCCGAGCCGATTGTCTGGTGGGGTGCCGCTGCAAGTCGCGTTGAAGGCAGGGATTTCGGTGTCACATTCCTGCCCGTTGCCGAGAGTAACGTTGTCCAATGGATAGTTTAGCGGGCAAGAGCCACCTGTAATCCCACCGGGACAGGTAAACAGGTCATTGAATCCGCAACCTGGGGGAGGGTTGGTGGGCGAGCAAGGACTAGCGGCATTCACTTCGATGGTGCTTCCGATCGGGCTCACGTTTGCAGTGATTGCGCTGAACGAAAATAAGCCGCCACCTCGCAGCCGGTTGTACGAGACACCGTACCGGAGGATATGTGACCCGAGCAACTTGCTGCCGTCATACTTCAGCTGGCGGTCGGTCTGGAAGGTTTGCTGAGGGGCCAGGAAATTAGGGCCAGTAAGGAAGCCAAAGCTTCCAAAATTCAGGCTAACTGGAAAATTCGCGAATGGTAGGTTCGAACCGAGGACTGTGTCGCCAAGGCTGTTGATGAATTTTAAGTATTCGAAGCGGATGCTGTGAGTGTATCCCCCCTTTGTGGTGAAATCCGCGCCGATCACATGCGTCCGGGTGTAATTCTTATCCTGGAAGGGCTGATAACCGATAGCGCCGCCCGTGGCCACTGCTTTGCTATCGAAGTAGGTGAAGCGATAAAACACGCGCACGTTCTTCCAAAATTGCCAATCAAGCCTTGCATCGTAATCGGTTTCCCGGAAGGGCGTACCGGTGTTCCCGGTATAAACATCGAATGGCGGAGCGGGCACGATAGGCGCCAAGAGATTCTGATTTGTATGCTCCGCGTCCAGGAAAAAGAACAGTTTGTCTTTAAGGATCGGGCCGCCGAAATTGCCGCCATCCTGATTTCGTTGGTACGGCGAAGGCGGTCCGGGCAGCGCCGCTGCGAGGTCACTGGAGCGGAAGAGTGCGAAGCCCTCGCCGTGATAATTATTCGATCCCGAGCGGGTTGTAACGTTGACCGCACCGGAGGACGTGAGTTCATTCGAAAGGTCCAAAGTAGATTGGCTGATTTGAAATTCATCGATCGCGCTGGCAGGAATATTTTCAGTTGTGGTGCCGACAGTTTCGTCGCTAACGTCCACTCCATCCACTTCAATGCGCGCGGTACGTCCAAAGCGTCCGCCGACAGAAATGGAGGAGAAGCCTACTTTTGTGGGATCGAAGTCAGCGCCGTCCTGAATCTGCACTCCGGGTTCGAGCTGTGCAAGATCGAGAAAGTTTCGGCCATTGACCGGTAAATTCTCGATTTGTTCCCGGTTCAGAACTCCCTGGACGCTCGCCTGTTCGGTGTTAACCGCCACAGACTGCTCGGCTACCTCGACGACCGTATTCGCGGCGCCGAGCTGCAGCTTAAAGTTGATGCCGGAAACTACGCCCACTTTTACGATCACACCCTCTTCCACTGTTTTGAAGCCGCTAGCTTCGGCACGAACGGAATAATTGCCCGGGACGAGAGCGCCGGAATTGTACGCGCCGGCCGTTGAGGTGGTGAAGTGAAGAGCCTGCCCGGTGTCTTTGTTGGTGATGGTAATCTTGGCGCCTTCGACTACGGCGCCGCTGGGGTCTGTCAGTGTTCCCTGGACGTTTCCGGTTGCCACGGTGCTCTGCGCCCGGAGCGGAGTCGCCGCCAACAAAACATACGTGATGAATATGGCAAATCGGATTAATTTTGAAGTTTGAATAGTAGGTTGCGAAATCATGTAACACCCCCAGTGGCGTTATCTGATAGCTCGCTTGCGGTTTATATTCCCGGCGGCTGCAAGTCAAGAAAAATCTGTAATCTAGCTTGCACGCGCCGTGCCACAATCGATGGCGATCCATCGAATCTTTACCTTACTCAGACGCACGATTCCGTCAACAGGTAGCGCCATAAGAGCTCATAGGGAGCCGTGAAATAGCGCTTAGCGTGGCGCTAATCTTGCGCGCCGCCGAGCTCTCGGACGATAGCGCCAACGAAAGACTTCGCGTCTCCGAAAAGCATTAGCGTTTGATCGAGGTAATACAGTGGATTGTCGATTCCCGCGAACCCGGGACTCATACCGCGTTTGATGACCATTACGGTGCGGGCCTTATCGACGTCGAGAATCGGCATGCCGTAAATCGGGCTCCCGGGATCGGTACGAGCCGCGGGGTTAGTTACGTCGTTCGCGCCAATCACCAGCGCAACATCCGTTTGAGGAAAATCGCCGTTGATTTCTTCCAGATCGAGCAACTTGTCGTAGGGAATATCCGCTTCGGCTAACAAGACGTTCATATGACCCGGCATGCGTCCTGCGACCGGATGAATGCCAAATTTCACGTCAATCCCGCGCTTGGACAAAGCATCATACAGTTCGCGCACCTTGTGTTGGGCCTGAGCCACGGCCAGTCCGTAGCCCGGAACGATAACCACTTTGTTGGCTGCGGAAAGTATTGCGGCAGCTTCTTCGGCCGTAGCGCTCCGCACGTTCCGCGTCTCTAGCCCAGCCGCCCCGGACACCTGTTCCTGTCCGAAAGCGCCAAACAATACGTTCGAAAACGAACGGTTCATGGCTTTCGACATGTTCAAAGACAGAATAAAACCTGAGGCGCCATCCAGAGCGCCGGCCACGATCAACAATTTGCTATCGAGGACGAATCCCATCGCGGCGGCGGAAAGTCCAGCGTAAGAATTCAGAAGGGAAATCACTGTGGGCATGTCGGCCCCGCCGATTGGAATAATCATCAGCACGCCGAACAGCAGAGGGATACCCACGATAAAGGGAAAAATGAGTGTGTGACTAGGATGGATCACGACGTAAGCGGCCAGTCCGATTGCCACGGCGAGTACGCCAAGATTGACGATATTTTGCCCCTTAAAGGTGATCGGGCGCTGCGGCAACATCTCTTGCAGTTTTCCTGCCGCCATCAAACTGCCGGTGAATGTGAGCGAGCCCAGGATCACTTCCATGCATAAAACCGACAAAGTGAATCGCGAAACCTCTCCGCCGCGAAGATAAAATTCGGAGGTGCCGACGAGTGTTACGCAAAGCGCTCCGAACGCGTGACTAAGCGCGGTTCGCTGCGGCACTGCGGTCATGTGCACCATGCCAAGCGGGACGCCGATGATCGTTCCAAGCACCAGAGCGATGGCGATCCATTTGTAGTCCACGATGCCGTGATTCAGGAGCGTTCCAGCGATCGCCAAAAGCATTCCTAGTTCGCCTGCCCAGACGCCGTGACGCGCGGTAGTGGGCGCGCTCATCCATTTCAGTGAAAGAATGAATAGAGCCGTGGCGGCCAGGTAAGTGAGTTCGATGATGTGTTGGGGGACCTGCATCTATTTCACGGTTTTTTGAGGACGGCTGGATTTAAACATTTTCAGCATGCGGTCGGTAATCAAGAAGCCGCCGACAACGTTGCTAGTGGCTGCGACAATGGCGATGGTGCCGAGAACAGTCGATAGTGTGCTTTTATGTTCGCCCACCAATAAAATGGCGCCAACGACGGCGATGGCGTCCAGTGCGTTCGTCAAGGACATGAGTGGTGTATGCAGCAGGGGCGAAACCCGCTTAATTACTTCGAATCCGATGAAAGCTGCGAGCATGAAGACGTACAGGTCGGTCATCAAATCTAATTTCATGTATTTAATTACCTCCCGGCTGCGCGGCGAGGGCGGGCAATCTGTAAAACTCGCGAACTCGTGGATTGAATATTTCGCCTTGCCTGGTTACCAGCGTGCTGCGAATAATTTCATCTTCGAGATTGAGTCGCAACTTTCCATCCTGAACCAGATGCAACAAAAACGCTGTCACGTTTCGCGCGTACATTTGGCTCGCGTGATACGGGACGCGACTGGCCAGGTTGATCCAACCAATAATGCTGACGCCGTGTTCGATCACGACTTCGCCTGGCCTGGTGAGCTCGCAGTTTCCGCCCCGCTCTGAAGCTAAATCAACAATTACTGACCCGGGCGCCATGTGTGCGACCATTTCCCGAGTGACTAGCACGGGGGATTTTTGCCCTGGTATAACAGCGGCGGTTATCACCACGTCGCTTTCCGCTACCACGCGGCCAAGTAGCTCGCGTTGGCGGTGGTAGAAATCTTCGCTTTGCGCTCGCGCGTATCCTCCGGCGTCCTGCGCGTCCGTGGCTTCAATGGGAAGCTCGACGAACCGCCCGCCCAGGCTTTGTACCTGCTCTTTCGCGGCTGGGCGCATATCGTAAGCGGACGCAACGGCTCCGAGCCGTCGTGCTGTCGCAATCGCTTGTAGTCCAGCCACGCCCGCGCCGATTACGAAAACGCGTGCGGGCGTGATGGTGCCAGCAGCAGTCGTCATCATCGGAAAGATTCTGGGTAAAGCGTCGGCGGCGATTAAGACTGCTTTATAACCGCATATAGTTCCCATGGACGAAAGAGCGTCCATGCTTTGCGCGCGCGTCGTTCGCGGCATCAGCTCCACGGAAAACGAAAGAGCTCCGGTGGCTGCGATCTCTTGGACTGTTTCCAGGTTTCCGAGCGGCCGCAGAAATCCGACGAGAACTTGATCGCGGCGCAAAAGTGCGAGATCGCCTTTCCCGGACTTGTCATTCGAGCCGTAGCCGAGCACTTGAACGATAATGTCGGCGGTTCGAAAAACGTCGGCGCGCTGGGGAAGGAGCTTCGCGCCTTTCGCCACGTAGTCGGCGTCGGGATAACCGGCTCCCACGCCTGCGCCGGTCTCCAGCACAACCTCGATACCTGCTTTCGCGAGGCTCGGAACTACAGCCGGTGTTAACGCGACGCGCAATTCTCCGGGGAAACTTTCGCGCGGCACTCCGACGATCATCAGCGACACTCCGAGGCTTGCGTCCCAACGCTCACGGCCGTGAGAGGGCGAAGCAACCGCGTCCGGATATCAGGCGTGGAAAAAGTCATGCGAATAAATTTTGGACAATCCTTAAAGCGACAAAATCCTGAACGCGCGCGATGCCAGGCCAAAATACGCGCACAATCTAAGTGCTTTTGCGAACGCACATTCTAACTGCAAATCTGGGAAAATCCACCGACAATCGGCACGGTGGATTTTCCTATCGATTCTCCACGCCGATTGAGTGCAGAATCAGGACCCATCATGGTGAAGCGCGAGTGAGCGAAAAAGATCAGGCTTGGCGCAAGTGGCCGTTGGCGCGGATTGAAAAGGAATATTCCCCCAGCACGTGTGTGCCCTCGATCGAACCTTTCTTGGCGGAGTGGGTTAGCCGAAGCCGAAATGCGGAGCAGCAGCTCACTTGCCGGAAGGATTTGCACTGGGGGAAAAATTCTGATGAAACATTGGACTTTTTTTCTGCCGCTTCCAGCGGTGCCCCATTGCTCGTTTTCATTCATGGCGGATATTGGCAGGAACACTCAAAGAACGAATCGCTTTTCGCCGCGCCTGATTCGGTGGCGAACGGGATCGCTTTCGCAGCTATCAATTACACATTGGCTCCAAAAGCTGGAGTGGAGAAAATTGTCGATCAATGCCGCCGGGCAGTAGCGTGGCTTTATGAGCGGGCCGACGAACTTGGATTCGATCGCGCGCGAATTTTTGTCTCGGGCAATTCCGCAGGCGCGCATCTGGCCGCGATGATGCTTTCGCGAGGATGGCAGAAAACAGTTGGCCTGGCGGAAGATGCAATCGGCGGCGCGGTGCTGCTCAGCGGCGTGTACGATCTGGAACCTTTGGTGGGAACTTACATCGACGCGCCGTTGCACCTTACGAGCTCTACCGCTGTCGGCTTGAGTCCGATGTATCTGCCGCTTGGTCGTCCGGTACCGACTATCGTAGCGTGGGGTGAAAACGAGACGAGCGAATTCAAACGGCAAAGCAGAAATTATGCTTCCCGGTTGGAGGCCTCGGGCTTTCCGGTTTCCGCGTTTGAAATACCAGGTCTGAATCACTTCGACATCGTTTTTGACTTGGCTGACCAGGCGACCGTGCTAGGCCGGGCTACGCTGGAATTAATTGCGGGATCGGCGCCAAAATAACGAGAATTACCGGCCTACCGCAGCTAGGAATTTATCCGCAAAGGTGTGAACGTCGAAAAACGTGTTGTAAAGCGGCACGGGCGCGACGCGCAGGATGTCCGGCTCGCGCCAGTCGCAAATGATCCCGTCCTTCGCCAGAGCATCGCAAACCTCGCGCCCCTTTTCGGTTAATCGGATGGAAAGTTGTGCTCCGCGGTTCGCGCTATCGCGCGGCGTGATGATAGAAAACTTCTTCGAGATATCTTGATCCAGCAAAAATTCCAGATAACTGGTAAGCAATTCGCTTTTAGCTCGCAAGCGCAGCATGGTCGCTTCATCGAAAATTTCCAGCGAAGCCCGTAGCGCAGCTGCCGAAAGAATTGACGGATTGCTGAGCTGCCAGCCTTCAGCTCCGGGAATAGCCTGGAAATCTTGCGGCATGCGGAATCGGCTTATTTTGTCGTGGCCCCACCAGCCGGTGAATCGAGGAAATTTGGAATCTCGCGCGTGGCGTTCATGCACGAAGCATCCTGCTATCGCGCCCGGACCGCCGTTGAGATATTTGTAAGTGCACCAAACCGCGAAATCGATATTCCAATCATGCAGTTTCAAAGGAAGGTTTCCCACGGCGTGTGCCAAGTCGAAGCCGACAACGCAGCCTTTTGCGTGTCCGGCATTTGTGATGCGTTGAAAATCGAAGGTTTGCCCGTTGTAGTAATTCACTCCGGCGAGCATAACCAGCGCGATCTTTTCTCCGTCACGATCGATCAGCTCCTCTATATCTTCGGCGCGAATCCATGTTTGGCGCGGACGAGGTTTTAATTCGATGAGCGATTCTTTCGGATCATACCCGTGATACTGAATCTGCGACTTCACCGCGTATTGATCGGAAGGGAAAGCATTGGCTTCGATGAGAATTTTGTTGCGCTGCGCTGTGGGGCGATAGAATGAGACCATCATCAGATGCAGATTGACGGTGAGCGAATTCATTGCGACGACCTCAATAGGAAGCGCGCCAACCAATCGGCAAGTGGGCTCGGTGAGAATTTCATGGTACGGCATCCACGGATCTCGAGCCTGAAAATGGCCCGCGACGCCCAGCCGCGCCCACTCCTGCAGTTCCTGCTCCACGTAATCGCGCGCGGATTTGGGCTGCAAGCCAAGCGAATGGCCGGCAAGATAGGTGCAGTCCGAGCCGTCCGCCATTTTTGGAATGTGAAAGCGCTCACGAAAGGCCAAGAGCGGGTCGCGAGCCGTCTGGGCCGCGGCGAATTCCTTCGTAGTTTCGAACTTGATGCTCGGCACCTAGACTTGCTCCAATAGAGTTAGCTGACGACGAATCATCGATTCAGCTTTTCCCCAATCAAGATGGTCAATCTGATCGATTGAGTCGCACAATTCGGACAACATCGCATCTTGGATCCGCCCTCGGGAAAGCGCCACCGAATACGGGATACGGTGAAAGGTGACCATCGCATACTTTGGAACGAAAACGCGCGGATATTTGGCTTCGAGCGCGAGCTCCACTTTTTTCTTGAAGAGAAAGTGAGGATCACCGACGCGATCCCGCATTTCGACAAAATTCTCGAGAGCTAAATCGGCGATGGCATCGGTATTCGCTTTTCGCGAGCGCTCAAACTCCGGAAATATCGTGGGCCAATCCGCGCCGTGCCGGTCGAGCAACTCCAGCAGGGAAGTGCAGTCTTCGAAAGCGCAATTCATGCCTTGGCCGAAGAATGGAACAATGGCGTGAGCCGCGTCGCCGATCAGGAGTGATTTTGCATCGACATGCCACGGCGAACATTTGATGGTTACCATCGAGCCCGTCGGATTGTCGCGAAAGTTGTCGCCGAGGTTTGGCATCAACGGTACGGCATCCGGAAAATTAGACTCAAAAAATTCCAGGAACTTACTCTCTGAATCAAGATTTTCGAAGCTTATTTTCCCTTCAACCGGCAGAAACGAGATGCAGGCGAAAGTGCCATCGATATTCGGCAATGCAATTAACATGTGCGATCCGCGCGGCCAGATATGCAGCGCATTCGGCTCCAAAACATGTTTCCCATCTGGACCGGCGGCGATGGTCAGTTCTTTATAGCCGTAGTCTAGAACTTGCTGCGAGACATTGAATTGGCTGAGCTTGAGCATGGCGTGACGAATCGCGGAGGACGCTCCGTCTGCAGCGATGATAATGCCGGAAATATCGGTTTCACTTTCGTTGCGGAAACGCGCAACTCCTGTCTGCAAATCGAACCCAATGCAGCGTTCGTTGAAATGTATCTTTACGCCCCGCTTTTCAGCCTCGTTCATCAGCGCCGCGTTCAAATCCGCGCGAGAAATCGAATTAATCACTTCGGTTTCATCTTTGCCGTAAGGCTGAAACGTAAGTTCGCCGGAGAGCGAGTGCATCATGCGGCCTTTCATCGGGATGATGATATTGCTCATGGACTCCCACAGGCCTGCTTCGCGAAGCGCGTGAATTCCGCGCACGGAGATTGCGAGATTAATCGAGCGGCCGGCAGACAAGCGGACGCGGCGGGGATCCGGACGCCGTTCGTAAATCTCCACGCGGAATCCGCGTTGAACGAGGGAAACCGCGAGCAAGGGGCCCGTAAGTCCCGCGCCGATTACCGTAATTTTGTCGGGAGAAGGTGACATGTCTTGGCGGAATCGCAATCGTCGCTGACTTCAGCGGCGGGGAGTTCAGTCTTCCAAAAGCGAACGCGCTTCCCAAAGCTCCGGAAAGAATTTTTTCTCGAGCGTATGTTTCAGATAGGAAGAGCCGGTGCTGCCGCCTGTTCCCATGCGCACGCCTATGGTGCGTTCGACCATTTGGATGTGCCGAAGCCTCCAGCTCACAACGAGCTCGTCGAATTCCGTCAAACGTTCGCAGACATCGATCCAATCGCGATGATTGCGCTCGTCCTGATACAGCGCTTGAACGGCTTTGGCGCGCGCCTCGAAGCGCTCACGGTCGGTGGCTGTGCTAGGCAATTCCGGAAGCTTCCCAAGTGTTTTCAGAGCTTGGAAGAACACGTCGTGGAGGGAATCCTCGCGCAACCGGCGATATAAAACGGCGTGCGATTCGGGCGTTAGTTCGTGATAGCGCAGCATTTTTTCGTCTTTCAGGCCGCACAGAAATTCGAGTTCGCGAAATTGTTCCGACTGAAAGCCGCTGGCCGGATTCAATTTTTCGCGGAAGGCGAGAAAGTGAGTGGGCAACATCGTTTCGAGAATGGTGAACTGTTCTACGAGTACGCGCATGATTTCGGTGCAGCGGCGGAGCAAACGCGCGGCTTCGTAAACACCATCTCGAAAACCGGGATCGGAGGCGACCGCCCGGAGGTTCGCAACCACAGCATCGAGATCGTGCAGCAATTCCTTGAACCAAAGCTCGTAGGTTTGATGAATGATAATGAAAAGAAGTTCATCGTGATGAACGGGTGAAGACACTGGATGATGGAGCGCCAACAATTCCGGGATGCGAAGATAAGAGCTATAGGTCAATCCTTTTTTGATGGCATCGGAATTGGCACCGGGGGACGAACTCTGGTCTTCTTTCGAAACCGTCCCTGTAAAAGGGCAGCCAACGGTCGCGTTTGCCTCGTGAACATTTACGGATGTGGGTGATGTCGGCGCTTTCTCCGCAGTGGTTACGCCGGCTAAATTCAGAAATCGGACGGCGTTTTCGCCCAGCAGCTTCTTTTTTACTTCTTGCGAGAACTGGCTTTCGCGAATGAGCGTCCCGGCCCGCAATTCACCTAGTGGGTAAGGATAGTCGGAACCGAGAAGCACGCGGTCGCCGCCCATAACCGATACCAGGAATTGCAACGTGCGTTGTTCGAACACCGCGGAATCGACAGACATACGATCCAGATAATGGCTCGGAGTAAACTGCGAGACGCCGCGCGCTCCTTCATGATTTTTCCACGCGTTCTCAAGCCGGCCCAGAAGAAACGCAAAACTTCCGCCGCCGTGCGCGAAACAGATTCGCAGGTTCGGAGGCAAATGGTCAAAAGCTCCGCTCAGAATCATTGACGCGAGTGACAGATAGGTTTCCGTGGGCATACCTACTGTCCAAGGGAGCATGTAATTCGGCATGCGCTCGCGGGCCAGCATGTCCCAAGGATGCACGAACACCGCGGCTCCGACCGTCGCACAATGCTGCAGGAATTTCACGATGCCGGGATCGTCGAGATTTTTTTCTCCGACGTGATTTCCAATCTGGACGCCGAGGTGTCCGTCGCGCATGCAGCGGTCAAGCTCGGCGCAAGAAGCGTCAATGTCCTGCAAGGGAACTTGGCAGAGGGATTTCAGCCTGCCCTTCGAGCGTTG
>Ga0185299_10004749_pt1 | contig 16078 bp, 14 predicted proteins | sample PaiPotPPA55metaG_FD_128002 | JGI IMG/M metagenome (GOLD analysis project Ga0185299, IMG submission 128002) | Iron sulfur acid spring bacterial and archeal communities from Banff, Canada, to study Microbial Dark Matter (Phase II) - Paint Pots PPA... ...
CGCTCTGGTCCCCGGAGGACGGTTGGGTGCAGCCACCTGGACCGACACTTCGGGAAATTTTTGGATGTTTGGCGGCTCCAACGGCAACAACTTCCTAAATGATCTATGGAAGTACGACACCACCGCGTTGACCGGCAGCAATTACACCACTGCCGAGGGGACATGGGTGCTGGTCAGCGGCAGCGCCGCAGTCGACCAACCAGGAGTCTACTCGTCAGGCACATTGGTTCCGGGCGCCCGCACAAACGCCGTCACCTGGACCGATAGTTCGGGAAATTTCTGGCTGTTCGGTGGTTTTGGCTACGACGGCGGAACTCCGGTGGTCCTGGGAAACCTGAATGATCTCTGGGAATACACTGGTGGGCACTGGGTCTTCGTCTCTGGCGGTAATACGAACAATGCTAACCAGAAAGGGATCTACGGCACGCAAGGAACAGCGGCATCGACCAATATGCCCGGCGCACGACAGGAAGCGGTCGGCTGGGCCGATGCCAACGGAAATCTTTGGCTCTTTGGCGGCGAAGGTCAGGACTCCGTCCCTACCGCATTCGGTATCCTTGACGATCTGTGGATGTATAACATCGCCAGCAATCAATGGACGTTCGTGACCGGCCTAAACGTGGCAAACCAGACTGGCACCTATCCGGCTCAACCTGTAGTTGCTGCAGCAAATGCGACAGGTGCAGCAGGGACCTGTGGACTGGCGGGCGGCGACGCCCCGCTTTCCTGTTCGCCGATCTCCCTGACCGGCGCTCTCCCTGGGTCGCGTTGGGGCGCAAGCGGCTGGATCGACCCCAGCGGAAATCTCTGGCTCTTTGGCGGATGGGGCCTGGATTCGACCGGAACGAATGGTAACGGCGCCCTCAACGACTTGTGGGTCTACACTCCGAACTCCACTGCAGGCCAGCCAGGCACCTGGGCCTGGGTCAAGGGCTCGAACACCGGCGGCCAGAACGGCGTCTATGGTGACGAGAAAATCCCCTATGCTACATATGAAATCTGGACGCCCGGTGGCCGCAGCAACGGGACTCACTGGCTTGACCACAACCATCAGTTCTGGCTCTTCGGCGGCGATGGCTACGACTCCACCAGCACCACCGGCAACGGCTACCTCAACGATATGTGGCGCTACCTGCCGTATCAATGATCTGGGTTCCGTAGCTCTCATTTAAATTCGACCGGCCTGATTGCGAGTCCCGCAACCAGGCCGGTTTCATTTTCACGGTGCAATCTTTTCCCCGTCTTCTCTGTGTCCTCTGTACACTCTGTGTTGAAATCTTGCCCCTCTCTCGCTTTTCTTTCCTCAGCGAAACTCCGCGTCTCTGCGTTATCCTTATCTCTTTCTTTCTCGTTCCTTTGATCTCTCTCAAAATCTAATTTCTTTCCTGTACACTCTTCCCTGCCATTTCAATTCGATTCTCTCTAAGGAGTCTTCCATGTCCGAAGCCGCCACCACGACTGGCGCCGATTTCAAATCGCAGCTCCGCAACGGCCAACCGAAGATCGGCCTGTTCCTCAACTCCCACAGCCCCACGGTAGCCGAGCAACTCGCGCACTCCGGCTACGACTGGCTCCTGGTCGACACCCAGCACGGCCCCATGGGCTACGAAAAACTCTCCGCCATGCTATCCGGCATCGCCAACGGCGGCGCAAAGTCCATGGTCCGAGTCGGCGGATACAACGACCGCCCCGGGATCCAGCAAGCCCTCGACATGGGCGCCGACGGCGTCCTCATCCCCTACATCAATACCGCCGAAGAAGCGCGCCAGGCCGTAAGCTGCACCAAATATCCCACCGCAGGCACCCGCAGCGTCTATTTCCCCCAACGCAGCATGAACAAAGCAGGCCTGCTAGGCTACGCAGGCAACGCCAACAACAATCTGATCGTCGCGCTCCAGGTTGAAACCGCCGACTGCATTAAAAACATGGCCGAAATCGCGGCCGTCCCCGGCGTAGACATTCTCTTCCTGGGCCAAAACGATCTCTGCATGTCCATGGGCCTCTACGAAAAATACAAATTCCCCGACATGTATACCTCTCGCGAACTAGGCGCCGCCACCGACAAACTAATCGCCGAAGCCCGCAAAAACAAAGTCATTCTCGGCCTCTTCCTTTTCGGCACCAGCCGAGTAGGCGAATTCCTCGAAAAAGGTTTCACCTTCATAAGCCTGGGCAACGACTTGCACCACGTCTTAACGCAATCCGCCGCCTACATGAAAGACGTCACCACCACCGCCAAAGAAAAAAGCAAACCCTGGCAACCACGGCCCAGCGCTCTCCTCTAAACATCTCTCAAATCTTCGTGCAATTTGTAGGGGCGGGGCTTGCTCCGCCCGGCCGCTGCGTCTTGACGCCAAATCATCCGCCGTCATCGATCAATCACTCATCCAAGTCCTTCTCCGACCCACGCTTCCCCCGAAAGAAGTAAGCCGCCGCCCCAACCACAATCGAAAAAAATCCCACCGCCCCCGCGATCAATGTGAACCCGCCCCAATCCACCTGTGCCCCCGGCACGCCCGCAAATTTCGACGACCACACCGGCGCATATCCCAAAGCCACATGCGTATAAGGACTCCCCACCGGAGTCGGCGTCCAAGGCGCATAAAAACACAAAATCACCAAGCCCAACGCGAAACAGAACAACGTCACGTTATAAAAAGTCTTCAAGGTCTTAGCACTTCCCCTTCCCTCAAAGGTTTCTCAGCCAACTCTCTTCCACACGATGTCCTCGTTGTTCCGCCTGTCGATTAACGCATCGACCTTTCCACTGTCGTCTCGGCGAAACAAGAGCCGCCCTTCCACTCCCTTCCGAAAGAAAATGTCAGTCGCCTCCGGAACCATCAAATCTTTCGGCCGATCGCCTCGCTGACGATACAAACTATTTCCGTCCACGCTAATCGCCACAATATTCCCCGGCGCCAAAATATAACCCCCCACGTATTCTCGATACTTCCGCTTATCCATCTCCCCAGCCGCGGGATCCTCGTAGTAACGCAACACCTGCCCCGCCAAAATCCGCCACTCCCCATTGCGCCGCATCCACGTATCGGTAGCGTGATATCGCGCCTTCATCTCCTGCCCGAACACCGTCTCGGTTTCATCCATGTCGTACGACAAAATCGCCGTATCGCCAAGAATCCTGCTCTCCGGCTTCACGACAGCAATTGTTCCGGAATATCCCGCCGGCATCGGCTCGACGTCTTTCACCAGCGCCGTCTTATCCATCTTCCGGCCCTTCTCGTCAAAGTACGTGCAGTCCTCCGCGAAGTATTTCTGCCAAGGCGTTTTATATCCGGGCGCCACCGCATCCATCAACTCCTGCGTCCTCCGCACCAACTCTGCTTCGGTAATTACCGGCTGCGCACTTCCCTGGCGCCGCGCGCCATCACAACCCGCCACCCCCGCAACTATCCAGAGCGCGCAAACCCCGTTGAGAAATCGTTTCACGTTCACTCCCCCATCCGGGCAGTTGCAGCCACCCGCCATTCGGCCGGCCTATGGTCGTCTACTTAACGACGTCCAATCCATAAGACGGATGAGAGAACGTTCCGCCCACCTTGATGGGCACAATTTCTCCTTGTTTCTTTTTCTTGAAAAATGGTTCCGCGACCTTCAACAACACGGCCTTGATCCCCGTAGACCCCTTCGACAGCTTGCTATCCACCCGCAAATCTCCATGCAGATCGATCTTCTCCGTCAATATCTCGTACGTGCCATGCACGTGTGCCAGCGCTCCCGGCACCCCAAAATAGAGATCCGTGAATGTTGCAATGGCATTCTTCATCTCCACATGCCCCTTCATGTTCTCCGCCACGTCTACTGGAGGCGCCTCGTCAGGCTTACCGCCCATCGCCACGTGGCTCAGCTTGTCCACCTCCTGCTGCGTCGACGGCTTGGTGAAGTCCGCCGACCCAATCACAAAATCCCCCTGCAAGTTCACGCGCTCGATAAACCGGCGCTCCCCCGGCGGAACCTGCACCTGCGTGCGAAAGGTCATCGCCCCTTCCATCGCTGGATGCTCGGCCTTCGCCAGCAGCCGCAGCCAATCCTCAATCGTGCCCTGTTGTTGCGTCCCCTCCAACGTAACCGTCTTCCCGGCTCCGCCACCCTTCCCGGCAATCTCTCCATGCACCTTCAGCGACGTCTTCCCAAACTCCACGCGCACCGATTTCAGCGCCACATTGCCGTCCATACCGTTCACCGTCGCAGCAAACTGCGTCTTCAAGTGCACCGCATGCGGGCTGCGATCCACCTCGAAATTTGGCACATCCGTGTTGCCCGCCACTTCCAACTGCTCCAGCACGCCACCAAATTTGCCCGTCGATGCCAGCGTCCCGCCAATCGCCGGGAACACCCCCAAATCCGCATGCTCGAAAACATACTCCCCCGAAGCAGGAGTCTTCCCAGGATCGTCGCGACGCAATGGCCCCAATTGCCCATCCGTGCGAATCTCGCCGGGAGGCGTCGGATTCCGGAGCGCCGCATGAAACGCCATCACGCGATCGTGCCCAACCCCATTCACCGTCAACTTATGGGTCTCGAATCTCAACGGTGCAGCACCGGCCTCGCGCGAAGCAAACTCCACCACCGCCCCATCTGCAGTGATCTCGCCGACCACCACCCTGGTCTGGTCCGTACGCGCAGGCAGCGCCTGATTCCCCGCCCGCTCGCTCTGTGCCGACACCAACATCCGCAAGCCCTCCACCTTGATGCGCGGAATGCGCTTCGGAAAAGTGAAGAACCCGGGGTAGCTCCCCTGTATGGTCACTCTGTCCGCGGAAGCAATCGCCGGCACCTTCCCGTCCAAATTGCGCCGAAGCGTCACTCCGTCCATCACGCACCCCGGAGGAAAGTAGGTGGCGCGAAATCCCTTAACCTCCACGGTGCTGGCAAACGTCTGCTCCAAACCCTCAATGACCGACGTCCGCGTAAATGGCCAATGCGTAGCAATGACGATGCCCGCAATCGCCAAGGCAAGCGCAATCACCGCAGCACCGAACTTGATCCACCGAGTTTGAATCGAAGAAGACAAGCCACTCCCTCTCAAATCTTCTGCACTTCATCCGCAACGAATTCACAAACGCTCATGCTGCCGCTTTGATGCTCCAAACCCGCGAACAGACCTTTGACACGACCACCCTCTGGGTGCTCCCAACCTCAAACCGACTCGCCAAGCGAAGACCCCTAGACATCAACCAATCACGGGAGTACATTCTCCGCAGCGTCCCCTTCCGCCGCGTGCTCGTGCAGGGAGGTTTCCATGCGCATCACCAACGCCGCAAAAAGTTTCTTTCACTCACACAAGCCAGGCTCCAAGCAACACGAAGACCCCTCGATCTTTGACTCCGGCATAGGAGATTGGATTCTCGACGCCGTAGCAATAGCATTGATTGCGCTGGTCGCGGGCACACTACTCCGCTGGGCCTACGTAGCCATCTCTCGATAGCATTGTTGGAGCAAGGCAAGGAAGGAATTTCAGCAGCAGAGGGGCAACAAAACTTCAGCAAGCCACTTTCAAAAACGTAACTTCAATTGCGCAAAAAAACTCAACTCACCGTAACCGGCGCACCGTACGAAAATCGCACCGAAGTAGCTAGTGCCGTCATCTCCAGAGGCTCGCTGGCCACGACAAACTCCAACCCGACCGCAAATTTTCCGTCCGGCAACCCGCAGCAATACACCACCCGCGCGGCAGCCGTAAAATGAAAGCCGGGTATCGACACCAGGATCTTTTCCCCTAGTGGCCATGCGCTCTGTGAAATGACTTTCGCACCGCGCGAACTGACATCCGCGGTCAGCGCAGTTTCCACTCCCAACTTCTCCTGTTTGCCCACGAGCAATGCGGTAACCTTCATGTCGATGCGATTTTCCGCGCGCATCGCTGTATACGTCTGTTGTGTCATCGGTCAGCCTCCGGAACACGCTTCCCCAGGGGACAACCGCGGCCGCAGCCCTGTGGGACAAGCCGCCGCGCTAGTAACCAATCATAGTCGCGAAAATCAGCGCAACGTAACCGATCCGCAACCTCTGCTGTCGAAAACGACATCACGCTGCTGTCACACCGTCTGCGCGGTGGAGAGCGGAGGCTCGCCGCCGCCTTTCACCCACGTTCATAATCTCCCGGTTGCAAGTCCGCCCATGGCTCGATCCAGCATCGCCGAGCAACGGGGGGACCAGCCGCTTTAGCAGACTTGTGGGCACTGGCCGGGTGTGCCGTCGCCGTTCAATTTGCTATGCTGCGTCGCATGAAGCGCGCCTTTCTCATTGATACCGATACGGCTTCCGATGATGCCGTGGCGTTGATCATGGCGCTGCGCTCTCCTCAAATTGATGTCCTGGCCATCACCACTGTGGCGGGAAACGTGGACGTCCATCAAGCCACCCGCAATGCGCTCTATACGGCGCAGCTTTGCGATTCCAAAGTGCCAGTGTTTGCGGGCGCCGAACAACCGTTGAAACGCGCCCATGTAAACGCGTCCTGGTTCCACGGACGCGATGGCTTAAGCGATCGCGGTTACCCGCCGCCCCGCCGCGCTCCGGAAAAGAAGAGCGCCGTCGATGCCATCGTCGACACCATTGAATCTTACCCAGGCTTGGTAATGGTTACGCTGGGCCCGCTTACGAATGTCGCGCTCGCCTTGCAAAAAAAGCCCGTAATCGCCGCGAAAGTGAGTCGCTGTGTGGTCATGGGCGGCGCGCCTTGCTGCGAGGGCAACGTCACCCCCGCGGCCGAATACAACATTTGGTGCGATCCCGAAGCGGCCCGCATGGTGTTCCGAAGCGGACTTCCCATTGAACTGGTTGGCTGGCACCTATGTCGCGGTGAGGCGGTGCTGAATTCCTCCGAGATAGAGGGGGTTCTAAGTTTCGGTACGCCCGTCGCCAAATTTGCCATCGAGTGCAACAGCCGCGCGCAACAAGCATTCCTCGAACAGTCCGGTGAACACGGGATTTCCCTGCCGGATCCCGTCGCCATGGCCATCGCTCTGGATCCGTCGATCGTCACTTCGCAATCGGAGCATTTCGTGGACGTCGAAACCCAGAGCGAGCTCACTCGCGGCACGACCGTGGTGGATCGTCTGAACGTCGCACATGACGAACGCAACCGCGACGTCTGGGCCTCTGCTCTCGTCGCCGGTCATAAAGCCAAGGTGTTCTGGACCATCGACAACGGCCGCTGGAAACAAGCGCTCTACTCCGCCTTGAGGTAGCAAGGGTATGGCTCCTTTCCTAACAATTAAAATTGCCTAATTCAGTGCGTTTTCCCTTCGGGGCGTTTGGGGTGGTCGCCATTGGCGCGCTCGGATTCGTGTTGGTGATCTGGGGCTTGGCTGGTTTGGTCTTCTTTGTCACGTTTGTGGAATAGGTTGAGGAGGTAACCGCTGACATCGCCGTCCTCTCGTTCGGACCTTTGCTCGCGATGGAGGGCGGAGACACTGTTGAGGAGGAGTTGCGAAATGTAGGCGAGGGCCATGGCGTCGCGGCGGGCGATGCGCTTGTGAGCGAGTTGGGTGACGAGATTTCCGAGGAAGGCGTTGACGGAGTCGGCGTCAGTGAAGTTTCCGACGTTGTCGAGGAGTTCGTTGGCGACGGCTTCGTTTTGGAGACGGCGCGCCTTCATTTGCTTGCGAACGTGGTGGGCGCAGAGGGTGGAGTCGGGATCAGAAGTGAACATGCGGCAGCGATGGCCTTTACCGTTGATGTGCTGGCAAGGAAATAGGGTCAGGGCTGCAGTTTGGGGTTCGGAGACGGGAGTGGGAGAGACAGAGACCCCACCCCCGGGGGTTTTTGCGTAATGATTTGATTCCATGGGAGTTACCTCGCTAGATGGCGCAGTGATTTGATTTTAAAGGAGATACAAGAGTATGGGCGTGAGTTGTTGCTTGCTGAGCAGTCCACGAGAACAACGACAGGGGATTTCGCGGCAAAAAGGCATTGGAAAGCGTGGCCCTTGGCGGAGAAGCGCTCAGGGCAATGGTGGGCTGCCAAGTTCACGCGAAAGGATACCATATATTACACTTACTGTCAACTAATAACTTAGTTGCTATTCGAACGATTTGTGGAAATGTGTGCAACCGGCGAGTGCACAGGACGATGACACCTTGGGAGTGGAAACGACAAAAACCTGGCGAGCCAAACTCGCCGCTACAAACGGCCGGTTAGTGACGTTGTCGGGCGAGTGACGTTGGCGGGCGAGTGGCGGTCCCAAATCCGGTCCAACTTTCGTACTAGTGATCCAGATTATGTGGGGAACCAGAGATTGTGACTCGCGGTCCATTCCGTGGCATTCGCGCAGGGTCTAACCTTGTCGCTACTGGAGGGCCGCGCGCGTTGAAGGCGATCTACGAAATTCCATTGTGCGTCTCCCTGGTGCTCCTGGTTGTGCAGGGTTTGCGTGTGTCTTTGAATGAGCTGTTGGATTACGTGATTCGCAATTGCAAGGACGAGCCGGAACAGCGTTGGTGAGTCCTGACGTCGCGGGACGAATACTTGCCGGTGACGTTTCAGCGAGCCTGATTCTCCGTCGCGATTCCCCGCCAAGCCCCTTGCGATCCTCCTCTCGTCCCCTCCGGTCTTCCGGCATACATTAAAATCCTTACTCTTTGTACGTAACCGTACTGTGTTCGCCCGATGTCTGGCCGGTGCGCATGCAGTTAGGCTTGGCTCGAACGAGAGCTGAATTTGAGGAGATCAGCTGTGAACCGCATACCTAAGGTTTTGTTTCTCTCCACGGGTGACACTACCCGTAGTCAGATGGCTGAGGGCTTTCTACGCAAGTTTGCCGGCGACCAAGTGGTGGCGGCCAGCACCGCGGTCCAGTCCGTCGAACACGACCCGCTTGTTGTTGAAGTCATGAAAGAAGTGGGCGTGGATATCTCCAGTCAAAAACCCAAAGACGTTGCGCACTTTTTCAAGGAATCCTTCTCGCACGTGGTGACCCTTTGCGATTCGACTACGGAAAAGTTCCCGGTGTGGCCGTTCAGCCGCAACGTGCGTAACTGGAGCCTGCCCGATCCGGAGCGAGTGTCCGGCACCTCGGAACAGAAGCGAGAGGCGTTCCGGCGAGTGCGCGACGAGATCGATCGCGATGTGCGGGAATTTGTTAGGCAAAGCTTTCCGCAGCTGCAAGTTCGCTAGGCTGGGGCTGCTGGCGGAAAAGGCTTGAAATTCGGGATGTGGCGGCCCGGGCTAAGCCCGTGCCTACAGTTGACTTCAGGTGTGGTTCTGAAATCGAGGCGGGATTTCTGCACTCGGGGCGGTTAACGCGCCCCCTCCGGTCGAAATGACAAGTTTGGGATGGCTGCAATTCTGTTCAACTCCAATTCTATCCTTAGGCTGTCTCGCTTCATTCATTGCGCTGCGTCGAAGAACACGCTCAGGGCCGGATTGCTATTCTGCGTGTTGCCCACGTCGTACCAAGTGAAGTAGCGCACATCTTTGGGGCCAATGATGATTTCCGGAACAATCTCCGACTGGTCGGTGGTGTTTGACAAATTCGTCGCATCACTGAACATTTGGCCATCAGCAGAAGTGCGCTCGTAGATGTCGAAATTCCCCGAAAAACTGCCCTTCGAATCGTCTTCGAAAGCTACGGTGATTCTCCCGTTGTTGTCCACGGCGACAGACGGGTCGCCCGCGCCCGTAAAGTTTTGGACGGGATTCGGCAGAGAAAGATTCTGTGGAGTCGTAAACGATGCTCCGGCGTCGACCGATTGTGTGAAGAACACCTGATAGGCTGCGCCACCAAGGGCCGCGGCATCGTAAACCAAAGCGATTTCCGAATTTGGTCCCACGGCAAAGCGTTGACCATTGACATTGATTCCCGTCGCGGCTTGCGTGACCTTCGCGAAGGTTTGTCCTTGGTCCGTCGAGCGCGTAAACAAAACCGCGTTCCCGTTCGCCTCCCAAGCCAGATTGACATTGCCCGAGCCGTTCACGACCAGCGTAGGATTCACGGCGCATCCGCTGCCGTCGTCTAGCTGTCTCGGCTTTGAGAATTTCATTCCGTCGAGAGAGCCGGTGAAAAGAATGTCGCAGGTAATCGGCGCGACCACCGTTTCCTGTGCCCAGGCCAGATAGATTTGCCCTTGCGGTCCCACTGCGCCGGTTAGCGTTACCGCGTCCTGCATGGTCGTCCACAAAACCTGGTCGTTCGAAAATGTCTTTCCACCATCGATTGAGCGGCTTTGGTGCAACGCGTTTGTGCCCACATCGAGGTATGCGAGGTCCAGCGCACCTGAGGGCTCCACGAGCACGACGGGAAAGAAGCCGTTGTGATTGATCGGAATGGTGGAAAAACTTTTACCGCCATCGGTGGAGCGCGCGAGGAATGCGGTTGGGGTAACAGCGTTGGTGTTGAATGTAGCGAAGATGGTCAAATCATCGGCCGCATCGAGCTGAATGTTCATTTGCTCAGAGAGGCCGCCCAGAGGCAAAGCAAGCATCGGAGCGCTGAACGTCGCGCCATTGTCGTGCGACTGCGCGAATTCGATTCCCGCTGGGGCAATCCACGCGACATCGATGACGCCGTTGGAATCGATGACGGTGGAAGGTGCGCTGCCGGCGCCGAGATTCAGTGGCCCGGAGGCAGACGGCGTGTTCAGCGTTATTGTTGCGGCGGCACTCACGGTGTTGTTGGATACGGAGCTAGCTGTGAGCGTGACGGCTCCTGCCTTGGAGGGCGAGGTGTAGGTCACCGCTGCGCCTGAGGCGCTCGACGTGGGCATGACTGTCCCGCACGCGTCACCGGTGCATGCCGCCCCGGAAAGCGTCCAGGTCACGCCCTTATTCTGTGAATCATTCTGAAGAGTCGCAGTAAAGGACTGTGTTGCGCCTCCGGTAGCAACGCTGGCCGTCATCGGTGAGACCATCACAACAATGGCAGGCGGGGCGGTAATCGTGATCGTTGCTGTCGCGGACTTCGTCCCATCAGCGACGGAAATGGCGCTAAGCCTAAGATTCGCCGTGCTAGGGACCGCCGCCGGCGCGGTGTACGTCACCGTAGCACCTGAGGCACTGGAGCTTGCTGAGAGGGTCCCGCAGGTCGCGCCGCTACATCCCGAACCTGCCAACATCCAGCTCACACCCTTAGCTCTGCTGTCATTCGCGACTGTCGCAGTGAATGTCGCCGCTTGCCCGGTTTGCACCGAAGCGCTTGTTGGAGAAATAGCAACGGAAATCGGGGTTGGGGCCGGTGCGGTCGGTGCAGCTGGGGTGCTGATGGAACGGCCGCCACATCCCGCAATGAGGAGCATCCCGGCTAGAAGGATGAGGGCGGATTCCGGGCGCACCGGAAGGCCGAAATTCATATTGCCTCGCAAGGAGACCGGGCGGGATCGCAGCAGGGATTGTAACATTCCTGGCTAGGCAGACGTGATTTCCAAAATTTGCCCTTAGCGGCGGCGCTCGTTAAACACAACCAATTACGTCCAACCATTCAGAAGATGCGCCCTCTGCAATTACGAAGAATTTCAGAAATTCCGCACACGACGTGCCTCGTCTAGTAACACAGTCAGCGCACTCGAAAAACTCTACGCGCCCTTTGTGAAAGAGCTGCGCGAGCGCGCGCGGCGTTTCGTGGAAAATGGGTTAGAGAAGACTTCCGGGATGATTTTGGGCACGGGTCGCCCGGCACTTCAAGACGACTGCATGAAAACAAAATAGTTTATGGCGGACGGGCCTGTAAGCCGGATTTTGTGCCGCATGCATACCCAAAAACGAGATGCAGGCGCGGCGATCATTCCTCTAGGTCACGGCTCACGCCGTGACTCAAGCAGCCTACCCGAGGGTTGCTCTCTGCAGCGGCTTGCACCGTCGCAGAGGGAGCGCGCGACCGCGGTGAAGCGGCGGCCACGGGAACGCTGACTCGACGAGCCGGGCCGGGCTCTCCCCTCCTATTTGGCCTTGCACCACGCGGGGTTTTCCGTGCCTCGGGTGTTGCCACCCGAGCGGTGGGCTCTTACCCCACCTTTTCACCCTTGCCAAACGATACGAGCTGTTCGAAGACGTCTCGCAGGTTTACCTGCGCGATGCCACCGTGCTGCGTGCCGCCGGCGGTACATTTTCTGTGGCACTTTCCGTGAGCGAAGCGGATGACACAGGCTGAAGCCTGTGCTACCCGAATCGCTCCCCTGGCGTTACCAGGCGCGTTGCCCATTTTTCCTGATGACTCAGGACGGTGTCCGGACTTTCCTCCCGTCCGACCATCTTGCGATGGCCAGACCAGCGATCACCCGGCCCGCCCGCCAGCTCTATTATAGCCTCGAATTGCGGTCGAAACTCGCTCACCTTTGCGGGTCGGCTTCGTCCATCACACCGCAAGATAGGCTTGCGTTGGGGAGGGAAGCCGTCTTCTTTCTTCGTTGCGGGGCAATACTGGTCATTATTTCCCTTGGGAATTGCGCAGTTGCGTGGGCTCAGGCGCCGTCGTCAGATTCATCTCGCAAAAGAGAGGAATTTCGTAACGCGGAGATTACTTACGACTGGGTGACCAATGCGCACGGCCAGAAGGTCCGGACGTTCGTCACGCGGCCACGGTCGGCTAGCGGCAAAGTGCCGGCGATCTTTTTCGTTGGCTGGCTGAGCTGCGATAGCGTCGAATATCCCGACGGCGAAACCGATGGATTTGGCGCGATCTTTTGGAGGCTCATCGAGCAATCCGGCTTTGCTACCGTGCGCATGGACAAACCCGGCGTTGGCGAGAGCCAAGGCGATTGCGCTGCGACTGACTTTCAGACGGAGTTGGACAGCTACCGCACGGCCTTTGACTCCGTGTCCAAATACCCTTTTGTCGATCAGAGTGCCATCTTCGTGGTGGGCCTTAGCAACGGCGGGGGAACGTCGCCGCTTACTGTGGGCCAGCATCCGGTGCGCGGATTTATCGCGGCGTCTTCGTGGGGGAGCACACGGTATGAGCATATGCTCGAGAATGAACGCGTCCGACTTACCAGGAACAAAAAATTATCGGCTGCCGAAGTCAACGACTCGGTGAAGGCGCTCACTGATTTTTACTCGCTTTACCTGATCCATCGGATGAAACCTGGGGAAATCATTGCGCAGCATCCGGAGTGGAAAGCGCTCTGGTACGATGCGCCCGACGGGCAATACGGGCGTCCGGCCGCGTTTTATCAGCAATTGCAGGATTTGAATCTGGGGAAAGTTTGGGAAGGCGTGAATGCTCCGGTGCTGGTGATTCATGGGAGCGCGGATACGATCATGAGCCAGGCCGACAGCCGCGCGATTGCGGATATTGTGAATCGAGCTCAGCCGGAGCGGGCGACTTACGTTGAGATCAATGATGCGAATCATCTGCTTGCGGTGCGGAAGAAGCTCGATGACACGGTCGTGCCGACAATGATTCAGTGGATGAGGAAACAGCTCGGGCAGAGGTAAACCTTCGACGGACCCTGTGGAGGTGGCCCGTTACGCCGGGCGGAGCAAGCCCCGCCCCTACAAAGTGCTGATCGCGTATTTCGTGGAAGGGAAGGGGTTTATTTGCTGGCTAGGAGTTTGTCGAATTCGGATTCGGTTAGGACGGGGACGCCCAATTCTTTGGCTTTGTCGTATTTTGAGCCGGGATCGGTCCCGACTACTACGTAGTCTGTTTTTTTGCTGACGGAGCTGGAGATTTTGCCGCCGTGTTGTTGCACGAGTTCGGCGGCTTGCTCGCGCGAGCGGTTGGCCAGGTCGCCCGTAAACACGAAAGATTTGCCGGCGAATTTCTGGCTTTTGAAGATGCGCTTTTCGGTGGTGGGACGAACGCCTGCTTTGTCGAGCTTTTTGACGATGCGCTGGTTGGCCGCTTCCGAGAAAAATTCGGCGATGCTGGCGGCTACTTTGGGACCGACTTCGCCTACCTCGAGGAGTTGTTCTTCAGCTGCCCCGGCTAGCTCGTCCAACGAAGAAAAATGTGCGGCGAGGAGTTGGCCGGTGCGTTCTCCGATCATGCGAATGCCCAGCGCGTAGATTAGCCTCGCTAATGAATGCTTTTTGCTGGCTTCGATTTCGTCGAGCAGATTTCGCGCGGATTTTTCCGCGAAGCGCTCCAAGGCGACGACATCGTCGAACTTTAGCGAGTACAGGTCAGCTACGTCTTTGACGAGGCCTTTGTCGACCAGCTGATCCACGATCTTGTCGCCGAGGCCATCGATGTCCATCGCGTGGCGGCTGGCAAAGTGCAGGATCGATTCTCTGCGTTTTGCGGGGCACGCGGCGTTCACGCAGCGGTAGGCCACTTCGTCTTCTGCCTTATGAATGGTGCTGCCGCACTCCGGGCAATTTGCGGGCATGCGGAATTCCCTGCGGTTGGCGCCTTGCTTCACCACTTTGAGGACGTGCGGGATTACTTCGCCGGCGCGCTCGATCAGCACAGTGTCGCCGATCTGCAAGCCCAGGCGATCGATTTCGTCCATGTTGTGGAGTGTGGAACGGCTGACAGTGACGCCTCCAACTTGCACCGGCTCGAGGACGGCCACCGGTGTTAGCGTGCCGGTGCGGCCGACCTGCACGCGAATATCGTTCACCACCGTGGTCTCTTGGCGCGCGGGATATTTGTAGGCGATGGCCCAGCGCGGAGCTTTCGCCGTAAAGCCCAATTCGCGTTGAATTGGGATCGAATTCACTTTGATCACGACGCCGTCGATTTCGTATGGGAGGGCTTCGCGCTTAGGCTCCCAGGTGTCGCAATACGCGAGCACCTCGTCGATCCCTTGGCAGAGTTTCCAATCGTCGGAGGCGCGGAACCTTAGTTGTTTTAGGGTTCGGAGGGATTCCGAATGCTTTGCGAAGGGCTCCAGGCCGTCCACCAGCAGGTAATACGCGAAAAATTCCAGGCGGCGCTGAGCGGTAATCGAGGGGTCGAGTACACGCACCGATCCGGCCGCGGCATTTCTGGGATTGACGAAAATTTTGGCGCCCGTCTGCTCCTGCTGGCGATTCATGGCCTCAAACGATTTGCGGGTCATCAGCACTTCGCCACGTACTTCAAAATTGCCGCGAAGTTTCGCTTTCTTCAGCAAAGCGGCGTCGATGCGCAGGGGCACCGAGCGGATGGTTCTCACGTTGGGAGTGACATCCTCGCCCATGGTGCCGTCACCGCGAGTGATGCCGCGGACGAGAATTCCATCTTCGTAGTGAAGAGCAATGCTCAGGCCATCGAATTTGTGCTCGGCGACGTATTCGATTTTTTCGCGGCCGATTGCCTGGCGGACCCTGCGGTCGAAGTCGCGGAGGGCGTCGTAGGAAAAAGCATTGTCGAGACTCAACATCGGCCTGGCGTGGCGCACCGTCTGAAACCCGGCTCGCGGGGTGCCGCCAACGCGGGCGGAGGGGGAATCGGGCGTGATGAGTTTGGGATTCGCCGCTTCCAACTCTTTCAGGCGGTTCATGAGGCGGTCGTAGGCGGCGTCGGAGACTTCGGGATCGTCCAAAACGTAGTAGCGGTAGTCGTGGTGGCGAATTTTGTCCCGCAGCTCTTCGATCTCATGTTTCGCGGCAACGGCCTTGGCCATGGGGAACCCTCGGAAGAACGTTCACAGTGATTGAGCATCATATTATATAGAACAAACCCCACAAGACTTTGGGGGTTCGTGCGAGGGTCGCCGCTATCTGTGGCTCAGGTTAGGCGGGATTTACGGCGGTGTCCAGTGCTTTTCTGGACACTGTGTGGGTTCGGTGTCCTGAGGTGTCCGGCGGCGGGGGTTTTGGGAAGCGTTGAGGTGTCCAGCACTTTGCGCGGTTGGTTAGGGTGCGGGTTGGCCAGCGGTTGCCGCCAGCGTGCGAATTGTTGGAGCGGAGTCTGCTCCTTTGCGGCAGCGGAGTCTAGCGAAATTAGCGGCGGAGTTTTTTCTTGAACGGCCTGGGCGTGCTTCTCGGTCCGGGCCAGGGCTCCTCGTTCTGGGAGCGCGGAGCTCCTGACGTGAGGCGGCTTGTTGCGTGGACAGGGCGGGCCGCATCCTCCGGTTTGCTTTTGTCCTGGGACACCTTCGTTTTCGCCTGTGTTTTAGCGGGTGTTTGCGTGGTGTCCTCGCGTGCCGGCTGCATGGGTGGCGGCTGGTAGGTTGGGTCTAGTTCTTTCATG
>Ga0185299_10004750_pt1 | contig 16071 bp, 10 predicted proteins | sample PaiPotPPA55metaG_FD_128002 | JGI IMG/M metagenome (GOLD analysis project Ga0185299, IMG submission 128002) | Iron sulfur acid spring bacterial and archeal communities from Banff, Canada, to study Microbial Dark Matter (Phase II) - Paint Pots PPA... ...
GCGAAGCACTTTGGACACGAGACCGGTAACCCCCGCAAATTCGCGAGAAAATAGGCTTCCTTGAAAGACAATAATATATGCAATATGAGGTACTTAATAATTGGCGGGGGCGGGAGGATTCGAAATCCGCATGGCGGAATCAAAATCCAAGTGGTTCGATTTATTTATCAAAGCGTTTTCCGAAGAATCGCGGAAATTCGATGTCAATCCATACAAGAGGTTAGCGAATATTTCGGAATGCCGCGCATGCAGCTCTGATGCGCCCCCTGCCCCCCGAAGGCAGAGGCCAGGGGTTCGAATCCCTTCGCCCGCTACGATTTGCCGAATATCTTCCTGAGCGGCCCGAGACATAGGTGACACTTCGTACCGGACACATGGGTTACACTTTTTGTTTGCTCTGGCAAGCAGGAGGTGTGGATGCCGTGGAAAGTGAGTTCGGTGATGGAAGAACGCCTTTGCTTTGTCGCCCGTCTGCTGGAGGGAGAGGCGATGACCGATGTCTGCCGCGAGTTCGGCATCTCCCGCAAAACCGGCTACAAGATCTTCGACCGCTATAAAGAGCATGGGCTTGAGGCCTTGAGCGACCGCTCGCGGCGGCCGGTGCGTTACGCCAACCAGCTGCCGCCCCAGATCGAGAGCCTGATCGTTTCCCTCAAGCAGGACAAGTCGCATTGGGGGGCGCGCAAGATCCGCGAGCTTATGGTCCGGCGGCTGGACGGCGACCTGCGCGTCGCCTTGCTCAAGGCCTCTTTGGTCCGGCCGTTTACCTGTGCGGACAAATGCGCCTTGAAGCCAACGGCTTGTTGATGATGAAACGACTTGAAATCCTTGAACCGCGTGTAGCTCTCGAACCGATGAAGAGCCTTCGCCACGGCGTCGATGGACGGCTCGCTGTAGCGCCGCGCCTCCCTCATACAGGTGAAATAGACACGCTTGATCCGCTCATTCGGGGCGTTGGTCGTTTTCATAGGTTCAATCTTCCTTGCCGGAGTCACAATTCAGGGAGGGGTGATCCTCTCTCTTATTAGGAGTCATATGGGAAATGGGTCCCTTGTGCGCCCCTGCGTCCTACAGGTCGAGCGCGTGGTGCTCGACGAACACCATCCGACGATCCTTGCGCGTAAACGGTGGCTGATAGGGCGTGTCGTCGTCCACGATGTATTCCTCGTATTCGGCCACAACGAGCCGATAGGGGCCCAAGCCGTTCGTTATTTCCGGGACCGTGACCTGGCCGCTCCAGAGCACCTCCGACGAATCGGCACCCGGCGCTGACGCCGGGTGTGGGGTCACCGTGGCCGTCGTTAGACGCTGCCAGCCGAAATCTTCGCCGAGCCGTGGGTCCAGCTGCTCGACCCACACGTCCACTACGCTGGTTTTCGCGACCGCGACCGAGCCCGTCGTGCGCTCGGCTTCCAGCGCCCCGCTCGACCCGCGATAGGTGTGCCCGGAGACAGTGACCTGCCGACTGCGCGGGTCCGCGGTGGTCGCGACCGCGAGCCAGCGGGCCGGGGTGAGCGCGATGAAGTCCGCAAGGACAATGTTGGAGAGATATGCCCCCTCGATCGAAATTGGTTGATAGCGCGCCAGGGCCAAGCGGATGAACGGGTAATAGGCGGCGCCTGGGACCAGGCCGATGTCGCAATACCAGAGCTGGCGTTCGTCGTTCCAAGCCACGTCATGCGGCGCGCAATCCAGCGCCATGTCGCTCGACAGCACTCCCGGCGGCGTCAGCCCGCTCACGGTGAAGCCCCCCGGCTGCTGATCCGCTTCTGTCGGCGGAGCCCCGGGCGGCAGCCATGCGCCTTGCGGATCGGGCGCGGTCCGGGCGAGCGGAAAATCCGACTGTCGCGGCGCGATGCCCGGAACGATGTCGCTATCCCAGACCGGGTCCGCGGCCCATTGCGTCACGTAATTCTTCAACGGGTGTCCCGTTGGGGTCGTCTCCGGGTCGCCCGTGAAACCGGGCGGCGGCAACATGACGGCCAGCATTTCGCCGTAACCGGACACGTTCCACGGGCGACCGAGATAGACCCGCAGCCCGCCCTGCCTTTCGCTGACGGCGTTGCCGACGCCGTCCTGATCACGAGTCCAGGCGAAGGTCGGCAGCACGTAGAGCACTTGCGGCGCAGGCGGCGGCGCCGAATTCGGGATCCAGGTCACGCTGCGCGCGCCTGTGACCGTGATGAACTGGTCAGTCGGGACCGGTCCCGAGGGGGCTGGCAGCGTAAGCAATGACGGCGGCAAATACTCCCGGAATCGACTGGTCGCATCGAACCAGTATTCGATGCGCCTGTAACGCGTGTCATGGAATTCGTGCGCCTTCACGTTCACCCGCTGCTGCACCGTTACGGGGTCGGTCGTCGCGTTGACTTCTACGAGGTCTGGGCTCGGAAGCGTATGATCGGGATAGCCCCCGTCCGGATTGCCGTCCAGCAAGGTGGCGTATGTCGTTGGTTCCGTAACCTTGACTTGGAACGCCGAGTCGATCCGCTCCAGACCGGCTGGGGCTGCGCCGTTGTCGGTCGGCTCGTGCGAGTGCGAACACAAATCGAGCCGGTCCGTGCTGGCCACCGAGCACTGCACAAGAATCACCGGGCGCGCATTCGTGTCTCCCAGCGCGCGCCCGTACGGCGACGGCGGCGACTGCGGGATCGAGATCGCGGCGATGTCGGGCGTCTTCAGCGGCCGCTGCACCGCATGCACGACCTCGAGCTCGCGCCAAGGGGTCAGCATCCAGTGCTGACCGTCGCGTGCTCGCTGCTGTTGCGCGGCCTGCGCGGCGGCGTCGAGCCAAGCGAAAACGCCCATCATCGACAGCGCGGTGTCGCTCAGCTTCATCGACATTCGAATGATTGCGCGCGCGGCTTTCGGCAACGGAACGAGCAGCTGCCGGCTCGCGGCGTCGAACGACGGGGCGGCCGAGGCATCCTCGTAAAGCTGAATGACAAACGGGCGCGCATCCGGCCAGGCCCCGTCCGGATAGAGCGGGATGGTGATGATCGTCGCCGGGTCGGTCTGAGGATGGTTAAAGATGCGGACCGCGACTTCGGCGGCGAGCGGATCCGGCAGGTAAGTCATTGCGCGGCCGATTTCGCACACGGCGAATGTCGTCTGGACCGGCGCCGATCCGAGCGGCCCTTCGGTCTGCAGCAGCACCTCGCGCACAACGGCGAGCGGGTCGTGCCCGTCAAGGTCTCGGTCCTGGGCTAGCATGGTGAACGTGCTCGCGTCCACGCGGCCGCCTTTGTCGAGCATCCCGTGCTGTTCGGCGTCGCGCGCGTTGACCCGAGGGGGGACGGCCGCCCGGTGCGCCTGTTCGGTCGTCGGCGTGGCGTTGTCGGCGGACGTGTCGTTGTAGCTGCGAATCGCCAATCGCGCGATGGACTCCCCCGGACCCGGAGCTTCGACCGCCCCGCCTTGCGAGATGAGTGCTAGAATCGGGGCCGCGACCGGCTCGAAACGCAGGAAGGGGGTGGCGTTCGTGGCGGCGTTCTCTCCGCCGAAATCCGTCGGGCGGAAATCGAGGGAATTGCCGGCCAGATCCACCGCCCGCGCGCGCAACCAATATTTCCGCCCGAAACGCAGGCGCGGCAGCGAACCCTTCACCGGCTGGAACCGCGACGTGAACTTCAATCCGGGCGGCACTTCCGCCTCACTCTGGTCTTGACTCTTGTCCACGCTGCCGTCCGGGAGAATGTTGCGGCCCGGCGGTGGCGCTGCGAGACTCCAGCCACTCCAGTTCAGCATCGCCTCATGCAGCGACACAGTATCGGCGTTGCTGGTCGGATCTGCCGATTTGGTGGCGGCCAGACGGAGGGTGCTCTCCTCCTCCGGAGTCGCGTTGACGACCACCGGCGGGTCGCCGATCGTGTATTGGGCGGTTCGCCGGCAGAGCGAGGCCCAGGCGGTGGTGGTGGAATCCCAGATGTCGAACCGATAGCCGCGCAGGAGGTCTTCGGCATGAAGATCGAGAGCGCCCGGCCCGCTTGAGGACGAGGAACTCGAGCTTGAGGATGATGAGCTTGGTGAGGCGACGCCCATCTGCCGCTCAAGCGCGGCATTGCCCGCTTTGTTGGCCTGAAAGCGCTTGGAGAGCCAGTCACTCCGCCCCTGTTGCACTAACATGAGCCCCGCCGTCCGGAGCGAGGGCGCGCCGGCTTGGTCCTGCTGCCGGGTCACCGGGTCGACTGTCGAGCCGGCGTCTTCCCGCCGAAGAAGGGTGCGAGCGAAATTCATCAGCTTCAGACCCGCGCCGTCTACGTCCGCCTGCAGCAGGTTGAAACGCGCGGGGTCGAGGTCGAGCAGGCGGCCTTTGATCGGATAGGCCGCAGCCGGATCGGACACGGCCTCAAACGCGGTCGCGTTCAGAAGGGTGCGGGTCACCGGCGCGCCGTCGGCGCTCTTTGGCGTGCTGAGCACGCCGGATGGGAAGCTGACCGCGACGGAAAGCGCGACGTCATTGCCCGGCGTGAACGCGCTTGGGTCGAGCAGGATGTCCACCACCAAGCCGAGCAGGCGCATCAGTTTCGGGTACGAACCCATTGCGGAGACGATCTGGTGAAAATCCAGTTGCGGCGCAAGAGCGTCGCGGCTGGGCATCGGCGGCCGGTTGTATTCCTGCCACGTCGCATGGATTCGGTGGTCGTCACTCCGCTGCTTCGCCGAGAGAGGGAGCGGCGCCGAGAGCGGCGTGTGGAACGTCTTGAACGCCTGAAGCGTCGACAGCGTCGACGGCGGGCCCGACGTGGTCGTCGTCGAGTCCGGTTGAGCCCGCGCGGCGATGCGCGGAGGAGGCGGAGGAGGCCTATCCAGATTTGCCACGGCGCGCATCAGTCCGAACAAGGCCTCGTTGTCGATTAAGTCCGACACCAGCGGCATGTTGCCGTCGGCATGCGCGGCGAGGTTGCTGTAGAGATTCTGCACTAGCTCTGCCACTGCACTCGCGTCGTAGGAGAACACGGAGTGGCCAGAGAGGTCGTTGAACGCGTACGGCCGGACGAACAGCGCCGGAGTGAATAGTGCGCTCCAAGTGGCGGAATCCGGCAGCCCAAGCCGATTGTCCAGTACGTTCGCCAACCCAGTGCCGTCCCCTGCGACGGTGACGGTCGCGCCGTTACATGAAATGGTGAAACGCGCCCGGTTCAGCGTTTGCGGCCAGTTCACCCACTCGGGGAAGCTGTCCAACCGTTGGAGATCGGATTGGGGGTCAAGCCTCGGGGACAGCAACACTGACATCCGCAGCGACCCGCGATCGGGCGTGTAGCCGTTCGGCAAGGCCGTCCACACCAGGGATTGGCGCGCCATCAGGCCGCCTCCGTCGCAAAGGCGTCGCAATACTCGGACCAGATCTGCTGCGTCGGGATCTGGTCGATGAACTTCGGATCGGCGCCGCCGCCGCTGAACTCGCGCCGGCACCGGACGGAAACGGATGTGCTGAACATTAGGATGTCAATTTCCACGGTCAGGTCCGCCTCGCCATAGACGATCGAGCTCCCGCCCGCCTTTTGGTACCCGAGTTGCAGGTTGAACGTGAGCGCGACCGAAATCAGCGCAAGTACGCACAATTCGCCATGAATCCGCACGTAGCCGGCGAGCTCCACGCTCCCTTTGTCGGGCGTCGGCTCGAGCCAGTGGAAGTAAATTCCTGCCTTCACCTCCACGCTGCCTGAGGCGACGCCGAGATCGATCGCCACGACGGCGCCAAATTCGAGCGCCGCTTCGATTTCCCTCACTCCGTCTGAAGTGATGCCGATGCCGAGGAAGCCACCGCCGCCGAGCAGGGAGACGGCGAGGCTGAACGTATGCTCGCGGGTGGAGAAGAAGAACTTCACCATCACCGGCGTGCCGTCGAACGGAAGGCTGAAGCCTGCGCCGAGGGCCGCATTGGACAGTGCGAACACGCCGACTTCCAAGGCGGGCAGGTTAAGCGAGTAGGACGCGCTGATGCCGCTCGGCGTGACCACCAGACCCGGCGGGTCGGAAAATCCATTGCTCGGAATGTAGTGGCGCAGGGTGTTGACGAACTCAAGCGGGCCGCCGAATGCGACCGCGTCATCGCCGGACCGCATCTGCACCGTCACGTCCGGCTTTTGGCCGCTCTTTGCGTTGAAGCGGAGATCTTCGAACCACAGAATGATAAAGCCGAACAAATTAACTTTGAAATTGTTCATCTCGGCGGTCGCCTGAAAGCTGGCCGCCTGCGTCGGATCGAGCGGCGTGCGAATGACGCCGCTCATGACCAGCTTGGTGTCGCCCTCGTTCAAATCGGCTTTCGGGATGATCAGGTTTTGTGTGTCGGGCTGAGTGACGGTCGTGCTCCAATCGAAGCTCGCTTCGACATGGTCCGGAAAGTCGCGCGTTAGCAGCTTCGGCACTTCGGCGCCCGCGAGAGACGCGCTGGCCTGCACGATGTCGCCGAGCTTTATTCCGCCCAGAAGCGTGGCGTCCCCGAAGAACTCTGACGGATCGAAGTGTCCGCCTTTAACTTTAGCGAGCGCCAAGTTAACGTTGTCCACGCCGCTGACACTCTTACCAGCGACCGGCCCCATGATCGTCGAGAGCCCGAGCAAATTCATCTGCGGCGTGGCCAGGGCTCCAAGGGCGTCGCTCTTCGGCTGGGTCGGCTGGGCGCCGAATTGCAGCTGCTTTGCGTTCGTGAGCTGAAGAAAAACCCGCCCGGCGTTCTGCGCCTGATCAAACCCGTGCTGGGCATAGAAGTCCGGGTAGGTCACTTCGGTCATGAAGCCCGGCTGCGCCAGCAGCTTCTGCACCGGCTTGATTCCCACATTCGCAAGGTGGATTTCGGGATAGAAATCGGGGTCCGCGGGGGAGACGACGTCTCCGGCCCGGAACGTAACGTCCGCCGCCGGCAGCGTCGGATCGCCCTGGTCCCCCGGGTTCACCGGCGCGAACGTGACGCTCGCGCCCCCGAACGAAGCCTGCCGCTTCGGCACGGCCAGCGCAGCGTTGTAAGCCTGCTTGAGCGCTCCCTTTTTTCCGTCAAGGCGGGCGTATTCATATTCGTTCGCTGGCTTGCCGACGAACAGCAGCGGCATCGCGAAAGTCACGCGGTTCCCGCTGATGTCGGTCGCGGCGATCTGGAACAGCATATCCGTCTTGCCGGCGGAGCTGTCTGGGAGGGTGGGCCAGAACAGCATCCGAGGCGCGACTGCCGCACCGCCATAGGGATCGCCGCCCGACGACGAAGCGGCTAAACGACAGGCGAGGTCGCTCGGGTCGATCAGATCAGGCGTGACTCGCGTCAGCAGCTCGACCTGAGTGAAGGGGAAGTCACGCCCTTCATGGACATGGTTCGCGCCGGAATAGGTGCGCACCGGCTGTCGCACGACCACGAAGAACCGCTGCCGCAGCACGGCAATGCGCTGGCCCGTGTCGGACCCGAGCGGTTGGAACCGCCGCTCGGTCACTTTGATGAGGGAGGCCGCGTGGCCGAACGGGCATAGCCATCCAGCATAGACGACGCGGACGTAGTGATCCCGCCCGAGCGTCGCCTGGTGGCGCCATTGCTCGAGGTCGATCCCGTCCGGGAGCGCGGTCCAGCTTCCCTCCGCATCCAGCAAGCCGCCTAGCGCGCTGAGATGAAGGCGCTTGGCCTCGCTCGAAAGGGGGACGTAAGGACTACTCCCATTGTTCTGCTTGGCGTCGAACCCCGACATCAGGTTGACGAGCATGGCCCGGTCCACGGGGTCGAGGCTCATCCGGATCAGAGCCGGATTCGGGGGTCCCGACTGACCCGGGATCAGGTTGAATAATTCTGACAGTAGCGACTGAGGCCGGTAGTCGGGTGACCAGATCGCGCGGATGCGGCTCGATGGCTCGGCGCCGGTCGCGTCGGGTGGATTGGCGAGCCGCGTATGCCAAAGCTCGCTGCGCCCGCTCGGGGACACCGGGGAGATGCTGTGGCGCCACGTAGCGGGATCGAGGGGCGACAGGAGCAGCCGGTAGGGCAATTCCAGCGCCATGACGCCCGACGCTGGCTCCTGTGGGCCGTGCAGGTGGGGCATAGGTGAGGAGGAATCGGGAACGGCGCCGGCCGCCAGCCGCATCGGCCAGTCCCGAACGGCGGCCAGAACGCTGGGCAGATCGAATGGCACACTCTCCTGCCCAATCGGCATCGCCACGACAACGCGGCTCGGTCCAGCCATCCGGATGCGTGCGGCCGGCAGGCTCGTCGGAACGGAATCGTCCGTGCCGGCGGCAACGTTCTGCGGCGGGTAAGTCGGGTCGGGCGAGACTTCCTGTTTCTGCTTCGGATCTTTCGGGTCTGGGGCGTCAGCTTTCTGCCCCACCGTGAGGAGGAACGCCTCCTCGCCAAAGCTCTGCGGTGGGAACTCGACGATGACGTAGGCGTCGGGGGCGGCGCGATCGAGCCGCGGCGGATCGGTCAGGAACGCGAAACCGACGAAGTGGAGGGTGCAAACCAGTAAATCATCCGGCCGTCGGATCGCGACGGTGGACGGGAATACGAGCGGGGGCAGGCCCGGTCCGCCCGGGCCGGCTTCCCCTTGGCCGGGCAACGGGCCGCCCTGAACCGGCATCGGCGGGGCCGGGGGCGGGGGCACCAGAGGACAGGGCGGTGGATAAGGCGGGAACGGCGGATACGGGGGATAGGGCGGAAACGGCGGGTAGGGCGGGTACGGCGCAACTCCGGCGCGGCAAGCGCGTCGACTTCGGCGACGGGCGGCGCGGTCGGGCGGATCCTGCATGGGCGGCCTTCCAGCATGTGCGCCGGGACCACGGGTCCAGCAGTGCTTTGGGCCCGGCCGGCACGACGTCAGCAAAAACTTTGTCACATCGTATCGCTTGCATCGTTCATTTACCATATGGTATCGCTTGGGTTCAAATCGTTCGCACTAGCTTGCGTTGGAGGCATGCGGTGTCCGGGAACGAAGGCGCTCGCGGCGAAATCTGGCACAGCATGGAACGGATCCGGCGCGAGCTTGCCCAGATCCGCCGCGAGCTCGAAACGGCCAGCTGTGACGACGATGAGGGGGATCTAGGCGCGCTGGTCGCCGAGCTGCGGCACCTGCGGCACTGGCTGGACGGCCGGCGCCGCAACGACGAGGCGATCGATCGCGCGTTGTCGGCCCTCGGAGAAGCGGTTTTGCGGCTGACTCGGTCCCTGCACGCCAGGCATGACTCGTATTGCTCGCCGGCATGTGCGGCTCCGGCGCCGCCGTACCCGCCCTACCCACCGTTTCCGCCTTATCCCCCGTATCCGCCGTTCCCGCCTTATCCACCGCCTTGCTGCTGCTGCGCGCCCCCGTGCCCACAGCCGTGTCCATCTGCCCCCACTCCCACGCCGCCCCCGCCCGCGCCGCCCCCAGCGTCCTCGAGCTCGAGCGGCTCGTCGAGTTCCTCGACGAGTGTCACGCCCGTAATTATCAAATAGCCGCTCGGGAGAGATGCCATGGGGTCCGAGAGCGAACTGCGGCGCAGCATCCACCAGCTTCGAAACGACCTCGAGCGATTGTACCGGGACTCCTGCGCGCCGGACAAGAGGACCCGGCAGCGCGACCGCGAGGACGATGCCAGTGAATCGCATCGCGAACTCCGGCACGAACTCGACCGGCTCCAGCGCGCCGTGGACGATTTGGGCCATGAGCTGCAGGAGCGCCCGGAAGGGGAGCGGCGTCAGCGCGAGCGCGCGGAAGCGCATGAGTGGGACGAGGTGCGCCAGGAGCTACGCTGTCTGCGCGACAGTCTGCAAGCCTGGCGCGGGCAAGAGGACGCCCACGCCGACCGGATCCGGCTGATCGACGCGGTCCGAGATGCACTCAAGCACCTGAGCTGCGATGCCGAGGCCGGTGTCGGCGATTTTTGCCCGCCGGAGGCCTGCTCGCCCCCGACACCGCCGTATCCGCCCTTTCCCCCCTTTCCTCCCTATCCGCCCTTTCCCCCCTTCCCGCCCTATCCGCCGTGTCCGCCTGCACCCTGCACGCCGCCCTGCACACAACCGCCATCGCCCGCGCCGCCGGTCTGCCCTCCTCCGCCCGCCTCTAGCAGCTCGTCCTCCCGCGCTTCGTCGAGTTCGAGCAGCAGCCGGTCGAGCTCAAGCAGCAGTAGCCCGTCGAGTTCGAGCAGCAGTCGCTCAAGCAGTAGCCCGTCGAGTTCGAGCAGTAGTTCGCCCAGCTCGAGTAGCTCGTCGAGTTCAAGCGGTAGCCCGTCGAGCTCGAGCAGCAGCCCATCGAGTTCGAGCAGCAGTTCGCCCAGCTCCAGCAGCTCGTCGAGTTCAAGCGCTAGCCCGTCAAGCTCGAGCAGCAGCCCTTCCAGCTCGAGCAGTAGCCTCTCAAGTTCGAGCAGCAGTATTAGTTCGAGCAGTTCTTCAAGCGGCCCCGAGCTTACTGTAACAGAAGTCGTTGTGGCGAGCTTTAGCGATGGAACCCATTATGTGAATAGGTTATTAATCAATACGGACAATACCTTTAATTCTGACTTTACTGACCCGAGTCACCCGCTGATGCAGGTGTGGAATTTCGCCGACGCAACTAACCTCACTCACGTCCCCCCGTTCGATAACCGCTTAAAGCCCCTTATAGCTCAGACGGTACAAGTGATTACATATTACGATCCGACAAAAGACACGAGTTCCAAACCAAACCAAATCCGATTCCGTTTGCCTCCTCCAAGCTGGACGAGCTATCCCCAAACGCCGCCATTGGAGGTGCCGCCCCTGCCGGATAAAAGCGATAGTCATCATCTGGTTCGCGACTTCATGTTCCTTCACGCAGCGAGGCACCGCCGCTTTAGCAGCACCAGCGGTCCCCCATCAGGCACGCCAGCCAACCCTTTCCGAGTCCATTCGATCGACTTGGTTGGCCCTATTCTTGATACCGAAGGTGGGGACCCTAAGATTGACGCAGTTAAAAGCCTTGGAACCGGATCGCACTCGACGCCAGACAAGATGCTTGTGGATGAAAGCACAGTCTCGGATAATGGAACCTTGGACTTCATCCCAAACAACACAGTCCGCATTACACTGAAGTTGTACGAACTTCTGGACCCAATCACCGGGGAAGTCGCCAAAGTGGCGCCGAATTGGTTCGGCGTAGCAGTTCCCGACGGCGTGAAGGACTTCAGCAAACCCATTATTTACTTCCACCCGACGCCGGGTCAGGTCGACCCTCATCCTTACATCGACGTGCCTGATTATGGGTTAAAGAAACCTGGGCCGAAGACATACTTGGGAAGAGATTGGAGAGAATTGTTCGCTTATTTGGATCGACTCGGCAATCAGCTGGCTGGCGCAGTTCAGGCTGGCGCAAGCCCCAACCAGATCGTGATCATGCCATTCATGAGATCGGATTTGGCTAACGACGCTAATCTTGGTATCCTCAGAGCCAATTGGCTGGCAATCGTGACGGATATCTTGCGCGACATCTCCAAAATGTAGCTCGGTTCGGGCGGTCGTTGACATGGCCTAGCGTCGGAAACGGCTTGAGCTTGACGCCTTTTGAGCTCGACGGCCTGCGACCCGAGTTCGACGAGTCGCTACTCGAACTGAGCGAAGACCTTGTGCAGTGAGGAAGAGGATCGGGGGTCAGTCCGAGGTTTGTCGTCGTGCACAGCGAACAGGGCTCGAACGGCGGATACGGCGGACTTCATGTCCGCGCCCGTGAGGGAATGCGAGCACGGGAGCCCAAGTCTCAATCGCACCGGTACAGCAACCGGCCAATGCAAGCCCGATCCTGGAACCGAACTTCCCAGCCACCGGCTCGGGTCGCTACGCGGCGAACGCAACCTTCCGCCACCAATCATCCGGCTCCGTGAGGTACGAGATCGCGCCCCCCTCGAAATAAGCCTCCATGGCGCGGATGACGTCGCTGGCCTTGATCATGTCCATGCAGCGCGGCAGGTCGGCCACAACATCTGAACAGCAATTCGTCGGCAGATCCTTCTCGTCGCCGTCGCCAAGAGGAACGACGCGAGATTTCCAGCAACCACGCGCGTCGCAGCATGGCAGCGCACCAGCGCGGTGGATGAACTGGTGGTAGGGATAGGCTTCCCAATGTGGCGGCTCGCGGCCGCCAGCGACAACGACGCAAGGCCGGCTTCGCGGCATGCCCGGCCGCACCTCGACCGCTGCCGCCAAATGCATCAGCAGCGTCACCGGGCAGAGGACGCCCTGCGCATGGTAAACGAGGCGGATTAGTTGACGCAGATCGGTCTTTCCGCGCAGGTCTATGACGTTTCGCAAGGGTGGATGCACGTGCCCTGCCTCTCCGACCTGCACGAACAGGATTCGCCGGCGGAAATGATCGACGACTTGCTGATACCTAGTCGGGCTCCACCACTTGATGGTGAAATCTTGCTTCCCGCCGGCGACAATGATCCAGAACGGTTTTGGTTCTCCGAGAATCTCTTCGACCTGGGAAAACCAGGTCTTCTCGAGATCGGAGATGTGTATGTCGCCTCGGAACACGGTCGGCCGGATCCGCAGGCCAAGTTTTTCATTCAGATACTCAGTGAACCCGTGGATGAAATGGTATGGGGCCTCGTCGCTCCGATTGATCAAAGGGTAATGGCAGTCGACGACTTCGACGCCGTCGCCCTCCTCGAGGGGAGTGATATGGGGGTTGTTCTCCCAGATGGCCGGGCACGGCGTGCGAACGTCAGTGATGAACTCGTTCGGATACGTATGGTGCAGATCGCGGACGGCCGCCGTCAGCATGACAATGTCGCCAGGAGATTGATGGTTCCGCAGGATCAGCCGTCGCATCCGATCTTTCCCGTCACCTCATGGCTGCCAATAATAATGCGAGGATCTATGCCAAGGCAATGCCCGCCTTTCTTATCATGGGGTGCGTCGCGATATGTGGTGCGCCAGACCGCACCAAGAACCCGGAGATACATCAGGGCCGCCTTGTTCTCCAGGGAACGCAAGGGAACAATGATCTGACTCTTGCCGGCCCCGATATCGGAGCGCAGCCGCTGCAGGCCGGCCGCTCCATCGTGCCGCCCGAGAGACGGCTAACAGCGTAGTACATTAAAGTACAAATCCGCGAAGCAAGAATGACACAAAGACTTGCCGAAAGGAGCTTATCCACCCCGTCGAGCGCGTTATCCCTGCGGCGGGCATTGCCCTCGCGGAGTATGCTTGAACAGCCCCCAGCGTGCGGCGCGGCTGGTCCGGGCTTCAGCGCAGCCCGCGCGGCAATGGCCGAAATCTTGAAGAAGTTTGACAATCACGCCGGCGATAGCGGTCAGCGCAAGCCGCCTCGATCATTGCGGGACAGAACAGTCTGATAGCCTGCGGCCATCACCTTCCATCCTCTCTCAAGGAGGTATGGGACGCCTAACGCACCCTTCCCCACCCAGCCGCCGTCCCAAGGAGTGTCGTCATAGACGACAATTGCCTGCTCGCTCAACTTCGTTTCAGCTGCCTTGATCTCGGCCAGGCCATGCTCGGCGTGGTCCGGCGCTTCAACGTCCAGGGAGTCCAGGTAGAGGATGTCGATCGGCTGCTGGGTTCGCCTAAGCCAGACCACAGAATCGCTGCACTCGACGCTAATGCGCTCTGACCAGAGATGGGTCGCTTCGCGGGCAAAACCACAGTGGTTCGCGTCGTTGTCAATGGAGATCAACCTTCCTGATTTTCGGCCGTCTAGCCAGCCGCCGAAGATGTACGTGCTGTTGCCAGCGCCAGCCCAATCCTCCCGTGATCGTATGCACCCTGTCTCTACAATACTTGGGTTTTGGAAGCCGGCGGCCGCGCGGAGCAGGATATCAAAGGTTCCGTTCCTGTCCGCCACGGGGGAGGTGCTAGTCGCGCCAAGGCACCAGTCGCGGACCCATTGCTGCATCATTACATCGCGTCCCAGGGTTAGGCCGTATCGCGGTCCCCTGAGCATGCGAAGGGCGTGGGTAACAACCTCTTCTTGGCTCGGTAGGTCGTGTGCGTATTCGACGATATTCCAATTCCCGCGCCTGGAGGCATTCACCTCGCGCAGCCCTCGAGCCATGTGGACGTTTAACGGACAGGGAAGCGCCACGCAGGACGGATAGTGCTGATGAAATATGCCCAAGGCGGGCAACCGCGTCATAGAGGCAAAATGAAAAGGGCCCGAATCCACACCGATCAACAGGGAGCACTCTCCCATCAATGCCGCGAGCTGGTGAAGGCTGATGTGGCCCCAGTCGCGCTTAATGTGCCGGACGCGGCCATGCGCTAGGCTAGGCACCCGGTAGTCCCAATCCAGCAACACCAGGGACCCCTCGAAGGCCCCCAACAACCTACGATAGAGGTCCAGCACGATGTTCGACGGAATGTTCTTTGCGCTGGCGAAGTTAGTGCCGGACGTGTGCAGCAGCACGATGGGGCGCGGGAGGTCCTTCAGAAAGCGCCGGGCGTCCTCGCGGACCTCTTCGGACAGGTGATCTTCCACCGAACGTCCTAAGTTTACGGCGCAGAGTTCTTTCCAGGCCTCCGCGACCTCGACCAGATAAGGTAGCGGCGGAAGGTTGATGTTGCCGGCGATCTTGTTGCCCGACCAGTCTTCCTGCGGATTCGGCTGGTTGAATCCCTCTGGATAGATCCAGTCATGGTGCGGCGAACCCTTAAGGTCGGCGTATCCGATGCCCGCCGCTCGCCAAATCAGACTCTTGTTCTCCTCGAAGTGGACACGGATGTCATGCCCCCGATGGCGGTAGAGCTGGAGAAGATGCGCAAAATGAACAGAATCGCCAAGGCCGTGATCGAACAAGATCTGCATTAGGTGCAGCCTCCCGCTCCGGTTGACGTTTTCGATGTGTCTCCGTTGTTCCGTGTGCTCTCAAGTGTGCGTGGAACGACACGCTTGTAGCCGCGTCTTCCGCTTTGATCGAGTCAAATATTTGTATCGCCCGAGGATTCGGGCGCAGAAAACCGCGATCATCCTTCTCGCTGCCTTCGTCGAACCGGAACGTGCGAGACCGCGAGCAGCGGCCTGTGCCGCCCTCGATCGTAGGCATGAACCGGGGTGGAAGACAGAGATGGTTCCGCAGGATCAGCCGTCGCATCCGATCTTTCCCGACACCTCATGGCCGCCAACAATAATTCGCGGATCTATCCGAGGCAATCCCCGCTCTTCGTATCAGGGGGGGCGCCAAGGCAAGTGCGTCACACCGCGCCAATTTCTATCGGCGCGCAAATTCTCCGTACCGAAACGCATTCGACCGCTGCGACGACGGAGGGAAATTCCAAAAGCACGCCATCGCGCATCGTCTTGACGAGCCACACGTCGTGCACCCTGCGGGGTATTCCGTCACCCTAATGAAAGTCGCACCTTGTCGTCTAGCACGTCAGTAAGTGAACGTCAGCCGCCGCACCTCCCATTTGTCTATCCCGAACGGACCGACAGCAAAAAATCCGAAACGCGGGCAACGTGTGCCACACCGACAAATCGACGGAATGGGCCACGGACACCCTAATCCACTTGAAGAATCGCTCGCCCTGGCGCATCGGGTGGCTAAGGTCTCACAGTGCTTGGACGTCGTGAATTCATCGTTCGGCACAAATGGTTTCGACGGAGGCAATGCCGAAATAAGCATGATACAGTGTGCTCGCGGGCATCGTCTTGCTGATGGGATTATCGCCGGCGTCGACATGATCGACCCATCCGCCATCGAGCCGATCGAGGCAGTAGACAGTTCGAAGCCGGGTGAGTATTGGCGCGATCATGGCGGAATAATCCCGGCTTCCGTTTCTTGTTTCCTCCGTCAACGCCTTCACCGCCTCGCCATGCGGCCAAAATCGGCTTGATGCGGAACGGACCTCACCATCTTCCCCGATTTCATCCACCACGCGGCCGCGCGCCACTTCCAGCCCCGTTCGTAGCCCTGCATCAATTAGACCGGAAATCAAGTGGTCCTGGTTCAGTCCGGTGGCCACCTCAAATCGGCGCAGCAACCAAGCCCATTCGAACAAGTGCCCGGGTTCGACTCTGCCGGCTCCAGGCGCGGGATAAACGATCCAGTGGTTGTCGAAATATTCGCGGATCGCGCCAGACGAGGGATTATAGAATCGTCTGAGTGCGAGTTCATGTAGTTTTTGACATAGCTCCAGCACATCGT
>Ga0185299_10004753_pt1 | contig 16062 bp, 20 predicted proteins | sample PaiPotPPA55metaG_FD_128002 | JGI IMG/M metagenome (GOLD analysis project Ga0185299, IMG submission 128002) | Iron sulfur acid spring bacterial and archeal communities from Banff, Canada, to study Microbial Dark Matter (Phase II) - Paint Pots PPA... ...
GCTTGCCCTGCGCCCGCCGTGCGTCACGCAGCTCCGAAAATACGCCTCCGAATATCATCCCTGTTCCCGCCGTCTTGTTTGGACGGTCACAAAGTTAACACGGTCGAACGGAAGTTAACAACCCTGCCCCCTTTACGCCAGGTGTTGACATTATTAATGTTGCAAAGTAGACATTTTTAATGCGGTCTACTCATGGCCACCCGGCCCGATGATGGAGACTTACTTCGCAAGTTGAACCTAAAAGACGTTTGTAACGACGTCACTTAGCCTTTCGGTGGCACCTACATTTTAGGTTAGGTAATTCATCACACACGCGTGCAAGTTAAAAGAGACGGCCATGCTCAGGCAGGTTCACGAAGGGGACGAGGTCAAAGCCCGCGTCGAAAACGTCAACGGTACGATGACCATCGTGATGCTGGAAAAGCAAATCTTGATCAGCGATTGAGGAATCGAACTCGCGGGTTCGCGGCGTCGAGGCGAACCCGCAAATGAGTTTGCGGGCAACGCTTTGCGGATAGCGCGAGGTAATGTAAATGGCATCAGCCATCTCCATCCTGTGTAACCTTGAATGCTCGCTGCGGCGCCGGGCGCTGCGTAGGATTGGGCGTCTGCTGGACGTGTCGAATCGCGTGTTGCGCATCACATTTGGTTTGCTACTCGTACTCGCACCGGTGGTGGCTCACGCGGTTGACGAGTCTGACCTGTTGCCGCCGGACAAAGCTTTCCCACTGACAGTAACCCTTAGCGGCTCGCGGCAAGTCACCCTCGATTTCGGTACCAAGCCCGGCTACTTCCTTTACCGGGACCGGTTCAGTTTCGCGGTCGACGGCTCGCCCGTAAAGCCAGAGGCGTTGCCGCCCGGAGAATCCAAGAACGACCCAACGTTCGGTATGGTCGTGGTCTACCACCGGCCGGTGCAGCTTCGGCTCTCGTTGCCCCGGGCGGTCACCTCCAGCATCACACTGTCGGTCACGTCGCAAGGGTGTGCGGACGCTGGCGTCTGTTATCCGCCGCAGACCCGCGCTTTCCGAATAGCCGCCGACGGAGCGGTTACGCCCGTCAGGAGCGACTTGGGCACAGCACCCGCAGCCGCGCAGCCATCGGTTGCGGGCGACAAACGAGGGCTCGTTGCGTTCGGCCTGAATCTAAGTCCGGCCAATGGCATTGGCGTGCCCGAACTGCTGGGCTTTTTACTCGCGGGTTTGCTGATGGCGGCAACGGTGTGCATGTATCCGCTCATCCCCATCGTGACACGCCTTGTTGTCGGAGCTGACAAAACGGTGACGCTGTGGCGAGGGTTTTTGCTGACCTTCGTTTACGTGCAGGGGCTTGCACTGACCTACGCGCTTGCGGGCAGCGTCGCGGCGTTGCTCGGGATCCAGTTGGTGATGCTCACGCAGACGCCGGTGGTGTTGGCAAGTTTTGGCGTTCTCATGGTGGTCTTCGCGTTAAGCATGTTCGGTGTCTTCAGGTTGCAACTGCCGAACAGGTGGCAAACCAAGTTTGCCGAGTGGAGCGGCCGCTTACCTGGTGGGCGGATTTTCCCAGTCTTCCTGATGGGCGCGCTATCCGCGCTGATCGTGGGTCCGTGTTCTACCCCTGCGCTGGCCGGCGCACTGACTTATATTGCCAACACGCGGGACGTCGTTTCGGGAGCCCTCGATCTGTATGCGATGGGGCTCGGAATGGGGCTGCCACTGTTGCTCGTCGGCACGTTTGGCGCAGGGATTCTGCCCAAAGCCGGCCGCTGGATGACCACCGTGCAGAACACGCTGGGCGTGATGCTGCTGGTCGCGGCACTATTGTTCGTCTATTCGCTACTGCCGAACTGGTTGTTGATGCTTCTGGTGGCGGCGTTGCTAGCCAGCTGCGGGATGATGTGCCGTGCGATCGATCCGTTGGCACCGAACGCAGCGGGTATCTACCGAGTGGGCAAGGCACTCGGCTTGCTGCTGGTGGTGGCCGGAATCGCGGAACTGCTGGGCGTTGCGTCCGGAAACTACGACCTGTTGCAGCCCCTTCGAGGCGTGAGCTCGGCTCCATCTGTCGCCAAAGAAACATCCGCGCAGTTCGAACCGGTGCGGTCGGTCGCCGAATTGGACGTCGCGCTCAAGGCCGCGCATGGTCAGCCGGTCATGCTGGATTTCTACGCGGACTGGTGCATTACGTGCAAAGAACTCGAGCGCTTCACGTTCGCCGACCCGCGCGTGGCGAACGAATTCGCGCACTGGAGGCTGCTGAGAATCGATGTAACAAAGAACGCGGCCGAGGACGGCGCGATGCTGCGCCGGTACGGGCTTTTTGGGCCGCCTGCGCTGATTTTCTACGACCGGAACGGTCAGCAGCAAGTTGACGCGCGATTGGTCGGATTTGTCGGCCCCGACGCGTTCCTGGCGCATCTCAAACGTTGGGACCGGTAAGTCATGAAGCCACTGTTTGGGTCGTCGCCACGTCGTGGCAACGTGCCGCCACAGCGCCTATACTGAAGCCATGAAATTCTGGACTAAATTCATTGCCTGCTTCCTTGTCGCGTGGTTGCCGCTGCTCGGCTACTCCGCGCAGGCGGGCGTGTGTCCCGAGATGACGTCATCGGGCATGCCACGACCAGTGAACGTCTCGCCGATGATGAGCACGGTGTCCAGTGTGCAGAAGGCGCCTGCGCATGGTGCCATGACGGCACCGGCGTGCCATAGTCCTGGCAGCCTTTCGTGTGGCGTACCTGTCCTCCCGACCATGCATGCAACGCTCGACATACCGTCGTCGTCGCCGGTGTACCGCGCAACGGTTGCTCTTCTCGCCGAGCAGTTTGTTCCCGAACCGCTCCAGCCTCCCCCTCGGACCCTGTAGTCCTCCCTCAACGAGTCTCGATCTAAGGGTTGCGACGTAGTGCGCGTTAGCGTGCCACGGGCGGCCCCCCGATCGGGCACTCCGATGCTTCATCCGCTACCACACGCTTTCGGTGACGCTGGCTTGTCCGCGTGCGCCACGGGCATAGACACGTCCGTCAAACACAAACTGAACCAATGCACGGGTTTTGGAGAAGCACATGAACGCAAAACTTCTACTCGTCATCCCGCTCTCGGCGCTGTTGTTGAGCGCGAGCGGTTTGAGCATGGCTGCGGCGGGCGCGGGCGGAAGCCCCTACCCGAAAGTGCAACCCGACACGCAAGGCAAGAGCGCTTCGGGGATGGACGGCATGATGGGACACGGGGCGAAGGGCGGCGACATGATGGGCGCCTGCCCGATGATGGGCGGAGGATCTCGTATGGACGGTAGGACGTCCATGCAGATGCACGGTGAAGGGATGCGCGATGGGCGACATCATGCTTAGGTACGCTGACAAGCTCGGCACGTCAGCGGCGAAGTGATGCTGTGGCGTGCCGACCTTGCACGGCACATACGTATTGGGGAGCAATCCATGAAACGCAATGCGAAAGCGATGGTCACGAGCGTGCTTGGTCTCGTGGCGCTGGTCGCAGTGGGGTATTGGGCCCTGCCTCAACTCCAACGGTCCTGGCCGATCGTCATCGTCGTCGCCTGCATGCTGATATGCCCGCTGGCGATGTTGCTCATGATGCGTGGCACGCGATCGGATCCGGATAAACCGGACCACCCGGACTGATCGGGCACGGAGCGCAAGTCGTACCGAGTCTGCGCAGCAGACGTCGTATCAGGGGAGGATGGCGTGCCAGGACGGTCTGTCATGCCATCCGCATAGGGACGGTAGAGGAGGACGCCATGCTCACCAGGTCGGGATTTCTGAACATCGTCATTGCGATCTTCGCCGTCATCGGACTGATCGCTGTGCTCGGCATAGCGGGGATGGCCGTCATGCATGTAAGCATGATGCACGGGACGCGGTCCTGTGGCACGACCATGGACGCCAGACCGTAGTGTCGGTCTACTGCACCAAGAGAGGCGGTAATGAAACATCGAGCCCACAATCGGAAAACGGCGAATACACATGTAACGCGTGCGCCCGCATCCACGCGGCGACCCAATGGCAGGAGATGGCACCTGATGGCCTTGCTCATCCTCGTGTTTGTTGTCTTCCCAGCCGCCTTCGCTTTGGTGCCCCTCATTTCGAGGCACCGGCTCCTCTGGCTCGCCACTGCGAAACCGAGTTTGCCTGCGACGCCCGATCATCAAGCAACGTGGCAGGTTGGCATGCTTCGTCCGAACGGATTAAGGATCATTCCGAGCGGACGCTCCGACGCGTCCCACGTTCTTGATCCGAATCAATTTTCCGATAAGGGCATTAGGCACTCCTACTGGGTGGCAACGCAAATTCCAGCGGTGCTGAACCAGCTCTACTGTTGGTGTGGCTGCGAAAATACTGGTGAGCATCGCTCCAACCTGCAGTGCTTCGAAGACAAGATGGCGGTCTCATGCGCGGTGTGCCAAGGCACCGCGGAAATAGCCTATCAGATGACGCAAAGTGGGATAAAGGACGCGGGGAAAATCCAGGCTGCCGTTGATGTCAAATTGGGCCCGAAAGGGTGATGCCGGATTACCCCATCTGTATGCATACCGTTTCAGCCATCAGCGACACAGGAGGAGATCATGGAAATCAAACGCGTTGTCACCATTGCCCGGTCCGGCGTGCTGGAGACACTCGAAAGGAAGCTCGGTGCGATTCACCTCCACGGTGTCACGATTAGCAAGGTTAAAGGGTTCGGCAAACGTTCAACCTTCTTTGCCAATGACCGGACGATCCCGCACAGCAAGATCGAAATTTTACCCATGAGCCGAATGTCGACGCCCTCGTCCGGGAGATCACGGCAATTCGCACATGGGCGCGACCGGCAACGAAATCGTCGTACGGTTCCCGTCGACACGTTTTTTCGTATTCGCACCGCGTCCGAAGCAATGCCTTACCCCGCACGCCGGACTTGCTGATCGAGACGAGCTGAGCGGATCGCTCATTCGATGATTCTGGAGGCTTCGCTTCGACGGCGGCCAAGGAGACCGATATGTCACGGATAGAGGACGCGACGCGACGCGCTTTTCTGCGCTCGTCGGCGATGTCATGCCTTGTTGCGGCAGGTGCTTCCGGGCTCCTGGCGCAGCGCGTCGTGCAAGCGCAACAGCCTGCCGGTAATCCGCAGTTCGTTCCGGACCTCGAGATCCAGTTGCGCGCTAAGGAAGACCACGTACCGATCCTGCGCGGACATCCGACCCGTGTGTGGCGTTACGACGGCACAGTAGTGAAGGGCGATCCGAGCGGCCTCAGTTTTCTGTCGAACGGTTATTTGCCGGTGTTGCGGGTGCGAAAGGGACAGAAAGTGCGCATCGACCTCGTCAATGAATTACCCGAGCCGACGATCATTCACTGGCATGGTCTGTACGTGCCGGCGTCCATGGACGGGCATCCGCGCAATGCGATTGCGACGGGCCAGCACTACGTGTACGAGTTTCAGGTCCTCAACCGAGCCGGGACGTACTGGTTCCATGCGCACCCAGATGGCCGTACCGGTGCGCAAGTTTACTTCGGGCAAGCTGGGGTATTGATCGTCGGTGACGACGAGGAGAGCGCTGTCGGTTTGCCCAGCGGCCCTTACGACGTACCGCTGCTGATTCAGGATCGTACCTTCGACGACCAGAACCAGTTCACGTACCTTGGCGATGGCGAGGGCGGCATGACGGGACGCGGCATGATGGGCGGCGGCGGCATGATGATGGGCCCGGGAGGCATGGGCCAGGGTGGCATGATGGGCCGGGGTGGCATGGGGCAGATGATGGCGCGGATGATGGGTTTCCTGGGCGACCAGATTCTCGTCAACGGAAAGCCCGATTTCGTGCTGTCGGTGGCAACCCGTGCGTATCGCTTGCGATTGCTAAATGGTTCGAACACACGCATCTACAAACTTGCGTGGAGCGACCGGTCACCTCTCGCGGTCATCGGTACCGATGGAGGCCTGCTGGGCACGCCGGTGGAGCGTAAATACATCACGTTGGCGCCGGCAGAACGTGTGGACGTTTGGGTGGACTTCAGTCGCTGGCCGATCGGCACCGAACTCACGCTGCAGAGCCTCACCTTCGACGGCGCGACGGCCATGGGCGGCATGATGGGAGATGCCACGCTACCCAGCGGCGCGTCGTTCCCCGTCGTGAAGGTCAGAGTCGAACAACGCGCGAATACAAAAGCAGAACTGCCAAAGCAGCTCGCGTCGCTGCCCGCAGCACGCCCTCAGGACGCCATCAATGCGCGACATCCGAAGGTTTTTAACGTCACGATGGGCATGATGGTTTGGGGCATAAACGGGCGCAGCTTCGACATGGACAACGTATCAAAGCCCGAGACGGTGAGGCGCAATACCGCGGAACTCTGGGAATTTCGCAACGAGCAATCGATGATGTTGATGGCTCATTCGATGCATGTCCACGGACTGCAGTTCCGCGTGCTGGAGCGTACCATCTTGCCGGACTTTAGGGCCAGCTATCGCACGCTAGCGGCGGGACTGGTAGACGATGGGTGGAAAGATACCGTTCTGGTGATGCCCGGTGAGCGCATACGATTGCTGCTTGGGTTCGACCGCTATACCGGCATGTTTCTCTACCATTGTCACATGCTGGAGCACGAGGATTCTGGTTTGATGCGCAACTACCTGATTGAGGCGTGACGAGGTTAGCGCCGATTATTAGGTACTGCTAAACAGTGAAGCGAAGCATAAGCAATGAAAACTCACGTGGTAACTTGGAGTAAAGCCATGAAATTGTCCCGTCGTAGCTTTGTGATCAGCGCCGTGGGGTTTGCGTCATCACTCGTCCTGCCGCACGAAGCGTCGGCTGATGCTGCCCCGGTACTGGAGTCCGATGCGAACGCGCAGGCGCTCGGGTACAAAACCGATGCGAGCAAGGTCGATCGCGCGAAGTACCCCAACTTTCAGGCTGGGCAGGCTTGTGCGAGTTGTCAGTTTTTCCAGGGCAAAGCCGGCGACGCAACGGCTCCCTGCACGATTTTCACTGGCAAGCTAGTGAACGCGAAAGGTTGGTGTAGCGCGTACGTGAAAAAAGCATAAAGCGATCACGGACGCGACATGCAGTGAGACGCTTGCTGCCGTGATCGACGGCTAGCGCGCGACCTGCTTGTCAAGCTGTGACCGCTGGATGGTGACCTGCGGTCAGTACGACGCGATGCACCGCCTCGAGTACGGTGGCGTCAAGTTGACGGGCTGTGGCGAGATCGTGCGTTGGCCAGCGAATGTTGCGGTCTCGCTGTTTCGGATTGTCGTGTTCGCCTACGTCGGGCGTGCTGAGGGAAGATCGGCAAACGGCCCGACGATGCGGCAACGTATATCGAGCATCTGGAGCGCGACTAAATTCTTCACGCGCCGTCGGTAGTGGGGACACGTTGCACCGATGCGTGGAGGTGAGTATCAGGCTTTCGCGGGAGCGCTTCAAGGCGATAACCTCCCGCAGTGGTGCGCGGGCGGAAATTGTCCGCGCGGCCTTGTCTTGCTCTGCTAGGCGACCACTTTACGATTGTTTCGACATTCATCACGGGCTCAATATGAAGAACGTCCTTCGCGCGTTATTGGTTTCCTTAAGTTTCGTTGCTGGAGCGATGCAGTTCGCGCACGCGGCACCCGCTGCTCCTCTCGCCGGCACCGACTACACCGTGCTGACGACCGCCAAGCAGGTCGATGTGCCGGCCAGCAAGATTCAGGTCATCGAATTCATGTGGTACGGGTGTCCCCATTGCAACGAGTTCGATCCGTATCTCGAGGCGTGGGTCAAAAACCAAGGCGCTGACGTTGTTTTTACGCGCGTCCCAGTGGCCTTCCGCGACGATTTCATTCCGCATTCGAAGATGCTGTTGGCGCTCGACGCGATGGGCCTGGCCGACAAGCTGACGCCGGCGGTCTTCCGCGAAATTCACGTCAACAAGAACAATCTGCTGACGCCGGACAAGCAAGCCGACTTCCTCGCGACACAGGGCGTTGACAAGAAGAAGTACCTCGACGTTTATAACTCGTTCTCCGTCGCCGGCAACCTGAAGCGCGCGACGGTATTGATGAACGACTACAAGATCAACGGTGTGCCGACTCTCGCCGTGCAGGGCAAGTACGAGACGGGCCCGGCGCAGACCGGCAGCCTGCCGGGTGCGGTGCAGGTACTCGACTACCTGGTGTCCCAAGTGCGCGCGAATCTTTAAGCCAGCGCTCCGCGATGATGTGTGCTGCCAAGACGCTGGTAGCCCACGACAAGACCCGTGGGCTAAGTGCAACGGCGAAGGCTGGAGCGCACCGAGAGATGGCGACGGCAGTGCGCAGTCCGGTGGTCAGAAGTCGGGGCTGCGACACTTCTTGCACCATCGCGGGTTAAGTGAACTGCAGATCGATAACCCGTTGTGCATGCCTCGCGTCGTGTTGGTCTGCACAGACTCTCGGGGTTTGAGGTCTGAAACGCTGACCGGTCCGTTGTTAGTTGGGGGGCTTTATCATGGCAGACGTTCGCAAGTTCAAGTTTTCAATTGGCAGGGCCCTAGCGGCCCTCGCGGTTGTCGTCCTTGCAGCGACGGCCTACATGACTTTCGGCAGAACAGAAACCGTTCCCGAGGCGACCTTTGCGTTGATGTCGGGTCAAAAGCTGACCACCGCTGATCTGCGTGGCAAGGTATATCTAGTCCATTTCTGGGCCACGAGTTGCGCGACCTGCATCAAGGAAATGCCGCAAATGATTCAGACCTATGACAAGTTCAAGGGGGAGAACTTCGACTTTGTCGCGGTAGCGATGAGCTACGACCCGCCGTTATACGTCAAGAACTACACCGAAACCCGGCATCTTCCGTTCAGAGTCGTGATGGACACGGACGGCAGTCTTGCCCGGCAGTTTCATGACGTGCAACTCACTCCGACCACGTATCTGATCGATAAGAAAGGCAGAATCCTCAAACGCATTCTCGGTGAGGCCGATTTCCCCACACTGCACCGGATGATTGAGGAAGCACTCACAGGGTCGACGTAAAGAGTCAAATCCGATAATCGCTTTCCTCTCTTTTCAGTGTGCCGTGCCGCGCGAGGTCCTTCCGATTTAACAACTCAGTCGCAGGGCGGGTTCTTGACTGGAGGATCCGCATTTCATTCGACGCGCATGGACCGATGCCTTGTAGGAGACGCAGCCGGTCCATATTCGAATATTGAGGCGGTTCCGGTTGTGCGTTGATGTCAGCGTGCTCAGCATGCGCACCCAGGCCGGCGCGATCGCCGTCTAGCGCCAGCGTCCCACGGTGGGACGGCGCGGCGCGTTAGGGCGGGTTTGCGTGATGGACACGGCGCCAGACGAATTGTGCAACGAGTATGATCGAGCCACTACGGCGCATGGGTACGTGAACCCGTCGCCATCTACTTTGTGTTCACCATTTCCCGTGTTCTTCATGCGCCGATTCGTTGTACGTCGTTCATCCGTTCATGGTCGAGGCGTGTTCGCTTCAACCACCATCCGCTCTGGAGAATTAATTATTGAGTACAAGGGTGAATTGACGTCCTGGCGCTCAGCTTTCCAGCGTTATCAACGCAGCAGTGCGGAGGCCGGCCACACGTTCTTCTTCGGACTGGACGACGGGCGCGTCATAGATGGAGCGCGTGCGGGCAATTCCGCACGCTGGATCAACCACAGCTGCGAGCCGAACTGTGAAGCGGCGCAACAGGGCAGTCGGGTCTTCATTCGAGCACTCAACAAAATCGCTACCGGTGCAGAACTTTTCATCGACTATCGGCTTGACGTCGAAGGGCGCCGCACGACCGCTCTCAAAAAGCTGTATTCGTGCCGATGCGGCGCGCGGCGGTGTAGAGGAACCATGCTCGCGGCGCGGTAAGCGGCCCCGCTTCTCGACTATCGGCTTGGTCTTTTCGCAGAGACGTGACTACGCAGCTTCAACGCATTCTTGCCAGGGTCGAGTCGAGAAAAGCGTCGGCCAACGGTGTGTGCGCTCAGGCTGCGCCTCGCGAAATGTTCCATTAGCGCTTGTGTATCGTAGCTGAGGTTGTTCGGCGCTGGTACTCAGGGAACGAGCCAGTCGGCACGGTGATGTTGATCTATTCAGTCGTCTCGTTCGCGGCCAACCTGTACCTGCTTGTACAGCTCGCCAAGTATCGGCGTGGCAAGGTGCATCTGCGAGCGAGCGACATCTGCACGCGTGCCGATGTACTGGTCAACGTCGCGGTGTTCATTTCGGGCGGGGTCGGTTTGGTGACCCGCTATAGCGCGATCGATACTAGGGCACAGTCCAACCACCCTGCGCTGACACCGTGCTGAGCGCGTCGCCGGATAGCTTAACCAGGTAGCCACCCTTGGACGCAAAGCGCTGCTCGGGCGCGAGACTCAAGCGAGGAAAATAGCCATTGGCCAGTCGCCGGCTCAGCATGTTCTCCAACTGTTCGACCAGGTAGTCGCGATGCAACAGGTCGAGCATGTCTGTTATGGCTTCCTCCAGGATTTGACAACCGAGGTAAGTGTTTGCCTGGACAAGCTCGTTCGTGACCGGCACGTGCCGCACATTGAACCAGGCGAGCGGGAAATTCATTGCGATCCGCCGCTGGACCGGCAAACCCACCGGATAGGTGATCAAAGCCGATTTGCGCCAGGCGGGCGGCAACGGCGCATGCTCGAGTCCGCCCATCAAGCCGGAGACGTACACGATCGCGTTCGGTGGCGACGGCGGTAACGAGGCGAGCGCACCTGGCCGCAGCCAGAGGACCACCACATCATCAGGTTTCAGACCTCCGAGCGCGCGGCCGATATTGGCGGGAGTTGCGTCGCTGTGAAGCGGCCGGTCGAGCGGGGCGGTCTGGCCCGAAGCCGTGAGGTCGGCCGACAGCTGTCGTGCGCCGTCTTCTCCAATATCTCCTTTCTGAAACACCTGGACCACGCGCTGCGGCGCACCGACTCGTCCGGCCTCCGGCGATTGGCCTGCCTGCGGCGCGAGCCGCGATCCGATCAGATCGGCTTCGAGTAGGACGCCCTTTGAAAAATAGAGATTGTAAAAGTCGTGTTCCGCAACGACCGGCACGTCAACATTCGGAAAAAGGCAGGGAAGCGTCTCGCTTTCGCAGAACCGGTGTATGGGCGCCCAGGTTTTGCCCCCAATCCCTGAAATGACCGCGAACACTGGCTCGGCCGCGAGTTTCTCGTGCAACTGGCGTTCCCACGTGTCGGGCTGCCCCTGTAGTTCCCAGACGTGCAGTTGCCAGCGCCGTGTGACGCGATCAAGCACTTTCGGGTCCCTGAGCATCGGCCTGGCGCCGCCGACAATTAATTCATTCTTGTCGGAAAAAAACTGGCGCAGAACGGCCAGCATCCCGTCACTGCCAGCGCGGTCTGCATCGGGCGTAACAATGGTGGCGAAATGAATCGTGTCTTCAGTGACGCCAGGCGAAAGCGTGTTCGACAGTCCGCGCAGATAGCCGACCAATTTAACCATCGTGTCGTCGTCGATGTCGAACCGCGGCATCACTTCTGCAAGCGGCTTACCGTCCCGACCAATCCCGCTGCGGATCGCCGCAGCGAGTGTCACATCGGTATAGGGCTGCCGCCTGAGATTGATGTAGCCGGGCACGTAACGGAAGTCCATATCGTCGTTCGCGCTGTCCGCGGGACGGAACAGGTACCGGCCGGTAATCGGAGGAATCACGATCTGACCTTCGGCGGCGCCTAAACCGCTGCGGCGATGGCAATTGACGCACGCCGCATCGGCGCCCTTTACCAGCATGCCGGAAGCACGTTGACCGACGAGCGGTGCCCCCGACGGCAGCACGCCTTTGCGATACAGCGCCTCGATGCTCGACGACTCCTCCGCTGACGCGGAGCGGCTTGCCACTGACGACGCGAGCGTGCCGACGATCAGGACGAGGCTGATCGCGAACGTCATACAGGACAGAGCGGCGCCGCGATGCCGCGTTGCGCGCATGGAATGCGCGGGCCTCATCGGGCAGCACCTTTTCGCGGCACATACACGGGATTTCCTGGCACGATAAGAAACGGGCCGGCGGCGTTGCGGGACTCATGGTTCGATGCCGCGTGCGCTCGGGCACTTGGCCCGGCATCAGTCGAGTTGATCATCGCGCATCCCCGGAGAAAGTCTGAATCGGTCTACTCATTGGAAGCCGTCGAAGCGGCTGGCAGCGATATTTCAGCGTTTCGAGAACCATCGTTGTGGATTGCGGCTACCGGCCAGCTTGCGTATCCACGCCTTCGCAATGGTCACACAGTCAACGGTTCTGTAGTCAACATTAATCCTGCGATCGTATCGATTACAAACATCGCCGCATTGAGCATCATCGCGACGCGAACCGTGTTCCGTTCCTGCGCCGTTTTGACGGACGTGCTCATCATTCACAACTCATAGCGGTCAATCTCCTACCTTGTCAGTTCCCGGCAGATTGACGGCTCGAAGCGTCCGCTGCAAGCCGCGATCCGTTTGGATTTCGCAAATGCGAGCCCCTTTGGCTTCGCACATCGTCTGCCGACACGAACCCATTGTATGACAATGCCGACACAGCCCGCTGACGCTTGGCATCGTTTGGGGCCGGGGGTTGCAACGATCAACGTCGCAGCGCAAGGTGTCTTGCTCGGCAAGATAGGTGCCCCCGGGGTACATTCAGCTGCGCGCGACCAAGTTCTGGTCTGCGAGTAAGAGGTCATCCGCGGTAGCGAAGCCATCGATTATAGCCAGGGCTTTCCGGGCGCCACACGAAGCAGTGCTACTGGGTTGTGATCCATCTTGTCCTCGTGATACTCATTTAACGCCCGCTGAGTTGCACCCGCTGTCCAGAACGGCACCTTTGACTTGGTTACAGCGCAAGCAACCTGCAACGGCCCGGAAAAGTCCGTGAAAAAAAAGGAACCCCGACGTGAAGTCGGGTCCCGGAACGTCTCAAACGAACTAAACTTGGAACATGCTTACCTCGAAATTTGAGACATTCGAGAGGGCGTCAATGACTGTGGGGAAAGGCCGGTGATGCAACGGCTACTTGTACGATCTTTGGTGGCACGCAGGTGAATGCCAAAGGCTGGTGTAGCACGTGGAAACGGCGTGAATCGATCCACTTGAACCTATGGAGGTCATCATGGAATCACAATGCGTTGTCGCCATTATCCGGCCAGAGGTGCTTGGGCCCCTGAAGAAAGCGCTGCACGCGATCCATACGCATGGCCTCACGATCAGCAAAGTAAGAGGCTTTGGCGCACACCTGAACCCGTATGCGGACGACGAAGCTATCGGGCACTTGAAAATCGAGATCTTCGTTCGCACGGACAACGTCGATGCGCTGGTCAAAGCAATCATGGAGGTCGCGCATGTGGGTGCGCCGGGCGACGGCATCATTGCCGTGCTGCCGGTTGCCCATTTCTACAGCGTCCATACCCTGACGGAAGTGCTGCCGTAATCATCCTAACGCAGTCCGGCCCCGCTGAGCTGATTCAGTGCTTGGGCTGCTGCGGCGGCAAAGCGACGCTTACCGCGTACCGGCGCTCAAACAAAGCGACTGGGCGCCGGCATTCTCTACGCTACCAGATTATTGAGCATCGACGTCGGCATGGCCCGTCCAATAGCGCTCCGCCAATGCAAACCGGATCCGATTAGTCTCGATCATCGCCGGGGTGAGAGGATTGTGGGTGTTGGCTGGAATCACGCCAGCCTCTTCAGCCTGGACCAATTCGGCGTACACCTGTGCCCGCGTCTTGCCCACACCGGGGGCATTGTCCTGCGTATGCCAGGATGCGGACGCGACTTGTGAGTTTTGAGCGAACGCTTGAGTAACGGGCACGGTGGTGACCAAGGTGATGGCCAAGACAGCGAGTTTTTTTACGGTTTGCGTTTTCATTTGTGAACCTCATTGGGAAATTCTGCTTGCTTGGTTTCGGCAACGGATAGCAATCTGAGGAGCGACGCAGCATGGTTTGCCAGTGGGACCTTGCAACGACAGATCGCGTACCGCGCGGATCGCCTGCCGCGATGCGCGTTAGCCGATCCGGATAGGTTTGGGAAGGTGCCGGTTTCATGGGTCGCGTGACATGTGTGACTCCTTTGATAACGATTGCATACGTCGTCCTTAAAGCGAGGACGAATCGGATTGGCATCGTTCGGAGAGGACGGCGGCTTGCCCCTGCGGGCCTGGCGCTATGCCAGCACGCGCATTTCGCACGGCTTGTCGTCGACTTGGTCCTGTCCAACGGCTATCGCCCCAGCTACTTCAGCCAATGGCGAAACGTCCTTGGTCAGCGTGTTCGTCGAAGTGAGCGGTCTAGTTAAAGGCACGGCACATGCGACGCACGTAGAAAAAGCCCGACAGGAGACAAGCGTGACGACTTCTCGGCGAACGGATGCCTCCCGCGCTGGCTTTCACCAGGCGCGGCTGACATCGATCGCAAGGGGCTACGTGCGAAAAACCTGGAAGAGAATCCGAGGAGGCGGAAACGCCGCGTGCAAAGGCGGTTCGGTGTGGTCGGGCACATACGCGTGCGCCGCACACGCTTGGAGGCTTGAGTGTCCCCAGATCAGTGGCAGCCAAACTGCCGGTGACGGGGTGGATTGAGGAGCGTGGTCTAGCTGACCAGTGTTGTCGCAGTGCGCCTGGCACAGGTTAGACGTGTGTTGATCGTGCAAGTCGCCATGCGCGTTCAACGAGGCCGATGTAACGGCGTAGCCTGAAGGGCTAACATTGTTGGCATTCGCGCAGGCATAAGCGGTGACCCAGAGTTGGCCGACGATCAATGCAATGATCGCGATCAACACAACAAGGGTACGTTTAACTTGCCGACGCATGTGGGTACGCTATTCAGTTCGTTGATGAGTTACGCCATCAACTGGATACGGTTATCGCCAATCACGATCTCATGCAGTGGTCACGGCCTGGCCCTTTTCCTATCATGGGCAACCGCCGTCGCAACGCATTCAGTATGAAGCTTCAAGCAATGGGAAGGTCAAGCAAAATCTCCCCAGGTTTCAATAAAAATGAAGCGGATGTTCGTGGTGTCACGCATGCGGTTGCTGCAGGGATCGATGCGGTCCGGCGCTAACACGGCAATGCGGAGACTCCAAGGGGAGTGCCGCCACATTGCCGTCCAACGATCGTTTACTGTTTCATCAACTTCACGATGGTCAGCGTCCCGTCGACGTTTTCGACGCGAACTTTTACCTTCTCACCTTCCTTGGCCTGTTTGACCATCGCCGCATCCTTGGCCTTGTAGGCCATCGTCATCGCCGACATGTTGATGTTCTTCAGCTCTCCGTGCTGCAGCGTCACCATGCCGGTCGACGGGTCCACCTTCTTAACCACAGCGTCGGTCAGTTGCGATTTGCCCGGCTTTGCGGTGCTCATTGCGCCGTTGTCCATCTTCATGCCAGCCATTTCGTCCGCAGCTAGCGCAGCACTGGCGAGCGTGAGAGCGGTACAGAATACGGCGGATACGGTAATAAACTTCTTCATTGGTTTTCTCCAGAGTGTGATTGCGGCACGAGTGTGCCAGTGGGTACTGCGTGAGGTTGAAGCGGTTTTTCGGTTTTCGTTTGGGTGCGCGCAATTCTCCGGCGTTGCAGTAGCAACCAGGCGGCCGGAATGATCAGCATCGATAGGAGCGGCGCGGTGACCATGCCGCCAACCATCGGTGCCGCGATGCGCTGCATGACCTCCGACCCTGCGCCATGACCAAGCATGATCGGGATGAGGCCCGCCAGCACGACCGCGACTGTCATTGCCTTGGGTCTCACGCGCAAGACGGCGCCCTCGCGAATCGCATCGACGAGTGTTGCTTCGGTAAAGGGTGCACCTTCCTCGAGCCGGCGGTTGAGCGCGCCCTTCAGATACAGCAGCATCACGACGCCGAATTCGGCCGCGACGCCCGAGAGCGCGATGAACCCGACAGCGGTCGCGACCGACACCGCATGTCCCAGGATCCAGATCAGCCAGAAGCCTCCGACCAGCGCGAAGGGCACGGTCGACATCAGCAACAGCGCGTCGGCCGCCGAGTTGAATGTCAGGAAGAGCAGCACGAAAATGACGACGAGCGTCACCGGAATCACGGTCCGCAATTTCGCGGCCGCTCGCTCCAGATACTCGA
>Ga0185299_10004760_pt1 | contig 16045 bp, 12 predicted proteins | sample PaiPotPPA55metaG_FD_128002 | JGI IMG/M metagenome (GOLD analysis project Ga0185299, IMG submission 128002) | Iron sulfur acid spring bacterial and archeal communities from Banff, Canada, to study Microbial Dark Matter (Phase II) - Paint Pots PPA... ...
TGAAGGCTGCAAGCGTTGCCGAGTAGCTCGCCAGTAGGCAAATCTCCTTCTTAAACAGGGCCTCCCATTTTTCTTTGCTTCTAAATCGCTCCCACACCAGAAAGAGGCCAAACCCTAAAGGGCCCAACACTAACGACTGGGCGAAACACGTCCCCGTCCCCCAGAGAACCCCCGCCCAGGCTACCCGTGTGATGGTTCTTTTTTCCATCACTACCGCAAGGGCGGATGTGGCAGCAAGGACGTTGAACAGATGGTGGGTAGCGTCGAGATAGCTGGCGTATGGCAACGTCAGAAACAGGAAGCCGGGAAGAAATACGGCTGGTCCCGTCATTACCTTGGAAGCGATCGTGATGCTGAGCCACATCGAGGCAACGCCGACCACGAGCAACATCATCTGCGGAATCCATGTCCTAATTCCGAAAAGCTCAAACAGTCCGAGATAGAGGACGTCGGTACCGGGCAGCGTGAAATAGTCAAAGTCCCGGTAAATGAGTTGACCGTCGTACATGCGCGCCGCATTATGCAGGTAAAGGGACTGATCGCCGATTGCGCAGCGGGGGGTTGCAGGAAGGACAAACACCTGCAGATACAAGAAAATGCCGCAGCCCAGCAAAACCAGCAGAACCAACCCGGTTTTCGGCTGCGACGTAATGGGGCTCGGCATTGGGGATCGGCGGAGGACAGGGGTTTGCGTGAAGGGGTTCAGGATCTGGCCTCGCCGCGCTGATGAATGGCGTATTGAAACATGTTCCACCTCGCCAGCACAAAGTCAAAATCGGCCCTGCAGCCCATCCGTACACACGCCCTGATACTAGGAATTCGACCTGGGGCCATGGAGTTGCGGTACCCGGGGTGCTGCGGGGATCAAATCATCTCTGCAGTTTCTCAATGAAAGAGGCGGCGATCCGGGGATCACTTCCATATTGCAGACTGTAAACCGGCTTCCTGGCGAGCGCATCCAAGGCTGTGTTGATTTGTGCATCAAACTGTTCGTCTTCCGGAAAGAGAAGGCATCCGCGTAGTCTCACCACCGCATCTTCCGGGCTAATCTCGTTCAGCTGTGGCTTACCTGAGTTGCCTCGGTCGAGGAAAATACTGCAAACCGGATTGACCGGTTTCGCCCAGCGGGACTGCAAAGGGCGCTTCTCGAAGTAATAGAACGAAAGACCGGCGTTAGTGGACCGCCAGGCCGACTCACGTAATTCTGGAAGGAAATCCAGCGCTTCGGGACGGAACACTGCCGGGAAAAGATCACCCCAAGCGCGGAGAACGTTATGTCTCATATCGAGGAACACACCCTGATCAGCGTGAAATTCCATCCCTAGTTTCGCTGCAAGATAACAGGCAGTGGTTTTGCCGGAGTTCGGCGGCCCAAAAATCATGACACCGCGACCTTCGGCGCCGACGCAGCCACCGGAGAGGGCCGTCAGTCCCAGACTCGGCGCGGTCATGCAGAATAAGATGTCGAGCGGGCGGTTGTGTCTGAGTCCCGGCTCGCCTTCGACAAACACTTCGGCAAGGGAGCCCCTAGCTTCACGTCTCTCCAGGTCGACCGCCATGAAACCTCTTTGCTCTATATTGACGTACCGAAGCCCCGAATCTGAAAACGCTGACAGCTGCACGGCTGTGGATCCTACGCGCGGATCGGGTTCGCAAACTACACGCCAAAGGAACTGAGGCTTTCCCGTTGCTCCATGCTGATGGCGCATAAAGAATTTCAGGGTAAGTGCCAGCAGTTCCTCGCTATTCGTCTCGAGCCGCACAGTTCTTTGCATCAGACGCAAATCCACCGCATGCGGAGTCGCCGTAAACCGACGCAACAAGTCCTCGCGCGACGGCGTGATCTCGGGAGCGGGGACACACACTGCTTGGCGTCCTGATGCGGACAACGGCGTGCAGTTGGCGACGTTGTCGATATTTTTCAGGAGTGTCAATAGGATTGGCTCAATCCTGGCCCGCTAAAAAACGCCATCTCAAGTTGGTCCGCAATGGCCTGGGGGCTCCCGCCATAGCGAAGCTGCCACGAAGGGATTGCCGTGAGATTTTCCAGGGTCCGCTCTTGTTTCCGGATCGCGTCAGGATCTTCCGCCAGCAAATCGGGCTCAATACGTGACCGGACCTCATCCCGTCCGAGTTGCACCAGCGAAAACCTGAGACTCTGTTGTCGTTCGAGAAAAAGAAGCGCCCGTGGCTCACACGCTGAAAGGCTTTGCCTCCCAAAACGCCGGCCAGGTTCGCAATAAAAAACGGTTTCTCCGTTTTGCACATCGATGGGTTCTCGATCGCGAAACTCTTCAAACCAGGCCGCCGCCTCGCGCCTGAGCTTCAGGGGACGCGGCAGTCCATACGCCAACACTCTGGCCTGCGTGAGAGAACAGGGAGAGCAGAAGATGCGGTCATCTGAAAGCAATCTAAAGCCAACCTCCATCAAGGCCAGCGCGAGAGTCGACTTGCCGGAACGCGACGGCCCAACCAACACCAGACCGTCCTGTCCTCTGGCCACGCAAGAGGCATGCAGCTCCACAATTCCGAGGGAACCGGCCAGGATTGAAATCAACATCGGAAAAATTATGGTGTTCCAATATTTGCCGTCGCCGGCCATGGCGGCTGAAAATCGCCCGATCACCCGCCGATTACGGAGATCCACAAGCATGGACGATTTCGCATCCAGTCCTACAAACACGAGGTGGTCGAGTCCTCGCAGATGGGGCTTCGGCCAAGGAGGTCGCGCCGCGTCACTCTCGTCAACCCAGAAGCGTAGTGAGAAATCGGACGGACCGGCAGCCGGTTCAGCCAGCAGGAAACTGCGGCGCGCTGCCGCAAGGAGTTTGACGCAATTCGTTGACAGGCTGAAAACAGCCCCGGCGGCTGTGTAATGTTCACAAAGATGTGTTTCGGCGTGTTTATGTAGGAAGTCTCGGGAGTGCATAAGGACTCGGGTTACCAAGCCTGCAAAGACTTGCAGGCCTCCGATGAATCATCGTAATCTTCGTCAACTCGGGCTGGAATCTTGTCACCTTCTTGTCAAGAACTTGTAAAGCTTTCTTCGAAAAGATCGGTGAGATCCGACAACGTTATTAGCCCGGTGTCGCGTCCAGAGCGGCCTCGGGTATAATTTTCGACCAGTATGCAGAAGCGTCGTTACGCGCTGGTGGCGTATCTGAAAAACCCGGCTGGAGAGTTCGTCGAGAAGCTGCGCCGCGAATTGCATCCTGACCTTCCGCACCTGGCGGCCCACCTGAGCATTCTGCCGCCGCGACCTCTGCAGGGCACGGAGAGTTCCGCGCTACAGATCCTGGACCGCATCTGCGGCAAGGAGGAACCGTTCGAGGTGACCTTGGGTGACGTGGAGACGTTCATTCCGGTAACCCCGACCGTCTACATCCGGGTGCAGGGCGCGGCCGCTCGTATGAGCGAACTGCACAGCAAGCTGAATACCGAATCCCTGGCGTTCGAGGAACCGTGGCCTTACACCCCACACTTGACCATCGCAAAAATGAGCGGCGAGCAGCCCGCGCACAGAGCCTTCGAGATGGCGCGCGAGCGCTGGCACCGCTATTCGGGCAGCCGCCGCATCCTATTGGAAAATTTGACCTTTGTGCGGGAAGACGAGGAGAATTGCTGGATTGACCTGGCGGCGGTTCCCCTCGGCGGCCGCCTGGTTTCGAGATAAAGTTTCGCGTAAACTCCGGTAACAAGCCTCCCGGTTACCCCATCCAGTTACTCCCGACGAGCCGTCTCGTTTTAAGTACATCTCCCTCCCGTGCATTGAAAATACGGGGACGCGGTTGTAGATAAAGAGTAGGTCAAGCTTCCGCCAATCCCGTCAAACACCACTTGTGGCGCGGGTTTCCGGTTCAGCAGGGAGAGCAAATGCAGATCGGCGTTTACGGGTCGGGATATCTTGGGACAGTGATTTCGGCCTGCCTGGCGGATTTTGGCACTCCAGTTTCCTGCTGTCATCCCGACCGGTCGCGCATGGTGGAGATGGCCCAGGGCAACGTCCCTTTCTTCGAAAAGAATCTGAAGGAAATCATCCGGCGCAACGTGCGGGCGGGCCGGTTGTCCTACTCTACCGACATTGAAACCTTTGCCCGCAGAACACACGTGATTTTCCTGGCCGAAGACAAAGCGGAGGGCTTGGCCGACATTGCCTTGCGGATTACGCGGCTCGCGTCCAAGCCTCCGATTCTTTCGATCGTGACTCCGGTTCCCGTGGGCACGGCGACCAAACTTGAGCAGGCCATTAAAGACGCGGGATTGCAGGCGACCATCGTTTCGCAGCCGATGTTCTTTACCGATGGCTGCGCGGTCGAAGATTTTAACTGGCCCGACCGGATCATTCTGGGATCGACTTCGCAAGACGCCATACACATGCTGAAGCAGATTTTTCATCCGCTGGTGATGCGCGGCGTCCCGGTGATCGTGACTAACCAGGCGACCGCGGAGTTGGTTCGCGAAGCTGCGACCGCTTTTGTGGCGACAAAAATTTCCTTCATCAACGAAGTGGCCGCGCTTTGCGAACGCGTGGACGCGGATGCGGTGAACCTGGCTCTGGCTCTCGGGCTGGACAAGAAAATCGCGCCGCGCTGCCTGCAGCCGGGAGCGGGCATGGGCGGAGTGTTCGCCGAATCGGATATGGATTCGCTGGTGGAACTGGCGCAGTCGCACGGCGTGCCGCTGAAAGTGTTGAGCGCCGCGCGCGAGGTGAACACTTATCTCGCCGAGCGGCTGGTCGATAAAATTTCGCTGGTGCTGAATTCCGTCGAGAATAAGGAAGTCGGCATTCTGGGGCTGGCGTTCAAACCGAATACGAATTCGGTGGCGGGATCGTCGTCGATACGGCTGGCGGAGAATCTGGTGTCGAAAGGCGCGCATGTTCGCGCCTACGACCCGGTGGCCATTCCCGAAGCCAAGATTCGGCTCAACGGATCGGTGCGTTATTGCGATTCGGCCTATGCGGCTGCGGAAGGGTCCGAGGCGCTGGTCGTGGGCACGGGTTGGCCGGAGTTCCGGGCGCTCGATTTCGACCGCATCAAGACACTGGTGAAGAAGCCGCTCATCATTGATACAAAAAATTTGCTGGACTCGACCCGGTTGCGCGCGCTGGGATTTGAATACGTCGGAGTGGGGCGCGGGTAGAGGCAGTCTCGCGCGTGGTTAGAGAGACGTTGCGAGCAACGTCGCTACGGCGCGATTTCTTTTTGTTAGTAAGTTGGCTTATCTCTTCATCGAATCCTTCCGTTCCTCTCACTCGTTCTTGTCACGCGTTCTTGCTCATCGGCCTTTCGTGGTGTTAATAGCTGGGGAGCGATCACTCCCACCACGGGCGCCAGCCCTGGGTCATCCAGGGTGACCTGTCTGGTAAGCGCCCGCACAAGATGTCCCGCATCGTCACTCCCGAAGGTGCGTACACGGGTCCGCGAGGTGTCTAGAACTGCGCGGCTGAACATCTCGGCCTGCAGTTTCGACCCTAGCGGGAATAGAAATCTCAGTCACGGTCGTTCGTCACATCCGCGAACTTTTATCTGTGGAAAACCTGCGGCTCATTGCATGTTCTTGGCGAGCTTGTGGATCAAAAGCATTTGACCGCCGAGGACGCGGAGGATTCGCGGAGGTCGCAGAGAACGTCCTTTAAGCGAAGTGCTGTTCTCACCTATAAGTTTCAATTCGACTCGTTCTCGCGGGGAAGAGCTCTGACGGCATTGGACTGCAATTGCTATAATCAGCACGGTGGTGGGAATAGCTCAACTGGCAGAGCACCGGACTGTGGCTCCGACGGTTGCGGGTTCGATTCCCGTTTCCCACCCCAGATTTTCAAGAGCCATTCCTGGCTGACGCCACATGTGGCATGATTCCTTCGGGCGTGGCGAGCCATTCGGGCGAACGATTACGACCCCGTAGCTCAATTGGATAGAGCATCAGTCTTCGGAACTGAGGGTTGGGGGTTCAAGCCCCTCCGGGGTCGCCATATTGGGCTGTAAGGACGCCTGGCGGCGTTATTTCAGTTTCACGAAGAGCAGCACGAAGATTGCCCAGACGCCGACGGTCAAGGGAAACTGCACCAACGACGCGTCGCGCAGCGGGTTTCCTCTGGGCAGGGCAAACGTCGCCAGCAACATGGCAAGCGCGGTGAGTACTCCAAGCATCAATCTGCTTTTCCAATTCATGTGTTCGTCCTCCCTTTTCCGTTTTCCGTTGGGCTTCGAACATAGCGGGGATTGTTCCTGGTTCCGACGCTGAACCGCAGTCGCCGTCGTCTCTTACTTTGCCAGCGGTCGGACGTGCCCCCCTCTTAACTTCTTAATCGCCGCCAATGCAATAGCGTTTCAGGGTTCTCTTTGTTGGTTATCCTTCACGATGTCGTGGCGGGGAACGAGGGTCTTTTTGAGGAAGCTGTAAATCTTGCTCAGCTCCCAGAAGATCAAAACTAGCAGGATCGCGATTACGAACAGCAGAAATAGAACATTCATCGGATAGCTCTCTGCTTACAAGGAATTGTAAGGCTGAGGCATTCTACCCTTGTTGGTCAAGCTTTGGGAAAGAAGTAGAGTTGCGGGGGATGGGTCCGGTTGAGATTCTCCCTTGGCAGTCCCAGAATCTGGTTATGGACATCAAGCGGATCGGTCCGCAGCCCTCCCGCAAAGGTCCGGCAGAGTGGTTTACCGGCACGTACGGATCGACCCTCTTTTTCAAGCGCCCGACCCGGCGCTGCTTGCTTAGAAATCTACCCGCACGCCCAACTGCGCGGCAAACGGAATACCAACGGTTGTTCCGGGGCCAAAGAAGTCTCCCAGGCCGCCGGCGGGGATCTCGAGTTGCCGCAGGCTGGTGATGGGCTGGAGTTGAGTGCAGGTGGGGAAGTCGAGGCAAATATTCGTGGCGTTGCCGGATGCGATGTCGCTCTGCGGAACTGGCAGGGCGGCGATGGTGCCTACAAAATTTGCTCCGGGATTGTTGCGGTTGAACAGGTTGAAGAACTCGGCGAAGGGGCGAACCTCAACACGCTCTCCGAACCTGAAGGGACGAGTCACGCGCAGATCCATTTGGATGTAAGGGGTGCCGCGGAAGGCATCAAGGGCGGTAGGAGCTCCGTTCACCGAAATGCGCTGGCTATTGTCGGCTGTCGTGATGGTGAACGGCCGCGCGGCCTCCGCCTGAAATAAGGTGCTCAATTCGAAACCGCCGGGGATGAAGACTGTGCCCGCGAGCACGAAACGGTGGCGGACATCTTCGCCGGACGGGCCGTAGTCGCCGGGGCCGAACGGGTTCAGGGGATTGCATACTCCGTTCACGTAGTCGAATAGTTCGCCGAGCACGCATCCCCAGGTCTGTGCCTTGGAAAAAGTGTAGTTTGCGACCAGGTTGAAACGCTTCGACACGTTGCCCTGGAGGTGAAGCATGAGCGCGTTGTAGCTGGAGCGATTATCGGATTTGAAGATGTTCAGGTTGGGCACGACGCTTTGCTGGTCGGCATCATACGTTGGGTCCGACGTGGGAATCAGTGGAGTGAAAAGATTGGCGTCGCTGGTGTAACTATAGGCGCGATAGCCGTGATTGCCCTGTTCGTGCGTGTAGTCGGCGCTCAGCGTCCAATTCTTATTGAAGGCGTGCTGCACGCCGCCGGTGATGTGGAGGGCATAAGGCGTCTTGTAATTTGAGTCGACGATGTTGCCGGTCGCTCCGGTGCCGCCCTGGAGGCAGCCGGGGCCGGTGAGCGCATAGGCTCCGTCGGCGCCGGTGAGATTGCATCCGCCGGTCACAAAATTTGAAGAGTTCACGCCCTGGAAGGCCGTGGCCCATCCGTTCTGCGCCAGGTCGTTATAGAAGAGGCCGAAACCAGCGCCCAGCACGGTTTTGCCGCTGTTGCCAGGAGAGTATGCGATGCCAAGACGCGGCGCGAATTGTTTCCGATAGTCGTGCGGAATGCCCGGCTCCAGCGGAATTTGCAGGCCTTGGAGCGTGGGGAACGCGGCATTCTGCGACTGGCTGCGTCCCGACGCGGTCAGCAAACCGAAGGTGGTCTGATAGCGCAGTCCATAGTTCAACGTGAGATGGCGCGAGAGCCGCCATGAATCCTGCGCGTAGAGTGCGAGGCGCTGGACGCTCTGCGAAAAGGATCCATCGCCGGCTGGAGTGGTTGAAGCTCCGTCTGCGCAATCGATGGGGAACTGGGCGAGGTTTGCGGCATTCAACGTGTAGAACGTGGGATCGTTGGGAAACGAATACAGCGTTTCCTGGTTTCCGGGAAACGCTCCGGCCAGCACGGGCTCGTGAATGAAATTCACTCCGAACTTGAAGGAATGGTCGCCGGTGGCGTGGCCGAGGTCGTAACGAAACTGATATTTTTCCTGATTGCGCAGCGACGGAAATAAAGTGATGGGCGTGGCGAACTGGTTGTCACCGTAGGTCTCGAAGCCGGAGACGGTCAGTGTTGTGGAACTGAAGGGAAAGGCGAGGGCGAAGCCGAGCGTGGAGTTACGGGTCTGAGTCAGATGCAGCAGGCTGGCGTCGAATACGAACGTGCCCAGCCATGTTGGACTGAAGGCATAGGTGTTGCTGATCACGCTGTTCCAATAATTATTATGCGTGGTCAGTCCGGTGGAGGGGAGCGTGGCCTGCGCCACGAGAGCGTTGTGCGTCAGATAACTGTCTTCCGAGGCACGCAGGAACCACTGCGATTTTGTCGACTGCGACCAGTCGAAGCGCAGCGATCCGGGGTAGTCGCGAAACGGAATCGGCACGCTACGCGGAACCGTGACCGAGGGAACGCCGGGAATCAGGCTATCCGCTGCGATTTGGGCCAGCGCGTTGAACTGCGCGAGGCTGTTGGGGCTGTAGGCGATGCTGGCATTCTCGTGGACATATTCGAATGCGATGAAGAACCAGATTTTGTCGCGCGCGATGGGGCCGCCGAGCGATCCGACGTAATTTTGCCGTGAGAATGGCTGCTTGGGATTGGGCGCGGGATTCTCAATCGGGAAGCGCGCGTTTAGAGCCGCCGCGCGCTCGTAGAACGCTGCCGTGCCGTGCCAGTCGTTGGTTCCGCGCCTGGTAGTAATGACGATTGACCCTGCTGTCGTTCCGCCAGTGTCGGCGTCTTCGTTGGCGGTGCGCACGGCGAATTCCTGAATCGCGTCCGGGGAAAAGTTCTGCAGGAATCCGCCAATCCAGTCGTCGGAATTGTCGCCACCGTCGACGGAGAGATCATTGTTCAGTCCCGAACTTCCTCCGGTGGAAACGGCAGTGATACGCGCTTTCGTGGGATCGGAAGGTTCCACCGGTTCGGTGCCGGGAGCAAGATACGCAATGTTGGCGAAGCTGCGGGCGGCAAGAGGAAGCGTCTGCAAATCCTGGCTGGTGATCACGCCCTGATGCACCACGCTTACCAGGTCGATAGGCTGGGTGGTGATCGAAGAATTCTGGCCCTGCACGGAGACTGTTTCCGCCGGAGCGGCCGGTTGTAGCGTAACAGTGACTTCGCGCACCGAACTCACTGCGATAGAAACGCTCGCTTGCGCCGGGACGAATCCGGTTGCGCTCACGGTCATGTGGTATGAGCCGGGGAGAAGGTCATCCAGACGAAACTCGCCGCGGTCTTCGCTGGTAGCCTCACGTTGCATCCGCGAATCGACCGATTGAACGACGATGCTGGCCGAGGGAATGCGAGCGCCGGTGGCGTCCTGCACCGCGCCGCGCAGCGAGCCGCGCGGGTTCTGGGCGTGAAGAAGGGCCGCCAACACAATCGAAAACAGTGCGGCGAGAAGCGACTTCCGGTACAAGTCTTTACTCTCTCCTCTCTTACACGCCGAGCTTATCAGGCAGGGCCTCTTTGCGTCCTTGGCGAATTCTTTGCCTAATCTGCAGTTTGAGATTCTTGCAAAAAAGATTTTAGTCGCAGAGGACGCGAAGAAAAGCCGCGGAGTACGCCGAGCAGGGCACAATCTAGTCCGACCACTTCTGCGGGGTGCGGTCCCAGCGGTGCTTTTTCAATTCTGCCAGCAAAGTTTTGTCGAGAGGGCCGGCGTCGCTTGCCGCAATGTTTTGGCGAACGTGTTCCGGTTTGCGCATGCCGGCGATCGTCGTGCTCACGGCCGGATGCGACAGGATGAAGCGCAGCGCCATCTCCGGCAGCGTCATTCCTGCGGGAAGAATTTGTTTCAGTTTGTCCACGCGATTGATGGTCTTGGCCAAATTCTCCGGACCGAAATATCCCGCACGCCAGTCGCCTTTGGGAAAGCGGGTTTCGAGGGTCATTTTGCCGCCCAGGCTGCCTTCATCGAGCGGGACGCGGGCGATTACGCCTACGTTGAGTTCCTGGCAAACGGGGAAAAGTTCGTCCTCCGGGGCCTGATCGAAGATGTTGTAGATGACCTGCACGGTATCAACCAGGCTGGTGCGCAATGCCTTGATGCCGTTCTCCGGCTGCCAGCGGTTGATGCTCAGACCGAAGAAGCGAATCGTCTTGTCGCGTTTCAGTTTTTCCACGGTCGAGCGGAACTCAGATTGCGTGCTCCAGGTATCGTCCCAGACGTGGAACTGCAGCAGGTCGATGGTATCTACGCGCAACTGCTTGCGGATCAGGTCGGCGTATTTGAAAACGTGCTGCGGGGAAAAGACGTCGCTGTACTTGTATTCGGGCAGGGCCGGCCAGCGCTCATTGGCCGGAGGTATTTTCGACGCTGCGTAGAGCCGTTTCTTGGAGTTACGCGCCATGGTCTCGCCCAGCAAGGCGTCGCTCTTGCCCTCGCCGTAGGCCCATGCCGTGTCGAAAAAATTGCAGCCCTGGTCGACGGCGAGCTGCATGGCGGCCAGCGATTCCTGATCGTTGGAGCCGCTCCATCCGCTCATGCCCCAGAGTCCGTGGGCGATGTCGCTGACTTCGAAGCCGGTGCGGCCGAGGTTGCGGTATTTCATGATGGCGTCCTTAGGGTGAGTCTGCGCTTCCGCGGAGGCTGAGAAGCGGACTCATCAGGATATATCGAGAGGCAGATTTCCGGCCAACCGGCCGGGTCGGCGGTTTCGCTTCACAGGCTGTATCGCTGCACGCGAGATCCCTCCCTTCGCCTGAAGAACGGCTCGGGTCGGGATGACGCCATCGTGATGATGACTCGACTCCATCGTCAGGGCGCTATCTTGGATGCCCTTGTGAGAGAGCAAAGTCATCGGGAAGAGGAGTCAGCGAGTTTTTCGATAGGAGTCATTCAAATTTTGGAGCCTGCGGTAAAGGCTTGCGGGTGTTTAATGAACCTAGATCATAACGATGGAGGTCGCTCCCATGAAATCCGATTATCCGTATAACTCAATGCCTCGAAAGAATGAGGAGCTAAACGCGCCGGCGCCGTCCCGGTTTATCGACGAGAAGATTTCGGACGAGTCGGGCGCGGAAACCAAGTCTGACAGCGCGCTCGCGCCGGCTGGTCTCAACAATCCCTTCTGGAATTAAACTCTCTGGGTTAACCTCGTCTGGGTTAACCTCGCCTGGGTTAACCTCGGCTAGCGCCGGTTCGTAGCAGCGCAGAATTAGCGCGACGGCCGGCGCTCAATTTTTGTCCCGCAAACTTAGCGCAGAATTGGTAAGCAAAGGCACGGCCGAATCGAGAAATCCAGCCCTGCCATCTCTTCCAAAGCCGGACGCAGTGTTGAATCGCGGCAGGGTTCCAGGGTAATCACGAACGGCAACGATGCCTTGTCGAAGCCCGGCTTCTGCAGCAGAGAGTCGATGTTCAAATGATGGGCCGCCATGATTTGAGCGAGCCGCGCCACGATCCCAGGTTGGTCACGAACAAAAAAACGCAGGTACCAGGGAGTTTCGAAATCGCCGCTAATCTCTGGGGTGCTGATTTCCGGTGTAACGATTGCCGGCGTAGAGACGTTTCTCTTGCCCGTGCCCGAACTTAGGTTTTGCGCAACAAAGAGCACGTCCGAAACGACAGCCACAGCGGTTGGTTCGCCGCCCGCGCCGGCGCCGAGAAATGCCATGTCGCCGCCGTAGTGGCCGGAAGTGAGGACGAGGTTGAGATTTCTTTGCACCCGCCCGAAGGGCGACTCGGTCGGAACCAGGCACGGGCCGACCTCGGCGAACAAAATCTTTTTCTTCCCGTCGTCTTTCAGGACGGCGCGGGAAATCTGGCGGATGGTGCAGCCCAGTTCGGCGGCGTAGTCGAAGTCAACCGCATCGATGGCGCGAATGGTGCGGGCCCGCACGGATTCGGGCGCAACTCGCGCATGCAATCCAGCCAGCGCCAGAATGGCCAGCTTGGCGCGGGCGTCGCCGCCATCCAAATCTTCGGAGGCGTCGGCCTCCGCGTATCCCCGAGCCTGCGCTTCTTCCAGTGCCTCGCCGAACGGAATTCTGGAGCTCTCGATTCGGCTCAGGATGTAGTTGCACGTGCCGTTGAGTATCCCAGCAATGCCGTACAGCCGGTCGCCGCTCAAACCGGTGCGCAAGGCCGGAAGGACGGGCACTCCCCCGGCCACGGAAGCTCCGAATTCGATCTGGCACCCCTTGCTGCGGGCCAGTTGCAGAAGATCGGAGCCGTGGCGGGCGATCAGCTGCTTATTCGCCGTGACCACCGACTTCCCCGACTCGATCGCGCTGCGGACAATCTTCCCCGCGGGGTCGAGACCGCCGATGAGCTCGATCACGATGTTGACATCTGATTTCAGGACGGCCTCTATATCGTCAGTCCAGATGACATTGTTCGGAACCCAGGACTGTTTCTTTGTTTCCACGTTGCGGTTGCAGATGTGAGTGAGGCGCAGAGAGCTGTCGGCGTTCTCGCTCAGAATTTTTGTGACGGCGCGGCCCACCGTTCCAAAGCCGATCAGGGCGACACGGGCGGCGTAGCTTCGTTCCTGGCGCTGGCGTGCTGCGGTTTTCGCCGCCGGTTTTGAGATTTGCTTCGGCAAGGAATGAGTCTCGCTCACAAAGGAATTTCTTATCATACGTGCGACCTGCATTCTCGGAAACTGCAAACGATTTCCTCCGGGCGGCTGCAGAGGCGGAAGCAGCATCAAAGTTGATAATATGGTGCCTGCCTGCTGCGAGTGCAATCCCGGCGGGAGCATCGCGGATTAGGTCTTTCAGAAGCGCCTCTGGTTGCCGAGGTATGGGCCGAGCGCGACGGTCCGCCATCATACCCGGCAGCGGGAGGAGAATGAATGAGTCGAAAGTTCGCGAGGGTTTCGGGATTCAGGGTCGTTTTGGCGGTGATGGCGGCAACGATTCTGGCCGGAGCCGCAGTCGCCCACGCCCAGCAAGGTCCTGAGCAATCGTCGTCTGGTACCCCGTCCAGCCCCCAGTCGAGCCCCCAGCAACCTGCGGCCCAGCAGCCACCTAGTACCCAGCAGACCAGCAACCAGCAGACCAGCAACCAGCAGACCAGCAACCAGCAGACCAGCAACCAGGAAGCTTCTCCCGAAGAGATAGGACCGGTGCGCAAGCCAAAAGTCAAAGGCTATAAAAACTGGGCGTTCAACGTTGGCGGAGGGGGAAGTCTCACGAATGGCGCTACGGGGAATTTTGTGCGGGGCGGCGGCGGCATCGCCGCTGCCGGCGTCGCCCGCAACACGAGCAAATATTTTGGATTGCGCTTCGATTTCCAGTTTGACAACTTGCCCTTACGCACTTCGGCTTTGGAACAGGCGCAGGCGAGGAGCGCGACCAGCCATGTCTACTCGTTCAACCTCGATCCCATCATCAACATTCCGGTCACGGCATTGTGGAGCGGATACATCGTGGTCGGGGGTAGTTTCTTTCATCGCTCGGGAAAGCTGGATTCTTCGACCGCGATTCCGGGATCAGCCTGCAACGCCTTTTTTACCTGGTGGGGCAACTGCTTCGATTCCAGCCTTCCGCTCAACCGGAATTTTATTTCCACCAGCCAAAATGAATGGGGGGAGAACTTCGGCGGCGGCATCGCGCGCAAGATTCGCGGGAACATCGAGATTTACGGGGAATTCCGCTATCTGCATGGCACACACAGTGGGGTTACTACCGATTTGCGGCCGATTACCGTGGGCGTGCGCTGGTAATAAGCCCAATCTAGAAGTCGGGTTTGTGGGCGGTGGAGGCACCGAGCGCGGGACGCGCTCGGGAAAGCGACGCTACGTTATTTGGGCGCTACTTTATTTCAGAATCTCCGGCTCTCGAATCGATTGCGCGAGATCATTGAGGAACAGCGCGGCCCTTGCGCCATCGACGACGCGGTGATCGCAGGAGAGGGTGAGTTTCATCATCGGCCGGACGGCGGGCTGGCCGTTCACAGCGACGACCCGGTCGGCGATGCTGCCCACGGCGAGAATCGCGGCTTGCGGCGGGGTGATGATTGCGCTGAATTGATCGACCTGATACATGCCGAGGTTGCTGATGGTGAATGTCGCATCGGCAATGTCCGCTGGCCGCAGCTTGCCTGCGCGTGCGCGCTCGGCCACTTCCAGACGGAGCTTCGAGATTTCACCCAGGCTTGCGGCCTGCGCGTTGGGAATCACGGCTGCGACGACACCGTCATTCACCGCAATGGCAATTCCCATGTTCACGTGATCGTGCAGGCGAATGCCTTCGGCGGTCCAACTCGCATTTAATCGGGGATGCTTCAACAGCACTCGAGCCGTTAACGCTACCAGCAAATCGGTGTGGCTCGGGCGCAGCTGATGCGAATGTTCGATCTGGGAGACGATGCGCTCGCGATATTCCTTCAGCGCGGTCGCCTCGATCTCGCGGGTTACGAAGAAGTGAGGGACGGTTGTCCAGCTCTGTGTGGTGCGGTCCGCCATGATGCGGCCGAGGGAGCTGGGAATTTCGATGCGGCCGGATTTTTTCTCTGGCGTCGCAGGCGCTGAGGCCGCCGCTTGCACGTCCGAAGCGAGAATTTCTCCGCCTGAACCCGAACCGCTCACGGTCGAAAGATCTACGCCCGATTCTTTGGCGAGCCGGCGGGCTTTTGGAGAAATTTTCGTCTTGGGCGATGGCGCATCTGCCGCGGCGGCGCTTGGATCTGACGCTGCGTGCGACGGTTCGGCTTTCGCGTGCGATCCTGCTCTTGCCGCCGGCGCAGTTGTGGTGCTATCGACTGGAGTCGCTTCGCCCGGGGCAAGGATCCAGGCGATGGTTTGTCCCACAGGGATGTCGGCCCCAACTGCGGCTTTGATGCCGGCGAGGATTCCGTCGGCGGGCGCTTCGACTTCGACCACTGCTTTATCCGTTTCTATTTCAAGCAGAGGTTCGCCTTTGCTGACGCGGTCGCCTTCCTGCTTTCGCCAGGCGAGGAGCTTGCCGGTTTCCTGCGCCATCTCGAGGGCGGGCATTACAACGCTGAAAGCCATAGTTGGTTTCTAGGGGAAGCTTACGGCGTGGCTTAAAAGCCGCGCCCTTTCAAGGCTACGGAAAATTCAGTCCGAGACTCCTACGCGCTCCGTTTTTGCGCTGGTTTCGATCATGTCGAGCACGCGTTGGCTGGGCGAAGATTCGGATTCTCGCGTGGTTGGGAGCGGTCCATTCACAGTGTAATAGTGAGCGCCCGCCACCAGAAGTTGTTCGGCGGGGAAGCGTGTGATGACTTCATGTCCGGTCGCGGTGACTACGATTTCTTCTTCAATGCGGGCGGCGCTCCAGCCGTCCGTCGAGGGCCAGAAGGTTTCGAGGGCGAAAACCATGCCGGGCTTGATCTCCATCGGATGCTCGAAGGAAACCAGACGGCTGATGACCGGCTTCTCCCAGATCGCAAGTCCGATACCGTGGCCGTACTGTAGCGCAAAGGCGGCTTCTTCGTTGGGGAAACCGAAGTCTTGCGCCTTCGGCCAGACCGAGGCGATTTCGGCCGTGGTGCGGCCGGGACGCACCAGTTCGATCGCGGCGTCGAGGTAATCGCGACAACGCTTATAGGCGTCGACCATGGCATGCGACGCGTAGGCCACCGTGAAGCAGCGGTAGTAGCAGGTGCGGTATCCCATGTAGGAGTGCAGAATGTCGTAGTAGACGGGATCGCCGGGGCGCAGCACCCGGTCGGAAAATACGTGTGGATGCGGATTGCAGCGCTCGCCC
>Ga0185299_10004761_pt1 | contig 16038 bp, 21 predicted proteins | sample PaiPotPPA55metaG_FD_128002 | JGI IMG/M metagenome (GOLD analysis project Ga0185299, IMG submission 128002) | Iron sulfur acid spring bacterial and archeal communities from Banff, Canada, to study Microbial Dark Matter (Phase II) - Paint Pots PPA... ...
AAGGCTACCGGGAGCTGGAAGGTTTACATCGTCGGATGAATCCACTGTCGTTGACTCAACAGGCCCGGGTCGCGTAACGTGCAGAAAATCGAGAGCCACTGCAATCAACTACGCCGGGGACAACTTCCTTCTGGAATATAATTCGGGACATACAAACTCACGCGAAAGTTGAAGTGTTTGCGTACATTTCCCCATCCAACATACTCAAAGGTCCGCGGCTCATGATTTCAATTACAAATGTTGGCCGGGAAGCGGTAGTGGTTCAAGCAGTCGGGATAGAATCAGGCCCCGAGAGTAAGTCAACACCGCTCTGGCCATTGAACCGACGCATCGAACCAAAAGACTCGGTCATAGAGAGAATACCGATAGAGGACCTATTCGTTTACCCGTTCAAACCTGATACCAAACGATTGTTTGTCCTTGATTCGACGGGGAAGGGCTGGTATCTGGCACACGACCAACTTGCTCAACTTATGTTAGAGGCTGCGGCTGCGAAGACTGAGCAGTCATGACCGCCGTTTGACGAGCCTGAAAATCCGACTAGGTGATAAATCTACACTCGGTGGCCTGAACATGCTCACTTTCCCTGTTTTTCTTTATCTTTATGCGCTTCCCAATGCCCCATTGGGTCGTCCTGCGACCACCCGCTCTTTTAATCGGGCAGCGATGCTGATGACTTTCAGTAGAATCCAAACCAGCAGGACGATAATTACCACGAGTTGAATTTGGGTGTTCACCGGAGCACCTTCAGCATCATGATGTTACCAACGCAATTCCAGAGCCGCAGCTTCGTGACCTGTTCTGTCGCTCTCCGCATCGCCCTTGTCCCGTCCATGGACTCGCAATGGCGTGCTATATTCGCCGCCGTGCCGAAGGCTGCCTGAAGATGGCGCAAGGAGAGCGAAGACTATGGGAGGCCAAGCAATCGGATTCGGCAAGCCCGAGAATCCAGATAAGGCATGGGAGCGGGAAATAAACGGTTTGAATTTCACCTTCAGCAAGGTTGATGAGAAGGAAGGCGTATGTCTGTATAGGTGCAGTCGCCGGATTGAAAGCGGAACTTCAGAGACCAGCTTTTACAGTGATAGGGACTTGACGCCTGAAGAGGTTGAACAGCTCCCTCAGTTCGCCGCTTTCCTCGCAGGGAAAATCTGAATGACGGAGGCAGCGGTAGCCGTCATTGGGATAATCGTCTGCTGGCTAATTGCGGTTGCGACCTACGAAGACAACATGAGCTTCAAGCGTTACGCCATCGTCGCGCTATTGTCGGTGGCTGCTGCATACTTCGCGATTCGATTCATCCATTGGGCGTGGGTTACTCCGCTCCCTTTCATTAAGACGACGCAGTAACAAAGCATTTGAGGAGCTTTGGAGCGGTGGCGTGAAGTTTTCCGAGAATCTTCTGGACGAAGGCGTCCCCGTTTTCTGATTTACGGTCAGGTACGTGTTAGACTGCGTAAAATGAGAATTCCCCGCACCGATAACAAGCGCGTTGATTTACGCGACGCAGCCTACCGCCTGAAAGAGAAGGCGCAAGAGGCGTTGCAGCGCGCTAAAGATTCCAAGCCCGACCCCGTCACCCAAGAAGAGACCCGAAAGCTGTATAAAGATACTCGTGCGTTCAAAGCGGGCGGCGTTTATACGAAACTAGGGTGGCGCTCAGAACCTGACTACGATAGCTGGCCATCCATTATGAGTTTCTGTAACGAAGTGTGCGAAGCTTTCCCGAAATGACCGATTCTAAGCTCGCTTCCTTCCAAAGAGCTATTGAAGCAGCGCGCACCCTTATGTTCCAGCAAGCCGCCGCACAGAAATGCGTTCATCCGTTTCGCTTCATGGCAACGAATGCCCTAAAGCAAGTTGTGTGGCTTGCAGCAGTAGAAATTGACGATGAGGCGAGTACTGACGGTTCAGGTATCTGGCCCGCGTGTGAAGATTGAGGCCGTAGGACTCCGCACGCAGCAATTCTTCCCCCGGATTCTGTCCAGCGACGACCTCAATAGGCTTGGGGTCTAGTGCCATGGAAAGGTCCGGCGAACTGATTTCATTTTCTTGATGGTTCCTAAACCTAACCACACGTGGTCGTAATGTATCCTTTCTCGGCAAATTTCGGAGCCGATTTTGGCCGCTTCTGCCAACCACAGAGTGCGTCTTCCATGACTTCGACTGGCACACCGAGATGCTTCTGGAGTTCTTGAATTGTGGCCTCAACCTCGGCGGTGACACGCCCGCTTTTCTTTCCAGTGACCATTAGCAGTGCACCGCTTTTCGGACCCGTCGCCTCGGCAAGGTAACAATGGGGCGGCGAAACATCCAGAATCTTCAAGTTCCCGAGTAGGCAAAGAAAATCGAATTTAGCAGTTCTACCGAAGCGAGTGACATCGAGTTTCAGATATGCTTGGTCAAAGCCTCGCTCAGGTGATTTGCTGCTCTTCGCTACCGAGCGTAACGCGTCGTAGGGAAGTCCCCGACCATTGTGGTTGACCCATTCCCGAAATGAATAAATCACTGCCGCAGTGCCGACCGGGTCGTTGGGATTATTCGTTTCGTACTTTCGATGGTTTGCAAATCTGAGGCGCTTCACCTTTTTGGGATGAGAAGTCATCCACAGACGAATTTCGTCAGGATTTTTGCGGACAGTTGCCCAATCCCAGCGTCCGCTGCCAAACTTTCCATAAAAAAGCCCAATCGTTTTCCTCGCGTCGGAGCCGCCAAAGTGTGTGGTAAGGAAGGCAAGCCATACTGCTTCGTCACGCTGCCCTTTTTCGAAGAGGTCTACTATGGCTTTGAGCGGATGAAACTCTTTCGTGTGGGGGTTTGCGGAACCACTGAATTTTAGCATTGACAGAGCGCGGAGTTTCAGTTCCGAATGGACTAGCTTCTCTACGAAGCGTTCACGAGACTCGTGGGTGTTAAGCCACGGTAGTGGGTGTGTGTCCTGATGTTCAAGAAGACGACCCATCAGGGCAGCACCGGATATGTAGGTCATAGGTGTCCTCCTACTGCGGTTGCCTTGCGAAAAGTTCTGTTCGAAGTACAGGGACTCAGCCTGCGACCGACCCGGAGAATATCCTAAAGTGGGGCCAGAGTTGGGCCAACCAGCGCACGCGTCCCTCACGCGATGCAAAACCAAGCAGTTGGTTTAGTTCCTCTGCTGAATCGAGCGAATGAAAGAAGCAAACGCGATTGAATACGTGCCGCTGTGCGTGGGCTGCGTAATGGTCCGCCCCACGCCGGGCAATTTTATCCAGTGAGAGTAGACCGGGTGGTGTGTTATAGGCGTAGATGTTGAAACCGCCGTGCACAAGCAAGTTAAGCTCAGTCAGGCCATGTGCGTTCAAGTGCGCCTGCTTTTCTGGTTTGGAATAGTCGCTTAGCTTGCTATCGAGCGCCTGTTTCAAGGATTCAACTGGAATATTAGGGTCAAATGCTCCCCCGTCTCCCTGCTCACCAATCCAATTCAAACCGTGCGGTTCGCCTCCGATGTAGCGAATCGCGCTGAAATACTTCCTGAGCAATGGATAGCCGGGAAATTCCGTCAAATAGTAAGAATTCCCCCAATGGTCAGAGTCGTCAGCCCAAGCGCGGTCCACCTCGGCGGCACAGGCGAAGAATTCTTCCCGCAACAGCTGCTCGTCAGCGTGGGAAATTCTTTCATCCACAATCGGAGACGGAAATGCTCCACGAAAGTTCGTCGGCTGGTACTGCCGTTCCCAGTCGTAAGTGAGTACGCGGTGACTCTGTTCTCGCTGCGATTCTCTGGCTTTTGCTGGCCCCATCTGGTCGCCATCGAGCCATTCTCGCAACTCAAGACCAATCGTTGCGCCCGGCCCACGGCTGATAAAGTCAGGTGGGTCCTGCCCTTCTGGAACTTTGGTCCACAGGTGGGCATCTCCCATGAAATTCGGAAAACTGGCTTCGAGGTCGGTCAGCACGTCGCGTTCCCGTTGGCCGTGGGTAATCCGTGGACTCGCCATTCGTACCCCCTACCGAACGCTATCAACTGGCCAAGAACGCGGTCAAGCCGTTGCAGGAATATCTCCCCTTTGTGCTATCGTGCCCGCATAAAAGAAAATCTGATGGCAGTCCAAGAAGTCGCAGAGCATTTGCACCTAAGTCCGATGAACACTTACAAATTGGACGAGAAGTGCGTTTCTGTGATTCGATTAGACCATACTCTGGGTTTCGTCCATCCGATACCAAAGACGCTCCGGCCTTGAGAAATCAACGGAAATGGTCTAGCTAGCGAGATAAAACGCAATCGGGGGCGGATTAGGGAGAACGTCTCATATGCGTACCCACAAAGCCGAAAACGATATTCGGTCCGTTGAAGACTGGTTTAAGTACGCCCCACCCAAGAAAGGCGAACTTCAGTGGGAGGACAAACGGAGCGCAAAAGAACTCGCTCAGGCTTGGTGCAGAAAAGGATTTGCGTGCCCACCGGATGAGATGAAGCTGCTACTTGAACGGGCTTTTGGAATGGAAATTGTGTTTGAGGAAGCAAAGCCCGAGTGCGTGATAAGGCTTGACGACTTCGAAGGCGAGCACAGAAATTGTGACCTCGTCGTTGTCTGCAATGTTGGTTCAAGACGTATGGTCATCAATGTTGAAGCTAAGGCGGACGAGCCATTCAGCGATTTGATTGGGAAATATTATGACCAAACGTCTGCTCCGGGCCCGGATGGACGCGCTTCCCGTTCAAACGTGCCTGAACGAATTCGGCGGCTATCAAAGGCATTGTTCGGACGAGAGCCGGATGAAGCGATTCGAAGACTTCGGTATCAGCTTCTACACGCAGCAGCCGCCACGCTTATCGAAGCGGAAAAGAACCGAGCAGAAATGGGACTGCTGTTGATTCACGAGTTCCGGTCTACAAGCCTGAACACGGAAAAGCTCAGTCAGAACCGCATCGACTGGGAGAACTCTGTCCATGCATTTCCTGAACTTGCTACCGCTCGATTCGAAACGAACCAGATTCTTGGCCCGGTTTCGGCACCGGGCGGAGGGCGTGTACCGAGTTCTGTTCCGCTTTATCTTGGGAAATTGGTTACTGAGCTAGCGAGCTAGGTCTGTCGCGCAGCTTTCGTGCCGAGCCCCGCTGGTGTAGTCTTCCCCCATGGAAATCGGCAAAGCTACGTGAGCTGCGAGAAGCCAAGAATCTCAGCCAGGGCGACATTGAGAAGCGGACGGGTCTTGTTCGTACCTATACGTCCCGCGTTGAAAACGGCTACACCGCCCCAACGATAGAGACCCTTGAGAAGTATGCGAGGGGGCCGGAAATCCCGCTCCATCGCTTCTTCACAGACGAATTGTCTGTGAAAATGCCGAAGTTGCCACAGCTCGTAGATGACAGCTCATTGTGGGGCAGCCGTGGCAAGGAGCGCGGCGCACTTCGGACGCTCGCTCGGGCGCTCTCGCGAATGGACGAGGCGGACCGAAAGCTGTTGCTCAATATGGCGCAGGGTATGGCAAGACGCGGCGCAAAGGGTTAGCGAGCCGTCAATGCGGCGACGGGTTGGTCGTCTGGGTAGGCGTCCGCGCAAAGGAAGTAGCGCTATGCGGGCTCTTCTACTTGCTCAATGAACCTATGCTCCGACAAATCCCAAATGAAATAGTCGCCCGGCGTGCTCGCCGCTAAGCTAATTAAACGTTTTTGCGCTTCATCAATACCTTCTACCGATTCTATCCAAGTAAGTGGGGTCTCAGGAATTTTTACGAAAATGTCGTATTTCGAACTCATAGTTCTCCATGGCGAGTTATTTATGCCGGATTCAGTGACCCCAGTAAAACGCGGCTGGGCTTCAGACTCTGAAGTAATCCCCTCTGTGGACAGAGACCATTATCACAGACAGCGGTCTCAGCGTTTTCTTTGGACAATTCGTCCCAAGATAAATCTGTGTGCAGAAGCGATACCAAAATTCCACTGCTGCTGCAATAGGAGCAATCATATTCTATTTTCACGCTCCGCACGGGACGTCCAACGACCGAGTTCCGAATCTGAGACCCGATTGGAAGAAGGTCTTTGGCGTTTTGGTAGAATCTCTTTCGGCAGAACGGACAGGTTATCCGGGCAACGTTATTAGTGCCAGGTTGAATCGGGTCCATCACCCAGAGAACACCGAAAGGTTCGGCGCAGATGGCACAGCTGGTGACAAACTGATAAGACACGAGGTGCTCCCTCTTCGGCTTCCGTTAACTAGAAGCCGAACAGCAGCACCCCCCAGGAAAAGTCGCTTATTTGATACCTAGGATTTTCCGCCTTGCCTAAGTCAAAATTGAGGAGGTAGGTGGGAACGGCCAGCTTTGGCTGAAGGGCTTTCCTCAGCCCTCCGGCTGCTCCGAGGCTGGTCTTCCTACAAGCACTACTCTCTTGCACGGAACTCGTCAACATATATCTGGCTTGTTGAAGCTGCGGCAGCGAACTGTGCGTAGCCGCTGCCAAAGGCGGAGGACCGACCTATGACAATCTTACATGGATGGGCGGCTTCCAATTCGTCGCCGGTCAAGGTCTCGCACGGTGACGAAGCGCCGGTCTGTTCGCGAGGGACACTGTGAAGGTTCGCTGTTACAACCACAAGAACAATACGGGTCTTAGAGTTTCCGCGTTTATCCGGGTTGTTGACGCGAAACTGCTCTGGCCGTTTTGCTGAAATTAGGATTTATTGTAAGAGCTTTCTGCGTGCCGAAGACCGCCCTGCCCCCATTTTCCCGATGGCCCCGTTCTAGCTACTCGGGAAGGTTACGGTTATACCCGCGCAGCGGCGGCCTTTTCCCCACTCGCTTTGATTGTCTCTACATTCATTGCTTCGGGCTTCCTCTCGTCAGAGGCTGTGTCGTCAAGCTGGAAATTGACGGCTTGCTGCATCTGGGCCATAAGGATTCGCAGGGTTTCGTCGCCCCTGTCCAAGATGTCGCGCAGTTGAGTACTAACTACGATGGCGCGCAGATACGCATCCCGAGCCTTGTTCAAAAGTGGAGCGTGTTTCAGGAACTCGGTAGCGCTCGTAGAGAACTCTTTCACCGCTTCTTCATAGGCCGTCAGCGCCGCTGTCATGCGCTGCGGGGCCACATCATCATTCTCATTCTTCCACATTTGCTTCGCTCCTTAGTTTCCTCATTCCGGCTTAGATTGACCGCTCACCACGCACAACGTACTAACTCTGGTGGCTGGCTCGTCGTTCCCGAACACTGTCTTTCAAAAACTCTGGCGGCTGTCCAAATCTCTACCTTTGAATCCCGCTATTCGGGAGGAAAGTGGCGTGGGGACGTGACGTTGGCGTCCTGTCGTCACGATGAAAATGTCGTAAATGTCATTCGCTCTTTGAGTAGAAGTCTTACTCTTTTTCAGATACTCTGTTCCCGCAGTCTGCGCGAGTTGCTCCGTCTCGTAGATTGCTTCTGACTGCAGCACTGAACGATTCCCCGTTCCGTGAAAGCTGTAGAACCACATTTTTTCTCTCCTTTGCTCTTCCAAGGCGTAACTCTGGAGAGTGCGCCCACGTAAGTTCTCTTTCTCCCGCTCAAGCTCTTACTCAGAACGCTTTCGGGGAATGTCGGGAAACATTCGCTTGAATACTTCGCCTCTGATTTTGTCGGGTCTTCTTTCGGCGAGACTTTCGGTTGGCTTGTTTCACTTTCAGCAGAAGGTACAGGGTCGGGTGGCAGCACTTCCTCTGGAATCATTGAAAACACCTCAACTGTATCGTGTCAAGACGAAGCTGTCAGTCCAATACGCTTCGTCGCCTAGTACTCTTTAGGACTATGGCAGCCATTCCGCCCTTCCGGTCAGCGCTACGCGCTCAGGACGCCCGCAGCTTTGCGACCAGCGGTTCGTGGCACTAACACGACTGTTCCATAGGTTCCCCCTCTACCGCAGAACGCCTGCATTGCCACCACACTGATACGCGCCCGAGCAAGTTTCGCGAGGATATCGGCAATGGCACCGGGGCGGTCATCGCCGTGAATGTAAAGCGCCGTGCTTTTGCGCAGCCTGAGCTTGGCCTGCTTTGCAGCGGCGACAAAAGTCGCGCTGTCTTCGGGGACGAATTCGAGTTGCGCTCGTCGTGCTCCGTGCTTGTGACCCCAGAACGCGATAAGGTTCACGCCCGCATCACGCAACGCTCCGAGCACGCGGGCTCCCTCTGAGTAGTGTTCAAGCTGCCGAATCTCTTCTGTCATGCCGTCCCTCCTTTTGCAGACCTTGCGTTCATTGTAATGGAGTCCGTTGTTCAAATCGGTGAGCAGCCGGGCTGAGCTAGGAGTAAAGTAGATTAAGATGCGTAAGCGTCAGATTTCGCCAACTCCGCCGAGTGTCCCGCCTTCTGGTCAAGCCTGGCTGGACGTGGAGCGTACGGCTTTGGTCGAAGTCACGTCAGAAGAAAACGGCTTTCCGATTGAATCCGCGCTGCAAGAGACAGAAAACCACGGCTGGCGTGCGGCGGCCCCAGGGACGCAGACCATCCGGCTAATTTTTGACGAGCCACAAAAGCTCAGGCGTATCTGGCTGGTTTTCGAGGATAGCGAGAATGCGCGCACGCAGGAGTTCGTCCTGCGATGGTCTCCTGACAGCGGAAATTCTTTTCGAGAAATCGTCCGCCAGCAGTGGAATTTCAGCCCGCCCGACTCGGTACGGGAAATAGAAGACTACACTGTTGAACTCTCCGGCGTGACGATGGTCGAATTGACTATTGTGCCTGACAAAAGTGGCGGTGCAGCTCGGGCGTCGCTTGCTAGTCTCCTGTTACGATAGTAGCGAGCCATCTGCGAGGACGTTTACTCAAAAGGGTTCTCAGGGCGGTCAGGAAATATCCGCTTGAACGTATGCTCCCGAAGGGCAAAAAAGAAAGACGGGAGGTGCCATCGTGTCAGACAGCAACAAGAAAGTACCAACTCACGAACAAATAGCACTGCGAGCGTTCGAAATCTATTTGCAACGTGGCGGCGAGAGTGGCGGAGAGCTTGATGACTGGTTTGCTGCGGAGAAAGAACTAACCGAATCGCGTGAGAGGGACGCGCAAGAGCCCAAAACGGCTGCCGTGACGCCCTTGCGTAAACGGGCAGCTGACGGAAAACGCTGAGTGTCAAAGAAGCGTGAGCCGGATTCTAGAACTGGCTCGGTAGGGACGCCGCACCAGAAACTCTCCCGCCAACTTACCCGACGATGCCCATTTCTCTGGCAGCGTCTTCGCAAACGCAAATCGGCTCCGCGCCGTTTTGGAATTTCTGCCAACGTCTTTCCCAGTCAATCATCGGAACGAAACAGTTGAAGGTGGAAGAAACGGATTCGGGGTCGCCGTTTTTCATCCAGACACGGAAGCGCGCGGGATGCTCGCCTTCATTGGTGCAGGAGGTTGGTTTGCGCATTCGTTCGCTCCCTGGGTTGTGCCAGATTCACGGTGCGAGCGTAGCCTGTTGGAATACGTACAGGCCGTTTCCACGAGAATAAGGGATGTAGCGTTCGCTCGGAAGGGGACAGTCCGGCAACAGCCTAAAGGCCGAAACGCAATTAGAAGCCCAAACCTCGCGAAGATTGCACTATAGTTAGGAGCAAGAATTTCGGCAGTCAAGACCATTCAACTTCCAGACATGCGCAATGTCATGCACATGTGCACGCTACCAGAGCTTTCTGGTTCCGTTACGACAGGTAGCAATGTCACTGACGTTTGAGTACTTCAAGCCCGAGCACGCTTTTGCTGCAAAAAGTTGAAAGCACTTTGATGTTTTCCATCGTCAGACCGTCCAGTTCACAACTGGTAAGGAAAGTTGCAGGCCGACAGCAAACGCCTCTCCCTTCAGGCGCTTGCAGTAAGCGATTCGCGCACGGTTAGACAGACCCTCCCTGTGCAACTTAACGTCCACGTCGTCGCTTGGCCGCCACTGCGTCTTAGTTACAACGCGGGCACCGTATCGGTTGTCATTCTCGGTCAAGGTGATTTCGTTTATGAACGGTGCATCCGTAGTAAGGAGTTCCACTTCAACTCGGGCCAGAGTGCGACTCTCCACTCGCCTCTGCACAGGCGTTTTCAGTGCATCTCGAATCCGGTCTCGTTGAGAGAAAAGGAAGAATGCAAAGACCCCGGCAAGTACGGTCCCTAAGAATGCCGCAACAGTTATGACCCAGAGCACGATGTTTACCTTCAGCGATTCAGCAGGTTGGTGAGGGCGGGCATTGCCCGTCCAATTGTTCGGCTGCCTTCACAGTCTCACTCGCTGCAACCGTTTTTCAAGCGGGGCTAGGCTCAACTCTTTGTAGCAGCCGTGGCTAAGAAATTGCTGCGCAATTGGATGAGGCAGAGAAGCCCCACACGGCGGAAAAGTCAAAAGCCAAAGCTGTTTAGGATTCGAACATTCTTCGGTTCGAATCGTCGCCAGTTAATTGCGAGCCACGTTTCTAACCGTTTCGCGGGGATAGTCCGTCAGAATCGGGATTGTTTTTCTCGCATTCGCGCTTTACTTTGCTATCGGGAGCTGCGCGTTAGCTACTACCCGCCACTGACCGTTCACCTTCTGGAAGACATGTAGGCTGCGGTGCGATTCAGTAACCTCTTTGCCATTCTCCGTGCCCTTGATGGTTCCACGATGCGTCATCACTACAACGTCTGGGGCTAGCATCTCGAACTTGTATTCGTCCGCATTGTATGAGGCGTTCTGCACATTGGCACTCGCAGCTTTGTTGTCGGCAATCAGCTGCTGCTTGTCTTCCGCTTCACCCTTGGAACCGATGGCCAGCATATTGTCGCCGATTATTTTATCGAGTTTGGCGGTGTCGCCCCCGGCTTCGCCCCACTGCTTATCGAGCGAGATGAGAGCCTTTTGAACGTCACTGGGTACATCCTTGGCTTGGGTGCTGACAACCAACGCAACGGCGGCACACAACAGAGTAATCGCCAGGATACGCTTCATAGTTAAATCTCCTTTGGGATTTTCGTTTGGTCTCCGTGCCGACGTGCAACATACATCTGACCGCCTCAGAACGCAATGCACTGGCGTAGTTTCCAATGCATCATTCTCTCAGCGGCGCAGCGCATCGTCCCAACGCAGAGGTAGTTCGGAGCCTTTGACCGTCCACTGCACGAACTTCGTCTCGCCCATGTGAGGAGTAAGCGCGGTCATGATGCGCACGTGCGGCGGATGCTGAACGAAAGCCCGCAGAGAGCCTTCGTTCCTCCAGGCGGAGAGCGTCCAGAATTGCTTCTTGAACGGACGCGCTAGAAGCGAATAACCTACCAGACCGCCTGCCCCTGCCAACTGCCAGACCACCTGCACCGTGTAAAAGAAAAAGGGAAGCACTCTCCAGTAACTTTTGAGTGGAAGAAACGATAGAAGGACGACGAAATCGTAATTGGGGTCGGGGGTGCCAAATGTTCGCCACGGACTCGCGGGCATGATTTCCAGATTCTATCTCGCCAATTCTTTGGTCGATTCAAAGTTTAAGCCATATTCATTCTTCGCTTTCACGCTCTTCGTCCAGCCCGAATTCCCGCAGCTCTTCTTCGTCCACTCCATTCGCTCGATAGGTGACAGTTCCCATGACAAATCTCGATAGCCTCGATGCCAAAAAAGACAGTCTTGATGCCCGCAGTCAGCACATCGCGCTGAGAAATCTTTGTCTTTGAGTTCATTAATTGCACGAATGTCCCACCATATAGCAGCGACGCACCGACCTTGCTGACAGTGGCGGCATCTGAACGTGAGAAAAATGCTGGGCATACCGTGACAATTCTCCGTTGAACCGACGACGGACGCAAGTTCGGAGCCTGCACTGCGATGGCTTGTTAACAAGACGCAGAACGCGAGAAGAAGGAGGTTAACAACTAAGTCGAGCTTTCAGCAGGGAGCCGCCACAATCGCCTCACTTCGGCGCAGAGCCCTTCTGGCGAAGGGTTCATCGTTACAAAGCAGGCGGATAGCCTTGCAGCAGCAAGAACTCTTTGACCTTCTCTCTAAGCAATCCAATCAATTCTGGGTCATTCCTACCGTAATTGTCGGGTATATCCAAATCGCAAACTCTTTTGCCCTTCAAACTGAAATTGCTCTTTATAAAAGTGAGATGGCCGTCGTCTGTCTCCGACATCACGAACACGAGGTCAGCCCAGTCAATCAACTCTTGAGATACGACCACAACTGCGTCTCGGTCGGTTCCTCCTGACTTTGCTTCATAGAATCGCGAATTTGAGAATAAAGACTCGGCAGTGGGACTTCGATTGAAATTCTTGTTGCATATAAAAAGGAGATGACGTTTCAATGGATTGCTCCGTGGAGACTAGCCGGTTGATGCGAGTTGAGCTACTCGTATTATTCGCCTCACTCGGCGCAGGGCGCTCTTAGACACGCCCGCGCAGTTGGTACAAAAGGCTCTGTTTCGGTTCTGAGATGCGGGCACGAGCGCTGGTATCAAAATTCCAGTTAATCGCGCCGGGAAGGCTGCCCGCGCAATTTCAGCACACAGCATCGGTAGGAACTTGGGCAGAAAATGAATGAGTCAAAAATTGTGACGCCGGTGTGACGCAAATCCTGCCGACACTACCAAAATTGACATCTTTGACAATCAGTCGCGATTGATTCTGAACAACTTGTTTGTTTGCAATTCAGCCCGGAGAATCCGGCTTACAGGCTCATCCGCCAACATTTCTATTAAATCTATTAAATTTGTCCCGCCTCTTAACCGCTCTGCCTATCCGAGCGGTTTCGCCTACTTCAATTTTCCGTACTCAGCTTTGGCTTGCTTCAAAATAGGAATGTCCGGGTCGGCATCTTTCCACAGCGCGAAGAAATCCTGGTACGCCGCGCGCGCCTTGGCTTCATCGCCGGCGAGCGTGTAGGCGCGGCCCAATTGCAAACGCGCCAGCGCGCCCGTGATGGAATTCAACACAACGCCCGGATGGTCCAGAATTTTCTGGAATTCGGCAGCGGCTTCATTGCCCTGATGCAGGAGCAGGTAGGCCTGCCCGCGCTCGTACGCACTAGAAATAGAAAGTCCTCTTAGGTTGGCGAGATCGTAAGGAAGTACGGGCTGGAGGATCTCAATCGCTTTGCCCGGATTGTTGCGATTCAATTCGATGGCAGCGCGGACGGTTGGAAGCAGGTATACATTCGCAAGCGTATCGGACGGGCGTTCCTTGACCATCTCGCCGGCGAGCGATTCGGCACGAGGCGCATCACCCGCGCGCGCAAAAGCATAAGCCACGGCAGCCTTCGTGCGAAATGAGGAATCGAGGGCCAGCGCCGCAGCGGCGTCCTTTCGCGCGGCAGCCGCATTGTCCACCTGGGCCTCCACGACGGCGAGCGCGGCCATTGCGGCAGCGGCCCGTTCCTTCGCGCCCACGCCTTCCTGAGCGGCGACGGCGCGCTGAACGATTGCGCGGGCCTTCACGAGACGCCCGAAATAGGCTTCCGTTCCCGCCGCTACGTTAAGCGATAGGACAGCCATCTCCGGCGAACTACTCGAGATGGCAGAGAGCTCGCGAGCCATGGCGGCGGGGTCGCTCTGCAAAAATGCCACCTGGTAAAGAGTCAGGTGGAAGAGAGCAACGTCCACTTTCTTCGCCAGGGCTTCGTTGATCGTGGCTTTGGCCTCATCCAGACGGCCGAGGCCCACATACGTGCTGGCAATCTGGAAATAGTTGAGACTATCGTCCGGGCGCAAACGATGCCCTTCGAGCGCTTCAGGCAAGGCCTTCTCCCACTGGCCCAGTAGAACGTAGGAGACGGAAAGGTTGCCGCGCGGAATCGCGTCTCGCGGGTAGGTTTGCGCCCAGAGTTGATAAACCTGATCGGCCTGTTGAATATCGCCCGTGACATTCTCGTGGTAGTGGGACTCGATGTAGAACCTCTCAAGTTCGCTGGCGCGGTCGCGCAAATCGTAAGCCTTCTTCGTGTACTCGGTGCCGGCATTCACTGCGCCCAGATTGGTTTCCACCTGTCCGAGCACGGCGGTGGCCATGGCGAAATTTGGGTCGAGCGTGATCGCTTGCTTGAGGAAAGGCGCCGCGGCCTCTTCGCCTTTGCTCGCGCGCGCTTGGAGCCCGAGGCTATAGGCCTTCAGCGCTTCGAGCGACGATGTGGTGGCCTCCGCGATAGGCGTGTTGTATTTCTGAATCGAAGACAGGGATTCGCCGAGCTTTCCGCGGATCTGCTCTGCCACTTTGCCCAGCGCGCCCAGCACCGCATCTTTGTTCGGGGCTTCCGTTGTTGCCGTGGCCAGCGTCTCACCGGACGCGCAATTCACCGCGTTGAGCACCAGGCTGTAGGTGCTGCCGATTTGCGCGATTGAGCCGTCCAGCACGGCGGCGCTTTGCGTCCGCTGGCACACTTGCCGCGCCAGCTCGTTCGAAAGACGCGCCGTGGGAGCCTGCCCCATGAAGCGCAGCTGCTGCCGGACCTGCTGGTCGGAGAGAATGTTCAGGAACGGCGATTGCGCGAGCTGCGCCGCGAGACCCTGACGAAGTGCGTCATCAAACACTGCATCGCCGGTTGTATTCGTGAAGTCGGCAAGCACAATTGACCCTTTTCCAGTGAGTTTCGGCACCCGGTGCGTGTAGAAATATCCGCCAACGGCCAGAGCCGCGATAGCAATCATCGCGCCAGCCAGTAGCGGCCATCGGCGTCTGGCCGTAGCGCTGGCCGTGGAGCTGGCCGTAGCGCCGCACGTGGAATGACCCGCAACGCTTGCCGCGCTCGTCGTAGGGGTCGCTGCGGCGACCGTCCCGCTCGCTGGCGTCGCCACCGCAACAGGCGCACTCAAAGGCGTTTGCTGGAAGGCCGCCTCGCGAGCCGCTCCGGACGAAGACGTGGGCATCACCGCTGCGGAAACGCGGCTCGAGTCCGTGTCGCGTCTCAATCTCGCCAGGTCAGTGCGCATCTCCGCCGCGTGCTGATAACGCATCCGCCGGTCTTTCTCGAGCGCCTTTGCGATCACCTCTTCCATGCGCGGCGAGATGTCCGGATTCAGGCGGACGGCCGGCACCGGCGCCTTTTCGAGAATCGCGTTGAAGATTACTGCCGTTGTGTCCCCACGGAACGGAATAGCGCCCGTAGCCATCTCGTACAGCACCGCACCGAAACTGAAGAGGTCGCTGCGTGCATCGAGTTCTTCGCCTCGCGCCTGCTCCGGCGACATGTAAGCAACCGTGCCAAGCGTCATACCGGGACTCGTCAGATGCTCTTGGTCCACGGTTGCCCCGGCACCATCGGTCATGAATCCATCGGCCCGGCCCGGAACGCGTTGCGATTGTTTCGCCAATCCAAAATCGAGGATCTTGGCGTGCCCGCGTTGGGTGACGAATAGATTCGCCGGTTTAATATCGCGATGAATGATGCCCTTTTCGTGTGCCGCATCGAGTGCGTCCGCCACTTCCACGCCCAGTTCGAGCAGCAAATCCATCGGCAAAGGCTTGCCGCCGATTCGGTGTTTGAGCGTCTGTCCTTCGAGAAGCTCCATTACGATGAAGAATCGTCCGTCCTGCTGCCCGATCTCGTGAATCGTGCAGATATTGGGGTGATTCAGAGCGGAAGCGGCGCGGGCCTCGCGTTGGAAACGTTCGAGGGCGTACGCATCGCGCGCGAGCTCTTCGGGGAGAAACTTCAGGGCGACGTGGCGGCCGAGGCTCGTATCCTCAGCCTCATAGACCACACCCATTCCACCGCCGCCGAGTTTTTCGATGATCCGGTAGTGGGAGATCGTGCGGCCGATGAGAGGCTGGGAGTCCGCCATGCGCCGCTCATCTTATTTGTCAGACCACCGCAAGTCAATGCGACCTAGTCAGCGAAATGAAATAATTCGCCTTACAGGCTCACCCGCCAAGCCTTTTTATTTTCGAGTAACTTACGAAACCTCATCTTAAGACTGTGACGCCGGCGGGTCGGAATCACATAGCCGTCGAAATCGTCGCGTCGCACAATCTTTCCGCGCGTGTCAACGCAAAGTAGAAATGTCCGGTTTTTCGCCAGATAGAAATGTCCGCTTCCACGATTTTCTCCAAGGGTGATCGGGGGGTGGACTGTGTTTGGTTCTGATCGTGGTTGGGGGTTTGGGTTTGC
>Ga0185299_10004762_pt1 | contig 16037 bp, 12 predicted proteins | sample PaiPotPPA55metaG_FD_128002 | JGI IMG/M metagenome (GOLD analysis project Ga0185299, IMG submission 128002) | Iron sulfur acid spring bacterial and archeal communities from Banff, Canada, to study Microbial Dark Matter (Phase II) - Paint Pots PPA... ...
ATTCCCGCCGCCGTGTTGGCATTGCTTTCGGTTCTGTGGAACGTTCCCGGGTCGTTGGCGATTGCGCTGATCGTGTTCCCACGCACTTACCGCTATACCCGAAACCTCCTGGTGAAGGCTTATTCGCGGCCTCACATCATCACTGCGAAAGCGAAAGGGTTGGGCGAAGCCCGCATACTCTTCTGGCACGTCGTGCCGGTAGTCGCGCCGCAGTTGCTCGCCGTCGCCGGAGTCTCCGTGAGCATGGCGGTGGGAGCTGCCATTCCAGTCGAAGCCTTGTGCGGGTTAGCCGGCATCGGACAACTGGCCTGGCAGTCGGCCCTCGCGCGCGACCTACCCCTGCTGGTGAACATCACGGTTCTGGTGACGCTGGTAACCTTGCTGGCCAATTCCGGCGCAGATGTAATCGGTTATGTGGTCCGGACCAAGGAAGCATGAATCTCTGGCAAAAACTGGCGTGCGTAGTTTTAGTGATGGTGCTGGGCGCATCGGTGGCAGCAAACTGGCTGGCCCCGGCGGGATATGCCCGGCAGTACCGCGATGCCACGGATGCGCCGCCATCGCGCACACACTGGCTGGGAACGGACGCGATGGGGCGTGACCGGTTTGCCCGCGTGCTTTACGGAACCCGAATTTCTTTGCTGCTCGCTCCGGCGGCAGCACTGCTCTCAACGCTGATGGCGGCGTTGATCGGAGGACTCGCAGGATATTTGGGTGGCGGCTGGGCTCGAATAGCGATGGCGGTGACTGATTTGTTTTTGTCGCTCCCCTGGCTGTTCCTGCTGATCACGGCGCGGGCCTTGATGCCGCTGAATGTGTCGCCATTCGTTTCTGTGCTGGTGACCTTCATGCTGCTTGGGCTTCTGGGCTGGACGACTGCGGCCAGAATCTTGTGTACGACCGCAGGATCCTTGCGCGGGTCGGATTTTGTGCGCCAGGCGCGCGCCGCGGGACTTCCCGGGAAAAGGTTGTTCTGGATACATGTGGTGCCGAATTTGAAACCTGTGCTCTACGCACAGTTTTGGATTTCGATTCCGGTGTTCATCTTGAGTGAGGCCAACCTGGGCATTCTCGGGCTGGGCGTGGCCGAGCCCATGCCTTCATGGGGAAGTTTGCTGAAAGAACTCGAGGGCCTGGTCTCCGTCGGAGAGGAACCGTGGAAGTTCGTTCCGTTGGTTTTGCTGGTGGTGGTCGTGACATCGTTTCAGCTTTTGCTTTCCAAGCAGGAGGAGGTGGCTGCATGAAGCGCCACAACATTGAGTTGGGAAACATGGCAAGTCCATACGGGAAGGCGATCGCTGCGGCGGTGCTCTGCCTGGGATTTCTGCTGGGTCACGCGGCGGCTCAAGGCGGAGGCGAGCTCAGGTTCTGCCTGCGCACCGAGCCAAAAACTTTTGATCCGCTCAAAGTGGAAGACGACGCCTCCTTTGCGGTCCGTTATTTGACCGGAGGCGTCCTGGTGCGGGTGAATCGCCAGACTCAGCAACTCGAGCCTGAGTTGGCCGTGTCGTGGAAGGTTTCAAAAGATGGGCGCGGGATCTCGTTCCGTCTGCGCAACGGCATTTCATTTTCCGATGGCACCCCATTTTCCGCGGGAGACGTAGCTTACACCGTCCAGCAATTGATGGACCCGGCGCTGCATTCGCCCACCGGCGACGCTTTCCGCTCGGGCACGGGGAGTGTGGAAACCAAAGTGATTTCCCCGACTCAAATTGCCATCACGTTCCCGGCGCAAGTCGCCGGACTCGATCGCCTGTTCGATCAGGTCGCCATTCTCTCCGAGCGCTCGCCGAAAAAAGAAATGGCGGTGCTGGGACCATTCATGGTGGCCGACTACAAAGCCGGGTCGTCCGTTCTCTTGAAGCGCAATCCCAACTACTGGAAGACGGACGAGCAAGGACACAAACTCCCTTACCTGGATTCGATACGGCTTGATATCCAGCCCAACCGCGACGTGGAATTGCTTCGATTCAAGCGCGGAGAGCTGGACCTGATCAATTCTCTCGACAGCGAATATTTCGACAAGCTCGCTGCGACTTCGCCGCAACTGGTGCACGACGCCGGAGCCTCCCTCGATAGCGAGCAACTCTGGTTCAACGAAGTCGCAAAGTCGCCCATCCCAGCCTACAAAAAGAATTGGTTCCGCTCGGCCAGCTTCCGGCGCGCGATTTCCGAAGCGATCAACCGCGACGACTTAAGCCGGGTGGTTTTCCACGGGCACGCGCAACCGGCCGTGGGACCGTTCTCGCCGGCGAATAAGTTCTGGTTCAACAGCAATCTGAAGCCGCAGACCTACAGCTCCGATGCGGCGTTGAAGGCGCTGCAGAACGAGGGCTTCCGCATGGAAAACGGAGCGCTCAAGGACAAAGACGGCAACCAGGTCGTGTTTTCCATCATCACCAACTCCGGCAACAAATACCGGGAGCGCATGGCGGTGCTGATCCAGGATGATCTGCAAAAGATCGGCATCCACGTAAACGTGGTGACGCTCGACTTCCCCTCCCTGATCGAGCGCATGACTCAGAGTTTCGACTATGAGGCCATCCTCCTTGGCCTGACCAATGTGGATTTGGATCCGAACGGCGAGATGAACGTCTGGCTGAGTTCATCGGAGAATCACCAGTGGAACCCGCAGCAGAAGGTTCCCGAGACCGTGTGGGAAGCGGAGATTGACCGTCTCATGCGGACACAAGCATCTTCGAGCGATGCGAAAAAACGCAAAGAAGCGTTCGATCGCGTGCAGGAGATCGTGGTCGAGCAGGAACCGTTCATCTTCCTGATTAACAAGAATGCGCTCTCCGCAGTTTCAACGTCGGTGCGCGGCGCAGCTCCGGTGATTCTGTCTCCGCAGACATTCTGGAACGCGGAACGGCTCACTGTGGCTGCGAAATAAAAGCAACTTCCTTTATCACGGATTTACACGGATCCAAGAACTGACAACCACTAAGGCCAGAACCAGTATGCCGTCCGTCTCGCAAAACCAGATTCTGCTGTCGGCGCACTTCTCTGTGCGGTACGCGGGCAAGCCGACAGTTCTGCGCGGCGTGCAGTTGCAAATCCAGCGCGGCGAAGTGTTGGGACTCGTCGGACAAAGCGGCTCAGGCAAGAGCACGCTGGCCATGGCAATTCTCGGTCTCCTCGACAAGAAACGGTCGCCAGCCGAAGGCACCATCAGATTTGAGGACACCGATCTCTTGCAACTCTCGGAGCGCGAGTTGCGCTCACTGCGCGGGCGTTCGATCGCGCTCGTCTTGCAGAGTCCTTTGTCTTCTCTGAATCCGGCGCTCAAAATTCGAACCCAGCTCAGGGAAGCCTGGCGGGCGCATGCCTCGGGCACCAGCGCCGACTGCGCCGACGCAATCCGAACCTCTCTGCACAGCGTCTCCCTGCCCGCTGACGATGACTTCTTGCGCAAATATCCTTCGCAGATGAGCGTGGGTCAGGCACAGCGAGTGTTAATCGCGATGGCCGTCATGCATCGTCCCGCCCTGCTCATCGCCGACGAAGCGACCAGCGCCCTCGACGTAATCACGCAGTCGGAGATTCTCGCTCTCTTTCGCGAACTGAACCGCTCCACGGGGATGGCCCTCCTCTATATCTCTCACGACCTTGCTTCGGTGGCGGGGATTTGCGACCGCATCGCCATTCTTCACCAGGGAGAGATCGTAGAGTGTGGCGCGACCGAAAAGATTTTTACGAACCCGCAGCATGAATACACGCAGAAGCTAATGGCGGCCATCCCTCCAATATTGTCCGCGAACGCGCAATCGAAGACAGCAGCGGCGCGCTAGGCCTTCCCGTTATCCACACATCAAATGCAAGTCTTCACGACGCCATCTGCGCGGATCGTTCCTTCCGTCTTGTGTCTTCCATCCTTGCCAAAGGTAACCAGTGCAGTTGAAACCGGGGTAACTGCCGCGGGCGAGGTCGCGGGACAAACTGTCCCACGCCCTGCCTGAGAGGACAGAGTGACCCAAAGCCCCTCGTTGCGGCTGCATCGATCCCCCACAATAACAACAACTTACGAACAAGCAATTGGCATTGGCCGTGCACAAACCAAGCCGAGTCTTGGCGCGAATTTTGTGCCGGGGAAGGGTAAGAAGATGTCGCAGACACCAAAATCAAAGAACACGGATCGCGGCCAGCGCCACAGCGCGGCTTGGGGAAAGCGCCTGGGCATGCTGTTTCTCCTCCTGATTGCGCACACTGCCTTCGCCCAAACTTGGGGAAGTGAGGGGGGGAGGCCGGTCGGCAAGTTCGCCCCGGACCTCGCGCCCGCACTTGCGCGAGCCCATCAAGGCTTGGCGGCTAATGAGACCGTCCACGTCATCGTGCAGTACGAGCAGGTTCCGAAGGCGGCGCAAGAAGGAAGAATGCAGCGCCTGGGTGCGCGCCTGAACCACAGGCTCGGCATGGTCAAGGGCATCGCTCTGACGATTCCAGCAAGTGCGCTGCCTGCTTTGGAGGCGGACCCCGAGGTTGTTTCCGTAACCGTCGACCATCCTATGAAGGGGCTGGATGACATCACAGACGTGGCCACGAGCGTGACCGCCGCCTGGGACGCCGGCTACAACGGAGCAGGCGTTGGCGTGGCCGTGATTGACAGCGGCATCAACGACACTCATCCCGACCTGTGGGACTCGACCGAGTCTCATTCGCGCGTGGTCTATCACCAGGATTTCACGGGCACGGCAACCTCAAACTCGAGTGGAGCAGTGTACGACCTTTACGGTCACGGTACTCACGTCGCCGGAATCATTGGCGGCAATGGTTATCTCTCTGGCGGGAACTACAGCGGAGTGGCGCCGGGCGTAAATCTCGTCGACCTTCGTGCCCTGGATCTCAACGGCGCTGGCACCGACAGCACCGTGATCGCGGCCATTCAGCAAGCCATTGCGCTGCAGCACACTTACAACATCCGAGTGATCAACCTGTCGCTGGGGCGCGGCATTTTCGTCAGCTACACTCAGGATCCCCTCTGCCAGGCAGTGGAATCAGCCTGGAAAGCCGGGATCGTGGTGGTAGTAGCGGCGGGTAACTACGGACGCCTGAGCGTCAACGGCAGCAACGGATTTGGCACCATCACCGCCCCCGGTAACGATCCTTTCGTGCTTACCGTCGGGGCCATGAAGAACAATGGTTCCTCTTCTCCAGCGGCCGAGACCAAGGCGAGTTACAGCTCCAAGGGCCCCACGACTTACGATCACGTGGTAAAGCCCGACATCATGGCTCCGGGTAACATCGTCTCGTTGGCGGCTCCTGGCTCCACTCTGGAGGCAAATTATCCTCGCGAACTAGTCACAGGCAGCGACGGGAACAACGACTATATGATGCTGAGCGGTACCAGTATGGCAACTCCGGTCGTCGCCGGAGCCGTGGCGTTACTCCTGCAGCAGAACAGCGCGCTTACTCCGGACCAGGTGAAAGCGCGCCTGATGAAAACTACTTACAAAGCACTTCCAATCTCCACCTCCGCATGGGTTCCGCATCTGTCTCAGAACTTCACTGACTTCTACGATCTGTTCTCGGTCGGTTCTGGACTGCTCGATATGCAGAACGCGATTACCAACACCGATCTGGCTCCGCCCACAGTGGGCGCAGCGCTTTCTCCGTCCGTGGTCTACAACCCGGCTACGCACCTGGTTTCCCTGGTTGAGGGGAACGGCACCGTCGCCGCCGGTTCGGTGGTTTGGGGAACTTCAGTGGTGTGGGGCACGTCGGTAGTCTGGGGCACAAATGTAAACGGCAGTTCCGTGGTCTGGGGGACCGCATTGCCCTGGAATAGCAATCTCCTGAGCGCCTTTAGCGTGGTTTGGGGCACGAGCACCGGCACCGGAACACAAGCCACAAGCGTGGTTTGGGGTGCGACGGCGACGAGTGCTGACGCCGCGTTCTCCGATGCTGGAGACGATGAACAGTAGCCGTGAGCAATAAAACCATAGAGAGGAGAAGATCATGAGACCCAACACACGGCTAACGCAAACATTCATCGGACTGATGGCTTTCGCGGCGATCGCTAGCACTGTGTACGCCAGCCTGGCCAGCCATACTCTGCACGTTTCTTATGCCCTGGCCGTACTCGCTCTGGCGGCAGCGACGTCACGCATGAAGGTCAAACTACCTGGGATTGACGGCAACATGTCAGTCAACTTGCCCTTCCTGCTGATGGCTGTGGTGAATCTGAGCGCGCTTGAAGCTGTCTTGATCGCATGCGTATCCACGGTCGTGCAGTGCTGGCCGAAATCGAGCGGCAAGTTCAAGCCCGACCAGATGCTGTTCAACCTCAGCATGATGGCCTTCGCCACCAGCATGGCCAACCTGATCTGGAATGCAGGCTGGCTGGGCAAGGCAGTGTGGGCCTCGGAACCGCTGATGTTGGCTTCGGCAACCGCTGCTTTTTTCCTGGGGCAGACTGCTCCAGTGGCGGGCATTATCAAACTCGCCGAGGGAGCGGCCATGCGCCGCATCTGGCTCAGCATCGTGCAACTGTCATTCCCCTACTACGTGCTGAGCGCGGGGATGACCTCAATGGCAAATCTGGTAAGTCATCATCTGGGTTGGCAGGCAGCCTTGGTGGTCTTCCCGGTGATGTATGGAATCCATCGCTCCTACCGGGTGTACTTTGGCCACGCAGCAGAGGCTGGGCGCACGCCGCTGGCACGAGCGGCCACCGCAGGAGCATAAGAAAAGACGGGCGGGCGTCAAGCCCGGCCAAGCCTCGGATTTCAGGAAGCGAAGAATACTAAGCTGGCGTCCGCTCAACCGGAACGCCACCTTTTCATTGGTCAAGATGAACGTCTCCGGCGCACTAGGGTCTAAAGTAAGTTCCAAACAGGAATTGACAAAATGATGACATTTTGCTGACAACCTCCGCGAGAGTACTCCCTAGTATTGCGACGATCTGCCGGCCTGATCTTAATCCCCCCAAGATCTGGACCATGATTCCACCCCTAACTCGCAATACCTTTAAAAGGAGAAAATCGCATGCAGCGTCTGTTTAGTCGCACTCACGCTTTTCCTGCCCTCCTCGGGCTCGTGCTGGTGCTGGTTTCCAGCTCCGCCTTCGCGCAGTACTCAGCCATCTACCTCGATTCAGATCTCGCCGGCAAGGCAAAACATCAGGACACGTTGCTGAAGAACGCCTGGGGCCTGGCATACGCCCCCGGCGGCGCCTTCTGGGTCAGCGATGAAGCCAGTGGCTGGTCTACGCTGTATGACAGTAAGGGCAACGTGCAAAGCCTGAAAGTGGTTATTCCACCCGCCAGCGGTCCATACGGAGGAAGTCCCACTGGCATCGTCTACAACGGCTCGACGGAGTTCAAGATCGATACTTGGACATCGGTATTTCTGTTTGCCACACTGGATGGCACGATTCAAGGCTGGTCGGCTTTTGATCCGAACACCGCTCTGATCGCTGTAACTACCGCCGGCGCCTCTTACACCGGGCTTGCCATCACCAGCAAGTCATCGGGAAATTCGCTCTTCGCCGCCGACAACGCCAATAACAAAGTCGATATTTACGACGGAAACTTCAACCTGACCGGGTCCTTTACCGATGCCACCATTCCGGCCGGCTTCTCCGTGTTCGGAATCCAGGACATCGGCGGGCAGCTCTATGTGTCGTTCTCGAGCACCTCGGGAGGTGTGGGCGGTTTCATTGACATTTTCAAAGAAGATGGCACGTTCGTGAAGCGCTTTGCGCATGGCTCGCCACTGAACCAGCCCTGGGGTTTCGCGGTAGCTCCCGCGAATTTCGGAACCCTCAGCGGCACACTCTTAATCTCGAACAACTCCAGCGCCGGTACAATCAATGGCTATAACCTGACGACTGGAAAATTCCAGGGCACGATCAAGAACTCCGCCGGCAAAGCAATCAAGATCAGCGGACTCTGGGGAATCAAGTTCGGAGGCGGATCGTCTCTGAACGGCCAGAAGAATCAGCTCTTCTTTACGGCCGGTCCCAGCGACACCGACGGCTACTTCGGGGTAATCAACAAACTCTAAATAGTCCGTGAACAACCTGGGAAGCGTAATTAAAAAAAGGCCGCCCGCGCAGGCGGCCTTTGCATTTGTTTTCACCCGGCAACATTACTTGGGCATAACCACGGTGTCGACCACATGAATCACGCCATTCGATTGGAACACATTGGGGATGGTCACCGTCGACGTGCCACCCTTCTCGTCTGTCAACATGATGTGGCCTTCTTTCATGGACGCCCACAGCTTGCCACCCTCTACCGTCGTAAGTTCCGCCTTCCCTTTTCCTTCCTTGATCTGCTTTTTGAGCTCGGCTGCGCCCAATTTCCCCGACACTACGTGATAGGTAAGCACCTTGGTCAAAGTTGCTTTGTTCTCCGGCTTCAGAAGCGTGTCCACGGTGCCCGCAGGCAGTTTGGCGAACGCTTCATTGGTGGGTGCAAACACGGTGAATGGCCCGGGGCCTTCCAGCGTTTCCACCAATCCGGCAGCCTTCACGGCAGCCACCAGGGTGGTGTGATCCGCGGAATTTACCGCGTTCTCGATGATGTTCTTGTTGGGAAACATTTCCTTTCCACCCACGACAGGGTTCTTCCCACCGGCCACAGCTGAGGTTACGGCGATGGCAACGATCGCCAACACAACTGCCAATTTCCTGTTCATTGTCGTTTCCTTTCAGATTTTGATTTTCCTGACTGGGTTCCTTGACCCTCACCTCCAGTACGGACGGGGTCAGGATTTGGATTCTACCAAAGCCGGATGACCAAGGCGGGTTAATCTCCTCAATCTGGTGCCGGGAGGGGGAATCGAACCCCCACAGTCCTTTCGGACCTGCGGATTTTAAGTCCGCTGCGTCTGCCAATTTCGCCATCCCGGCGGTGCCTGCTGATCGCTGTCAGTATTGCATAGGCGCTACACCGCTGCCAGTTCTCCGTGGCAAACTCACGGCGATGGCGCCCGCGATTAAGCCGGCGTCATAAGCACGAAAGGAATCGAATGGAATGGGGGGATTGACTGAAATCTGTTGACGTTTAAAAAGGCCGTGGCTTCTGCCACGGCCTTTCTCCTTTCAGCCCATGTGATCGGCGACGAAGAACTTGCTTGTCTTTTCTTATTCGTACTCGCAATTCACTTTATTGAATATGGATCATCTTGCCGCTCTCGTCCAGCGTTCCACGCACCTTGACTTTCTTCCCTTCAAACTTCTGCACTTCATCCTGATGGTCAATGTCGTAGGTGTTACCAGTGGCTTCATCCTGGAACACATACTTGTCACCCGACTTTACCACCGTGCCTGTGAAGCTCTGAGCCGCTGTCGGCTGCGTCGAGTCGGGAGCAGCCTGTCCGGACTGGTCCGGCGCTTGCTTGGGAGTCTCACTCGGCGTCTGACTCGGTTGCGTCTGGTCTGGCGTCGATGGCTGTTGCGCTTGCTGATCGGGAGGTTGTGACTGTGGCGTCGTATCCTGCGCGTTGAGCCCAATGCCCACGCTCAGGAACAGAACCAGTGCGCCGATAAACCACAAAGAATGAACTCGTTTTTTCATGAAATCCTCCGAAAGATTTTTAAGACGCAGTTTCTCGTCTTCTTTCACCGGCAGCAAACCGCCTGCCAAAGATTCCCTTACGGCATTCGTTTTCTTCACCGTGGCTATACGTGTTCTATCTGCAAGTCTTAGCCGTGATCTCGAAATAGTTGAGCGGCCGCGAGCTACGGAACTAGGTGTACGTCAAGTACAGCCGATGCTGTACCGCACAGTCAAACTCAGTCGCGCTTTTGCGCCGCAAGTGAGCAGATTTTGCTCTCCTATTTCTTGTGTTGCGCATAGTGCTCGGCGCCCATGAAGTTCAGCGACACATAAGGCTCGTCGCCCACGCGTCTGCCAATTTCGCCATCCCGGCAGCTTGACCACTTTCATGCTTACGGATCGTTGTCAGTATTGCATAGCCGCTACCCCGCACCCTCGGAGTAATTGCAAAATCGCATTCCGTCATTGTAAAGTGTGCGTTCTAGATTGGACCGACGCAATCCCCGGCCGCGGCCCTTTGGTGAATGGAGGCTACTATGTATCAGTCCCGATCGGCAGCCTGCCATCTTGCGATTTGTGTCTTTCTCCTCGGCGTTCCGTCCGGCGCGCCAGCCGGTGTCTCGCAGGACGCTAGCTTGCCGGCCCCAACTCTGCGGGTCAGCACCCATCTGGTTCTGCTCGACGTTGTCGTGACGGACAAGACTGGAAAGCCTATGACCGGTCTGAGTTCTGACGACTTCACCGTAAAAGAAAGCGGTAAGCCCCAGAAGATTTCGTTCTTTACCGCGCCTACTCAGACCGTAGCTCCCCTCGCGCCGGCGCTGCCTCCAGGCGTGTATTCCAATGCGCCCGCCTACCGAACCGCGGGCGGCCCGCCTACAGTGATAGTGCTGGACGCGGCCAATACTCAGTATCGGGATCAAGCCTTCGCTCGGCTGCAGATGTTGAAGTTTGTATCGAACCAATACAAGCCTGGACAACGTATCGCTATCTTTACTCTGACCAACAAGCTTTCCCTTGTTCAGGACTTCACAGACAATCCGGACGTTCTGCGCGCGGCTTTGGAGAAAATGAGGGGGACAGAGACCGAGTTGTCAAAGGCATCCGCCCCGGCACTCGAAACGCCTCAGACGGCGCCCCCCGCTGGCCTTCAATTTGCGAGCCTTCAAGTTCAGTCCGCATTTTCGGCGTTACGCCGATTCCAGGAGGTGGAACTGCAATACGAGAAAGATCGGCGCACCGAAGCGACTCTGGCGGCGATGCGCAGCCTCAATCGTGTTCTGGGCGGCCTTCCGGGTCGAAAGAACATAATTTGGCTCACCGCCGGATTTCCCTTCAGCTTGATTCCCGAACAAGATGATAGCCACCGCTCGGAAATCATGATGCGGTCCCTTCACGAGCGGATCCCCCCAAACCTGACAGAGAACTACGAATACGCGGAGAAAATTCGTGAGGTCGCGGCGCAGATGGCAACTTCTCAGGTGGCAATCTATCCTGTCGACGTTCGCGGCCTGGCCGTCTCCCCGCGAGAAGATCCGGTTAGCAATCAGCAGACCATGCGCGAAATAGCCGAAGAAACCGGCGGCAGGGCATTTATCAACCGCAACGACATCGATGACGGGGTCGCCTTGGTTTTGCGGGATCATTCCGCCACTTACACGATCGGTTACTATCCCCAGAACAAGAACTTCAGCCGCAACTATCGGTCCATCAACATAAAGTTAAGTCGACCCGGCCTCGAAACCGCATATCGGCGCGGATATTACGCCATCGATCCCGCATCCGGCAAAGACAAGAAGCCGGATCAGGAACTGGCGGACGCGTGGCGGGATCAGGCGCCGGACACGCTTGTGACTTTTGAAGCACGAACGGACGCGGGCGAGCACGGAAAAACCAGGGTTGAATTCCAGGTGGATCCCGGCTCGCTTTCCACGACCGACGATCCGTCAGGCAAGAAGTTCGATGTGGGCTTCTACGCCGCGGCATTTTCTCCCGAGGGGAAAGCCTTGAGTTCGCAAGCTGTGAAGTTGGATCGTGCGTTTCCCCCCGGGACGTATCAGAAAATCATGGAACAGGGATTACGCATCCACTTCGATATCGATACCCCGCCTGGATGCAATGAGTTACAGCTTGCCGTGCGCGACAATCGCACCGGATATATGGGCACCTTACGGCTGCCAACGGCAGGGAACAAGAGGGCGGATTAGTTCACCGGACGTTGATCGTGTGGAGCGGGCACTCTTGCCCGCTTGCCTTTGACGTTGATTTTGATTTTGACCATGAAGGTCACGGCTTCAGGAGCCTGCCCTGAGTGAAGCCGAAGGGTGCCGAAAAAGCCTGCCAGTTTTGAAACGCGGCTTTAAGCCGCGCCGTAAAAGCACACATTATTCAGTCCGGCTTCAGCCGCTGAGCTAAGCCGTCTTCCGCTGCGTCGATCCCTGCCTGCGCATGTGGTAGATCAGATATATGACAATCGCGAGATTGAGCGCCAGCACCACGATTTTGACCCAGCTGGAATGCCGGTAGATTTCATAAATTTCAACCGGCACCAAAGAGCTCGTGATAATTACGGTGAGCCACTCCCCCCAGCGCTTGCGCAGCCACAGACCAGTGCCTTCCGCCAGGAACAATCCGGCATAAAGAAAGCTCCCTAACCCAAGTTTCTTGACTTGCTCCGGACTCACGTGAGCCGCCTTCTCCAGAGCCAAGTTGACAAAATGGCTTCCCGGGTCGAGCCTCATCGCTTTACTCCAGTGCTCAAGCACATCCCCGATGTCTTTGTGAAGAAGTTTAAACAGCCCGATACCCAACGCGATAAGCAATCCGGCCTTTAGAAATTTGAATATAGCAATCAGCCGTAGTAGCAGGTCATCTGACGATTTCATGCAGAGCCATTATGCCTGAAGTGTAGGCTCGCATTGAGTCTGATCGTGTGGAGTGATCGCGTGCAACGGTCACTCTTGCCCGCCTTGCCTTTGACTTTGCTTTTGACTGTGACAGGGTAGGGCACGGCTTCAGCCGTACCGCAAAGCAATCGCCGAACATTCCGGCTTCAGCCCCTGAGGGAGGTGAGCGCTGAAATAGAAAACGTCCCGTTCTGTCCCCGATTTCTTCGCACCACTGCCGGCTTCGTCGCTTTCATTGACTTGCCCTAGCATCACCGCCTAACATTGCACGAGTCCATGATCGGTCAAACCATCTCGCACTATCGGGTTGTCGAAAAGCTCGGCGGGGGCGGGATGGGCGTTGTCTATAAGGCCGAGGATCTGAAACTCGGCCGTTTCGTCGCCCTCAAATTTCTGCCCGATGACGTGGCGAAAGACTCGCAGGCACTGGCCCGTTTCCAGCGCGAAGCCAAAGCTGCTTCTGCTCTGAATCACCCCAACATCTGCACCATCTACGAGATTGACGATCAGAACGGGCAGGCCTTCATCGCCATGGAGTACCTTGAAGGCGTCACGCTCAAGCACAAGATTTCCGCCAAGCCATTGGAAGTCGAAACTGCCCTGGATTTAGGTATCCAGATCGCAGACGCACTGGACGCGGCGCACTCCAAGGGAATCATTCATCGCGACATTAAGCCGGCCAACATTTTTGTCACCGCCCGCGGTCAGGCAAAAATTCTCGACTTCGGTCTGGCCAAAGTCACCATCAAGCTGGAGAGCGGTGGCATGAGTGCCCCGACCCTCGATGTGGAGCAGCATCTCACCAGCCCAGGCAGCGCAGTGGGCACAGTCGCCTACATGTCGCCGGAGCAGGCGCGCGGGGAAGAGTTGGACTCGCGCACCGACCTGTTCTCCTTTGGCCTAGTTCTGTACGAGATGGCAACCGCGCGTCCGGCATTCCCCGGCGGAACTTCCGCCGTGATTTTCGATGCCATTCTGCATAAGACCCCGGTCTCTCCCCTGCGGCTCAATCCCGAACTTCCCCCAGAACTCGATCGCATCATCAATAAAGCGCTGGAAAAAGATCCCGAACTCCGTTACCAATCGGGTGCCGAATTGCGTGGCGACCTGAAACGCTCGAAGCGCGATTCAGGCTCCGGACGTTCCAGCGCCGCTTCGCCGAGCGCTGCTGAGTTGCCTGCGGGCTCATCTGCAAGCGGCACGGCGAAAATAACGTCGCTGCCCACCAAATCATCCCGCAACAAATACATCGCCGCCGCGGCGATTGTTGCGCTCGTTCTGCTCTGCGCGGTGGCTGCGTACTACTTCCACAACTCATCCACCGGCCCGGCCAAAGTCACGCAGATCAGCCATTGGAATAAGCCCATGAACAGCGCGGTTCTGGCGCCCGACGGCCATACCGTTGCCTTCACCTCGCCGGTCGCGGGTTTCGACCAGGTGTTCATAATGCTGGCTTCCGGCGGCGACCCGCTGCAGCTCACCAACGACTCGATCAACAAGCGCGTGGAAGCTTTATCGCCCGACGGCACCCAAATCTACTACTCCAACGACTTCACGGGAGAAGAGAGCTTCAGCGTCCCCACACTCGGCGGCGCCTCCAGCCTGGTCGCGTCTGGATTCGGCCTGGCCATCTCTCCCGATGGAAATGTTTTCTACTTCATCAAGAGCCGCCAAAATGCGGTCTTCCGCAAGCCCAGGGTCGGCCTGGCGGAAGAGCTGATCTTTCGCTCTCCGGAGGGCTCGAGCCCGGTACATATACTGCCTTTTCCGGACGGCAAGGACCTGCTGATCATCACGGGAAACGACACGGTACAGGGTTCTACAACGTTGCAGCTCTACCGGGTCAATCTGGCCACTCACGCTTCCCAGAAAATCGGCGAACTATCCGGCAGCCCAACCGGCACGGTCTGGAATGATCCGGGCAGGACTTTCTTATGCAGCCGCACCGTCAACGATGTCACCAATATCTGGGAGTACCGCGTAGCCGACGGCAACCTGAGACAAGTGACAACCGGCGCCGGTCCCGATCTCTCACCCATGCCCGCACCCTCCGGCAAAGAAATTTACTTTGTGAACGGCAGGCGGTCGGGCTTCCTTACGGTTTACCACCCGCAAACCAAGCAGTCGTTCGACTTAACCAATGAAGAAGCCACTCAGCCCACCCTCGCCTGGGATGGCCGCCACGTCATGTACATCACCCTTTCGGGTAACGCACAGCAGGGAGATCTCTGGGTTTCCGGCATCGACGGCAGCAACCGCGTCAAAATCACCTCGGGAACAGAGTTGGTAACCGTGACATTTACCTCGGATGCCTCCAGGCTGACGTTTGCGGCTTCTGAGGGCGGCAAAACAAAAATCTACATCGTTAAAACCGATGGCACCGGCCTTCGCCAAATTCCCTGGTCAGGAGCAAGTGGCGGCTATGGGTCGGCCAGTGTAGATCCGAACGTTTTCTACCTGGGGGGTCAGGAGACCGATTTGGCCAAGATTTCGACCTGGAAAGTCGCTGCGGACGGCTCCAGCATCGAGAAATTGGTGGACAATTGCGGCGACGTCTGGGATTCATCGCCGGATGGCAAATACCTGCTCACCTCGCTAAACTCAACCAACGAATCGCCCGGTGTAAGCGAGTTCTCTCTGGCCGATCGCAAGTGCATCCCACTTCTACCGGAACTGGCCACACTCATTGTGCACTTCTCCGCCGATGGCAAGTCGATCCTTTACCTGGGCGCTTCGCGAGGAGAGACGACGATCTATCGCCAACCGTGGCACGACGGAAAGTTAACCGGGCCCGCCCAAGTGGCCCTCAAGCTCCCATTCGCGTTCCGCCAGGGTTACTCCGGCAATGCGTACGACTTTTCCAGAGATCTTTCCACGGTCGTCTACGCGCGCCCCGCCGGTCACGCCGACCTCTACCTTCTAAGCCAGAAATGAACCTCGCGGCGAAATTGATAAAGACAAAGGCCACGACTCCCGTCGTGGCCTTTCTTTATATCCGCGAAAATCCGTGGCAAAAAAGCTAGTGTCTTCCCCCGCCAGGCCCGCCGCGTCCGCGATCGCGCCCGCCGCCGCCGGGACGTCCACCGCGCCCGCCGCGTCCACGATCACGCCCGCCGCCACCGGGGCGTCCGCCGCGTCCACCTCGATCTCCACCATGCGGACGATCGCCGTGCGGCCGGTCGCTGCTGGCCACATGCGCTACGCCGTCACGGTTAAAATTCGGTTCGCCTTCGGCTTCGTCCGGAAAATCGCCGCCGCCTTCAATCACCATCGTGCCCGTCACGGCTGGCACAGCCTCACCATCCGTCACCGCCGCCATCGGAACGCCCTCTGCAACCGGGGCGCCGCCTATCTTCGCGCGCTGCTCTTTCAGAATCGCCTTGCGCGATAACCGGATGCGGTTGCCTTCGACCGCCAGCACCTTCACCAGCACCTGATCGCCTTCTTTCAACTCGTCGCGGATGTCGCCAATGCGATGCTCCGCCACTTCGCTGATGTGCAGCAACCCGTCGGTCCCGGGAATAATTTCGACGAACGCTCCGAAATCCGCCAGCCGCGTCACCTTCCCGAGATAAGTCTTTCCCACTTCCGCCGTCGCCGTCAGATCGCCGATGATCTGCAGCGCCTT
>Ga0185299_10004763_pt1 | contig 16036 bp, 17 predicted proteins | sample PaiPotPPA55metaG_FD_128002 | JGI IMG/M metagenome (GOLD analysis project Ga0185299, IMG submission 128002) | Iron sulfur acid spring bacterial and archeal communities from Banff, Canada, to study Microbial Dark Matter (Phase II) - Paint Pots PPA... ...
CGATGTCGCGCAAGCTCAACTGAAAGCGGAAATACCAGCGCACAGCGCAACTGATGACCTCGGCTGGGAAACGGTGACCGTGATAGAGCGATTTCGATTTCTTCATCACGCCATCTTACGTGACCGGGCCAGCAACCTGACAACGCCCTGCGCCGCATAAGCCGATTGGACCGACGCATCCGCACATGCGCAGATCGTCACTCAAGGCGATTTCGCAATCATCTCCTCCAGTGGTTCGGCACCCCGGATCGGCGCAAAGCCCAATGCTCGCGCGAGCCGGCCCGCGCAAGCTCTAACCAGCCCCCAGCTCGTGTTCACCATGTGGAAAGTCCACGCCGAAGAGACATTCTGGTTACTCCAGTATGACTTGAAACGCTCGGAACCCACCCCAAAATCCAGATCGAAGCGCTGTTCGAACGCCCATTTCACACAGTGTTCGACCGCTATCGAGCCAGGACCGAACTTCCCATACTTCTCGTCGAACCCACCAATAATCGCGTTGGCGCAGGGGTTTCCCTTGGTCACGATCAAACCAGCGATTGGCACGTTATCCAGAGAGACGATGATGAGGCGGGCCATCGGGTGACCGTCGCCTGCGCTGAGCAGCGCGACGAGAAAGCGCTGGAAATAAGATGAAGTCAGCCAGTCACCGTGTTTTTGGACTCGATCGCTCCAGCCACGCTTCCATTGCAGCATCCGGTCTACCATTGTTGCGATGCCTGCCGTGTCTGCCGGATCCGCCATGTGTATGACCAACTCTCCTTCTTTGGACAGGCGGCGTTGAAGCGCTCCAGGTTTTTTGCTGTACAAAGTCCCCAGTTTTTCGCGAAACGCGTCCCAGTCGTTTTCGTCTCTCAGCTTCGCGAGCCAGGAATCATCCCGCTTGGCGCTCACGACACGGCGGTGCCGCCGCGCAAGATCGTACAGTTCGGATCCCTCCCTGGTGTACGGCAAGTGCACGAAATCGGCGCCACAGTGACGACATGCCGAACGCCACGCGCCCTCGATCAGCGCTGCAGCGGATTGATCACTCTCCACAAGAACGCTTGTGTAGTCGCCGGCATCCGGGCTCAGGGGAAGCAGATAGGTCCATAAAGCCCGCCTGTAGGTAACGAGGGGCCATACCATCACCAGGCGCCCGTTCTTTCGACACACGACGCAGCGCAGACGTCTGCCTTGTGGCTTGGCTACGTGAAGCCACACGAGCAGGCAAACACTGAAGGCCTGATAGTAGCGGCCATTCGCTCTAGACCAAAGCGCGTCCCAATCATCCTGCAGAGCGCGGAACTGGTTTTCGTCGCTAACGATTTCATATTTCAAGTCTGTGTCACGCATGGCATCTCGACGAATGATCGTTGTTGGGTGCGGTCATGTCTCTTCTCCCCGGGTGCATCACCCGAAACAGCCGGCAAACACGTTCGGCTTCAATGTTCTTAAGTGCTGATGGGGAAACCGCTGTCTGCATGTTTTTCAATTCTTCTATGCAGGTAGATCAGCATTCTCCTCGCCGCGCATCGCCACAACCGTTAGCTTGCGAACATTTCAAAAAAGTACATCGACTAGCGCATCGCTCTACCGAAAGGAACCCTGTGGAACGCCTTTGCCGCATACCGGCACGTTCAATGTCTACAAGTCATGAATCTTACGACCACCTCTCATATTTGCGTCGCAGCACTGCTGTTTAATCCAAAAGGCAAATCCTGACGCGCAAGAAATGTTGCCGCCTCCTCAGTCGGATCGAGGTCCGAGACGCTATCAAGATGAACAGTCACGATCTGAACGTCGCGCGCGGTAGCTGTGTCAGAATGATCTACGTTGTTTGCAACAACATTCAGGAATACGAATATATCAGCAGCTACTTGGAATTCATGTCGATTTCCGTCGCGCACGCCGTCAACCGAAGTAAATAGGCTTTGTTCGGATGGGGGGTATTGCAAAGTGGTCGCGGCTGGGGTAAAAGCGCGAGATCATAGAGCCGATCGAGATAATGCCATACAAAGCCAGACTGAAACAGGGTGAGCCGCGCAGGCGCAAGAAGCCGACCTACCGGGTGACCAACGCCCGCGCGTATAACCAGAGTCTGAGAAAGCGCGGCATGATCAGCCTGTACGTTCCCGACGGCGATTTGAAGGCGCAGTTCATTAACGCGAAGATCCGCACAGCCGGTGTGTCGGGACGCGAGCCGACGTACACGAGCGCGTACATCGAGCTGATCTACACGTTCTACCGGCTGTTCGGCTGGGGCATGCGGCAGATCACTGGCTACATGGAAGATTACTGGGCGACCCGTGGTCTGGACATTGCGGTGCCCAGTTCCGGCCAGCTGTGTGACCGGTTCGCCGCTCTGGAGGTGAGCGTCACGCAGCGCTGCGGGCAACTGGCCAGACGGCTCGCGCGCGGCGAAGCCGTGAGCATGATCGTCGACAGCACGGGTTTGAGTTTCGGGCGCGCCAGCCAGTGGTACGAGGAAAAATACGGGCAGAAGGCCACGCGCACACCATGGCGAAAGATGCACCTGGCGATCGATGCTGACATGAACGTCCACGCGATCAGCATCACGACCACAGAAGTGTCGGACAGCGAAGGAATGGACGCCGTGTTACCCGCTGATCTGCCGGTGGACCGGGTGCTCGCCGACGGCGCGTACTACAGCATCGAGCGTACCGAAGCCCTGTCACGCGCGGGTGTGACGCCTGTCATCCCACCACCGGCTCATGCCGTCGTGCATGGTGACGAAGATACCCGCTGGCATGACAAGATCGTCAAATACATCCAGGACAAAGGCATTTATGCGTTCCACAAGAAATGCGGCTATGGCCTACGCGCGCGGTTCGAAGCGCAGATCTCGCGCATCAAGCGATGCATTGGCGCCACCCTCCTGACGCAGAAGATCGCGTCGCAAGAGGGCGAAGGCGTGATCATCGCCAACATCCTTAACCTGTGGAACGCCTTCGGCAAACCGGTTTACGTCAAAAATGCATAGTCGCGTCCGCAGCACGGGGACTCATACCCATCCGAACACAGCCGATCGATGAGGGCGTCACCAGCGGCGGCCGATCCATCGCGCTACGCGTCGTCGGTACGAGAGGTACTGATCCCCGAAGAGTTGGCCCAGCGCGTGTTCCTCAGGAAGAATCTGGACGACGGTGATGACGATCACGAACAGCGGCGGAATGAGCCATGGACTCGCGCTGCCGAGCCAGACCGCCCAGCCGATCAGCAGCAACTCCAATCCCAGATACATCGGGTTGCGGCTAACGCAAAAAACCCCGTCCGTCACAAGGCGCGAGGCCTTGCTCGGGTCCATGGGATTGGTGGTCGTTCGTGCCTGACGAAAACGCACGCCCGCGGCCACCGCGATGGCGAGCCCGAGCGCAGCCGGGAGGCTGCCGAATCGGTTCCATGGCGGGGCGATCCAGTGACCGAGCGGCATCCAGCGGTGCAGTGCCCACATGAGGGCCGCCGCGGTTAGCATCACGATTGGTGGCGGAATGCGAGGCTTCATAGGGGCGACTCTAGCGATCTCTCCGACTCCAAAACTCTATGTACCTTCCGTTCGTAATGACACAGCTAACTGGCCGGTCAAGCGGACGGCCTCCAGCCGGCTTCACCGTTTTCGGCCCGCCGCCTACGTTCAACGTTACCACTGTGAATGACCGTTTCGAAGATGGATTTACAGATTATCCGGTAGCGCCGGCTCACGTATAGAACAGTGCTGTCTACTCCACGTCAGGCAGCGCGAAAGGGCACTTCGTGAAAACTCTAGCCTTCATCATCGGCTTGCTCATCGGCGCTTTCGGCGCTGTCGGCATCATCGCCCCCGCTGGCCTCCTCTGGCTCGCTGAACACTCCGTCACTTCCAGCGTGTTCTTCGTCGTCGCCGCGCTCCGAGTCGCCTTTGGTCTCCTCCTGATTTCGGTGGCATCGGTTTCCCGCATGCCAAGGACGCTGCGCGTTTTGGGTTACCTCATCCTGATCGTCGGGATAACGACGGGTCTGACGGGTTTGATGGCAATCGAGGGCGCTCACACCATCATCGAGTGGTGGTTGCGGCAGGGATCCGGCGTCATCCGTCTTACCGGCATTCCTCTGCTGGTCCTCGGGGGCTTTGTCGCATACGCCTGTGCTCCCACCCGACGCTCTGCCTGACAAGGTCCGCGAGAGGTATTTGCTGACTCGATATCAGGTCGCCGCCGCAGGTGAGCGCTGCAATGGAAAACGGCCCGCTATCACGGCGCGAGTCAGGATTCGCGCCGCATCGATGTGTCATCGCTACGGCGCCGTTGGACCGGGTTCGGCCAGTTGCCGTCATTCGACGACGCTGCTCTAATCGTTGACAATCGCGGTCGCTGGTCGATGATAAATAGCCGGCCTTGCCAGCGACGCGAACAGCAAACGACAACCGCTTCTTCCTACGCCTCCCGCTTGCTGCGCCCATACAGCAGCAGCATCGCCGCGATCACCACGCCGTAGATGATCTGGCGCCCCGCCTCCGGCATCTGCGCGACCGAGAGGATCGACTGGAGCAGCGTGATGAGGATCGCGCCGGCCACTGTGCCGAGGTACGAACCCCGGCCGCCCAGAATCGACGTGCCGCCGAGCACGACCGCCGCGATCGCCGGCAACAGGTAAGCATCGCCCATCGACTGCGCCGCTTTCGACGCATAACCCGCGAGCAGCACGCCGCCGAACGCCGCGAACGCGCTGCACACGGCGAAAGCGGCCACTGTCACGAGCCGCGTATTGATGCCGGAAAGATACGCCGCGCGTTCGGTGTTGCCGATCGCGTATAGCGTGCGGCCGAAGGTCGTGCGCGACAGCAGGAACATCGTGGCGCCGCCGATCAGCACCCACAGCGCGACGGCATTCGGCACGCCCGGTACGAGCCAGCCCGCAGCGAGCCATCGCATCACGAGTGGCGCGGAATCCTGCGGCGACGATCCCCCCGTGTAGACGATCATGATGCCCTGCGCGACCGCATTGGTCGCGAGCGTCGCGATCATCGAAGGAATGCGCAGGAGCGCGACGAGGATACCGTTGACGATGCCGATCAGCACGCCGCAACCGATCCCGACCGGAATCGCGAGGATGTGCCCGAGTTCGCCGTGCCCCGCGACGGCGCACGCCATCATCGCGCCGACCGTGATCGTCCACGGCAGCGACAAGTCGATGTGTCCGAGCAGGATCACCATCATCAGGCCGGTCGCGATGATGCCGAGGAACGCGCCGACCTTCAGCTGCAGCAGGATGTACTCCGGCGACATGAAGTTCCGCGAATACATCCCGCCGACGAGCAGCAGCGCGACGATGCACGCGAACGCGATAACGATCGGCGGGTCGATTTTGCGCTTGAGCTTCGACACGAACGTGGTCCAGCTGGTTCCGGAAACGTCGCTCATTGGAACCACTCCAGACGGTTGCGCACCCTGAACAGCCCGCACGCGCCGATCGCGACAGAGAGCAGAAGAATCACGCCCTGGAACAGCGGCTGCCATAGCGCGTCGACGTTGAACACGAACAGCAGGTCACCGATAGAGCGGAACGCGAATGCGCCGAAGATCGCGCCGATCGCGCTGCCCTTGCCGCCGAGCAGCGACACGCCGCCGATGACCACGGCGGCAATCGAAAACAGCGTATACGAGTTGGCGCTGCCGAGGCTCGCCTCGCCGGTGTACGTGAAGAACGTCAGAAAGAGGCCGCCAATCGCGGCGAGCAGGCCGGCCAGCGTATAGCTCGCGAACTTCGCGCGCATGATCGGCATGCCGGACAGGAAGGCCGCGGATTCGGACGAGCCGGTCGCGTACGCCGCGCGCCCGACCACCGAACGTTTGAAAGGAATCCAGACGATCACCACAGCCGCGAGCAGAATCAGCAGGCTCGCCGGCACGACGCCGGCGACCTTGCCGGTCAGTGCGTCGGCGAGGTCCTCGTTGGTCGATCCGCCGGGAACCGGGCGCAGCAGCAGCGCCAGTCCATAGTAGACGGCGCCCGTCGCGATCGTCGTCACGATCGGCTGCAGACGGCCGAAAATGATGATTGCGCCGTTGAGCGCGCCGCACAGCGCGCCGGCCGCGAGCACGCCGGCGATGCCGAGCGCGCTGTGCAGCGCGTCGCCCGTGACGATCCACGATCCAAGGCAATTCGTCAGCACGAGCGTCATGCCGATCGACAGGTCGATGCCGGCCGTCAGCACGACGAGCGCCTGGCCCATCGACACCAGCGCGAGCAGTACCGCCTTGTTCGCTGCCGTCAGAAACACGTTCGCCGACAACGTCGACGGATAGTTGAAGAGGTAGATCGCGAACATCAGCACGAACAGGCCGAATGCGAACGTCGTCCCGCGATTTTCCGCATACCAGTAACGCAGCCCGCTCATAGCGCGACTCCCGTGGAAGCCGGAACCTGTCCGACGGGCAGGTCCAGTGCGCTTGCAATCAGGTTCTGCTCGGTGATCTCCGACCCGACAAGTTCCTTCTTGATCCTGCCTTCGTACAGCACGAGCACGCGGTCGCAGCAGCCGATCAGCTCGTCATAGTCGGTGGAATAGAAAACGATCGCGGCGCCTTCGTCGGCGAGGCGCCTCAGCAGCTGATAGATTTCCTGCTTGGTGCCGACGTCGATGCCGCGCGTCGGGTCGCTGAGGAGCAGGATTCTCGGCTGGCGGATCAGCCACTTCGCGATGACTACCTTCTGCTGGTTGCCGCCCGACAGCGAGCCCACGGGCGCGTCGACCCTGAACGACTTGATTGCGAGGAGCTCCATCATCCGGTCGACGAACGACTGCTGGCGGTCGCGATCGATCACGCCTGCGGTGGACATGCGATCGAGCGCGGCAAACGACAGGTTCTCGCGCACCGACATCGGCAGCATCAGGCCTTCGGTCTTGCGGTCCTCCGGAATCAGCGCCATACCGATTTCGTTGGCGCGCGCGACCACGGGGCTCGCGATCGACACGGCCTTGCCGTCGATCTCGATCTTGCCCGCGCAACCGCGCAACACGCCGAACAACGCGAGCAGCAGTTCGCGCTGGCCTTGCCCGTCGAGGCCGCCTAGCCCGAGGATTTCACCGGGCTTCAACGAAAAGCTGACGCCCTGCAGCGTGTCGTTCCACGCGAGATCACGACAGGCGAGAACCGGTTCGGCGGCGAGGCGGCGCTCGGGCTTGTCCGGAAACGCGTGCTGGTACTTCCGGCCGATCATCATTTCGATCACCTCATTGTCGGAGCGCGTGCCCGCCTCGAAGCTCATTACATGACGACCGTTCCGGTAGACCGTGCATTCGTCCGCGAGCGCCTTCACCTCGTGCATCCGGTGCGAGATGAAGAGCAGCGCGAGCCCCTCGTCGCGCAGGCGTTTGAGCACCTCAATGACGCGCGCCACGTCGGGCGCGGTCAGCGCCGACGTGGCCTCGTCGAGGATCAGGATGCGCGGCTCGCGCGCAAGCCCCTTCGCGAGCTCGACCATCTGCTGGCGCGACAGCGGCAAGTCCCGGACTTTTGCGAGCGGATTGATGTCGGCCGCGCCCGCGCGGGCGAGCGCGGCCTCGGCCTGGCGGCGCTGGGCCCGGCGGTCGATCATGCCGAAGCGCAGCGGCGGGTTCGAAGCGAAGATGTTGTCCGCCACGCTCAAGTCAGGGATCAGCGACAGCTCCTGATACACGCAAACGATGCCGGCCGCGTTCGCCTCGGCGGGCGACGCGAACGAGACTTGATGACCATCGAGGTGCATCGTTCCCTCGTCCGGCTGCACGACGCCGGACATCACCTTCAGCAGCGTGGACTTCCCCGCGCCGTTCTCGCCGAGGATCGCGTGGATGCGTCCCCTGCGCACCGTCAGGTCCGCGTAATCCAGCGCGATGGCGCCGCCGTAGCTTTTCGACACGCCAGACATCTGAAAGAACGACTGCTCTTCGTCCTGCCGCATGCTTCGTCTCCCGTCACGTCGCCGGCCAACCCGATCACTGATTGCCCTGGTCCTGCTTCATGATTTCCTGCGCGGAGAAATTGATGCCGCAAGTCGGAAACGAGTTGCCGACGAAGAAGTTGTCGGACTCGTTCGGGAAATAGTTGACGCCCGCCTTAAGCTTCGAATCGTCGGTGACGTCGAGTGGCAGCTTGATCGCGACCGGGATTGTCTGGCCGTCCAGCGCAGCGAGCGCCGTCTTGATCGCCACGGCCACCTGCCCGGGTCCGCTGCCCGCCGACGTGCACTTCAGGCCTTGGCTCCCATACTGCGCACAGAGCTTGCGAAAGCCGTTCTCCGTTTCGCCGCCGAACGGCACGAAAGGATGTTTCGCGTCGAGCATTGCGCGCACGACACCCGTGTCGCCACCCTGCGCCGACATTCCATCGAAATGGCCCTGCACGGCAATCGCGTCGGCAACGGCCTTCTGCGCGACCCCGTCGTCCCACTTGCCGTATACCTGGACGGCGTCCCACTTCTTGCCGGTCGCGTTCAACGTGTTCTGGAAACCATTGTGCCGGTCAGTGTCGACCGACGTGCCCGCCACCCCGCGGACCTCGAGCACCTTGCCTCCGTTCGGCAGGTGGCTCGCGAGCCACTTGGCCCACAGCACGCCGAGCCCGTATTGGTCGACGTCGACGTTGATCGCGTCTTCGCTGTCGAGCGTATTGTCGAACGCGACCAGTACGACGCCGGCTTTCTTGGCGCGGCGGATCGCGGGTCCAAATGAGGCGGGATTCTGCGCGTCCACGATGATCGCGTCATAGCCGGCATCGATGAAGTTGTTGACGGCCGAGATCTGCGCCGGTACGTCCTCGCCGGTCGAGACGACCTTGAATTCCTTGAGCTTGGCGGCGACTGCCGATTGTGCCGTATAGGCCTTGGCCGTCTTGATCATCTGGATACGCCAGGTGTTCGCGATATAGCCGTTCACGAGCGCGATCCGGTAGGGCCCGCTCTTCTTCGGATACTTGACGAATTTCGTGTCGCTCTTCCATGGGACCATGCACGTGGGATCGCTGGGCGGGCCGGAAACGATCGATGCCTGCGCGAAAGCCGCGCTTGCACACAGCGCCAATGCCGCGGTCGCCGCCGCTCGAAGCACCTGGATTCCTGAAAGCATGTTGTCTCCTGTTTGTTGATTTGAATTTTCCGATTGCCGGCGCACATGGCTCGTCGTGAATTGCCGACACGGTGTACGTAACGCAGGGAATCTTGCGGATGTGCTACAGCGGGACTGAATCGGACTCGCCGGACTAGCGGAATGACCTCTTCAAAGGCGCCCCCTCGAAGTGAAACGAAGGGCATGCGCGGACACGTCCCCGTCTGACATTACTGGCGTACCAATTCGCACGCGATAGTGGTTTACCAGTGCGCCCGATGCACGGCTCGATCGGGCTGAAACCCGCGTCGTTTCTGTGCTTGATGGAGAAAGACGGACCTGCGGCAGACGCGGCGTTACACGGAATTGGTGTACCATTTCTGCGAACTTCAGCCGCCGCCGGGCGGCCTCGACGATTTTGAGAATCCTGGATGGCCGATCTTTCGCACACGCCAACCGGCCGAGCCGCCGATGCGGACGCGGCCGACCGTTCCTATGTCGGGCTGGCGAAACAGATCTGCGACCTGATCGCGGCTGGCGACGTCGGGCCTCGTGCCCGCCTGCCTTCCGAGCGCACGCTAGCCGAGCGTTTCGGCGTGAGCCGCACGCAGGTGAGGGAGGCGATCATCGCGCTGGAAGTGCAGGGCGTGGTCGAAGTGCGTGTAGGGTCGGGCATCTATGTGGCCGAAGCACCCGAGGCGCGGTCCGTCACATTCGAACTGCCGCGTGGGCCCGGCCCGATCGAGACGCTGCGCGCGCGGGTGGTGATCGAAAGCGAAATCGCGGCGCTCGCCGCGATCGAACGCAAGGATTCGGACCTCGACCGGCTCTTCGCTGCGTTGCGCGCGATGCGCGAAAACATGGACGACAAGGCCGCGAACGAGGCCGCTGACCGCGAGTTCCATCTGGCGATTGCGCGGGCGACGGGAAACGAAGTGCTCCGGCTCGTGGTGACCGCGATGTGGGACAACTCCCGCGCCGACCCGTTGTGGAAAAAGATTGAGGAGCACTTCCATACGCCCGCGTTGCGGGCGGCTTCACAGGAAGACCATCAGCGCATCTTTTCGGCCATCATGGCGCGCGACGCGGCCGCTGCGCGCACGGCGATGCAGGCGCATCTCGCGCGCGTGATCGGCGAATTCACGAAGGCCTGGCGTTAGCCCAACTTTCACTATTCGCAATTCTCGCGCACACTTGCGTAGAGGAGATTGGCGATGGCCGGGCGGTGATTTTCGGCGGTGGCTGCGCAGGCAATTTGAGGCGCAACTGATCAAGCAGCGGGTGGTGTTCGGGTTCCGGCTGTGTGTAGCGCGACAGGATCAGATGACGCCCGTCCGTGGTGGGCAAATGAACATCGACCATCTGCATGATTTTGAATTTCTCCAGCGCCGTGCGAGGTGTCAAACCTAGAGCCGCGCGCTTCAGTTGGTATTTGAGCCAGAGCACGCAAGACACCCACCACGCGTCCCACTGCCACAGGTGCGTCAGTTGCACTTCGCTGAGGCGCACGCCCACCGCCTCGGTGTCACCTGCCGGCCGTATGTCTTCCCCAAACAGCGCGACCTGACTTTTGGCACCATCGTTGAACACCTCGATCGTCTTGCGCCAGGCGAGTTGCTGGGCATCGTTGATCTCACCCAGGTGCAGCACCTGGCGTCGCACGACGTTGCCGTACATTCAACGGACGCCGATCCTCTACCACGCTCCAGTACTGTTGCGTCTTGCCGTCCTTGATCGCTGTATGTGCTTGAGGAACGTTCGCCCAGTTTAGGAACTCGCTCTGCCACTGCCAGGGAGGAAGGTCTTCACCACAAGCGATTCCGGCGATTCCCGCGCGTACTCAGACGAGAAATCAGCGGGTTACCCCGGCGGCCGGATCAGACATCGGTGAAAAACGCTGGCATCGACGATCGAACAGCGAACGTCGGATTAGTTCAGTCTTCCTGGAGGCTTGCCGCCGAGCCCCAAGCAGGCGCGCATTACGTTGCGTGGCCGCTTTTCCCAATCGCGACTGGAACACGTCGCGACGGTGCTCCGAACGACCGCTTTGGAGAAGTATGAAAGTCCGCTGTGGGTCGCTGGCTGCCTTTCCCTGTCGCCGTCCCACCACGATCACGGCGCGATTGCGTTGGCGTCGAGGATGCTCATCAGCGTCTTCGCGTCTCGCTGTCCCTGGTCTTCCCAGTTGTTGAACACCACATGCTGACTGCCGAAAGCGTGCGCGCGTACCACGCTCGCTCCCGATCAATCACGCGGCCACTTTGTCACGAACGCGCATGATGACTTGCCGCGCGACTCCAAAATCTTTCGCCACCTGATAGACCGTGGCCCCCTCTGCCAGTCGTGCGCGGACTTCGATTTGTTGCCTCACGTCGAGTTTGGGTTTCCGGCCCAAGGTCTTGCCCTCCGCCTTCGCGCGGGCGAGTCCGCTTTGCGTGCGTTCGATCAACAGACTTCGCTCAAACTCCGCGACTGAGCTAAGTATCTGCATCGTCATGCGCGCTGATGGCGAAGTCAGGTCCGCCCCACCCAATTGCAGACACACCACGCGCACGCCCATAGTATCTAACAGCTTCACGGTGGCGCATACGTCAAGCATGTTGCGGCCAAGTCGATCCAACTTCGTGACAATGAGTACGTCGCCCTCTTCAATGCGCTCAAGTAGCTTCTGAAAGCTCGGACGATCCTTCACGGCGACACTGCCGCTGATGCTCTCCTCGACTACGCAACGCTTATCAACCTCGTAGCCCGCCGCGCGTATATCCTGCACTTGCTTGCTGGTGTTTTGGTCGGTGGTGCTGACGCGGCAATAGGCGAAGACTCGGCTCATGGCAACGTCCTTAGAAGTCGCTGAGATTGCGGGGGCGGGCCTGCCCGTGCGCGTCAAATACGCTGAGGTGATGGCCTGTGATGTGGCGGTACTCTGGATAGCTGCAAAAGCCGTCTATTCTGGCGTAGGCGTCTAGTGCGTCTTGCCACGTGCGCGCGGGGATCGGCGTGGACTTCCCAGCGTCATCCCTCACCGTAAATACCTGCGGCTTGTCGTGCGGTTGCGCGGTGTTCATATTCCGCTCCATCGGCGTATGAAAACGCAATTCCATTTTAGTACATGTACGGAATGGCGCAATGCTAGTTTCCGCACGTATTTTCGCAGCTTTCTGGCAGGCGTCTGCAATCGAACGATTTTGGCACCGCCCCGCGGGTTTGCTGTCGTGGAACGCACTGATTGAACCGCTGACAGCCATCGTGAACGAGCACGACCTTCAATTGCGCGAGGTACGCTTGGCCGCGGTCATCGATGCGCGACAGAGCGACTCCGCCGAATGATAGGGATACCAGGAAGGACCGGGGTCGGCCAGGAACGGTCCGTCGCAAGATTTGCGATCGGCCGCTCTCGCGAGACAAGCCGCCTTTAGACACGGCAACGCTACCGATACGCGGGAACTGTGAATTGAAATGTTGTTCCCGAGCCGATATTGCGGGACGCCCACACCCGTCCTCCATGAGCGTCGATGATCGATCGGCAGATGGAGAGCCCCATACCCATACCATCCGGCTTCGTCGTGTAAAACGCGCTGAAAAGCCGGTCCAGCTCCTCGGGTTCCACGCCAACACCGACGTCTTGTACCGCCACGAGCACCTGGTCGGATTTGTGCTGTTCCGTTTGGATGGTTAGCACACGCGCGCGATCGGTGACTGTCGCCATGGCTTGGACACCGTTGATTGCAAGATTGATGATCACTTGCTGCAGCTGGATCCGGTCGCCACGCACCAAGGGCAATTCCGGAGCAAGCTGCAGTTGCACGGTCACCCGATGGCTGAGCGCCTCCTGCTTGACGAGAGCGACCGCCTCGTCGATGACCTCGTTGATGTCGAGTGGAACCACCTCCGGATCTGCACCCTTGGCAAGATCGCGAATCTTCCGGATTACTTCGCTCGCCCGATTGGCTTCTTCGACAATGCGACTCACGCAGGCGTGAGCCTCGTCTACTTCCGGAACTTCGCGGGTCAGCCAGCGCAAGCCGGCTGAGGCGTTAATGGCGATGGCAGCAAGGGGCTGATTCACTTCATGCGCAATCGAAGCACTGATCTGTCCAAGGGCTGTTACACGAGTGACGCGGGCGAGTTCCGCCAGTGCCGTGTGCAATGCCTCTTGCGCTTGCCTGGTTGCTGTGACGTCCAGCAGTGCACCAACGATTTCCTCCTCGCCCGATTTGTATTTCACGCGATGGGCTCGGGCGGTCAGGTGTTTGATCGCTCCATCCGGCATCAGAAGACGGTGTTCGTAGTCGTAGTCTTGTTCGCCAAGCGCCGCACGATCAATTTCATGCTGTACAAGTTCTCGGTCATCCGGGTGAACACGTTCGAGGACGAGGTTGATCGTTGGCTGGACCGTTTCGTCCACGCCAAATATCTGATACGTCTCTTTCGACCAAACGATGTCGCCGCTGGCTATCTTCCAGCCAAAGCTCCCCGTATGACTTAGCCGTTGAGCTTCAGCCAAATAGGCCTGACTCCGCCGCAACGCGCCTTCAGAGTCTCTTCGCGCGACGGTCAGCCAGACCACGAACAGGGCTGTCATCGCAAGCAGGACGATGCGTGGTAACTCGGTAGGAGCGACAGCGAACGAACTGATTGGCGGCAAAAAATAATAATTGAAACCCAGGATGGACAGCGCGGTCGCGAGCAACCCCGGGCCGAGGCCACCGAACCAGGCACTGAACATGATCGCGCAAAGAGACAGCGATACGAACGGACTGCTTTGCATGTAAGTGTCTAGCAGACGCGAGGCGACGAGCGCGGCAACAACCGACAGAACTGCAACTGCATAGTTCAAAATAGCGGACCGCCCGGACCGCTGTAGAGGACTAGACTGCGACATATTTCCTGCCTCCACAAATCAGCAATGCCTCGCGCAATTTGGCTGCCTGAGCCATTCGGATCGACATCTGCAGGGTCGCGACCATCTCTTCGGTGATATGCGATCCAAATGCCGTCGAGCGCGGCGCGGACGAGCAGGCTCGACTCATTCGCCGTTAGGATGCCGTCGACCGCGGCCTCAATCTCCTCGCCCTGGTGAGCGAAACCCCAGTCGGGCGACGCCACGGTGACCGTCCGGCTCGGGTTGGTGAGCCGCACCGCGATCCGGTCCTGCCTCACCTAATCGTCGCGCGGGATGCCGGGCAATCATACAACGATCGAGCTATCGCAACCCATGACGAGTCAGTACGGCCGCGCGCTCCGGGGAAAGCTTGCTCGGTGCCAAGCGAAGTCTGTTCCGGGTCAAAGGCCGCAAGGACCGCTATGCGATGCACTCACCGGCCCTGCTCGAACGCCCGCACATGTGGTGGCGCGTCGCACGTACCCAAGGCAAGTTGCCCGACGGCGGATGGTCGTTTCCCGGACTCGACCCCGTCGATCAGCGCCGCGTTCTGCTGAATCACCTGGTCCATTTGGCTGACGGCGGGATGGGTTACCTGAAACGGCTATAGTTGCTGCGCGTCGAACGGCTGATGAGGCGGGAACAGCGGACATCGGGCGCGCGAGTCCGAATGGCCGAAGCGGGTCGACTACGGCCGAACGCCGGCAGGCAGAAACTGGCCCGATCGATGGGAGTGAATCGTCATGATGTGTCAACTGGGCAGCGGACGGGACAAACTTTTCTACTCGTTCAACCTCGATAATCACGTCCCTCGCGAGTATCTGTTGAGAGGCTTCGATCGCTTCCTCGACCTCCCTGATCTACGCCAGCATCTCGCGCCGTTCTACAGCCCAATGGGCCGGCCATCGCAAGCGCTTCCTTCTGGTACTCCACGGCCGTCACGGCGTCGTGTCTCGGCGCTCGCGGGTGGGTCTTACCCGCCATCATACTGAGCGTTTCTGCAAAGATCACAGAACGACTGGCGCACTGCAGGCCGCGTGCGACGAGCGCCAGCTCGGCGGTCCTCGGTGCGAGCCTGAAGGTCTCTCGTCCGCGATCAGATGTGGTGCTGGCGGCTGGCTCGCTATTTCCTGGTCGCGCTGATATTGAGGTAGGGAAAGTCAGGGGCGAATCCGGGAGAAGGGTGACTGTTGTTACCGCCCATATGCGCGCTCTCCATGCAGGCCGACGTCAAGTCCGCTCTCCTCCACACTTGAGCTGACGCGCACAGGAGTTATTCGATCAATCAGCCATAACATTGCATAGGTACAGATGAAAGCCCAGACGCCCGAAACGGCCACGGCAACGCATTGTTTAAAAAAGAAACTCGTTCCCCCATGAAGCAGTCCTTCCGCTCCGGATGGATTCCAGGACCTGGAAGCGACGATACCAAGAAGCACCGTACCCACTAGTCCGCCCACCCCATGCACGCCCCACACATCCAACGCGTCATCCCATCCCCGGTTGTTCTTCAGTGCCACGGCTGAAAAGCAAACGAGGCTTGCGACCATCCCGATCAAGGCGGCGCTGCCGGGTGAGACGTACCCCGCCGCAGGGGTAATGGCGGCCAGGCCCGCTATGGAGCCGGTTAGCAACCCAACAAGTTTAGGCTGGTTGCCGGAACCATTCAATCAGAAGCCAGAGGTGATTCCGGCAAATGAAGCAGCGATATCGGTATTGAGGAACGCAGATGCAGTCACCGCATCCACCCGAAGCTCCGAACCCGCGTTAAATCCATACCATCCGAACCAGAGCAGTCCCGTGCCCAGCGCAACCAACGGTACGTTATGCGGTTCTGCTGCTGTTACGCGCCGACGACCAACAAATAGTACGGCAGCAAGGGCCGCAAAGCCCGCGGTGTTATGCACGACGATTCCTCCCGCAAAGTCGAGCACGCCCCATCGCGCGAGAATGCCGCCCGCGGACCATGTCATGTGGACGAATGGAAAATAGACAAATATCAGCCATCCGGTCAGAAACAGGAAATAGGCCTTGAACGTCACTCTGTTCGCAAAGGCCCCCGTAATCAGCGCCGGCGTGATGATGGCAAA